>Ga0207693_10000707_pt1 | contig 30016 bp, 26 predicted proteins | sample LARL81metaG_FD_184347 | JGI IMG/M metagenome (GOLD analysis project Ga0207693, IMG submission 184347) | Corn, switchgrass and miscanthus rhizosphere microbial communities from Kellogg Biological Station, Michigan, USA - LAR L8-1 metaG... | ecosystem: Host-associated > Plants > Roots >... | reverse complement strand
AGGGCGTCGGCCGCCGCGTCCTGGACCGCGATCGCGTCGGGCCGCAGCGCCTTGTCGATCCCACGACCGAGCGCCGCGCCCACGCCGACCAGTGCGACGCCGCCAAGCCCCACCTGGAGGAACCGCCTGCGTGAGCCGTCGACCGGCCAGGCTCCCCGAGGGTTGCGGGCGATCCAGGCGAGCAGCGCGAGCGCCACCACCACGATCAGCAGCCCGGCGACGATCCCGACCTTGATGCTGCCGAGGAACGTGCAGATGAGCGCGGTCAGCCCGGCGAGGCAGGCGATCAACGCGACGACCCATGGAAGGGGAAGGCGGGTCGTGGGGGGCTGGGCTTCCGGCTGGGCCTGGGGCCGTTCGGCTGTCGCGGGCGGGTGCGCCATGTCCAGCTATGGTCGCAGACCGCCGGGCCATGGTCGGCACCGCGGGGGTTGCGTTCTTGCGATGACGGCGGCTAGGTGCGCTTGCGAGGCAGGTCGAGGAAGGGGAGCGGAACCACCGTGGCGCCGACCTTCCCCCGCTCTCCCTCAACGCTGTATTCGACCGAGACCCGGGTGCCGGGCTTCTCGAGGGCCTTGTCCACCGACCCGAACCCGACCATCTTCTTGATCGTCGTGCCCCAGGTGATCGAGGTGGCGCGACCGACCTGCGTGTTGTCCTTGTAGACGGGAACCGGCGACCGGTCGACGAACGGCGAGATCATCGGCGCCAGGCCGTGCTTCGCGAACATCCCCTCGACCCCCGCCCAGTCGAGCTCCAGGCCGACGAGCCGCCGCGCGGGGCCGCCGGCCTTCTGCTCGTTGAGCAGAGCGCGGCGCCCGTTGAAGTCGGCCGCCTTGCCGAAGTCGACCAGGCGGCCGAGCCCGATCTCGAACGGCGAGTAGGACTGCTCCTCACTGATCGCGTGGCGCGCGCTCGTGTACTCGGCCTCGATCAGGATCAGGCCGGCCTCGACCCGGCACACATCCAGCGCGCGGATCCCCGCCGGGAAGATCCCGAACGGCGCGCCCGCGTCGAAGATCGCGTCCCAAACCTCGAGCGCGCCGTCGGTCGGGATCCAGAGTTCGTAGCCGCGGTCGCCGGTGTAGCCGGTCCGCGTGACGCTGACGTCGACACCGCCGATCTCGGTGCGCCGGTGACGGAAGTACCGCACGTCGGTCCAGTCCTGCCGCGTGGCGGCTTCGAGGACCTCGCGGCTGAGCTTCCCCTGGAGCGCAAGGCCGGCGAGCGACTCCGACACGTCCTCGACCTCGACGTCCAGGCCGGTCGCGTTCATCAGGAACCAGCGTGCGCACGGGTCTGCGGCCGTGATCCGGTACTCGGTGTCGGCGATCCTGGTGATGGTGCCGTCGTCGAGGACCTTGCCTGACTCCTCGCACCAGGGCGTGTAGTAGACCTGGTCGACCTGGAGCTTCGAGGCGTCGCGCGTGATCACCCGGTCGAGCAGCCGCGCGGCGTCGGCGCCGCGCACGATGTACTTGTAGAGCGGGCTCGTGTCGATCACCGCGGCGGCCTCGCGGATCGCGCTGTACTCGATGTCGTGGAAGTCGGCGTAGACCGCCGGCGCGAAGTACCCGGCCCACTCGCCCCAGGCCTGCTTGACGTTCAGCGCCTGCTGGCGCGGATAGAACGCGGTTCCGACCGACACGCGGGGCCTCCTCGATCGCTTGGCTCGATTGCTCGGCAGGTGGGGGTTCCGGCGGCTCAGCGTACCGTTGCGCTCCCGGGGGCATCCCCAGCCGGGTGACCTCAGGTCAGTGTGGTGTTGGCTGGGCAACAGGGCCGTGGCTAGCATGGGCGACCGTGCCGGAGGGGCCCGTCGAACGGACCGCCGGCTGACCTCGAGTCACCCCGAGCTGGCGCCGCCGTCCGCGGTGCGCCGAGGAGGCAGGCATGGCGAAGCGGTACGACGCGGTGGTCATCGGCGGCGGGCACAACGGGCTCGTGAACGCCTGCTACCTCGCCAAGGCCGGGCTGAAGGTGCTCGTGCTGGAGCGTCGGCATCTGCTCGGCGGCGCGACCCTCACCGAGGAGATCGTTCCCGGGTTCCGGTTCTCGGTCTTCTCCTACGTCGTGTCGCTGTTGCGGCCCGAGATCATCCGCGAGCTCGAGCTGCCGAAGCACGGCCTCGAGATCTTGCCGCTCGACGGGACGATCACGCCACTGGACGACGACTACCTCTGGCGCGTGAACGACCACGGCAAGACCGTGCGCGAGCTGCGGCGCTGGTCGCTCAACGATGCCGAGGCCTACGAGGAGTACGGCCCGCTGATGGCCGAGATGGGGCGGTTCATCAAGCCGATCCTGTCGGTGCCACCGCCCGACCCCGGCAAGATCTCGCCGATGGAGTGGCTGCCGCTCACGCCGCTCGCCAAGCAGTTCCGCGACCTGCCGCGCCATATGCAGACCGCGTTCATCCAGCTGATGACCATGTCGGCGGCGGACTTCCTCGACCAATGGTTCGAGACCGAGCCGTTGAAGGCGACGATGAGTGCGAGCGGCATCATCGGCACGTTCCAAGGCCCGCGCTCGCCCGGCACCGCCTACGTGTTGCTGCACCACTACATGGGCGAGATCGACGGCGCGTTCCGCGCGTGGGGCGTGCCGAAGGGCGGCACCGGCGCGATCGCCTACGCGATCGCCGACGCCGCGCTGTCGCTCGGTGTTGAGATCCGCACCGAGGCGCCGGTCGCGCGGATCGCCACGAACGGCTCGCGCGCGACCGGCCTGATCCTCGAGTCCGGTGAAGAGATCACCGCCGACGTCGTGATGAGCTCGCTCGACTCGCGCTGGACGTTCATCAAGCTGCTCGACGATGGCATCCTCGATCCCGCGTTCCGTGACGAGGTGATGCGCTATAAGTACCGCGGCTCGAGCGGCAAGGTGAACCTCGCGCTCGACGGGCTGCCCGAGCTCGCGTGCAAGCCCGGCGCGGGCGAGTGGCTCCGCGGTGCGATCTCGTTCTCGCCGTCGATCGACTACATCGAGCACGCCTACGACGACGCGAAGTACGGCCGGCCGTCGGCTCGCCCGTACATCGACTGCATCATGCCGACGCTCGTCGATCCGACGATGGCGCCGCCCGGCAAGCACGTGATGAGCTGCTTCGTGCAGTACGCGCCCTACCACCTCGCCGACGGCAAGGTGTGGGACGACGCGGCGCGCGAGTCGTTCGGTCAGAACGTGATCGACACGCTCGAGGAGCGATTCCCCGACATCCGCAGCAAGATCGTCGGCTCCCAGTTCGTCACGCCGAAGGACATCGAGGACATCACGGGCCTGACCGAGGGCAACATCTTCCAGGGCGAGCTGTCGTTGGAGCAGCTGTTCTTCAACCGGCCCGTCCCGGGGTGGTCGCGCTATCGCACGCCGGTGCAGAACCTCTGGATGTGCGGCTCGGCGACGCATCCCGGCGGCGGCATCATGGGCGCGCCCGGGCGGATCGCCGCGCTCGAGTACGTCAAGGAGAAGAAGAAAGGCCGGAGGGCGGCGTAGATGGCGAAGAAGACGCTCGACGTCATCGTGATCGGCGGGGGCCACAACGGCCTCGTTGCCGCGTCGTACCTCGCGAAGGCAGGCAAGCAGGTCGTGGTGTTGGAGCGCGGCGAGCACGTCGGTGGGATCCTTCGTGCGACCGAGCCCGCTCCGGGGTTCATCGCGCCCGGGCTCGTGCACACGACCGGGCGTCTGCGCGCCAGCGTGGTGAAGGACCTGAAGCTCGACCGGTTCGGGTATCGCACGGTGGCGCCGTCGGTGCGGATGCACGCGCCGATGCCCGACGGTTCGGCCGTGACGTTCTGGGCGGACGCCGCCCGGACCGCCGAGGAACTGCGCTCGCGCAGCGCCGAGGACGCGGCCGTCTACGCGACGTTCGACAGGAAGGTGCGCGCGATCGCGAGCTTCCTTGCCTACGTCGCCGTCGCGACCCCGCCCGACCCGAAGTCGCCGTCGCTCGCCGACGCGATCATGGGGCTGAAGCTCGGCAAGGCGTTCCGTGACCTTGGCGGCAAGACCGGGCGCGAGGCGATCCGGGCGCTGCCGATGGCGGTCGCCGACCTGGTGCAGGAGGTGTTCGAGTCCGAGGCGGTCCGCGGTCCGCTCGCGACCCGTGGCGTGCTGTACACGGCGATGGGCGCGTGGGCGACCGGTACGGCCGCGGTCTTCATGAGCGACTCGGCCGGCACGGATGGCGGTGCCGCCGGTTCCGCCGTGTTCCCGGTCGGCGGCACCGGCGCGCTGGCCGACGCGCTCGCGCAGGCGGCCGCGTCGCTCGGCGTGCAGATCCGCACCGGGGCCGAGGTTGGCGCGATCCGCAGCCGGGGCACGCGCGCGGTGGGCGTGACGCTGGCCGACGGCACGGAGCTGAACGCGCCGCTGATCGTCTCGGCCGCCGACCCGAAGCGGACGGCCGCCCTCTGCGACCCGGTGACGCTCGGGCCGACGATGGTCTGGCGGGCGGGCAACATCCGCCAGCCGGGCGCGACCGCACGGGTGAACCTGGCCCTTTCGGGGCTCCCGGCGTTCCATGGTGGCGACGCCGAGCGGCTCTCGGGCCGGATCGTGCTGGGCCCGTCGATCGACGATGTCGAGCGCGCGATGGACGCGGTGAAGTACGGCCACGTAGCGGAGGACCCGATCATCGAGGCGACGATCCCGTCGCTGACCGATCCGTCGCTTGCGCCCGAGGGTAAGCACGTGATGAGCGTCGTGTTCCAGGCAGCGCCGTACGCGCTGCGCGACGGTGACTGGGCGAGCGAACGCGACCGCGTCGGCGACATCACCGTCAAGGCACTCGAGAACGTCGCGCCGGGCTTCGGCGAGCTCGTCGAGGCACGCGAGGTGATCACCCCAGCCGACATGGAGACGAACTACGGCCTGTCGGGGGGCCACATCCAACACGCCGAGCCGGCGCTGGATCAGTTCTTCGCATGGCGTCCGCTGTTGGGCGAGGCGCGCTACGCGTTCCTGCTCGAGGGCCTGTACCTCGCGGGCTCGGGCGCGCACCCGGGTGGCGGCATCACCGGCGGTCCCGGCGCGAACGCGGTCCGGCAGATCCTCAAAGACCTCAAGAAGTAGCGCTGCCCCTCGAGGCGACCGGTTCTATCGCGGTCGCACGCCTCCGGCACGCGTCCCTGCGTAGACTCCCGCGCCATGAGCCAGGCGCCCGACTTCCGGTTGGAGAACTCAGAGCTCCGTAGCGAGAACGAGTTCGAGGAGTTCGCGAGCGAGGACCTGCCGTACTACTCGGACTGGCACGGTTCGTTCGAGAAGCTGCCATGGGCGTTCACCGACGAGATGCTGCGCGGGGCGAACGCCGATGTCGCGATCGTGGGCGCGCCGTTCGATGAGGGCGTGTCGTCGCGACCGGGTGCCCGCTTCGGCCCGCGCGCGATCCGGATGGCGCCGACCGCGTGGGGGAGCGACGCGTGGTCGATCCAGCTGTTGACCGAGCCGTACGAGAAGCTGACCGTCGTCGACGCGGGCGACGCCCCGGTCGTGCCGACGCGGTTCGAGCGCGCGCTCCGCGTGATCCACGAGAAGGTGTACCGCGTCGCGAGCATCGGGCCGGTTCCGATCGTGCTCGGCGGGGATCACTCCATCACGTATCCGAGCGCGGCCGCGGTCGCGCGCGCGGTCTGGCCGCGAACCGTCGGGGTGATCCACTTCGACGCGCACGCCGACACCGGTTCCGATCAGTGGGGCAACCTCCATGCGCACGGCGAGCCGATGCGCCGCCTCATCGAGGAAGGGTGGGTCGCCGGCAAGAACTTCGTGCAGATCGGCCTGCGTGGCTACTGGCCCGACCGTCTGACGTTCGACTGGATGCGCGAGCAGGGCATGCGGTGGCACGCGATGACCGAGATCGAAGAGCGGGGGAGCGAGGCCGTGCTGGCCGACGCGATCGTCGAGGCGCTCGACGGTCCCGAGGTGATCTACCTGTCGGTCGATATCGACGTGGTCGACCCCGGGATGGCGCCGGCGACCGGCACGCCGGAGGCGGGCGGCATGCTCGCGCGCGAGCTGCTCCGCGCCGTGCGACAGATCGTCAGCCAGGTCGAGCTCGCCGGGATGGACGTCGTCGAGGTCTCGCCGCCGTACGACCATGCCGAGGTGACCGCGATCCTTGCGCATCGCACGGTGATGGAGGCCATCAGCGCGCTCGCCGCGAGGCGCCGGTGACGGCGCTCCGATGAGGCCGCGCAGATGAGTGGGCACGAGCAGGAGATCGCCGACAACCGCACGCTCTGGGACGCGTGGACCGCGATCCACACGACCGGTTCCTTCTATGACGTCCAGCGGTTCCGCGACGATCCCGAGGATGTCCGCATCGCCGGATGGGAGCGCGCGGAGGTGGGCGACGTTGGCGGCAAGACCGTGCTCCACATGCAGTGCCACTTCGGGCTGGACACGTTGTCATGGGCGCGCCTCGGCGCCGCACACGTGACGGGGGTCGACTTCAGCGACGCCGCGATCACGTTCGCGAACGAACTCGCCGCCGAGACCGGGCTCGCCGACCGCGCGCGGTTCGTGGTCTCCAACGTGTACGACCTGCCCGGGCCGCTCCAGGGCGAGACCTTCGACCTGGTGTATACGGGCCGGGGCGCGCTCAGTTGGCTGCCGGACCTCGAACCCTGGGCGCGCGCCGTCGCGGGGTTCGTCCGGCCGGGCGGCATCTTCTACATCCACGAGGCGCACCCGGTGCTGTGGGCGCTGGAGGATGAGCAGCCACCCGGCGAGCTGAAGCTCGGATACGACTACTGGGGGGGCGAGACGCTGACGTTCCCGGTTGAAGGGTCGTACGCCGATCCGACCGCGGACGTGGACGCTGAGGTGGAACACGGCTGGAACCACTCGCTCGGGGAGATCGTGACGCTGCTGGCGGCCCAGGGGCTGGTGATCGAGTTCCTCGACGAGAAGCGGGTGCTGGATTGGCCTGCACCGTTCCTGCACGACCTCGGCGATGGCTCCTACGGCTGGCCCGACGGCACCGGGGGCTCGTTGCCGCTGATGTACTCCCTCCGCGCTCGCAAACCGGCGTAGCCGCGCCGGCGCGACGGCCGCGAGGCCCCGTCGGCGTTGGGGCTCAAGGCTTCCCGGTCGGGGGTCGAAGCCTCAAGCGTGCTCGAGCCGCACGTGGAGACCGGTGCGGCCTCCCAGGCATACCGCCGGGTGGTCGACAACGTCCGGCGAGTGATCGCCGGCAACGACGACGCCGTTGCGACGGCGGTGCTCTGTCTGTTCGCAGACGGCAACCTCCTGTTGGAAGGTGTGCCCGGCGTCGGCAAGACGACACTTGCGCGCGCACTGGCAACGTCGATCGGCGGAACCTTCACCAGGATCCAGGCGACGCCGGATCTGCTGCCGTCCGATCTCACGGGCGTCAGCATCTATGACCAGCACGAAGGGTCGTTCCGCTTCTTGCCGGGCCCGGTGTTCGCGAACGTGGTGCTCGTCGACGAGATCAACCGGACCCCGCCGCGCACCCAGGCCGCCCTGCTCGAGCCGATGGAGGAGCGGCAGGTGACGGTCGACGGCCTGACGCATCGGCTGCCCGCGCCGTACGTCGTGATCGCGACGGAGAACCCGGTGGAGCAGCACGGGACGTATCCGCTGCCGGAAGGACAGCTCGACCGGTTCGCGCTGGCGGTGCCGGTCGGCTATCCGGATCCGGGAAGCGCTGCCGATGTGGTGAAGCGCCAGATCGAGCGGCACCCCCTCGGCGATCTCGAGGCAGTGTTGGAACCCGGCGAAGTGCTCGACGGGCAGGCCGCGGTCCGCGGCGTGTTCGTCGATGACGCGGTGGTGCGCTATGCGGTCGAGCTCGTCACGGCGACTCGCTCGGCGCCGGACGTGGCGCTCGGCGCGTCGCCTCGCTCGTCGGTCGCGCTCGTGCGGTGCGCGCAGGCGCGCGCCCTCGCTGAGGAGCGCGACCACGTGCTGCCCGACGACGTGAAGGCGTTGGCGGTGCCGGCGCTCGCGCACCGCCTCGTGACGACGCACGGCGGGCCGACCGCCGCACGCGCCGCGGTCGAGCATCTGCTCGCGACCGTGCCGATCCCGCTGCACGCGGCACGGGAGCGCTGATCCGTGCGCCTGCGACGGCGCGCCGCGGGCCTGTCGGTCGGAGCCGTGATCCTGTTCGTCATCGGCACGAACGCGGAGGCGGGCTGGCTGTTCGTGCTGGCAGCGCTGTTGCTCGGCGCGGTGGTCGCCGGGATCGTCGTGCCGCTCGTCGCGCTTCGCGGACTCGACGTCGAACTCGTGGCGCCAGCTGAGACGCGCCAAGGTGTCGATACCGCGGTCCAGCTCGCCATCGTGAACCATGGCCGCGGGGTGCGATGGGGCGTCGTCGCGTCCGATGACCACATCGGCGGCGCGACCACCTCTGTGGGCGCCATCCGTCCCGGTGAGCAGGTCGAGGTGGGGACGGTGCGGGGTGCGCCTCGCCGCGGCGAGGCGCACACCGCGTGGGTCGAGCTTCGTTCGGCGGCGCCGTTCGGCGTCGCCGAACGGCGCCGCCGCCTCCCGGCGGATGTGACCACCCTGGTCCTTCCTCGGGTCGTGCCGCTCGGCGCCTTGCCGTTCATCGACCTCGCATCGTCGCGAGAGGCGGCCGCGGACACCGAGGCACGGCGCGGTCAGGGACCGGAGTACCTCGGCGTGCGGGAGTTCCGCCCCGGCGATCCGATCCGACAGGTCCACTGGCGTCTCACGGCGCGGCACGGGGAACTCGTGGTGCGCGATCTGGAGGAGCATCGCGTGCCTCGGCTCGCGATCTGGATCGACACCGGCAGCGGCGTCGACGCGCTGGACGAGGCGTGCTCCGCGGCGGCGTCGATCGTGTCGTCGGCGTCCGCGACCGGCGTGGGTGTGCGGCTCGCGGCGGCGACGGCCGACGGACCTGCGGTCGTGTCGCGCGCGAGCTCCCTTGTCCTGCATCGCTGGCTCGCCCGGTTGCGCCCGGCCGACGTGTCGGCGGAAACGGCGATCGGCTGGCTCGCCGGGGGGGCGCTGCGAGGGGTGGGCACCCTGGTCGCGATCTCGCGGGCCGAGGCGGTCGGGCCCGCCGCGCGTGCGGCACTCGATGCGCTCGCTCGGGTCGTCCCGAGGGTCGTGCTCGTCACAACGGGCGAGGGCGGCCGCGTCGGCGCCGCGTCCGGTGCGATCACCGAGGTGCCATGGCTCGGCCAGGACGGGTTCGGTGCTGCCGCGCCGCCCGCTGCGCCCCTTCGGGTCGCCGATCCCAGCGTCGGAGCGCGCGCATGAACCTGCGGCTCGCCGGTGCCAAGGCGCTCCCCGAGGACGGTCTCGGCATGCGCATCGCCGTCGCCGCCGCGGTGGAGATCGGGCTGCTCGCCGTGGCCGCACAGAACGTGTTGAGCGACCGGACGGCACTCCTCGCGATGGTGCTCGCGCCGATCGGGTACGTGGTCTCGTATCACCGACGGCGGTCGAACAACGTCGCCATCAAGGTCGCGCTCGCGTGTGGGCTCTTCATCGCGACGGCCCGGTTCCTCGGGCAGATCGGGTACGTGACCTCGCCCGACGCCGCCCGCGCGCCGCTGGCCGCCCTCTTCCTGTGGGTACAGGTGCTGCACGCCTTCGACGTGCCACGACGGCGCGACCTCGCGTTCTCGATGGTGTCGAGCACGACGATGATCGCGGTCGGTGGCGCACTCGCGTTGTCGACGTCGTATCTGTGGTGGCTGCTCGCGTGGGCCGTCGCGTCCGGCGCGTGGCTGTGGATGTCGTCACACCCGCTCGCCGGCGACGTGCAACCGGCGACGATCGTGCGGACCCGGCCGCGCGCCGGACGCGTCGCAGCCCCGCGATCGGTGGTGGCGATCGTCGCCGCGGCGTTGGTCACCGCGGTCGCCGTGTTCGCGATCATGCCGCGCGTCCCGGTCACGATGGTGCGGTCGCTCCCGTTCCGGATGTCGCCGGGAGCACAGCCGGCACCGCTCGACCGCGTGCAGAACCCGGCACTCCCGCAAGCCACGACCGACGGCCAGGTGATCGACTTCTCGTCGGACGGCTATCCGGGGTTCAGCGACGTGATGGATCTCCGTGCGCGCGGCCAGCTGTCGAACGACATCGTCTTCCGGGTTCGCGCACCCTTTTCGCAGCTGTGGCGTGCGGAGGTGTTCGACACCTACGACGGGAGCCTGTGGACCGAGTCGCGGCATCACATGACGCCGCTGGTCAGCAACCTCAGCGGCGGATACGACGTGCCGGGATCGCAGAGTTTCAACGGGCCGACGAAGCCGCTCGTGCAGACCTTCTTCATCCAACAGGCCCAGCCGAACGTCTTGTTCGGCGCCGCGCAGCCGCAAACCGTGTACTTCCCGAGCGGCGCCCTGCAGACCAACGCGGACCTGTCGATCCGCGCGCCGATCTACCTGGACCAAGGGCTCGTGTACTCGGTCGAGTCGGCGGTCCCGGCGATGCCCGACAGCGCCCTCGCGCAGCTCCCGCCGATGCAGCCGTTGCCCCGGCACGGGTACGACGGGCGGTACCTCCAACTGCCCGCCGAGTTGCCGCAACGCGACCGTGACCTCGCCGCGCAGATCACCGCGGGCTCGCGCAACGAGTACGGCGCGGTCATGGCTGTCCAGTCGTGGTTGCAGACGAACACCCGGTACGACCTCACCGTGCCACGGGAGCCGCCGGGGGTGGACGCGGTCGATCACTTCCTGTTCGACACGCGGCGGGGGTTCTGCGAGCACATCGCCTCGGCGATGGCGGTGTTGCTGCGAGCCGAAGGGATCCCGACGCGGATCGTCACGGGGTATGGACCGGGGGAGCGGAACCCGTTCACCGGCTACTACGACGTCCGGTACGCCGACGCGCACGCGTGGGTCGAGGTGCTGTATCCGCACATCGGATGGATCCCGTACGACCCGACCTTCGGTGTGCCGGCAGTGCCGGGTGGCTGGGGTTCGCCCATGGGCGCGGGCCTCGTCTCGTGGGTCACCACGCAGATCGGCGCGGCCGTCCCGGTCGGCGTGCGCACCGCGGTCGGCGCGGCCGCGCACCGGTTCACGTCTGTCGTCGCAGCTGGGCACGCGGCGATGCCGATCGCGATCGCGGCGGTCGTGCTGATCCTGGCGGTGGCCGGGCTCCGCCGGCGCCGTCACCGCTCGAAGCCGCCGCCGTCACGGGACGCCTTCGATATCGCGTACTCGCAGCTCCTCGACGGGCTGTCGGCGGCCGGGCAGCCGCCTGATCCGAGCTGCACGCCCGACGAGGTGCTCGCAGCGGTCCGTGCGGACCCACGGTTCGACGACGAGCTCACCGTGCACGCGGCCGAGGTGGTCCGATCCGTCCGCCGGGCGCGCTTCGCGAGGCCTGAGGACCGGCCGACGGATGCTGATGCCGTGCGTGCCCTCGCGTCTGCAACGCGCGTGCGCGAGCTTGCCCGGCACCTCTGACGGGACCCCGCGGTAGGGTGCCTGGATGTGCAGAAGCATCAAACGTTTGCGTGAAGGCGCCGATGTCGTGCCCGACGATGAGATCCGCGAGGCCGCGTTGCAGTACGTCCGGAAGGTGAGCGGGTTCCGCGAGCCGACCGCCCGGCATCGCGAAGCGTTCGATCGGGCCGTGGACGAGGTGGCCGACTCCTCCAAGGAGCTGCTGGACACGATCGCGCGAGCTCTGGCGTGAGCGTCGAGCCGCTGCCGGTCGCCGGCGGCATGCCGCTCGACCCGTCGCCTGAGGAGATGCGGGCGATGGGGGCGGCCGTCACCGAAGCGCTGGTGGCGTGGATCGGTGGCCTCGCCGACGCGCCGGCCGTGGCGACCGAGGGGGCGCTCGAGGTCGCGCAGCGACTCGCGTCGGCGCCGACGGACGGGGGCAGCGACGACTTCGCGGCGCTGCTGGACGACGCGCTGGAGGCCGCGCGGCATACCTTCGAGTACAGCGGACCGGGATACCTCGCGTACATCCCGGGTGGGGGTCTGTACACGGCGGCGGTTGCCGAGTTCCTCGCGCAAGGCCTGAACCGCTACGTCGGGTTGTGGCAGCCGAGCCCGGCCGTGGTGCAGCTCGAAGAGAACGTCACGCGGTGGCTCTGCGACCTGTTCGCGTTCCCGCCCGAGACGTCGCAGGGCGTGCTGACGACGGGCGGATCGCTCGCCAACCTGTCGGCGGTCGTGACGGCGCGGCACGCCAAGCTCGGTCACGACTTCCTCGACGGGACGTACTACGTGACGGATCAGGCGCACGGGTCCAACACGAAGGCGGCGACGATCGCCGGCTTCGGGCCGGACGCGTTACGGATCGTCCCGACCGACGCCGAGCTCCGGATGGATGCGGACGCGCTCGTGGCGATGATCGCCGAGGACCGCGCGGCCGGGAAGCGACCGTTCCTCGTGATCGGGGCCGCCGGGACGACGAACACGGGCGCCGTGGATCCGCTCGACGCGATCGCGGACGTTGCGACGCGCGACGGCCTCTGGTTCCACGTGGACGCGGCCTACGGCGGGTTCTTCGTCCTGACCGATCGCGGACGAGCGCGCTTCGCGGGCGCGGAACGCGCGGATAGCATCACGCTCGACCCGCACAAGGGACTGTTCCTGCCGTACGGGACCGGCGGCTTGATCGTGCGCGACCGGACGGCGATGCGCGACGCGCACTTCGAGGGTGCCGCGTACCTGCAGGATCTTCCACCCGCCGGCGAGCTGCCGAACTACAACGAGCTCACCCCGGAGCTGTCGCGCGACATGCGTGGGCTGCGGGTGTGGTGGCCGTTGTCGCTGCACGGTGTCTCGGCGTTCCGTGACGCGCTCGATGAGAAGCTGGACCTGACCGAGCGCGCGTACGCGGCGCTCGAGGCCGATCCTGCGATCGAGGTCGGCTGGCACCCGCAGCTCACCGTCGTGGCGTTCCGGCTGCGCGACCGCGACGAAGGCGCGAACCGCGCACTGCTCGAGCGGATCAACGCGTCCAAGCGCGTGTTCCTCTCCTCGACGTTGATCGGCGGGGAGTACTGGTTGCGGATCTGCATCGTGTCGCACCGCACGCATGCGGACCGGATCGACGAGTGCACGGCGATCGTGCGCGAGGCGGCCGCCGCCGTCGGCGGGTGAGCCGATGCCCGAGCTCCCTGAGATCCGCGCGCTCGCCGAGCGCGTGCACGAGGTCGCGGCGGGCGGCACGCTCCGGGGCGCCGACGTGCTGCAGTTCTCGTCGCTGAAGACCGTCACGCCGCGGGCGACCGACCTGCCGGGCGCGGCGATCGAGCGGGTCTCGAGCCTCGGCAAGTACGTCGTGATCGAGCTCGACGACGGCCGCAGAGTGCTGGTGCACCTGTCGCAGGGGGGCCGTCTCGACATCGAGGCGCCGCCGAAGGCCACGAAGCCGCGCGGCGCCGTCGTGCGGTTCCGGATCGATGACCGGCCCTCGATCCTGGTGAAGGAGTTCGGGAAGCAGCGCAAGGCGGGGTGGTGGGTGCTTGCGCCCGATGACGACGGGCCGCTCGCGAAGCTCGGTCCGGAGGTGCTGACGCCGGAGGCGGACGCGCTGTTGCAGACGGCGCCTGACAACCGGCGCATCCACACGATCTTGCGCGATCAGCGGACGGTCGCCGGGGTCGGCCGCGGCTACAGCGACGACATCTTGCATCGCGCGCATCTCTCGCCGACCGCGCAGCTCGCGAAGCTCGACGAGGCACAACGCGCGACGTTGATCGCAGCTGTCCACGACATATTGGACGACGCGCTTGAGGCCGAACGCCGGCGATCGGGCGGCCTGCCGACGAAGATCGGCGATCACTTCGTCGTGCACAACCGCGCGGGGCAACCGTGCCCACGCTGCGGCGCCGACCTGCGACGGGTGAGCTACGAGGACCACGAGGTCACGTATTGCCCCGACTGCCAGACCAGCGGCAAGGTGCTGGCCGACCGTCGGTTGTCGCGGCTGCTGCGCTGATCGTCAGCCGGTGTCGGTGAGCGCCGGCGGATCGTGCGTCGGCGCCGGCCCGGCGACGTAGGGCGTGCCGTCGGGCCGGTACCAGCGGAGGTCGCCTTGCGCGCTCCCTTTGATCCACCACCCGTACTCGTGAACCAGCTTGTGATGCCACGAGCACAACGTGGCGAGGTTGTCGAGGTCGGTGGCGCCGCCCTCTCGCCAGAACACGATGTGGTGCGCTTGTGTGAACGCCTTGGTGCCGCAGCCGGGGAACCGGCAGCCACCGTCGCGGTAGCGGACCTGCCGGAGGAGCCATGGCGGCGGGACACGCGTGATGCGGCCCATGCCGATCACTCGTCCGTCCGAGGATTCGTGCACGGTCTCGACGCGTGCCGCGCAGAGCAGCCGCTCGAGGGTCGAAGGCTGTGCCACGCCGCCGCCTTCGACCTCCGCGCCCGTCCCGACCTCAGATGCGCCGACGCGAGCGTGGATCACGACCATGGCGCGATCCGGATCGGGGTCGTCGGCGAGTCGGGCTGAGCAGAGCCCGACCAACGCGTCGGCGCGACGAGCGGGCAGGTGGATGCCTCCATGCTCGTGTGGCATCTCGGGCACCGACGCCGCGACCCGGTCGATCGCGGTTGCAACGACCGCTCCCTGTGCGGCAGGGAGATCGGCGTGCAGTTCGAACCGACGACCCTCGTCGCGGAACGCCCAGGTCACCGAGCGCATCGCGTCGTCGTTGGCCGCTTCGTCGGGCTCGCCGCGACGCGCGACGTCGGCCTCGTGGCGGATCCGCGCCGCGGAGACCTTCTGCGCCCACGGGATCAGGCCGTCCTCGGTGTCGGGTTGCGCGAAGCGTGCCAACTCGACCACCTTGTCGACACCGAGCTCGCCCCGATCGAGGGCGCGCGAGACGGCGGGCAGATGGGGGAGCGCCGCGGCGGTCTCGATCAGCCGTCGGGCTTTCCAGTCGGACATCCCGTAGCGCATCCACAACCACTGCGGCAGGTCGCGCGCGCCGTCGTCCGCCCACGCGCCGGTGCGGTCCACCTCGTCGACCGCCGCGAAGAACTCGATCTCAGCGTGACCGATCCCCACGTGGGCCCGGTCGCATCGCTGGATGGCTGCCGTTCGTCCATCTCTCTCGTCCACCGTGGCATCGCACCGATCCGGGGGAGGAGAGGCTGCGAGATGTTCCGGGCAGCATACCGAACATATGTTCGGCTGTCAAGCGTATCCGCAGGCGGTGCTAGCCTTCGCGCGATGTTTCGACGTCTGGCCGCCTCCCTGCCGATCGTGGCGCTGTTCGCCACCACGGTGCCGACGGCGGCGAGCGCGGCGACGCCGGCGGTCGTCAACGTGTCCCGCCGCACCACCAATCAGTCCGAGGCGGCGGTCGCCGCGAGCCCACTCGACGCCAACGACGTCGTGATCGTGTCCAACGTGGAGCACGGCTACGGCATCTTCGTCGCGGTGAGTCACGACGGCGGCGCGACATGGTCGCGCGATGTGCTCGGCGACGCGGATACCTTCGGGCGCGCGTGCTGCGACCCGACGATCTCATGGGACCACTTCGGCAACCTGTTCCTGTCGTGGCTCGGGTACGGCAAGCTCCGGTACCCGACGGTCGTCCCGGTCCTGCTCAGCACCGACGCCGGCGACGATTGGTCGCTGCTCACGAGGATCAAGCCGCCCGCCGCGGTGCCGGCGACCGTCACCGTGGGTGTGCGGGCGCCGCTGGCCTCCGAGAGTGGTCCGAAGGGCGACGAGGAGGACCGTGGCCCCGGTTTCCTCGATCAGCCGACGATCACGACGGGCGCGGGCTCTCTGTGGGCGACGTGGAACAACGAGGGACAGATGCAGACCGTCGGGGCGCGCGTCCGCGGCCTCGGCGATGTCGCGCCGTTCAAGCCGGTTCGCGACGTGCCGGGCGGCCACAACTGCACCTTCGGCGACGTGACCGTCGGGCCCGGCGGCGCCGTCGCCGAGGTCTGTCAGAAGGACCAACATCGGTACGACCCAGTGCGCTCGGTCCTACGGTTCACCGTCGACCCGGACGGGCTCCGGCCGCACCCGTTCCGGCCGGCGACGGTCGTCGCGCGGACCGATGTGTCGCTGTTCGAGCCGATCCGGCCGCAGCGCGTGCGGACCATCGACGCGGAGGCCGGGCTCGCATGGATCCGCACGGGCGCGCTCCGGGGCAGGCTCGTGCTGATGTTCACGGTCGAGACGCCCGATCAGAGCGACAACACCGACGTGTACGCGAAGACGTCGGACGATAGCGGCGCGACGTGGTCCGATCGCATCCCGATCACCACGGCGCCGCGGGCGCAGTTCCTGCCGCGGATGGCGATGGATCCGGCCACCGGGCATCTCGTGGTCGGCTGGCACGACGCGAGCCTCGACACCGGGTCGGGTCCGGACGACACCGACGGCCGGGCGAACAGCGACGCGATGTACGCGCTGTCGTTCAGCGCCGACGGCGGTACAACGTGGACCACGCCACAGATGGTGAGCGGCGGCGCCTCCAACGCCAAGGCGAGCGGGAACGGGATCGACTTCGGCGACTACACCGGGATGTCGTTCGCCTTCGGCGTCGCGCATCCGGGCTGGGCGGACAACTCCAACAGCACCGGGGACAACCCGGACGGAACGCTGCACGCGTTCGACATCTACTCCGCGGCGGTGCCCGAGACCTGAGCCGCTCGCGGTTAGTGGGCGGGGATGGGCTCCGCCTCGGGCGCGTCCGCAGCGGCGTGGTGCTCGTCGATCGTCTCGCGCCCCGGGATCAAGCGGTTCGACACGAGCGCGGCGATCAACAGGACCGAGCCCGCGAACAGCAACGCCGGCCGGAACCCCTGCATGAACGCGTCGCGGAACGCCGCCGCCACCCCACTGATCTGCTGGGGCGTGAGCCCGAGGGCGGCCAGGCTCTCCGGCGTCAAGACGCCGTGCTTGGCGCTGTCGCCGATCGACTGAAGCTGCGTCGCCGACAAGCCGAGGCTCTGCACCGCCGGCGCGAACGAACTCTTGAGCTGGGTGGTCAGGATGGCGCCGAGCACCGCGATCCCGAGGACGCCGCCGACCTCGCGGCTCGTATTGGTCATCGCCGACCCGAGACCTGCGCGCTCGCGCCCGACGCTGTTCATGACGGCGGCGGTCATCGGCGCCATGGTGGCGCCCATGCCGTGGCCCATCGCAAGGAAGATCGGGAACATCACCCAGTACGAGGTCGTCGGCGTGAGCACCAGGCCGAGCAGGAACAGGCCGCCGCCCGCGAGGATCAGCCCGTACGTCATCGGCGCGCGTGATCCGTGCCGCGACGCGTAACTGCCCGCGTACGGCGCCGTGACGATGATCATGACCGTCAGCGGCAGGAACGACGCGCCCGCCTGGAACGGTGAGTACCCCTTGATGTTCTGCATGTAGAGCGTGAGGAAGAAGAACGTCGCGAACATGCCGAGCGCGATCGAGAACGCGACGCTGTTGCCCGCCGAGAACGCCGGGATCTTGAAGAATCGCAGCGGCATCATCGGGTGCTCGGTGCGGAGCTCCCACCAGAGGAACGCCACCAGCAGCACCGCGAACAGAACCAGCGAGGCGATGATCCGTGCATCGCCCCATCCGAGCGCGTTGGCCTCGATCAGGCCGTACGTCACGAAGAACAGCGCCGACGTGCCAAGCACGAGCCCGACGATGTCGAGCTTGCGCTCCTGCTCGGACCGCGACTCGCGAACCGTGATCGTCGCGACGATGAAGGCGGTGATGCCGATCGGCACATTCAGGAAGAACACCGACGCCCAGCCGAGGTGCTCGACCATGTAGCCGCCCAGGGTCGGTCCGAGCGCCAGCGCGATCCCAGACACACCGGCCCACAGCCCGAGGGCCTTCGCGCGCTCGTGCGGCGGGAACGTCACGGTGATGATCGACAGAGTGCCAGGGATCAGCAGCGCGCCACCCACACCCTGGAGCGCGCGAGCCACGATCAGCTGCTGCGGCGTGCTGGCCAGCCCACACGCGAACGAGAAGAACGTGAACACGGCGAGGCCGCCGAGGAACATCTTCTTGCGGCCGTAGCGGTCACCGAGGATGCCGCCGGTGAGGAGCAAGGAGGCGAAGGCCAAGACGTAGGCGTCGACCACCCACTGGAGCTCCGAGAAGCCTGCGTTCAGGTCCTGCTGGATCCGCGGCAGCGCCACGTTGACGACCGTGTTGTCGAGCATCGCCATCGCGAGCGCGAAGCACATCGTCAGCAGGACGATGACCTTCTCGCGGGCGTTCTCGCCTTCGAACCCGAGCATGGACCCTCCTGTCGGCCGTATCCGCTGCTCAACGCGCGCGCGGACGGCCTTGTTCCCGGTCGGACCAGCCTACCCCGGTCTTCAGATATGCCCGAGACCCGGGGAAACACTGCGGGCTCCGTGAAGGACGGGCCGTATCCTGGCCGGGCCCGTGCTAGAGCTCGTCGACCTGCACCGCCGCTTCCGAGACATCGTCGCGCTCGACGGCGTCTCGTTCACCGTTCCCGAAGGCCGCATCGTGGGTTTCGTCGGACGCAACGGCGCCGGCAAGACGACGGCGATGCGGATCGCGCTCGGCGTGCTCCAGGCCGACGCGGGGGAGGTGCGGTGGCGGGGTGGCCCCGTCGACACCGCGGTCCGCCGCCGATTCGGATACATGCCGGAGGAACGCGGCCTGTATCCGAAGATGCGTGTGCTCGAGCAGCTCGTGTACCTCGCGCGCCTGCGCGGCATGCCGAAGGCGGAGGCGCGCTCGAGCGCGGAGCAGCTGCTCGCGACGCTCGAGGTGGTCGGCGATCCCGGCGCGCGCGTCGAGTCGTTGTCGCTCGGCAACCAGCAGCGCGTGCAGCTCGCCGCCGCGCTGGTGCATCGGCCTGAGCTGTTGGTGCTCGACGAGCCGTTCTCCGGCCTCGATCCGGTCGGGGTCGACGTGCTTTCCGGCGTGCTGCGCACGGCCGCGCACGACGGCGCAGCGGTGGTCTTCTCGAGCCATCAGCTCGAGCTCGTCGAGCGGCTCTGCGATGCGGTCGTGCTGATCGACCAGGGGCGGATCGCCGCCCAGGGCACGATCGAAGAGCTTCGCGTATCGCGGGCACGGAACCTCTGGCAGATCCGGCTACGCGATGTCACGTCTCCGTGGTGGGAGGTCATCCCGGGCGCGGCGCCGCTGCGGCGCGACGACGGGGTGGTCGTGCTCGAGCTGGCGCCGTCGACCGACCCGCAGCGTGTGCTGGACGTCGCCCGCTCCGCGGGCGACGTCCTCTCGTTCGGTCCCGTTGAGCCCTCGCTGCAAGAGCTGTTCAGAGAGGTGGTGTCGTGAGGGGCGCGGCCGACCGCGGCGCCTGGCGACTGATCGCAGCCCGCGATTTCTGGGTGCGCCTGCGCGAACGGAGCTTCCTCATCTCGACGCTGCTGAACGTCGGCGTCATCTCGGTGTTGATCCTCGCTCGTGCCAGCGGCGGGCTCGGCGGTGGTGCGCCGACGTTCGATCTCGGCGTGGTTGGTGGCCCGGCCGTCACCTCCGTCGCCAACGACGCAGCGGCGCTTGGACATCGAGGCGGCGTGACGGTGATCGTCCACCCATACTCCGACCAGGCCGCAGCCGATGCAGCGCTGCGCAGCGGGTCGGTGGACGCAGTCATGACGGGCACGCAGCTGTACGGCCTCGAGTCGGTCGACCAAACGTTGGAGGCGCTCGTGCAGACGAGCGCGCACGCAGCTGCGGTCGACGCGGTGTTCGCGAAGCATCACGTCCCGGAAGCCCAGCGTGAGGCCGCGAGCCAGACCGATCCGCTGGCACTCGGCGCGTTGCAACCCGCGCCGCCGGATCGGCAGTCGAACGCGGGCGTCGCGTTCATCGGCGTATTGCTGCTCTACGGACAGTTGTTCGGCTACGGACTCTGGGTCGCCACGGGTGTGATCGAAGAGAAGGCATCGCGGATCGTCGAGATGTTGTTGTCGGCGATCCGCCCGCGCCAGCTCCTTGCCGGCAAGATCATCGGCGTGGGCGTGCTCGGGCTCGCCCAGCTGATCACGATCGCCGGCTTCGCGATCTGTCTCGCCTTCGCGACGGGGGCCCGGTTCCAGACAAGCACCGCGATCTGGGCGGCGCTGCTCGTTATCGGGTGGTTCATCCTCGGCTACGCGTTCTACGCGTCGCTGTTCGCTGCCGCGGGCTCGCTCGTGTCTCGGATGGAGGAGCTACAGAACGTGATCGTGCCGATCAACCTCACGATCCTCGTGTCGTTCATCATCTCGATCGGCTCGCTGCAGGACCCGAACTCGACGCTCGCGATCGTCGCGTCGATCCTTCCGGTGAGCTCGGCGCTCGCGATGCCCGTGCGGATCGTGCTCGGCGCGGCGACCGGTTGGCAGATCGCACTCTCGCTCACACTGCTGATCGGGAGCGCCGTCGCGCTGGTGCCGGTCGGGGCGCGTCTGTACGCGGGCGCCGTGCTTCGCACCGGCTCGCGGGTGAAGCTCCGCGACGCCTGGCGTGCGGCCTGACCGTCCCGTTCCGCGCCTCCTGACCGGCGTTCGCCCGCCGCCGGCAGGTACCGTGCACGCCATGCGCAGCCTTGTCACGACGGCGAACCTCCGGCACGCGGCGGGCATGCTCCGGTTCGGGCACAACCCCGCCGCCACCGTCTACGACTCGATCGGGTCCGAGTTCTTCCTGGCGCTGGACGACGGGTGGCTGAACCTCGGGCTGTGGGAGGGCGACGGCGGCGATCCGAGCGAGGCGGGCGCCGCGGTTCGACGCCTCGTGACGCGCATGGCGCAGGATCTCCCGGCCGGTGGCGACGTGCTCGACGTCGGCAACGGCCTCGCGGCCCAAGATCCCGTGATCGCAGACGTGTCACAGGCGCGAAGCCTCACTGCTCTCAACATCACGCTGTCGCAGCTCCGCGCGGGCCGCGAGCGACTCGCCGCCGCGCACGGCAACCCCGTCAACGGCGACGCGAGCCGGATGCCGTTCGCGGCCGAGCGCTTCGACGGTGTGATCAGCGTCGAGGCGGCGTTCCACTTCCCGTCGCGCCTGCGGTTCTTCGCGGAGGCGTTCCGGGTCCTGCGCCCGGGCGGGGTGCTCACGTTCAGCGACGTCCCGGTACTGCGGTTCCCGGCGACGCCGCGGGAGCTCGTCGCCGGCGTTGCGATGCTCCGGTTGTGGGGGATCCGTGCGCAAGCAGCCGCCACGCCATTAGAGATCGAGCGGCAGGTCTCCGCGGCCGGGTTCGACGACGTCCGAACCTCGCTCGAGGGCGCGCGGGTGATCGCGCCGGCGTTCCGGTCGGTCCACGCGCGGCTCGACCAACCCGGCGCGGGCAGCGTGCCGGAGCGGCTCGCGGCCCGCGTGATGCTGCGCGAGGCCGAGATCCTGTGGGAGCACGGCGTGCTGGAGTACCTGTTCGTGGTGGCCCGGAAGGCCTAGCCGCCAGCGCGCCGCGTCAGCCCATCGAGAAGACGCGCCGGAACGACGGCAGCGGGATCTCGCCGAGCTCGAGCACGCGATCGTGGAAGTCGCGGAGCGAGAAGTCGGCGCCGAGTCGCGCTGACTCCGACTCGCGAGCCCGCTGGATCTCGATCATCCCGGTCATGTAGCACAGCGCCTGCCCGGGCATGCCGATGTAGCGGTCGACCTCGATGCCGGCGTCGGTGCTCATCTGACCGCTGTCGATCAATGTCTGCACGGCCTGTTCGCGCGTCCACCCGAGCGCGTGGATCCCCGAGTCGGTCACCAGGCGCGCAGCGCGGAGGCCCTGGTTCTCGAGCATGCCCATGCGCTCCCAGCCGTCGAGGTAGAGCCCCATCTCGTCGGCGAGGCGCTCTGCGTAGAGGCCCCACCCTTCCGCGAACGCGGCGGCCGCGAGGGTCGCCCCGAACCGGCGAAGGGGCGGCCGCTCGGGCATCTCCTGCTGGAGTGCGAGCTGGAAGTGATGGCCGGGGTTCGCCTCGTGATACGTGACGCTCGCGACATGATGCAGCGCGCGATCGGCGAGGTCGTAGCAGTTGATGTAGTAGATGCCCGCACGCGAGCCGTCGTCGGTCGGCGGGTAGTAGAAGGCCATCGGCTCGTCTGCCTCCCGGAACTCCTCGACCCGGCGCACGTCGCAGTTGGCGGACGGCAGCCGGCCGAAGTACTGCGGCGCGATGTCCCAGCTCCGTTGCACCTGGTCCTGAGCGAGCGCGACGAGCTGTTCGGGGGTGCTCGCGGTGTTGGCACCAGAAGCCGTGTGGGCGGCCACCGCAGTGGCGGGGTCGGGATAGCCGAGCTCCGCCGCGAGCGCGCGGCGTTCCTCGTTGATCGCGTTCAGGCGCTCGACGCCGAGCGCATGCACCTCGCGAGGGTCGAGGGGGAGCGACGTCCAGCCGAGCACTTCGGCGGCGTACATCCCGTCTCCGCCCGGGAGCGCCGAGATCCCGATCGTCTCGGTCGCGGCGGGCAGATAGTCGTCGACGAGCACCTGCCTGAACGCGGCCAGCGATGGCTGGATCGCGTCGGCGACCGTGCCGGCGATGGTCTCGCGGGCGTCGCCCTCGATCTGCGCGACGACGGGGGAGTCCTCGGGCGGCAGCTCCAACAGCCGATCCACCTGTCCCAGCGTGCGCTCCGCGACCACGCGCGGCGCGGTGACCCCCTTGGACACGCCTTCGCGAAGCAGGTCGATCGAGGCGTCGAGGTACGCCGGGAACGCGCGCAGGCGCGTGTCGAGCCGCGCGACCCGCTCGGGCGTGTCGGCGCGCTGCAGCGTCGCGATCTGCCCGAGCGTGGCCACGGCGCCGTTCATATGGTTCGCGACGTCGAGCAGATCGAGGCGGTGCTCCAAGCGCGCGAGCACGCGGCTGCAGATCGCCTCGTAGATGTCGGCGGTGAGCTGACGGGCCTCGTCGAGATCGGCGCGGTCGAGCGCGGCCAGCTGTTGGAGGCCGTCGCGCGCCGCCGTCTCCTCGGCGGACCGGCCGGCCTCGGAGGGGTCACTCAACCGGTCGTCGTACCGCTCGTCGCCGACGAAGGTCCCGATCAGGGGCTCGCGCTCGAGCAGGCCTTCCCACGCGTCGTTCGTCAGCTGATCGAACCGTTCTTCCGTCTGCACGATCGGCGTCCTTTCCTCTGTGATCAGCGTGATCGGAGGCTCACAAGAGCCCAAGCGTACCGGCGCCGTCGACCTGGAGCGCGACCCCCGACAGGAACCCCGTGTGGACGGAGCACAGGAACGCGGCGATCCGTCCGAAGTCTGCCGGGTCGCCGGTCGGCCCGGTGTGACCCAGCGCACGCACGCGGTCGGTGTCGTGCAGGCCCGGCGCGAGCACGTTCAAGGTGATCTTGTCGTCGATCAGGTCCTGCGCCGCGCTCTTGGCCCAGGCCCACAGGCCGGTCCGCGCGGCGCTCGACGCGGCCAGGTCGGGGATAGGCTCCTTGATCGCGACAGACGTGAGCAACACGATCCGGCCCCACCCTGCGGCGCGCATGTGCGGGACCGCCGCACGCACCAGACGCACCGATGTGAGGAGGTTCGCCTCGACCGCATCGAGGAGCGCATCGTCGGTCGCCTCGAGCGCGCGTGCACGCGGCGGCCCGGGTGCGTTGGCGATCAGGATGTCGAGGCCGCCGAACCGCTCGACCGTCGACGCGACGAGCGCGGCGGGCGCGTCCGGATCGGTTACGTCGGCCGTCAGCGCGAGTGGGTCGCCGTCGAGCGCCGTCACGGCCGCGTCCAGTCGCGAGCCGTCGTGGCTGTTGATCGCGACGCGGCAGCCTTCTTCCGACAGGGCCTTCGCGCTCGCGAACCCGAGGCCCGCGGACGCGGCGGTGACCAGCGCGACCTTCCCCTCGATCCCCAGATCCATCGTCCGCATGCTAGTGCGGCAGCGTTGCGGGGCCTCCGGGCCGAGGCTAGGCTGCCCGACCATGTTGCTCGACGGCAAGAGGCTCCTGATCACCGGCGTGCTCACCCCGCAATCGATCGCGTTCGCCGCGGCGACCTCCGCGCAAGAGCACGGAGCCGAGATCGTCCTGACGAACTTCGGCCGGGCGGTGAGCCTCACGCAGAAGGTCGCTAAGCGGCTGCCCGAGCCGTGCGACGTCTTGGAGATGGACGTGAACGACGAGGCGCAGATCGAGGCCGTCCAGCAAGAGCTCGCCTCACGGTGGGGAAGGGTCGACGGCATCCTGCACGCGATCGCCTTCGCGCCGCAGGACGCCCTCGGCGGGAACTTCCTCCATACGCCGTGGGAGTCCGTCGCGACCGCGGTGCAGACGAGCGCGTTCTCGTTGAAGGCTGTTGCCGTCGGGTTGCTGCCGCTGATGCGGGAACACGGCGGTTCCGTGGTCTCGCTCGATTTCGACGGGCAGGTCGCGTGGCCGGTCTACGACTGGATGGGTGTCGCGAAAGCCGGCCTCGAGGCGGTCACGCGCTACCTCGCGCGCGACCTCGGTGCGATGGGGATCCGCGTGAACACGGTGAGCGCCGGACCGATCCGGACGATGGCGGGCAAGGGGATCCCCGGTTTCGACGAGATCACCGGCTCGTGGGGCGAGCGCGCGCCGCTCGGCTGGGACGGCCAAGACCCCTCGCCCGTCGGCGACACCGTGACGTTCCTGTTCTCGGACCTCGCGCGCGCGATCACGGGCGAGCTGATCCACGTCGACGGTGGCTTCCACGCGATCGGCACGACGCCGGTCAGCCCGCGCACCTAGCGGCGCGGGCCCCGAACGTCAGCGAAGATCGACCTCGACGGCGAGCGCCTGCTGCTCGCGTCGGATCGTGTGGAACGCTTCGCGGAGCCCGCCGCGCTCGATCGGCCCGAGGTCCTTCGGATCGACGAAGTCGTCGACCGGCCTGCCCGCCCGGACCTCCGCCGCCTGATGGCGGAGCCGCAGATCAAGCAGGAACCGGAACGCTTCATCGAGATCGGTACCGGACGCCGCCTCGAGGGAACCGCCCCGCACCGCCGCCGCCAACCGTCCGAGGGTGTCCTTCGCGGCGGCGCCCACCGCAACGGCTCGTGCACGTGCGATCGATGTGACGATCGTGATCCCGCCGTGCTTGAGGTCCAGCGTGCCGCGATGGTCACCCTTGGACTCGACGACGAGATGGCGGACGAACCCGGTGGGGGGCTCGTGCCGAAGCGCGCCCTTGGTGAGGAGCCGCACGAACCCGGGATTGGTTCGCGCCTTCGCGACGGCGGCGTCGAGCGCGTCGTCCGCAGGCAACGTTCCGGCGACGGTGCGGAAATCGAACCCGATCGAGGACAGGATCATCCCGTCGGCACCGGGCTGGCGGATCCACGTCTCGAATCGCTCCCGCCATTCGGTCAGCGGCGCACGCATCGCGGGATGCACCGCCATCGCATCGCCGTTGCATCGAGGGAACCCGATCGCCTCGAGTCCGGCGGTCACCCGTTCGGCCAGCGTCGCGAAGTAGTCGTTGTGCTCCTTCTTATCGAACCCCGGACCGAACGCCAGGGCGTGGTCCTGGTCGGCGTCCAGCGCCGGCTCACGCCGGGCGGCGCTTCCCAGGGCGATCCACGCGAAGGCGCACGGCGCCTCGCCGAGCTCGTCGCCGGCGAGTTTCACCAACCTGGCGGTGGCGGCGTCGATGATGATCGACACGATCCGGCAGACATCGATGGGGTCGGTGCCCGCGTCGACGAGCCCGGAGATCACGCCCGGGTATCCGCGCGTGGCGGCGATCAGCGCCTCGACCGACCCCGCGCGCTCGATCGCGCCGCGCATCGAGAACGCGCTGCCGTCCTCGAGACCCATCAGGTCGGTGTCGGTGACGACGCCGACGATCCGGCCGCCGTCCTCGACCGGCAGATGGTGGATGCCGTGCGTGAGCATCTCGAGGATCGCCTCGCCCGCCGTCATCGACGACGGCGCGCGGCGCACCGGGCTCGTCGCGATGCCGACCGCCGGTCCGTCGAAGGATCCGCGCTCGGCGACGACCTTGGTCCGCAGATCGCGGTCGGTGACGATCGCCTCGGTCTCGCCATCTTGGAGCAGCAGGCTCGACACCCGCTCGTCCCGCATCACCGTCGCCGCCTCGGCGACGGTGATGCTCGGGTCGGCCGTGACGAGCGGCCGGCGGACCAGGGAGCCGATCCGCGCGAAGCGCGGATCGGCGGCACGCGCCGACCGTGCGACCGCGTCGGCAGCGCGGATGCGCTGCCGCGCGATGGTCCAGATCGTGGCCACCCCGCTCGGGCTGCCGAAGACCTGGCGCGCCACGTCCGCAGGGATCAGGTAGCTCAGCGTGTCCTCGACCGCTCGCACGGTCATCGACGGAGGCTGCTGCGACATCGCGGAGGGGAACCCGTACGTGTCGCCGGGCTCGAGCTGGTCGACGAGGACGTCGCCGGTGACGAGTTCCAAGGCGCCCTTCCGGATCACCCCGACCGCCTCGGCGACGGCGCCCCCTTCGATCAGGACGGTCTCGCCCGCGGCGATGAAGACGATCTCGAGCGACCCGCCGACGCGCTCGAGCGCGTCGCCGTCGAGCTCGGAGAACGGGTGGTACTGACGAAGGAACTCGAGCGGCTGCACCGGCAGCAGTATCGCCCGCCACGGCTACACTCGCGCGCGTCTCCCATGCCGCGACCTCGTTCGTTCCTGCCCGGTCTCCTGCTGGTCGTCGCGGCTGCCTGCACGGGCACCACGACCACGAGCAGTGCAGCGCCGACGACCATCCCGGCGCCGTCACCGTCGGGTGTCGACCCGCTGGTTCCGTATTCACCGTCGCCGGCGCCGGACGCGACATCGACGACCGGGTACATCCCCGACACGCTGACCGCGCCGACCGGTGCCGGTGGGTCGATCCGGCTCACGCCGGTCACCACGACGATGACGACGGCGTACGTGCACGACACGCGCGCGCTGACCGTCTATCTCACCGCGAACAACCCCGGGGAGGACGAGTGGCGCGGCACGATCGGCACCGATGCGGAGGTCACCGATCTGAACGGCGCCACGTTCCCCGCGACCCGGCCGGCGTCCGGCGACCTGCATCCCGATCCCGGGCAGTACGGCGGGTCCAACCGATCGTTCCTGCGGCCGGTCTCGATCGCGTCCGGCGCCTCGGTCCGCGGCGCGCTCGTGTTCCACGTGACCGGCGGTAACCGTCCGATCACGCTGCGGATCAGCCTGGACGGCGGGACGACCTGGGTCGAGTGGGCGACCAACCTGGGAACGTTCTAGCGATGGCCATCGCCGACCCGATCCGTCTGACGAGCCTGAGCCACGGCGCCGGGTGCGCGTGCAAGCTCGGGCCGAGCCAGCTGCACGACGTGCTCGAGCTGCTCGGCCCGTCGGTGCCGACCGACGACGTGATCGTGTCCGAGGCGAGCGGCGACGACGCGGCCGTCTACCGGCTGCCCGACGGCCGCGGCGTGATCGTCACGCTCGACTTCTTCACGCCGCTCGTCGACGACCCCTTCGACTGGGGCCGCATCGCCGCCGCGAACGCGCTCAGCGACGTCTACGCGATGGGCGGCACGCCGGCGCTGGCCCTCAACGTCGCGGGCTGGCCGGTCGACGTGCTGCCGCTCGAAACCCTCGCCGAGGTGCTGCGCGGCGGCCGGGCCGTTGCCGACGCCGCGGGGATCGCCGTGGTGGGCGGCCACACGATCACCACCGAGAAGGAGCCGCTGTACGGGATGGTCGGCGTCGGGTTCGCCTCGCTCGACGCGCTGATCCGCAACACCGAGGCGCGTCCTGGCATGCCTCTCGTCCTCACCAAGCCGATCGGCGTCGGCATGATCTCTACCGGGGCCAAGCGCGGCGTCGCGACCGACGCCCAGCTCGCCGACGCGGTCGCAACGATGACGACGCTGAACGACCGCGCGTCGCGTGCCGCCGTCGCGTCGGGCGTGCGGGCCGGCACCGACGTGACCGGCTTCGGGCTGCTCGGCCATCTCCGGAAGCTCCTCGAGGCGAGCGGCTGCGCCGCGACCGTCGACGCTGGCGCCGTCCCGCTGCTCGATGGCGCGCTCGATCTCGCGCAACGAGACGTCGTCGCCGGCGGCACGAAGCGGAACCACGCTTGGCTCCGACCGACGACGGACTGGGGCGCCTGCACGCTGCCCGAACAGCTCCTGCTCGCCGACGCCCAGACGAGCGGGGGATTGCTGCTCGCGACCGACGATCCCGAGGCGCTGGTCAGGGCCGGCGTTGGGGCGCGCCCGATCGGCGCGATCACCGAGGGAGCGCCCGGTGCGATCCGGGTGACCGGCCGGCTCGCGGGTTGACCGGGGCCACTCCCGCAAGCGGGAATAGACCACCCCACTGGTAGCATTTGCACCTGCAACAGGCGCGTCGGCGCGCCTGAACCGCGACCCCTTCGGAGCGCAGGTGTGACCGAGCTGGACGGCGTCTATCTCAAGGAGATCGTGGAGCACGGGCTCCGCGAGTTCCCGAACGAGTGCTGCGGCCTGATCGCCGCGCAGGACGGCGTGCCCGCCAAGGTCTTCACGATGCGAAACGCCGATGCGAGCCCGGTCACCTACCGCCTGGACGGGGTCGAGCAGCTCCGCGTCTTCGACCAGATGGACGACGAGGGCCTCGAGCTGTGGGCGATCTACCACTCCCACACCCACTCCGAGGCCTATCCGAGCGAGACCGACGTGAAGCTCGCGTTCTACCCCGACGCTCGATACATCTTGGTGTCGCTCGCCGACCGCGCGGACCCGGTGGTCCGCTCCTTCTTCATCGTCGACGGCGAGGTCACCGAGGAGGCGCTGACGATCACATGACGCAGCCGTTCACCGAGGAACAGGTCCAGCGCTACGCCCGGCACATCATCCTGCCCAACATCGGCGGGGCCGGGCAGCGCAAGCTCCTCGACGCGAGCGTGCTCGTGATCGGCGCCGGCGGGCTCGGCTCGCCGATCGCGATGTACCTCGCCGCGGCGGGGATCGGGAAGCTCGGCGTCGTCGACTTCGACCGCGTCGACGTGTCGAACCTGCAGCGTCAGATCCTGCATACCGACGGCGACGTCGGCCGCCCCAAGGTCGAGTCCGCGGTGGAGCACCTGCGTGCGATCAACCCGACCATCGACGTCGTCGGGCACGACACGCTGCTGTTCTCGACCAACGTGTTCGACGTGTTCGACGGGTACGACGTGATCGTCGACGGCACCGACAACTTCCCGGTGCGGTACCTCGTGAACGACGCGTGCCAGTTCATGGGCAAGCCGCTCGTCTACGGCTCGATCTATCAGTTCGAAGGCCAGGCGACGATCTTCATGCCGGGGCAGGAGACGCCGTGTTACCGGTGCCTGTTCCCGGCGCCGCCGCCACCCGGGACCGTGCCGAGCTGCGCCGAGGGGGGCGTGTTCGGCGTGCTGCCCGGCGTGATCGGCTCGATCCAGGCGACCGAGGCGATCAAGCTGATCACGGGAGAGGGGGAGACCCTCGAGGGCCGGCTCCTGCTCTACGACGCCCTCAACATGGACTTCCAGGAAGTGAAGATCCGGTGGGACGCCGACTGCCCCGTGTGCGGTAAGGAGCCGACGATCACCGAGTTGATCGACTACGAGCAGTTCTGCGGCGTGCCCGCCCGACCCGAGTGAGGAGTTGCTGACCCGATGGCCGTGACCGTGAAGCTCCCGACGATCTTGCGCAAGCACGCCGGCAACGAGGCGAAGGTGAGCGCCGAGGGCTCGACGCTCGCCGAGGTGCTGAAGGACCTCGAGTCGCGCTACCCCGGCATCACGAAGAACGTGATCGCCGAGGACGGCGGCCTGCACCGGTTCATCAACGTGTACCTCAACGACGAGGACGTCCGCTACCTCGGCTCGCTCGAGACCCCGGTCGCCGACGGCGACACGGTCTCGATCCTGCCGGCCGTCGCCGGCGGCTGACGGCCCCAGCCAGCACGAACGCCCGGCCCTCCAGGGTTCCTAGTCGACGGCGAGCCCGTCGATCAGTAGCGCCGCCGCCGATCTGAACCGTTTGACGTCCCCGTAGGGTCGAGCGACGAGCATCGCCCCCTCGAGCCCTCCGACGAGCGTGCGTGCAACGCTCCGTGCAGACCCGTGGAAGCGGAGGGTTCCATGGCGACGGCCCGCATCGAGCACCCGCGCGAG
>Ga0207693_10000706_pt1 | contig 30022 bp, 24 predicted proteins | sample LARL81metaG_FD_184347 | JGI IMG/M metagenome (GOLD analysis project Ga0207693, IMG submission 184347) | Corn, switchgrass and miscanthus rhizosphere microbial communities from Kellogg Biological Station, Michigan, USA - LAR L8-1 metaG... | ecosystem: Host-associated > Plants > Roots >... | reverse complement strand
CCCTCATGTCACCTACGAGATACCTGAGGTCGCCGACACCTCCAGCGCATTGCCCCTTCGAACCCTGCTGGAGACAGAACACAACTTCGCCTGTTTCGCTCGTCCGCTACCCGCACGATCCCTGCGAAGCACACCGTTGAACGCCGTCTAGTTGGTCAGCCATAAGGTCGGGGTTCGAGCCCCTTGGGTCCACTCCCGTAGTCGGGCTACCGGCGCCCGAGTGGCTGCGAGGTCTGCTCGGCGTCACGACGTTGGGGCGACACGGCTGGACGAGTTCGGAGCCCTCGCGAAGCTCTACCCCGCGGAAGGCCCCGAACTCGATTCTCGGAGGAGGGGGCCGACGGTGCTCTTCTCCCGACCGCGAAATTACAGGTTCCGGGGGCTGCCCGGGTACCGACTTTTGGTCCATGTCCCGGCGCCCCATCTGCGCTGGTCGATCAGTCGACGACGTGTCTCTTGCGGGATGGCGGCGCAACTCGTTTGGCCGCGCCCATGTCGCCCCTAACTTTCGAGCAGATCGACGCCGAACGTTCGCTTGACACTGGGAACGCGCCGGGTGTAGCTGGGAAGGGAGAACGCGCGACATGGAGAGGGGCACGATATGCGCGATGAAAGGTTGTGGTCGAGGGCGCGCTATCTGGCCGCGTTCACAGCACTCGCACTGATCGGAATCGCGGCACCCGCGCACGCTACCGGGGGCGCCGACATGCGGATCGACAGCGTGACGACGAACGTCATCGCCGGGCCGGTCGGCACGAAGGTCGTCTTCAAGATAGTCGCGGAAGACGCAGGGCCTGACCCGGTCACCTCGTCGCTCGACGTCTACTACGACGAGGCGAAGGACGTACGTGCGCCGTTCAACGGGTTCGACGAGTCGGCTGTCAACTTGCGCATCGATCGAGAGGGGTGCTTCTGGGACGGATTCGGCGGTATCGGGCCGAGCCCCGACACGCCGTTCTGCGAGTTCGGTGGGACGGCGCCAAACGACCTCGTGTTCGTCAAGATCGTCGCCACGATCGTCGCGAACACGCACGCTCACATCGCCTCGCTCGGATTCGCCGTGCAGAACGAATCGAGCGAGTTCGATCCGGACCTGTCGAACAACTGGGCGATCAGCCGGATCCATATCTCGGATTAGGGCAAGACCCCTGGGAGATATCTGATGGCCACCGAGCGAGGTGACTCTCGAGCACTTGGATGACATACGCTCGTACGCGCGAGCGAAGGAGCCGGAAGCTCGAGCGTCCCGCTAGACCTGACCTACAGCGCTTGAGCAACTCACCGGACGGTCAGTACCAGTGGGTGCGCTACAGCGCCGAGAGGCCACGCGGGCTGCCCCAGCCAGTGGGCGCGTCGTACCCGACCTTGCCTCGGCAGAGGTAGTCGCCGCCGCAGTAGCCGTTCGAGCCGCCGACCACGTCAGCGAGCCCGGAACGGTGTTGGTAGATGTATCTAGCCGAGCCGAGGCTGGCGGCGTTGCCGGCGAGCCCGATCATGCCGGCGATCAGCGGTGCGGATACGCTCGTGCCACCGACGCGGATCCACCCCGAGTGCCGCCCCAGCCCGAACGTGTCGTAGACCGCGAACCCGGGCTCGGGATCGGCGAACGCGGAAAGGTCGGCCACCGTTCGCATCGGGCAGTGGGCGTCGTGCTGCCAGGCTGGCTTGTCGAACCAGGCGGAGCATCCACTGCCGGACCCCCCCCAGGCGCTCTCCGCCCAGCCAGCGGTCGTCTTCGACAGGCTGGTACCGCCGACGGCGATCGTGGAGGGCCATGACGCAGGGAACGCTGCCGGGCCGAACCCGAAGTCACCGGACGAGACGACCTGGGCGACGCCGGCGTGCGCGTAGAACTTGTTCCCGAGCCTGGCGCTCCCGCCGTACTCGATGCCGCCGTAGGAGTTGGACACCACGTCGGCGCCGAGGCGAACCGCGGTGTTCACCGACTGCCCAAGATCGGTGAACGCGGGAGAGTCGGCCTCGACCAGCAGGATCGAGCAGTTCGGGCACGTCGCCGACACCGCCTCGACGTCCAACGAGATCTCCACGCCCCAGCCTGGGTCCCCGTGAGGAGGCGTCGTTCCGCCGCGCTGGTTCACCTTGCGGAAGCACTTGTTCAGTGTCGTGCACGGCGGGAGCCCCCACGTCTTCCGGTAGACGGCGAGGTCGGCCTCCACGTGCGGGTCGTCGTACGCGTCCACGATGGCGATCGTCTGCCCGGCGCCGAGCGACGTGTCGAGCTGGTACACGTCGGTCACCTCTGCAGGGGTGAGCGCGCGCTTCGGCGGAGTCGTGGCGCCCACCGTCGTCCGTGTCGCGGCGGTCTCGTCTGAGCTCCAGAGCGCGAAGCATCGTGCTTCACCACGAGCAACCGAGCCGCCACACGCCCGATGCCAGCTCGTCGAGCCGGAGGCCGCGGACGGGTTCGCCGCGGTAAGCGTTCCGGCGAGAACAAGCGCCGCGATCGCGGCCGGAAGGCGCATCCTCATGGGCTCACCACGAACGCGTGCTTCGTCGTCTGCACGAGCGCGTTCCCCTTCGAGTCGGTCACGGACACGCGGACGTCGAACAGTCGGTTGAGCATCGAGTTCCGTGTCCTGAGATGCGCGTCGTACGTGTCCGTGCCCGTCAGCGTTAGTGTCAGCGGCCGCCACGTCGGGCTCCCCGAACGGCGGATCGAGACATCGACCGACGCGATCGGGAAGTCATGGGCGCCGTAGATGTGCCCAACCTCGAGGCCAAAGGCATGCGGGCCGAGCGGCAGCGTGCCGCGTGTGGTCGTGTCGAGTGCCAGGTGGGCCGACACCACGGGCATGACCGAACACGGGTCGGGCGTGTAGCAGAGATCGTTGGCCGGTGGAGCGACGCCCTGGCCTGAGTTGAACGTGACGATCGACGTGACCTCGGTCGAGAGCGGCGAGAACGTGAATCGTCGCGAGAGAGAGTTCACGACGCGATACGTGGCCGGCCCACTCGGGATCTTGAAGCTGCCGCCAAGCCGGTCGCGCTTATCGACCAGGAGCTGGCCGTCGCGATACACGGTGAATCGCGCGATCGGCTTGCCGTTCGGGCTCCCGAAGATCTCGACGAAGTGCTGAGGATCGGAGTCGTTCAGTCCGTTCACGTAGACGAGCCGGGTGTCGCTCGCGCACGCGAGGCAGTCCGCGTAGTTCGCGCCCGCCGCCGGCTGGGGGACCGCGAGCACATACGGATCGCGGAACCAGGTCTCTGTCGTGTGCGCGCCCGCCGCGAACTCGGTGAATGGGCCGTCGACGAAGCCCGGATCCCAGGGCGAGTTGATATCCGCAAGCGCGAGGTCCTGGACCTCGGAGCCCGCGGGTGCGTAAACGTAGTCCACGCGATGCAACGGGATCGGGATCGGCCAGAACGTCGCCGATGCCCCGAACGACTTCGGGAGGAAGACGAAGCGCGTTGCGCCGGCCACCTGGAACGAAACGTCCGAGTTGTAGGTGTTGTCGACGATCATCGATTGCGACACCGGCCCGAGGACGCGCGACTGATCCGCGGGGATGCCCGGTGCCTCGAACGATGCATCGAAGTCGTACGCGCCGCCCGGCGTCGACGGGTCGACCGTGACCCAGTGCGTGCTCGATCGCAGGGTGCCGACCTGCGGCTCGGGTTGCGGGGTGTAGCGGATCGACGCGCCGGGGAGCCCGAGCGTCCAGCCCCAACCCGCGGAGACGTGGTGCGCCTGATCGCCGAGATCGATCTCGCTGTCGAGCGAAAGCGGGACCGACGGCATCGGCGTCGTGACGGACGGCACCGCCGTCGCGTCACGCGAATCGATCGTCATGTGTCCCTGGGACCCGGTGACGTCGAAATCGGTCACGACGTCCTCGCGGATGGTCGCGCTGCCGTCGGTCGAGAACCTGACGTCGTCGAATACGGCCGCGTAGGTGCCGACGGGGACGCTCGCCCGCGCCTGGCCGTGATACATGACCACGAATCCGGCGAACTTGCGGCCGTCGTCCATGTTCATCAGGAATCCGAAGCCGAGCCGCATCGGGGCGCCGGTCTTCGAGATGCCGTCGATGATCAGCGTCGACATGGGGAAGTCCGGTGTCACCGTGGTCGGCGGCGCCATGTCGGGTGAGATGGCCGTTACGGACCCGAAGAGGGTCTTCGAGGACGGGAAGCCCGCCGCTGAGTCCGCGATCGCCTTGCGCGCGAGCGCGGCGCCGAAGTCCTTCGCGCTCGACCGCGTGACGTACCCGTGCGCGACGCCGCCGCGCGCCGAGGTGATCGTGACTCCGGGGAGCGCAGGCTTCCTGCCGGCTTCGTACTTGATCACGAGTGGGATCCGCCGGCCGAATCCGGCGGCCGCGAGTGCGGTCACGTCGAACAGGGTCGGGTCGAGATTCTTGCCGAAGTACGCCATCGCCGAGGCGGGTATCACGTACGTGTCGTTGCCGAGGCGCGCGATCTTGTCGACCGCCCCAGGACCGTGGGTCGTGGCGCGAACCAGCTGGACGGTGGGTGTGCCGTTCGTAGCGGTGCCCAGGATCACCCGTTCACCGGTCAGCAGCGTGACCACCGTGACCGGTCGGATCCGCGGCGTCGTGGGCAACGCGGTCGCGGGCGCTGTACCCGCGAGAACGGACGCAGCCACCACGATGACGACGATCGCGACGCGAGGAAGTCTGTGCCCCATCCCGATGGCGACCCTACGCGCGCCAACAGTCGGAACGCAACCTCGCGAGTTCGTCGTCCCTGAGTCCGAGAACGTCATGCCGGCCTCGGGGTGATGCGTCCAGCAAGGAGGTCATCAACTTGGGCCCACTGAGCGGGCTTCGCGTCAGTGCGATGTCGAGGCCCGCTCCGTCGGTCTTGGCAGCTCCGGGCCGATCAGGTGGCTGGATCACGCGTTCTAGGGGACGCGACGTCGGACCCTGGTCCAAAGACCGAGACGCAGCGTCCGGCTGTCGGTTCCCGTGCTGAAGGTTACTCGCTACTCTGGTTCAACGTGACCGAGAATCAGGTTGGGCCCATCCTCGTCTCGCTCGCGACGCTGCTTGCGGTTGCCCATGTATTGGGCTTCGTCGCTATGCGCCTCCGCCAGCCGCGTTTCGTCGGCGAGATCCTGGCCGGGGTGGTGGTCGGGCCATACGTGCTTGGCCAGGCCTTCCCACAGGCGACCGAGTCGTTGCTTGGATCTACTGGGACCCCGAAAGCGCTCGTCCTGGGGTTCGTTTCGTGGCTCGGACTGCTCCTGTTGATGTTCGTCGCCGGCGCGGAGGTCCGGCGAGTGCTCGCTCGCGAGCAGTGGGGGCCGACCGCATGGATCCTTTCGATCGGGACGGCGATCCCGTTCTCGATCGCCTTCTTCCTCGCGGTCGTCCTCCCGTTGAACGCCCTCCGGGGGCCGAACGGCGGGCCGGGAGCGTTCGCGATAACGCTTGCAACCGCGACCGCGATCACGTCCATCCCCGTGATCTCACGGATATTCCACGACCTCAAGATTCTGCAGACTCGTTTCGCGAGCCTCGTGCTGGGGACCGCCATGATGGAAGACATCGGCCTGTTCACTGCCCTCGCAGTGGCGACCGCGCTAGCACATTTCCAGCCGGGGGAGTCTGTCGTCCGACTACTGGTGATCCACATCGGCAAGACCGTCGCGTTCCTCGTGCTGGGACTTCTCGCGGCGCCCCGGATCCTTCGGTGGCTTGGCTCATTGCGCGTGAATGTGCTGGCGAGACGTGAGCGGGTTGCATACGCATTGCTATTGATGCTCGCCTATACCGCGGCCGCCGTACTGCTGGATGTGAACATCGTCTTCGGGGCGTTCCTAGCGGGCTTCGGGCTTGTAGGCGGATTCAGCGGCAGCGAGCGTGAGCGATTCGCGTGGCCCCTCGAAGCGATCGGTCGGGTGGGATTCGCGACCTTTATCCCGCTGTATTTCGTGCTGGTCGGCACGAAGCTCGACCTCGGCGCTGGGTTTTCGCTGACGGTGCTTCTCGTGTTCTTCGTTGGTTCGTCCATCCTGCGGATGACCTTCGTCGGGATCGCCGGGCGAGTCGCCAAGTTCGGTCGGCGCGACGTTACCGATCTGGCCGTCGCGATGAACGCACGAGGCGGTCCAGGGATCGTGCTCGCGACGATCGTGTACGAGGCAGGCATCATCTCCCCTTCGTTGTTCACTGCACTGGTGATCACGGCCGTCGGTACCTCCCAGCTGGCCGGGTGGTGGCTGGACCGGGCGATCCGGACCCGACACGAGCTGCTCGGCGAACCGGTGGGCGAGCCACCACGGAGTGTCTCGCGCCCGCCGCGGGCGGTCGGTCGGGACGAAGCAGCAACGTGAGGCCGAAGAGCCTGTCAGCCCTGGTTGTGAAGGATGAGAACACCACAGCTTGGCCGTTCGTCGCGATCTTGGCTGCCGAGCGGTGGCACGAGGGAGCCCGTGCGCCCCGAACGCGGATGCCCGCGAGGGCGGTTCGTCGCCCCGGCGGCCTCTCCTAGGCGTCGTACTCGTCGAGCTTCTTCACGTCGCGTCCATGCGCGGTCAGCGCCCAGATGATCGCGATGTCGACCGCGATGATGATCGTGTTCCACACGGGCTGAAGCTGGATCGTCGTGAACGCGCCGAGCGCGCTGACCGTCGCTGCGATCACACCCACCGTCCGCGCGAGGGCGTTGCCGCTGAAGACCGCGAACCCGGAGAAGAACAGTACGGCGCCGACGATGATGTGGAACCAACCCCAGGTCGAGCTGTGCTGCTGCAGGACCGCGTCCACGCCCGGGAAGTTCGTCTTGTGGATCAGCATGCCGAGGCCTTCGAGCATCGCGAACCCCCCGCCGATCACCATCATGAAGCCGGCGAACGTGATCCAGCCGACCGCACCCTTGCTGATGTCCTCGTTGTTCGACATCGACCCTCCTCGCAGTGTCGGCGGATGCTGGCACACCGTGCGGAGGTGCCGCAAGTTCAGCGGCGCGGATCAGCTCAGTCAGGCGTCGACCAGGTGGGAGCCTTCGATCGCCCGAAGCAGGTCCTCGGGCTTATACGGCTTCTGGAGGATCGCGCGGACGCCCATGTCGTGGCAGCGCTGCTTCACGTCGTTCGAGCTGAGCGCCGACAAGATCACGACCGGGATCGTCGCGGTGCGCTCGTCGCTCCGCAGGGCCTCGAGCGTGGTGAAGCCGTCCATCACGGGCATCATCAGATCGAGGACGATCACATCGGGGGCCTGCCGCTGGGCGGTCGCGTACCCGCGGGAGCCGTCATCGGCGGTGATCACCTCGTGACCGCGGAACTCCAGGAGCATCCGCAGAACGTCGGCGATCGCCGCTTCGTCATCGATCACGAGGACCCGTGCCATCCCTTGGATGTTCGGGTCCGCGGTTCCAGCGATTGAGGTGTCTCGCCGGATACCGTCAGAAGGAACCAGGGACATCTGGCTCCTTGGGAGATACCTCTGTTGGGGTACCCGGTGCGCGGTTGCCCGGATCGGGCGCCTCGGCGAACATGGCCCGAGGAGGAGGATCCGCGCGCATGTGGCCCGAAGGCAAAGGTTTCGCCGTCGCGTTCACGTTCGACTTCGACGCCGAGGAGGGGATCATCGGCGGTGATCCGGCGAACGCCGACCGGCCGGGCGTCCTGTCCCAGGGCACCTACGGCGCGAAGGTCGCTGTTCCGCTGGTGCTCGAGCTGCTCGCAGCCAAGGGCGTGACGGCGACGTTCTTCATCCCGGGGCGTGTCGCCGAGCGTCACCCGGGCCGCGTCGAGGCCATCGTCGCGGCGGGGCACGAGGTCGCCCACCACGGGTACACCCATACCTCGCCGACGTCGCTCAGCCGCGACGAAGAGGACCTCGAGCTCGCGAAGGGATCGGAGGTGCTCCGGTCGTTCGGGACCGAGGTGATCGGCTACCGGTCGCCGGCGTGGGACTTCAGCGCGAACACGGAAGAGCTGCTCGAGCAGCACGGGTTCGTCTACAGCTCCAACTTCATGGACGACCTTCGGCCGTACCGTCGCGAGGCAAGCTCGCTGATCGAGCTGCCGATCCAATGGACGCTCGACGACGCGGCGCATTTCTGGTTCGACGCCGAGAGCTGGAACAAGAAGATCTCGACCGCCGACGAGGTGCGCACGATCTGGGAGGGGGAGCTCCGCGGGTACCGGCGCCTCGGGGGCGCGTTCATCCTCACGATGCACCCGCAGATCATCGGGCGTCCGTATCGCATGGAGTTGCTCGAGGGGTTCATCGACCACGTGCAGGCGATGCCGGACGCGTGGGTCGCGACGTGCCGAGAGATCGCGGGGAGGGTCTCGTGACGTTCCCGCATGTGCGCGTCGAGGGCGATCCCCGCCAGCGTGGTCGGAGCTACGGCGAGCAAGCGGCCGAGCGCGTGCACCGATCGATCGAGGCGTACCGAGAGGTGTTCCGGTCCTACGCCGGCTGGGACTGGGACACCGTCACGGATCACGCGCGGGGATACGCCGACCCGATAGAGCGATTCGATCCGGTCTATATGGAGGAGATCCGGGGCATCGCCGCCGGCGCCGGCGTGGATGAGGCCGACGTCCTCGCGATCAACGTGCGCACCGAGGTGATGTTCGCGGCGAAGGCGCGCGATGCCGAGCGGCGGGTGGGGGAGTGCTCGGCGTTCGCGGTCACGCCCGCGCGGAGCGCCGACGGGCACACGCTGATCGGGCAGAACTGGGACTGGCTGCTGCACTCGGCCGAGACGGTCGTCGTGCTCGAGGCCCGCCAACCCGACCGGCCGGACTACGTCACGGTGGTCGAAGCCGGGCTGCTCGCGAAGACCGGCATGAACTCGAGCGGGATCGGGCTGGTGACGAACGCGCTCGTGAGTACCGACGACCGGGGCGAACCGGGTGTGCCGTACCACGTGGCGCTGCGTGCGATCCTCGACGCCGAGACGATCTCCGATGCCTACGCGGCGCTGCAACGGGCGCCGCGCTCGTCGTCAGCGAACTACCTGATCGCGCATCGCGACGGGTTGGCGGTGAACATCGAGGGCGCACCCGGTGACTTCAGCGCGTTGTTCTTGACGTTCCCCGATGAGGGCCTGCTGTTGCACACCAACCACTTCGCGTCGGGACGGTTGTCGGCCGATGACGTCGGCCTGTGGGTGATGCCCGACAGCCCGTTCCGGCTCGAGCGGCTCCGCGAACAGCTCGGCGGCGCGTCCTCGCTGTCGCTGAAGGCCGTCCGGCAGGCGCTCGCCGATCACGCCGGTCATCCGTCGGGGGTCTGCTGTCATCCGGACGAGCGGTGGGATCCGCTCGAGCAGGGCGAGACGGTCGCGTCGGTGCTGATGGATCTTGACGAGCGGCGGATGTGGCTCGCCGACGGGCGCCCGTGCACCGCCCCGTACCGGGAGCTCGACTACGGCGACTTCCTGTCGAAGCCGCCGGCCGTGCCTGCACCCCCGCGTTGAGCGCCGGTATCGTTCGCGGCGTGGACGACCGGCCGACGCTCGAGGCGATCGTGCTGTATCTCGACCCCTCGGGCATCCGGCACGTCTACCCACACGGCCGCGAGACGCTGCGAGGGCCGTGGGAACCCGATCTCGATCCGACCGAGTCGATCGTCGACGCGGTCGCGGAGGTCGGGCTCGCGCCGGTGATGGTGCACTCGACGTCGTGGCGGGTCGTTCGGCGTGAGCTTGTGCTCACCTTCTTGGTGGTGGTCGACCCGCCCGTGTCGTTGCCGGACTCGTGCGAGGCCGAGCAGGTCACCCGGGCTGAGCTCGCACGGGGCCGGGCGACCGGCGCGCCCGAGGCCGTCCATCTGTCGCAGGTCGTCGAACACGGACTGCGGCATCTCGCATGGCTCGTCGCGCAGGACGATGCGATCCACGACGCGCTTGCCCCCTGGGCCGAGGCGCTCGGCGACTACGCACCCGAGCCGTTCCGCGCCTTCGGGCACGACCCCTCCTAGGCCGCCGATAGGCTGACGAACCATGGCGGTGACCTTTGCGTGGCGCGGCGATGTGACGAGCACGGAGCTCAACGTTCTTCACGCCGAGGCGTTCGACACGCGGGTCTACGGCGACGACGAGTGGGACTGGGTCGCGCAGCTGGACGGGCACAGCCTCGGGTGGGTCGTGGCGCGCGACGGCGACGCTCTGGTCGGGTTCGTCAACGTGGTGTCGGACGGGCTCGTCCACGCATGGATCCAGGACACGATGGTGGCGACGGCTACGCGCCACCGACGGATCGCGACCGAGCTCGTCGCGCGGGCGGTCGAAGAGAGCCGCGCGGCGGGCTGTGAGTGGCTCCACGTGGACTTCGAGGATCACCTCCGCCCGTTCTACCTGGAGGCGTGCGGGTTCGAGCCGACCAACGCCGGTCTGATCCACCTGTGACCGGCCACGACGGGCCGTACACTCGGGCGACCCCAGCCACGCCCGAGAACACAAGCCCGAAAGAGGTATCCGCATGAAGATCCTGGTCGTCGGCTCCGGCGGCGTCGGCGCGTCGTTCGCCCCCATCGCGGCCCGCCGCGACTTCTACGAGCACATCGTCTTCGCCGACTACGACGAGGGTCGCGCGCGGAGCGTGGTCGATCGGTACGACGGCGGCACCGGCAGGTTCAGCGCCGCACAGGTCGACGCCTCGGATGCGTCTGCGGTGGCCGCGCTCTGCCAACAGCAGAGCATCACGCATGTGCTGAACGCCGTCGATCCGCGCTTCGTGATGCCGATCTTCGACGGCGCTCTCGAGGCCGGTGTGACCTACCTCGACATGGCGATGTCGCTGTCGCACGCCCATCCGGACAAGCCCTACGAGCTGCCCGGGGAGAAGCTCGGCGACGCGCAGTTCGCGAAGGCCGGCGAGTGGGAGTCGAAGGGGCAGCTCGCGCTGGTCGGCATCGGGGTCGAGCCCGGCCTCTCGGATGTGTTCGCGCGGTACGCGCAGGACCATCTGTTCAGCCATATCGGCGAAGCCGGCGTGCGGGATGGTGCCAACCTGGTCGTGAGCGGGTATGAGTTCGCACCGGGCTTCTCGATCTGGACCACGATCGAGGAATGCCTGAACCCGCCGGTCGTGTGGGAGAAGGACCGCGAGTGGTTCACGCTCCCACCGTTCTCCGAGCCCGAGGTGTTCACGTTCCCCGAGGGCATCGGCCCGGTCGAGTGCGTCCACGTCGAGCACGAGGAGGTGCTGTTGATCCCGCGCTGGATCGATTGCGACCGCGCGACGTTCAAGTACGGGCTCGGCGACGAGTTCATCGAGGTGTTGAAGACGCTGCACAAGCTCGGGCTCGATAAGACCGACCCGGTGACGGTGCGCGGCCAGCAGGTCAGCCCGCGTGACGTCGTGGCCGCGTGCTTGCCCGACCCCGCGACGCTCGGCCCGCAGATGTCGGGCAAGACGTGCGCCGGCACATGGGTCAAGGGCTTGGGCACCGACGGCAACCCGCGCGAGGTGTACCTGTATCACGTCGTGGACAACGAGGAGACGTGGGGTCGCGACGGGGCGCAGGCCGTGGTGTGGCAGACGGCGATCAACCCCGTGGTGGCGCTCGAGCTCTTGTCGACCGGCGCCTGGTCGGGGGCCGGCGTCCTCGGCCCCGAGGCCTTCGCGGCCGACCCCTTCCTCGACCTCCTGACCGGATACGGCTCTCCGTGGGGGATGGAGGAGCGGACCCCCGCCTGATCCAGGCCCCAGACGGGCCGGATGCGGTTCAGGGCACCGGCTCAGGTCGGCCGCGCAACCGTCCGAAGCCTTCCACGTACCCCTCGCGAAGGGAAGGCAGACGTATGGCACGGGCGACGGAGACCGCCCCCCGCGACGACGACGACCTGTTCGGTCGCGTCGCAGCGCACCTCGAACCGGGTCCGCTCCTCGAGGCGACCCCCGAGTGTCTCGTCGTCACGCGCGGTAACGGCCAGATCGTCTATGCGAACCACCGTGTGCAGTCGCTGACCGGGTTCACTCGCGACGAGCTCGTCGGCGGCACGATCGAGCTCCTCGTCGCCACCGACCTCCTGGGCCTGCCGCCCGAGGCGCGGGTCGAGGCGCTGTGCCGCCGTACCAACGGCGAGCAGTTCCCGGTCGAGGTCAACGTCGGGGCGATCGACGCCGGCGAGCCGTTGCTCGTCGTCACGCTCCGCGATCTGTCCGAGCTCCAGGCGGGACGCGACGCGCAGTTCGAGGCCGAGGCGAAGTACCGCGCCCTCGTCGAGCACATCCCCGCGGTCGTCTACCTCGACCCCGTCGACGAGGACGACACCTCTATCTATGTGAGTCCGCAGATCCGCGACCTGATCGGGATCGAGCCCGAGGAGTGGCTCACCGACCCCTACTCGTGGCGCCACCACGTGCACCCCGACGACATCGACCGCGCGTGGGACGAGTATCAGGCGGCGTACAACGGGCACACGCCCCTCAACCACGAGTACCGGATGGTCAACGAGGACGGGACCGTGCGCTGGGTGCTTGAGCAGGCGTTCCCGATCGACGACGAGAGCGGCAACCCCTGGCTGATCCAGGGCGTGATCTTCGACATCACCGAGCGCAAGAACGCCGAGGAACAGGTCGCGTTCCTCGCGTATCACGACAAGCTGACCGGTCTGCCGAACCGCGCGCTGTTCGAGGAGATGTTGGAGAGCGCGATCGCCCGGGCACGGCGCAACGACGCCGCCGTCGGTGTCCTGTTCCTGGACCTCGACAACTTCAAGATGGTGAACGACACCCTCGGCCACCACTCCGGCGACCTCCTGCTCGCCCAGCTCGCCGACCGGCTTCGGACGTGTACGCGCGACACCGACCTCGTCGCCCGTCAGGGCGGCGACGAGTTCCTCCTGTTGCTCGCCGATCTGGCGCGCGAGGAAGACGCCGCCGAGCATGCGGCGCTCGCGACGGCCGAGGTGGTCGCGAACCGGGTGCGGGCTGCGCTCGCCGAGCCGTTCGACCTCAACGGGACCCAGTTCCTCGCCGCCGGCTCGATCGGCATCAGCCTGTTCCCGCACGATGCGCAGGACGCCGAGACGCTGATGAAGAACGCCGATGCGGCGATGTACAAGACGAAGCGGACCGAGCCCGGGAGCTTCACCGTCTTCACGACCGGCGACCTTGACCCCGCGCAGCAGTTCTCGCTCACGACGCGGCTTCGCGAAGCCGTCAAGGAAGAGCGGTGGGTGCTCCACTGGCAGCCGATCGTCGACGTCGCCACCGGGCAGATCGAGTCGCTCGAAGCGCTGATCCGCTGGCGCGACCCCAAGGGCGGGCTCGTCCCGCCGCTCGAGTTCATCCCGCTCGCTGAGGAGCTCGGGCTGATCGAGGCGATCGGCGACTGGGTGCTGGCGGAGCTCGTCCGGCAACAGTCGGAGTGGCGCGATCAGGGCTTGGACCTGCGGCTCGGGTTCAACCTATCGCCCCGGCAGCTGTGGTCCGCGCGCCTGGCGGAGAAGGTGATGGCCGCGATGCGGGCCGGCGGCGTCGACCCGAACCGGATCGTTGTCGAGATCACCGAGTCGACCGCGATGGCCGACCCCGACCGGACACAGAAGATCCTTTCGGAGCTGCACGCGTGGGGATTCACGCTGGCCCTCGATGACTTCGGGACGGGCTACTCGTCGCTCGCCCGGCTCAAGCACATGCCGGTCGACGTGCTGAAGATCGACCGCGCCTTCGTCCACGAGGTGAACAACGACATCTCGCAGGCGAGCATGGTCCGCGCCATGATCCAACTGGCGCAAGGTCTCAACATGATCCCGCTCGCTGAGGGCGTCGAGACGCCCCAGGAATATGAGTTCTTGCGGGCCAACGGGTGCCGGCTGGCGCAGGGCTTCTTGTTCTCCAAGCCGGTCCCGGCCGAAGAGGTGCCCGCCCTCGCGGCGCGCACCGAGGGCCTGCTGCCCGTAGCGTCCAGCGGCTGACCCGTAAGCTTCTCCGCCGTATGCGGCGCCTGGTGATCCCTGTGCTTACGGTCGTACTCACCGCGCTCGCCGTTGCCCCGGCCGCGAGCGGCGCCGCGGAGCCGACCGTGCGCGATGTCGGGCCGATGGTCGGGTTCCGCCGATACGAGTCCAGCTACACGATCGCCGTCGCCGACGTGAACGGCGACGGCTGGGACGACGTGCTGATCGGGCACCACGGGTCGCGGCCGGCAGAGCTCTTCATGAACCAGGTGCTCGACGGCCGATCGGTCGGCTTCGAGCCGGTGCACCAGTTCGTCGACACGATCCACGACCGGCCCGACCGCCACGGGTGCGCCTGGGGTGACCCGAACCTGGACGGGCTGCTCGACCTCGTGTGTGCCAAGGGCGCGCAGCAGGGCACGGCGAAGAAGTGGAACGAGCTGTGGATCCAGGGGCCGCCCGGCGTCTGGCACGACGAGGCGCACACGTGGGGGATCGAGGACGTATGGGGCCGGGGGCGGCATCCCGAGTGGATCGACCTGAACCACGACACATACCCCGACCTGTTCATGGGCAACGACGAGCCGCGCGCCGACAACCACATCTCGCCCAACCGCACCTACGAGAACGTGGGTGGCACGCACTTCAAGCAGGTGAACCTCGGCATCACCAAGCAGGACGGGTCTTCGTGCGAACAGACGGTGGACGTCAATCACGACGGCTGGGACGACCTGCTGCTGTGCGGTGACAAGCGCACGATCCTGTACGTCCGCAAGGGCGATCGGTTCGTCGACGAGGATGCCCGCTACAACGTGCCGCCTGAGCCGATCGTGAACGGCGCGCAGATCACCGACGTGTCGGGCGATGGGATCCCCGACCTGATCCTCGTGTCGCTGCACCGACTCACCGTCCAGCTCGGCACCGTCAACGGGTCGTTCGGCCCGCAGGTGCTGTCGATGCCGATGGGTCACGGCCACGGGCTCGCGATCGGCGACGTGAACGGGGACGGCTCGCCTGACATCTACGCGGTCGACGGATGCAAGAATCGCGTCAACCAGCCGGACATCCTGTTGCTGAACAGCGGGAACGGACGTGATTGGACACAGCTCGCGCTGCCGCCGTTGCCGCCCGGCGCACTCGCCGGCTGCGGGGACACCGCGGCGATGCTCGACTTCGATCACGACGGCGCGATGGACATCGTGGTGCTCAACGGGGGCGGCAACGACCAGCCGCTCGATCTGAATGGGCCCGATCAGCTGCTGACCCTGGGGAACTGGCAGCCGCTACGGTGACGGCGACGGCGACGGTGACGCCGACTGCGTGGGGGTCCCGAACGACGACCACGGCTCGGGCTGCTGCCACGGCCACGGGTTCAAGATCAGCGGCGGTAGCGGCTGCTGGTTGAAGTCGAAGGCCTTGTTGATCGGGTTCGCGACCGCGTCGCGCACCGTCGGTCGCGAGTCCGGGCGTCCGTCGGTCTTGGGGTTCAGGCGCTGGCCGCCGGTGAACCGATCCTCGATCAGACGCAGGTAGGAATCGAACGACAGCACCGTGTGGTCGATCGCGCCGGCCCGCGCCCACGGGCTGATCACGAGCGCCGGAACCCGCAAGCCGTAGCCGTTGCCGTCGATCTGTGGCGGCATGACGTGGTCGTAGAACCCGCCCCAGTCGTCCCACGTGAGGAAGATCGCGGTCGAGTCCCAGTCGGGGCCCTGCATGACCGCGTTGATCAAGCGAGTGACGTAGGCCATCCCGGTGCGCGTCGTCGACGGGCTGTTCGGGTGCTCGCTCGTGGCGGCGGTCGGGAAGATCCATGCCACCGAGGGCAACGAGCCGTTCGCGGCGGACGCGAGGTAGTCGTTCACCGGGCGGATGTTGTCGCCGACGCCGTTGGCCCGCTCGCCGTCGTAGAAGCTGGTGAACCCCGGGAGCACGTTGCGATTGCTGGTCGTCTCGTACGTGCGGCCCTCCGGGGCCTGGCACGTTGCCTGTCGCCAGCAGGTGCTGTTCCCCACGTACGTGCGCCACGACACGTGGTCCTTGTCGAGGAGCCAGGTCACGTCCGTCCATGCGTAGACGGGACGTTCCCCGTAGTCCCACCGATGGTTGTCTCCCTTCAGGTTCACATCGCTGACGCAGGACATGGGATCGGTCGTCGGGCAATACGCGGACCAGCCCGACACGAGGAACAGGTGCGAGGGCATCGTCCAGGAGTCGACCGACGCGAACATGTGATCGTCGAGCGTGAAATGGTCGGCGTAGGACCAGTAGTTCGGGATGTCGCCGCGCGTGAGCGTGCTCATCACGTCGGGCTGACCCTGCGGGCCAAGTCGCTGGCCGCACACCGGCTGGTTCGGAGTGACCCAGCATTTGTTCGGGTCGGCGGGGAGCGAATAGATGAAGCCGTTCATCTGCCCGTTGTTCATGTCGCGGACCGCCGAGGCGTTCGTGTGGGGTCCGCCGTCGAACGTGTAGGCCTTCGTTCGATACGGCGGGACGCACTTCCCGCCCTGGTACGGATCCGGCGCACACACCGAGAACGAGCCGTCGGGGTTGGTCGGGATGCCGTCTGCGCCGGGGTAGGTCCCGAAGTAGTGATCGAAGCTGCGGTTCTCCTGGACGATGAAGATCAGGTGCTTGAGCGTCTTCAGGCCGTGCGCCTGCGTCGTCGGTGTCGGGCTCGTGCTTGAACTCGAGCTCTGCGTCTGCGACGACGACGTCGTGCTCGCGGCCGTGCAGGCGATGGCGAGCACGAGCACGCCGGCGAGTACGAGACGAAGAGGGGAACGCATCGGCCGCGGAGTGTACCGACGGGCGAGGCCTTAGAAGGAGGGGTAGGGCTCCTTCTGCTTCCACGGCCACGGGTCGAGGATCAGCGGCGGATCCGGCTTTTGGTTGAAGTCGAACGCGTGCGCGAGCGAGTTCGCCGTCTTCTCGCGCACCGTCGGCCGGCTGTCGGGCCGGTCCATGGTCTTCGGGTCGAGGCGGTCCCCGTTCAGGAACCGGTCCTCGATGAACTTCGCATAGGAGTCGAACGACAGCACGGTGTGGTCGATGGAGCCCTGCTTGGCCCACGGGCTGATCACCAATCCCGGGACGCGCAGTCCGTAGCCCATCGCATCGAACTTCTTCGGCATGACGTGGTCGTAGAACCCGCCCCAGTCATCCCAGGTGAGGAAGATCGCGGTCGAGCCCCACTCCGGACCCCGCATCGCGGCGTTGATCAGGCGGGTCACGTAGGCCATCGCGGTGCGGATCGTGCTCGGGCCGCCGGGGTGGTCCGAGACGTTGGCCGCGGGAGCGATCCACGCGACGTCGGGAAGGGTGCCGTTGGCCGCGGCCGAGAGGTAGTCGCTGTCCGGCAGGATGTTGTCCTTCCAGCTGCCGCCGTCGCCCTGGCGGTCCGCGAAGCTCGAGAACCCGGGTAGCGGGTTCCGGTTGTAGCTCGTCGCGTAGTACTTGCGCCCGGTGGACGGGCACGGCGGCGCGTCGCAGGTGTCGTTGCCGACGTAGTAGCGCCACGACACGTGCTGCTCATCCATCAGCCACGTCAGGTCGGTCCAGGCATAGACCGGCTTCTTGCCGTAGTCCCACCGCAGCGTCGGGCTGCTCAGGTTGATGTCGGTGTGGCAGGACATCGGGTCGGTCGGGTTCGAGCACGCCGCCGACCACTCCGAAACGAGGAACAGGTGCGACGGGAGCGTCCACGAGTCCACCGGCGCGAACATATGGTCCTGCAGGGTGTAGTGGTCGGCGTAGGCCCAGTAGTTGGGGATCGCCGCGCGCCGCTGGGTGCTCATCACGTCGGGCTGACCCTGGGGCCCGAGCTGCACGTTGCAATCGGGCAACGTCGGCGTGGTCCAGCACTTCGTGGGGCGCGGCGGGAGCGAGTCGATGAAGCCGTTCATCTGGCCGCCGTTCACGTCGCGCACCGACGCCACGTGGTTGTGCGGGCCGCCGTCCTGGTCGATCGACCGTGTGATGTAGGGCGGCATGCACTGCCCGCCCTGGAACTTGTCGGGCACGCACACGGCGAACGATCCGTCGGGGTTCGTCGGGATCCCATCGGCGCCCGGATAGGTCCCGAAGTACTGATCGAAGCTGCGGTTCTCTTGGACGATGAAGATGAGGTGCTGCAGCTTGTCCATGCCCGCGGTGCTCGTCGCCGACGCCGGGGGTGACGACGACGTGCTGGTCGTCGTGGTGGGCGTTGACCGCGTGCAGGCGGCCGCGACGAGGCTGATCGCCAGCAGGGCGAGCGCTGCACGGCGCAGGAACATGGCCGCGGAGTCTATCTGCGGACCCTCCGCGCACCGGCGGCGGCGGCGTCATCGCGTGGCGGCGCAGGGGGTTCCCCGGCGGCGGTTCTCCCAGGCCGCGCCGGGGTCGTTCGATACGATGCCCCGTCATGAGCCGCCGCTACGACGCCGCCGAGATCGAGCCGCGATGGATCGATCGCTGGGAAGCCGAAGGCTTGTATCGCGCCGACGACGACCCGGCCGATGAGCGGCCCAGGTTCTATGCGCTGGATATGTTCCCGTACCCGTCCGGCGACCTGCACATGGGCCACGCCGAGGCGTTCAGCGGCGGCGACGCCGTGGCGCGGTACCAAGCGCTGCGCGGGCACAACGTCATGCACCCGATCGGGTGGGACGCCTTCGGGCTGAACGCGGAGAACGCCGCGATCAAGCGCGGTACCCCGCCGGCGCCATGGACCTACGCGAACATCGAGCAGCAGGCGGCGTCGTTCCGCCGGATGGGGATGTCGTTCGACTGGTCGCGGCGCGTTCAGACGTGCGACCCCGAGTACTACCGGTGGACGCAGTGGTTGTTCCTGCGGCTGTTCGAGCAGGGCCTGGCCTACCGCAGGGGCGCGCAGGTCAACTGGTGTCCGAAGGACCAGACAGTGCTGGCGAACGAGCAGGTGATCGGCGGCGCGTGCGAGCGCTGCGGCACGCCGGTCGAGCGTCGCGTGCTGACCCAGTGGTTCTTCAAGATCACCGACTACGCGCAGCGTTTGCTCGACGACGTCGAGCTGCTGACCGACTGGCCCGACCGCGTCGTGACGATGCAGCGGAACTGGATCGGCCGCTCCGAGGGCGCCGAGGTCACGTTCACGATCGAGGAGACCGGCGAGGACGTCACGGTCTTCACGACGCGGCCCGACACGCTGTGGGGCGTCACGTTCTTCGTGTTCGCGATCGAACATCCCGACGTCCAGCGGCTCGCGGAGCTGGGCGGCACGTGGCAAGACGTCGAGCCGCTGGTGCGCAAGGCGCAGCAGACCTCGCTGGTCGACCGGGAGGCGGCCGATACGAAGGAAGGCGCCTTCCTGGGCGTGCACGCGGTGAACCCGGTGAACGGCGAGCGGATCCCGTGCTACGCGGCGCCGTACGTGCTGATGGGATACGGCACCGGGGCGATCATGGCGGTGCCGGCTCACGATGAGCGCGACTTCGCGTTCGCGCGCGCGCATGACCTGCCCGTGCGCGTCGTGATCCAGCCGGAGAACGAGCCGGCCGCCGACGGGGACACGATGACCGAGGCGATGCCCGGCGAGGGCGTGATGGTGAACTCCGGTCCGTTCGACGGCGACGTATCTCCCGCCTCGATCGGCAAGGTCGTCGAGTGGTTGCAGACCGAGGGCCGCGGCCGCGCTGCGGTCAATTTCCGGCTGCGCGACTGGCTGATCTCTCGTCAACGCTATTGGGGCGCGCCGATCCCGATCGTGCACTGCCCTGAGCACGGCGAGGTCGCCGTCCCGGACGACCAGTTGCCGGTGTTGCTGCCGGAGGACGTCGACTTCCAGCCCGGGGGTGAGTCGCCGCTGGCGCGGCACCCGACCTGGAAGCACGTGCCATGTCCGACCTGCGGCGCCTCAGCGACGCGCGACACCGACACGATGGACACGTTCGTCGATTCGAGCTGGTACTTCTTCCGCTATTGCTCGCCGGGCTACGAGGGCGGGCCGTTCCGCCGCGAGGACGTCGACCGGTGGATGCCGGCGAACCAGTACACCGGCGGGGTCGAGCACGCGATCCTGCACCTGTTGTACTGCCGGTTCCTCACGAAGGCCCTGTACGACATGGGGATGGTCGGGTTCGTCGAGCCGTTCCCGCGGCTGATGAACCAGGGCCAGGTGATCTACGGCGGCGCCTCGATGTCAAAGACGAAGGGCAACATCGTCGAGCCGATGCCGATCGTCGAACGCTGGGGGGCGGACACGATGCGGCTGATCATGCTGTTCGCGGGCCCGTTCGAGGACGACATCGATTGGAAGCTGATCGCGGGCGACCCGAACCGACGCCCGGGCGTGCACCAGTGGCTGGGCCGTGTCTTCGCGGCGGTGGACGACGCGATGGCGAGCGACGCTGCCGAGCCCGATTCGCTGGTGCGGCTGACGCACAAAACCGTGAAAGGCGTCACCGACGACATGGAGCGGTTCCGGTTCAACACCGCGATCTCGAAGCTGCAGGTGTTGACCAACGAGATGCGCGCGTCGCTGGACGCCGGTACGGGTGCACGCGACGCGGCGCGCGCGTTGGTTCTGATGCTGGCGCCGCTGGCGCCGTTCGCCGCGGAGGAGCTGTGGCGGGAGGTGATCGGGCAGGGGTCGTCGGTGCACGTCTCGTCGTGGCCGGCCTACGACACCGCCCTCGCCGCCGACGACACGGTCACGATGGTCGTGCAGGTGAACGGGAAAGTGCGCGACAAGATCGAGGTATCGGCCGACATCTCCGAGGCGGACGCAGAGGCGACCGCGCGCTCGAGCGACCGCGTCGCGCGCGCGTTGGACGGACGCGAGATCTCGAAGACGATCGTGCGCGCGCCGAAGCTCGTCAACCTCGTCGTTCGCGACTAAGGCCTTCGTTCCGTCTGTGTGACACTCCGCACGGCGTCGCGTGCCGTGCGCACATAGCGTCGCGTCATGGACATCCGTGAACGCATGGACGGTCTCTCGCGCGGCGAGCTCGTCGGTCTGATCGTCGTCGTGCTGGCGCTGCTCGCGGGCATCGGCCTGTGGTACACGCGGTCGTTGCCGCGGCCGGTCGACGTGGCGACCACCGCGGGGTCGGCAGTGCCGGTGGTGCAAGCGTCGTTCGGTGCGTCACCGGGCGCCGCGCCGGCCGTCGCCGTCGCGTCGGGGTCGGTGACTGCTTCGGCGTCGGTGAGCGCGGCGCCGACGTTGATCGTCGACGTTGCCGGTGCCGTGCGGAAGCCCGGCGTGTTCGAGTTCCAGCCCGGAGACCGGGTGATCGACGCGGTCGAACGAGCGGGCGGCGCGCTCGAGAAGGCCGACCTCACCCTCCTGAACCTCGCGGCGCCGCTCACCGACGGGCAGCAGATCCTCGTGCCGAAGAAGGGCGAGACGCCGAGCGGCGTACCCGTCGCCGGCGGTGTGTCCGGCGGACCGACCGCGCTCGTCAACGTCAACTCCGCCGACGAGGCGACGCTCGAGACGTTGAACGGCGTCGGGCCCGTGCTAGCGGCCGCGATCATCCAGTACCGCACGGAGCACGGCCCGTTCGCGTCGATCGATCAGCTCGACGAGGTGTCCGGGATCGGTCCGGCGACGCTCGAGGACCTCCGCTCGCAGGTGACGGTGTGACCGCTCGATGCGGGGCTGGGGCGCGCCGTTGGTCGCATCCGCGTTCTGGGCGGGACTGTTGCTGTGGGACCTCCGGCCCGCCGCGGCGACGACATGGCCGTGGTGGCTCTGGCTCCTGCTCGGGTGCGTGGCCCTCGCGGGAGCCGTTGCCGCCGCTCCCGGACGGCGGCTCGACGACCCGCTTCGCGGTGCAGGACTCACCGACGGCGATCGGCCCGCGGTAGCGGCGGTCACGTCGGCGCCTGCCGATCCGAGCCGGAGCCCGATCAGGGCGATCGCGCTTGTGCTCCTCGGGGTGATCTTGTGCGGCATCGGCTGGGCAGGGTTGGGCGCGCTCCGCGCCGATCACTCCTTGCTGCATCGACTCGCGCCGCGGACCGTGACGCTGCTCGCGACCCTCCGCGAGGACCCCGAGCTCAGCGCGTTCGGCTGGCACGCGATCGTCGACGTCAGCGATGTCTCCTGGCCGGGCGGCGCGGCGACGCTTCGCGAGACGACCTGGGTGAGCGGCAACGACGCGCCGCCCATGGCGGTGCGCGGCGATCAGCTCCGGATCCAGGGCACGCTGCAGATCCCCGACGACGCCGACTTCGAAGCGACGCTGGCACACCGAGGGCTCGCGGTGAGCGTGCGCGCGATAGAGGTCGAGCGTATCGGCGGGTCGCCCTCGCCGTTCGTACGGATGACGCAGGTCGTCCGCGCGTTCGTCGGCAGCACGATCGAACGGATCTTCCCGCCGCGCGAGGCGGGGTTGCTCCTCGGTCTCGTGCTCGGTGACGCGTCGAAGCTCGACCCCGTCACGACGCGCGACTTCCAGACCACCGGGCTCGGCCATCTCCTGGTCGTTTCCGGCGAGAACGTGGCGATGGTGCTCGCACCGGTCATGGCCTTCGCCGGCGTCTTGAAGATCGGGCCCTTCGGACGGTTCGGGATGGGGATCGGCGTGGTCGTGCTGTTCGTCGTGCTCACCGGCGCCGAGCCATCGGTCTTGCGAGCGGGCACGATGGCCTGTCTCGCGCTGATCGGCATCCTGCTAGGCAAGCCGCGCACGACCGGCACGTTGCTCGCGGCTGCCGTCCTCGCCTTGCTGATCCTCGATCCGTGGCTCGTGTATGCGATCGGGTTCCAGCTCTCCGTTGCGGCGACGGCGGGCATGGTGATCCTGGCGACCCCGATCGCCGAACGCCTCGGGAACCTCATGCCGTCGCCGCTGGCACTGGCGGCAGGCACGACGATCGCCGCGCAGCTCGGCGTCACGCCGCTGCTGTTGTTCCACTTCCACGAGGTGCCGGGCATCACGATCGTGGCGAACCTCGCGGCGTTCCCAGCGGTCTCGCCCGCGCTGCTGCTCGGGATCGCGGCGGCGGGGCTCGGGCTCGTCTGGCTCCCGCTGGGGCACGTTGTCGCCATGGTCGCCGGGATACCGATGCGCTACCTGGAGATCGTCGCGTCGGCGCTCGCGAAGGCGCCCGTCGCGTGGGTCACGTCCAGTGGCAGTCCGCTCGTCCTCATCGGCGGCGTCGTCGTGTTCGTGGCGATCACGGCATGGCTGCGGACCGGGTGGCGACCACCGCGTCGCGCGATGGTGGCGGGGTTCGCGCTCGCACCGGTGCTGGTATGGCAGATCGCGCTCGGCGCTGGCCCACCGAGCGGACTCACGGTGCGGGTGTTGGACATCGGCCAGGGCGACTCGATCCTCATCTCGAGCCCAGCGGGCGCCACCGTGTTGATCGACGGCGGACCCGACGACGAGCTCGACGCCCAGCTGCTCGTGTCCTACGGCGTGAAGCGGCTCGACGCCGTGGTCGCGACCCATCCGCACGCCGATCACATCGGCGGCTTACCGCAGGCGTTGGCGCGCTTCCCGGTCGGGGTGTTCCTGGAGCCGGGGTGCCCCGACGACACTGCCTTACAAGCTGAGCTCCACGACGAGATCGACGCCGAGGGCATCCCGGTGCGGATGCCGCGCGCGGGCGACACCGTGACGGTCGGCGACCTCATGTTCGACGTGCTCTCGCCGGATCGTTGTTGGGTCGATTCTCATTCAGACCCGAACAACGACTCGCTCGTTCTACTCCTGCAGGACGGTTCCGACTCGATGTTGTTCACCGGCGATGCCGAGCGCGAGGCTCAGCAGGTCTTGCTCGACACCGGCCGGCTCCAGGAGGTGGATGTCTTGAAGATGCCCCATCACGCAGGTGACACGTCGTTGCCCGACTTCTTCCCGGCGGTGAGCCCAGAGGTCGTCGCGATCAGCGTCGGCCAGCCGAATCCCTACGGCCACCCGAACCCCAACGCGCTCGCCGAGGCTGAGGCGACGGGTGCCGATATCTGGCGCACGGATGAGCACGGCACGTTGACGATCACGTGGGACGACCAGGGCGAGCCCCTCGTCAGCGTTGAACGATAGGCACGCTCGGACGTATGAACGCGAGCCGCTCGTAAGCAGAACTGCCATCGTGCTCCGATGTTCAGCCGGGACCGAGCGCCCGCCGGCCGTTGTCCCGAACGATCCTTGCGATGGGGAACGGTGGGACGTGAGCGGTCGCGAGCGTCATACCTTCGGAGTCCGCTCGGTCGAGCCATTCAGTGCGCGTTCGGCTCGCCTGTATCGGGTCGGTTTCGCCTGGCGCGAGGAATCCAGGGTCGTTCAGCTCGAACGTGAAGTGCAGCAGGTCGCCCGAGAACAACACCCGCTCACCGCCCGTCTCGAGAAGGACACATCGATGTCCCGGTGTGTGACCGGGCGCATGCAGCACCTGCAGGTCCGCCGACACCTCCCGATCCTCGACGGTGGCGTCGAGCTGTCCCGCCGCTTCCAACGGGGCGATGACCTCTGCGAACTCGCGGATGTCCTCGTCGTCGGTGGAGCCGCGCATCCACTCCACGTCGGCCCCGTGCACGTGATATCTCGCGTTCGGGAACCGTGGGATCCACCCGCTCGCCGATCGCTCGGTGCTCCACCCGGTGTGATCCGAGTGCACGTGCGTGAGGATGACGTCGTCGACGTCGGCCGGTATCACACCGAGCGCGGCTAGCTCGTCGGGGAGGACGCCCGCGGCGCCCACCCATCGGCCGAACGCCGACTCGACCGGGCCCGCGCCCGCGTCGATCAAGGTCAGACGCCCCGGTGTGCGAACGAGGAAACAGTGGTCGCGGAACCGCCACGTGTCCGGCGTGAACTCATCCGGATAGCGAACCGCGAGCGCCTCCGTGCCCCCGGGAGGCGGCTCGCCGCTCCCATCGAAGATGTCCGAGAGCGGGATCGATGTCTCGACATCGAGGATCGCTGTGATCTCTGCGTTCCCGACGGTCATCGTCGCAGCAGGCATCGACGCACCCTACTCGGGCATCTGCGTGGCACCTCTCGCCGTCCGAGGGCCGGCGGGCACCGTGACGGTGGCGCACCGTACGATTGCGGCGATGACCGAGCTCGCCGCCGTGACGTTGCTGTGGGGAGAAGACGCGTTCCTGCTGCGCGAGAAGGCGTTGGCGATGCTCGGCGGGGTGCGGGCGACCGAGGTCGACGCGGCCGACTGGACCGGCGGCGAGCTCCAGGATCTCGCGACGCCCTCGCTGTTCGGTGAGCAGCGGGCGCTGCTCGTCACCGACTGCCGCAGCCTCTCGAAGGCGGCGTTGACCGAACTGGCGACGTACCTGGCTGCGCCCGATCCGAACGCGCCGCTCGTGCTCGCCTGCACGGTCGCCGAGCGGGGCAAGCCTCCCGCGGCGCTGGCGAAGATGGTGGAGCCCGTCGGCGCGATCACACAGGTGCAGGTGGCGCGGAAGGAGCTCGAGCCATGGCTCGTCCAGCGAGCCACTGGCATCGGGATCGAGCTCACGCCACAGGCCGCGCGGGCGCTCATCCAGACCCTCGGCGAGGACCTGGCCCAGCTCGCTGCCGCGGTCGAGCAGCTCGGCTCCGCGTTCGAGGGGGCCAAGATCACGCCGGCTGAGGTCCAACGGCAGTTCCGTGGGCTCGGCGAGCAGAAGACCTGGGATCTGTGCGACCGCGCCTTCGGCAAAGACCTGCCCGGCGCGATCCGGGCGCTCCGCGCGATCGAGGAGAACGGCGACGAGGCGCTGATGGTGCTCGGCGGCATCGCCGTGCGCGTCCGAGACCTGATCCGGGTTCGCGCACTGCCCGACCGCACGCCCTTGGGGCAGGTCGCGAAGCAGGCGGGACTCCGGTTCGACTGGCAGGCGCGGCGCTACCAACAGCAGGCGCGCAACTACTCGCTGGACGAGTTGGTCGCGATCCACGACCGCATCGCCGAGACCGACCGCGCGCTGAAATCGGGCGCGCCGGGAGACGTCGTGATGCCGGTGTTGATCGCGGCGATCGCCGCGTAGATCAGCTCGTGGCTGCGTTCGCAGCCTTGGCGAGCCGGCTCTTGCGGCGCGCGGCGGTCTTCTTGTGCAAGATCCCGCGGCTCGCGGCCTTGTCCAAGGCACGCGCCGCTTCGAGCTGCGCCGTGGTCGCCGCCTCGCCATCGCCCGCCGCGGCAGCGGCGTGGACCTTCTTGGTGGAGGTCTTGAGGGCGCTCTTGGTCGCGACGTTGCGCTGGTGGCGCTTCTCGTTCTGGATGTTGCGCTTCTTCTGAGACTTGATGTTGGCCATACGAGTCGGGGAGTCTACCAGCGGGTTCATGACGAGATCGAGACGGCCGCGAGGCCTGCGAGCGCTGCTGGGGATGGCCGTGCTGCTCCTGCCGGCGGCCTGCACGGGTGCGTCCGCCGGAGGCGACGCGGCCTCGGCGTCGCCGACGATGCAGGCAGGGCGAGCCGATATCGGCGGCTACAGCCTGGACTATCAGTGCCTCGGCACCGGGTCGCCGACCATCATCCTGGAGGCGGGATACGACTCCGCGGGCACGTCGTCGTTCGGCGGGGTGTGGCAGCAACTCGCACAGGTATCGCGCGTGTGCACCTACGACCGGGCGGGCACGGGCACGAGCGACCCGCGTCCCTCGGCGGCCGCGCACGACCTCACGAGCGAGGACGAAGCCCAGGAGCTCCACACCCTGCTCGACGCCGCGGATATCGGGCCGCCGTACGTCGTGGTCGCGCACTCCTACGGTGGCTTCATCGGACGCCTGTTCACCGCGACCTATCCGGACGAGGTGCAGGGCCTCGTGCTGATCGAGAACTCACACGAGGACGAGATCGGGCCGTACCGCCGCTACTACGGGAACGATCCCGCTGGGAACTGGGTGGACGGTGGGGATCCCATCGACATCGGCGCGACCGCGCAGCTGCTCCGCACGACGGCCCGTGACCTCGGCTCGATCCCGCTCGTCGTGATCCGCGCCCAGTACTACGACGACGTCCTCAGCCCGGCGCTGTGGCGGCGCACCCAGGCCGACCTCGCGACGCTGTCGACCGACGGGATCGAGGTCGAGGCGCTCGGGTCGCACCACTTCGTTCAGAACGACGACCCGGGCGCGGTCGTCGCGGCCGTGCGGGCGACCGTGGCCGCCGCCCGGGCGGGCGCGCCGCTCGCGCCCTGCCCCGAGATCGTCGCCGGCGTGCGGGCGCGTTGCCTGACCTGAGCGGGGTCGCCGCAGGTCAGCCCGTACCATGGACACGGCGTGTCCACCGAGATCTCCCACATCCGGAACTTCTGCATCGTGGCGCATATCGACCACGGCAAGTCGACGCTGGCCGACCGGATGCTCGAGCTGACACACACGGTCGACTCGCGGGCCATGCGGGCGCAGTACCTCGACCGGATGGACCTGGAGCGCGAGCGCGGCATCACGATCAAGGCGCAGGCGGTGCGGCTCCTCCACGAGGGCTACGAGCTCAACCTGATCGACACGCCGGGCCACGTCGACTTCACCTACGAGGTGTCACGGTCGCTCGCGGCGTGTGAGGGCGCGATCCTGTTGGTCGACGCGGCGCAAGGCCTCGAGGCGCAGACCCTCGCGAACTACCACCTGGCGCGGGACGCCGGGCTCGCGATCGTGCCGGTCCTGAACAAGATCGACCTGCCGGCGGCCGAGCCCGACCAGCGCGCCGACGAGCTCGGCAAGCTCCTCGATCGCGATCCCGACGAGATCCTGCGCGTCAGCGCGAAGTCCGGCGAAGGCGTCGCCGAGCTCTTGCAAGCGGTCATCGAGGCGGTGCCGGCGCCGACCGGTGACGTCGACGCGCCGCTGCAGGCGCTGATCTTCGATTCCGCGTTCGACACGTATCGCGGCGTGATCACGTATGTGCGCGTGCAGGCGGGGCAGCTGCCCTCGAACGCGAAGATCAAGATGTTCGCCACCCACGTGACGTCCGAGGCCGAGGAGGCCGGCGTGATGGCGCCTGAGGCGACGCCGGTCGACGCGCTCGGTCCGGGCGAGGTCGGCTACCTGGTCACGGGCCTCAAGGACGTGCACCAAGCCAAGGTCGGCGACACGATCACGCTCGCGGGCAAGACGGGCGCCGTCGAGCCGCTGCCCGGCTATCGCGAGCCGAAACCGATGGTCTGGTCCGGGCTGTTCCCGGCGGATGGCAGCGACTACAGCGACCTGCGCGAAGCGCTCGACAAGCTGAAGCTCTCGGACTCGGCGCTCGTGTACGAGCCCGAAACGTCGCAGGCGCTCGGCTTCGGGTTCCGCGTCGGGTTCCTCGGGCTGCTGCACATGGACATCGTCCGCGAGCGGTTGGAGCGCGAGTTCGACCTCGAGCTGATCTCGACGGCGCCCAACGTCGAGTTCCACGTGTTCAAAGCCGAAGAAGAGAGCATCGTGCACAACCCTGCCGAGATGCCGCCGGGCGGCGACTACGACCGCGTCGAGGAACCGGTGGTCTACGCGACCGTGATCACGCCGAGCGACTACCTCGGCGCCGTGTTCGAGCTCTGCCAGGGCAGGCGCGGCGAGATGGTCGACATGGAATACCTCACGCCCGAACGCGTCGAGGTGCACTACGTACTGCCGCTCGCCGAGATCGTCTTCGACTTCTTCGACCAGCTGAAGTCGCGCACGCGCGGCTACGCGAGCCTGGACTACGAGCCGTGGGGCTATCAGGAATCCAAGCTCGTCCGCGTCGACGTCCTGCTCCACGGCGAGCCGGTCGACGCCTTCTCGAGCGTCGTGCACCGCGACAAGGCCTACGAGTACGGCAAGCGGATGGTCGAACGGCTCCGGGAGCTGATCCCGCGGCAGCTGTTCGATGTCGCGGTGCAGGCCGCGATCGGCTCGAAGGTGATCGCGCGCGAGACCGTGAAAGCCAAGCGCAAAGACGTGCTCGCGAAGTGCTACGGCGGCGACATCACCCGCAAGCGCAAGCTCCTCGAGACACAGAAGAAGGGGAAGGAGCGCATGCGCCGGGTGGGCAAGGTCGACGTGCCGCAGGACGCGTTCATCGCGGCGCTCCGCGTCGACGAGAAAGCCAAACGGTGACTGACGCCGGGATCTACCTGCACGTCCCCTTCTGCATCACGCGTTGCGGGTACTGCGACTTCAACGCCTACGCAGGGTTGGACGAGCTCAAGCCCCGGTATCTGCAGGCATTGCTCGTCGAAGCAGAGCTCGCAGCCCCGGGCTGGGAGGGCACTGCCTTCGTCAGCGTGTTCCTCGGCGGCGGGACGCCGACCACGATGGCGCCGGCGGATCTCCGCGCGTTGCTCGTCCATCTGCGCGAGCGGTTCGCGCTGGCGGACGATGCCGAGGTCTCGATCGAGGCGAACCCCGACACGGTCGATGTGGCATCGCTGCGCGCGCTCCGCGACGCGGGCTATGACCGGCTGTCGATGGGCGCACAGTCCTTCGATCAAGCCGTGCTCGCCTCACTCGAGCGGATCCACCAGCCCGCGTCGGTGCGCGCCGCCTTCTCGGCCGCCCGCGCGGCCGGCTACGACAACATCAACCTCGACCTGATCTACGGCACCGATGGTGAGACGACCGAGTCGTGGGAGCGCACTCTGCGCGAGACGATCGCGCTCGCGCCCGAGCACATCTCGGCGTACGCGCTCACGATCGAACCCGCGACGGCGCTCGGACGGCAAGTGGCGGCCGGCGAGCGTCCGCCGCCCGATCCCGACGTGCAAGCCGACATGTTCTCGATCGCGTGCGAGCTGCTCGGCGACGCGGGATACCGCCACTACGAGGTGTCGAACTGGGCGAAGCCCGGGTTCGAGTGTCGCCACAACCTCGGGTACTGGGAGCGGCGTCCCTACGTTGGCCTCGGCGCCGGGGCGCACGCGTATCGCGACGACGTCCGTTGGTGGAACGTCCGGCCTCCGGAGGCGTACATGGACCGCGTCGAGGCGGGAGAGCTCCCGATCGGCGGCAGCGAATCGCTCGATCCCTCCGACGCCTACCTGGAAGAGGTGTTCCTCAAGCTGCGGATCCTCGAGGGGGTTCCCGCCAGCTGGTTCGAGCCGGAGCGCTACGAGGCGTTCGTCGAGAGCGGCCTGCTCGACGACGCGTTCGGGCAACTCGTGCCGACCGAGCGCGGGATGTTGCTGCTCAACGAGCTCGTCCTCGGCCTGACCGCCTAACGCCCCGGAACGGCAGGCCCAGCGCTTCGTCTATGGGTTGGATCCCTCGTTCCCGCCGTCGC
>Ga0207693_10000705_pt1 | contig 30041 bp, 29 predicted proteins | sample LARL81metaG_FD_184347 | JGI IMG/M metagenome (GOLD analysis project Ga0207693, IMG submission 184347) | Corn, switchgrass and miscanthus rhizosphere microbial communities from Kellogg Biological Station, Michigan, USA - LAR L8-1 metaG... | ecosystem: Host-associated > Plants > Roots >... | reverse complement strand
ACTCAAGGCCTTCACCATGCGCCGATCAGGTCCGACGAATCCGATCCACAGTAGCCTTTCGCTGAATCCGAGTGGGCCAATCACGGCCCGCCATCGTTGCCCCATATCGGCAACCGAGTGAATCGGATCGGTCGCGGTCTCAATGGGCGGTGGGATGTAGAGGTGAGCCATACCGTGAGCATCGCCCGCGAAAGCGGTTCTGAGGTAATCAGTTATCCACAGGTCGCTCGCTTGTGGATGGCGCCTTGACACTCCGCAGAATCGCGAAAGAATGCCCCTCCAGTCGGGTGGCTTCGGCGTCGACTTTCGGCTCGCCCCAGGCCGACACGTCCTCGCCGGTGACCGGAACGTCGACCGCTTCGGTGCCGAGGTTGCATGCGATCGCCAAAGACCCGCGGTGCATGACGATCCACCGGGCCGCCTCGTCGTAGTCCACGCGCATGTGGTCCAGCCACGGGTCAGCCAGGTCGGGTTCGTTGTGCCGCAGCGTGATCAGCTGTCGGTAGAGCCGCCGCAGCTGACCGTGCTCGCCGTCGTCGATCTCGGCCCAGTTCAGCTTCGACCGTTCGAACGTCGCCGGATCCTGCGGATCGGGAATCTCGCCGGCCCACCCGTGCTCGGCGAACTCACGCCTGCGGCCCTCGGCGGTCGCTCTTGCCAATTCGGGTTCCGAGTGGGAGCTGAAGAACTGGAACGGTGATGACGATCCCCATTCCTCACCCATGAAAAGCATTCCCGTGTATGGCGACCCGAGTGCCAGTGCCGCCTTCACGGCCAGCTGGCCGAAGCTGAGGTTCTGCGACGGCCGGTCGCCGACCGCGCGGTTACCGACCTGGTCGTGCGTCAGGGTGTATGCCAGCAGCCGCGTCGCCGGAATGACCGTGGTATCCAGCGGACGGCCGTGGCGGCGATGACGGAACGACGAGTACGTCCCGGCGTGGAAATAGCCGTGCTTCAGGGTCTGCGCCAACGTCTCCAACGACCCGAAATCCGAGTAGTAGCCTTGCCGTTCGCCTGACACCGCGGAGTGGATCGCGTGGTGGATGTCGTCGTCCCACTGCGCCGTCATCCCGTATCCGCCGTGCTCGCGGGGTGTGATCAGCCGTGGGTCGTTGCGGTCGCTCTCCGCGATCAACGACAGCGGCCGGCCCAGTTTCCCTGCGAGGGCATCCGTTTCGGCGGCGGTTTCCTCCAGGATGTTGATCGCGGTGGTGTCGACGAGTGCGTGCACGGCGTCGAGCCGCAGACCGTCGGCGTGGAAGTCACGCATCCACCGGAGTGCGCAGTCGATGATGTAGCGGCGCACCTCGTCGGCGTCCGCGTCGGAGATGTTGACCGATTCGCCCCACGGGTTGCTGCCCGACGACAGGTACGGCCCGAACCTCGGCAGGTAGTTGCCCGACGGGCCAAGGTGATTGAACACGGTATCGATCAGCACACCGAGGTCGTGCCGGTGGCAGGCGTTGATCAGACGCACGAGTCCGTCGGGCCCGCCGTACGGCTCGTGCACCGCGTACCAGAGCACACCGTCGTATCCCCAACCGTGGGTGCCGCCGAACGCGTTGACCGGCATCAGTTCGACGAAGTCGACGCCCAAATCGACCAGATAGTCCAGCTTCTCGATCGCCGAGTCGAACGTGCCGCCCGGTGTGAACGTGCCGATGTGCAACTCGTAGATGACCCGGCCCTCGATCGATCGGCCGTGCCAGTCGTCGTCGGTCCAGGCGTCCGCGGCGGGTCGCCACAACTGCGAGCGCTCATGTACACCATCGGGCTGACGCGGGGAGCGGGGATCGGGCAGCACCTTCGGGTCATCGTCGAGGACGAAGCCGTAGCGCGAATCGGGTCGGGCCTCGACGTCGGCCCGCCACCAGTCGTCGTCGGACCTGTCCATCGGGTACAGCGTGCCGTCGACGTCGAGGCGAACCACGCCGGGTCGGGGCGCCCAGACGGAGAATTCAGTCATCGACACGCTCCAACAGCGCGACCGGGAACTCTCCGAAGAGGTCTGACGCCAATACCGTGCCGGTGAACCGGCCGCCTGCGATGCGGTCGGCCCACACACCGTCGGGCAGAGTCAAAGAGGTATCACCCCAACCGGTTTCAGCGAGGACCACACTATGGCGGGTGACAGCGGTCACCACGTCGGCGCCGCGCTGGAACGCGACCAGATGTCCGGCGCCGGCACCGTCGGCCAGAAGTGGTGTGTAGCCGCCGTCGGTGAAGGTGCCCGGGCGGTCGCGCCGCAGGTGTAGGGCGGCGGTCACCACCCGCATCTTCGGATCAGCGGTCGCACCCAACGCGTCCCGTCGCACGTGATAGTCGACCGGGCGGCGGTTGTCCGGGTCGACCAGGCTGTCCTCCCACAGTTCCGTGCCTTGATACACATCGGGCACGCCGGGCACCGTCAACGCCACCAACTTCTGGCCCAGGCAGTCGCTTCGCACATGCTCGTTCAGCCAGGTGACGAGAGACGTCAGCTCGGTCGCGACCGGCCCATCCATGACGGTGTCCAGCCACGCGTGCACAGCGGTTTCGAACGCGGTGTCGGGATCGTGCCACGACGTATGGGCCGCGGCCTCCCGGATGGCCTTCTCGGTGTACGCGTGCAGCCTGTCCCGCAATTCATCGGTCACCACACCGTCTACCGGCCACACGCCGAAGATGTTTTGCAGCAGGAAGAGTCCTGTCGCGGGATCCGGCGGCGGCGCCTGAAGGGCCCACTTGCCGACGAGTTCTGCCCACCGCGACGGCACCTGAGACAGCACGCCGATGCGGACGCGCACGTCTTCACCGCGTTTGGTGTCATGGGTGGTCAACGTCACCATCGTGCGCGGCCACAGCCGGGCCCTGGTCGCGGCGCGCTTGTGGAACTCCGCGACGCTCACCCCGAACCGGGCCGGCTCCCCGCCTACCTCATTCAGCGACACCAGTCTGGCGTCGCGGTAGAACAGGCAGTCCTCCATCGACTTGGCGGTGGCGGCGCCACACAGCTGCTGCAGGCGTACGGCCGCTTCGGCGCTGCGGGTCAGCGCCGAGGCGACGATCGCCAGCGGCTCCGCCAATTCCGGTAGCGCCGAGGCGGTTTCGGCCATGGCCTCCGGCAGCACCAACGACAGCGACAGGTAGTCGGACCGGTACACGTGCACGCGGCTGATCAGCTCAGCGACGGCCCTTGGCAGGTCCGGGTGATCGGCACCCGTGGCGGCGACGATGTTTCTGTGTAGTCGCGCCAGCTCGCTGCCCAGCATGCCGGTGACGGCCTCGGCCTTGAGCCGATGGGCCAGCTCCGACATATCTTCGTAGGCGGTACCGGTGGATTCGAACAACGCGGTGAGCGGGCCCGCGCCTGCGGGATCGATGAAGAGTCCGCCGATTTCGCGCAGCGCGTCATAACCGGTCGTGCCGTCGATCGGCAGCGTGGGCTCCAGCGGTTCGTCGACCGCCAGGATCTTCTCGATGGCGATCCACGCGTCCGGTCCGGCAAGCTCGCGTAGCCACGCCAGATAGCCTGCGGGATTGGACAGTCCGTCGGGATGGTCGATGCGAAGCCCGTCGACAAGCTCCTCGCCGAACCAGCGTTTGACCTCCACATGCGTGGCGTCGAATACCGCGCGGTCCTCCTGTCGCAGTCCGGCGAGCGATGTGATGGAGAAGAAGCGCCGGTAGCCGCAGATCCCGTGCCGCCACCCGATCAGCCGGTAGTGGGATCGATCGGCCGGATAGCCAGGGGGCGCCGGGTCGTCGTCGGAACCCAGCACCGGCAACACGATTCGGCCGTCGGGGTCGAGGTTCCAGTCGATGTCAAAAAACGAGGAGAACGTCGAACTTCGGCCGTGCTCGAGAACGTCGCGCCACCACCGGTTCTGTTCAGGTTTATCGACGCCGAGGTGATTGGGCACGATGTCGACGATCAGCCCCATCCCGCGGGCCCGGGCCGCAGCGGACAGCCGTTCGAGCCCCTCAGATCCGCCAAGCGCTGCTGAGACGGTGGTGGGATCGGTGACGTCGTAACCGTGGGTGGAACCCTGGGCGGCGGTCAGGATCGGCGACAAGTACAGGTGCGACACCCCGAGATCGTCCAGGTAGTCCAGCACTCCCAAGGCGTCGTCGAACGTGAAACGATCGCCGCGCATCTGTAGCCGATACGTCGACAGCACGGGGACAGCCATGTGTCAGGCGGTCTTACGCAGCACCAGGACCGACCGCGCCGGCAGTGAGATCTTCTTGCCTGCAGTGACAACCACTTCGGTCGCTCCAGTGGCGTCGGCCGTGTCCAGCGTGGCGGTCCACTCCTTGGCGTAGTCACCCTTCGGGGTTACGAAATCCTGCGGCTCGTCGTATGCGTTGAAGCAAAGCAGGAACGAATCGTCGACGACCCTTTCGCCGCGCGCGTTGGGAGTGGGGATCGCCTCGCCGTTGAGGAACACCGCGACACACTTGCCCAGCCCGGTGCCCCAATCCTCGGGAGTCATCTCCTTGCCTGCCGGGGTCAGCCATGCGATGTCGCGGACCTGCTCGCCGGTGCGGATCGGCTTGCCCTTGAAGAAGCGGCGCCGACGGAAGACGGGATGGTCCCGCCGCAGTTTGGTGACGCGGCGAGTGAACTCGAGCAGGTCGGCGTTCTTCGCGCACATCGACCAGTCCATCCAGGAAATCTCGGAGTCCTGGCAATAGACGTTGTTGTTGCCGCCCTGTGTGCGGCCGATCTCGTCACCGTGCGAGATCATCGGCGTGCCCTGGGACACCATCAGCGTGGCCATGATGTTGCGCATCTGCTTGCCACGGAGGGCGAGGATTTCCGGATCGTCGGTCGGACCCTCGACGCCGCAGTTCCACGACCGGTTGTGGCTTTCGCCGTCGCGGTTGTCCTCGCCGTTGGCTTGGTTGTGCTTCTCGTTGTACGACACCAGGTCGGCCAGCGGGAAGCCGTCGTGACAGGTGACGAAGTTGATACTCGCGCCGGGCCGCCGGCCGGTGGCCTCGTAGAGATCCGAGGACCCGGTCAGTCGCGAGGCGAACTCGCCGAGGGTCGCGGGCTCACCCCGCCAGTAATCGCGCACAGTGTCGCGATACTTCCCGTTCCATTCGGTCCACAAACCTGGGAAGTTGCCGACCTGGTAGCCGCCTTCGCCGACGTCCCACGGTTCGGCGATCAGCTTGACCTGGCTGACCACCGGGTCCTGCTGCACCAGGTCGAAGAACGCGCTCAATCGGTCGACGTCGTAGAACTCACGGGCCAGCGCGGCCGCCAGGTCGAAGCGGAAGCCGTCGACGTGCATTTCCAGCACCCAGTACCGCAGCGAGTCCATGATCAGCTGCAGGGTGTGCGGGTGTCGTGGGTTGAGGCTGTTGCCGGTGCCGGTGAAGTCCTTGTAGACCCTCAGGTCGCCATCCTGCAGCCGGTAGTAGGCCGCGTTGTCGATGCCGCGGAAATTGATGGTGGGGCCGAGGTGGTTGCCCTCTCCGGTGTGGTTGTAGACCACGTCGAGGATGACCTCGATCCCGGCCTCGTGGAACGACCGGACCATGGTCTTGAATTCGGCAACGGCACCGCCCGCATGCCGGTTCGCGGCGTACTGGTAGTGCGGGGCGAAGAAGCCGAAAGTGTTGTAGCCCCAATAGTTTCGCAGTCCGAGGTCGATCAGCCGGTGGTCGTGCAGGAACTGGTGCACCGGCATCAGCTCGATCGCGGTCACGTTGAGGGACTTGAGGTGGTCGATGATCACGGGGTGCCCAAGCCCGGCGTAGGTGCCGCGCAGTTCCTCGGGGATGCTCGGATGGGTCTGAGTCATACCCTTCACGTGGGCCTCGTAGATGATGGTCTCGTGATAAGGCGTGCGCGGCGCGCGATCCGAAGCCCACTGGAAGAACGGGTTTATCACCACGCTGGTCATGGTGTGGCCAAGCGAATCGATCTTCGGCGGCGTGCCGCCCGACGCCAGATCGTCGGCGTTCAGGTCGTAGGAGAACAACGCCTGGGTGAACTCGAAATCGCCATGGAAGGACTTGCCGTAGGGGTCCAGCAGTAGCTTGCTCGGATCGCACCGATGACCCGCGCCGGGATCCCACGGTCCGTGCACGCGGAAGCCGTAGCGCTGCCCGGGGGTGACGGTCGGGAGATAACAGTGCCACACGTAGCCGTCGACCTCGTCGAGGTTGATCCGCTCCTCGCCGCCGCCCTTGGCGATCAGGCACAGCTCCACCCGCTCGGCCACCTCGGAGAACAGCGAGAAGTTCGTCCCTGCGCCGTCGTAGGTGGCGCCGAGCGGATAGGTGTCACCAGGCCAGACGGTGGGTACCGACGCCGGTCCGGCGGGGGCCATCAGCCAACCCACCAGCCGGTGGCTGCGCCGATCTGGCGCCCGAGCTCTGCCGTCATCGTGCGCATGTACGTCGTCGAGATGTGGTGGGCGTCGCGATAAAGCAACACATTCCCCTCCACTGCGCGGCAGATGTCCTTGCGGCACACCGCGTCGCTCATGTCGAGCGGCTTCAGCAGCGGAAACTGCGCGACGAAATCCAATGTCTGGTTGTGGTCCGACAGTACGTCGGATCGCTTGATCCCGCAGGAGATCGCGTCGCCGCCGTCGGCCAGACAGTCGACAGGGAAGTAGGGCTTTCCATCGCGCACCATCCACGGGGTATCGCGCATCGCAAGGATCGGAATCTTGTTGTCCGACAACGCGTGCCAGATACCGATGTAGGTCGCAGGCATCACATCGCCGGGTTTGATGTTCCATGGCCGTGTCGAGGTCGTGAACACGAAGTCCGGGTGATCGGCGATGAGCTCTGGCATCACCCGCTGATTCCACTCGTGGCATCCCGGGTACGGGCGGTTGTCGCCCATCACCAGTGGCCGTTGTTCCGTGGTCAGCGGGCAGCCCATCTTCATGTAGGTCACGACCTTGAAGTGGTGTATCTGTCCGAGCAGATCGAGCGCGGTGATCCAGTGCTCGGCGTGGGATCCGCCTGCGAGTGCGATGGTTCTGGTCGCCGCCCTGTCGCCGAATGTGCAGTTGATCACGTTCGAGTTGTCGAAATCGCTGATGCAGCCGTCGGTGGTGGTCTCAGGCAGATCGTCCTTGGCCTCCAGCACAGTCGGGCGCATCGGCAGCTTGCGCACCTTCGCTCCATTGATCAGAGCCCTGGCACCCGGGTAGTCCACAGGTGAAAGAGTCGCCAGCTCTTTGCCGTTCGCGCGCTGGACCGTGACGTGCTCGCGCCAGGTGAACGACGTCGCCGTCAACGCCACGCCCAGCAGGGCGACGCTGGAACCCAGCACGATCGTGGGTCGCCGCAGCCGCTCCCGGAGCGGCACGGCGGGGGTCTGTTTGGGCGCTTTCGTCGCGGCGCGATACCGCAGCGGGTTCTCGACGTACCGCAGCGTCAGCCAGGCCAGCACGCCCGAGAGCAGCAGGACGACCGCGCCCTCGACGAAGTTGACGCGTGGCCGCCCGGTGTAGGACAGCCAGAAGATCAGCAGGGGCCAGTGCCAGAGGTACAGCGAGTAGGCCATCGCGCCGAGCGATACGAACGGTGCAGTGGCCAGCAGCCGGTTGGGGGCGGGCGGCCGGTCCGCGGTGCTCGGGTCCGCCTGGCGGTTGGCGGCGGAAAGGATGAACAACATGGCGGCACCGACAGGCACCAGAGCCAACGGCCCTGGAAACTCCTTCACGCCGTCGATCAGTGCGCCGCATGACAGGATCGCCGCCAGCGCGACTGCCGCGACCGTCGTGCGCAGCCACATCGGCCAGCGCACGTATGGCACCAGCGCGCCCAGCAAGGCGCCAAGAAGCAGTTCCCACGCCCTGGCGAAGCTGTTGTAGTAGGCGGTGGCCTGATCGGCGTTGTGAGCAAATATCGCGTAGACGAACGAGGCGATCGTCAGCACGCTCAGCAGCACCACGAAGAAAATCCGCATGCGGTCGCCGAGACGGCGCCGCAACAGATAGGCGAACGTGAAGATCAGCGCCAGGAAGCCGATATAGAACTGTCCCTGCACCGACATCGACCAGATGTGCTGCAGCGGACTGACCGCCTCACCGGCGCGAAGGTAGTTCGATGCGGTGTTCGCCAACTCCCAGTTCTGGAAGTAGCCGAGGCTGGCCAGGCTTTGGTCAGCAAACGTCTCCCAGCGCGTCTCCGGCTGGATCAGAATGGTGAGTATCGCTGACGCCGCCAGCACGACGACGAGCGCAGGCAACAGCCGGCGAACGAGTCGGGTCACTTCGGGGACCGGCGACAGCGAGCTGCCCGGCGTCAGCGCCGCCCGCAGCAGCCGGCCGCCGAAGAAGAAGCCGGACAGCGCCAAGAAGACGTCGACGCCACCGGAGACCCGGCCAAACCACACGTGAAACACTGCGACGAGGGCGATCGCGATGCCGCGCAGGCCGTCGAGATCATGCCGATAGAAACCCGACGCGCGCGCCCCCTTGGGCGGTTCGGTCGTGCGCCGGCTGTCACCTTGGTCGGTGACCGGCGCCGGCCGGGGAGGGGCGAGGGTCATCATGGTCGACGGCTAATCTACCGAAGATCGCCTGGTGCCTCACGCCGCAGGCGACGCGTCACAGCCCGTGAGCAAAGGATCAGGCTCGTGTTGACCCCCGCCGAGATCAGTGCGATCGACGCCGCACATGTCTGGCATCCCTACAGCACGATCGGGGCCGAAGCGCTGCCTCCGGTCGTTGCGGTCGGCGCCAAGGGTGCCTGGCTGACGCTCGTCGACGACGGGCGTCAGATCGAGGTGCTCGACGCGATGGCGTCGTGGTGGACCGCGATCCACGGCCACGGCCACCCCGTGCTGGACGCGGCGATCACCGGCCAGCTCGCGACCATGAACCACGTCATGTTCGGCGGGCTGACGCACGAACCGGCCGCCCGGCTGGCTCAGCTGCTGGTGCAGATCACGCCCGACGGCCTCGACACGGTGTTCTTCAGCGACTCCGGCTCGGTGTCTGTGGAGGTCGCGGTCAAGATGGCGCTGCAGTACTGGCGCAGTATCGGCAGTGTCGAAAGGCACCGGCTGATGACGTGGCGTGGTGGCTACCACGGCGACACCTTCACCCCGATGAGCGTGTGCGATCCGGACGGCGGCATGCACTCGCTGTGGACCGACGTGCTGGCGCATCAGGAGTTCGCGCCGCAGGTGCCTGCCGAGTACGACCACGGCTACAGCACGGCGTTCGAGAAGCAGCTGTCCGAGCACGCCGACGAGCTGGCGGCCGTGATCGTCGAACCCGTGGTGCAGGGCGCGGGTGGCATGCGGTTTCACGACCCGCGGTATCTCGCCGATCTCCGTGCGATCTGCGACCGCCACGGCGTCTTGCTGATCTTCGACGAGATCGCCACCGGCTTCGGCCGCACAGGGGAGCTGTTCGCAGCTGAGCACGCTCGCGTCAGCCCCGACATCATGTGCGTTGGCAAGGCGATGACCGGTGGCTACATCACGCTGGCCGCGACGCTGTGCACCCGGGCCATCGCGGAGACCATCAGCACGCACGAGCCGGGTGCGCTGATGCACGGCCCGACGTTCATGGCCAACGCGCTGGCTTGCGCGGTCGGGGTCGCGTCGGTCGAGCTGTTGTTGGAACAGGATTGGCGCGCACGGGTTTCGGCGATCGAGGCGGGCCTGCGCGCGGGGCTGGCGCCCGCGGCGGCGCTGCCGGGCGTGGCCGACGTACGGGTGCTCGGCGCAATCGGCGTGATCGAGATGGCCAAGCCCGTCGACCTGCGCATCGCGACGCCGGCCGCGCTGGAGCGTGGCGTCTGGCTGCGCCCGTTCCGCAACCTCGTCTACGTCATGCCGCCGTACATCTGCACGCCAGGGGAGATCGAGCAGATCACCTCGGCGATGGTGGGGGTCGCCGGTACGTTAACCTGAACACCGTTCAAGACAGCAGGAGGGTGGTCGGGTGACGCGCGTCGGTCTTTCCCCGCTGGCCTGGCTCGACGACGTCGAGAAGCAGCGGCGCGCGGCCGGACTGCGTCGAACCCTGCGCACCCGGCCGCCCGTCGGCGCCGAGGTCGACCTGGCCTCCAACGACTATCTGGGCCTGTCGCAGCACCCTGAGGTGATCGGCGGCGGCGTCGAGGCGCTGCGCACCTGGGGTGCGGGCTCGACCGGTTCGCGCCTGGTCACCGGCAACACCGAACTGCACGAAGGCTTCGAAACCGCTCTCGCGGATTTCGTCGGCTCCGAGTCGGCGCTGGTGTTCTCGGCGGGCTACACCGCCAACCTCGGCGCGGTGGTGGCGCTGTCCGGGGCGGGATCGTTGTTGGTGTCCGACGCGCTCACCCATGCGTCGCTGGTGGACGCCTGCCGACTGTCGCGCGCCCGCGTCGTGGTGACGCCGCACCGTGATGTCTCCGCCGTCGAGGCGGTGTTGTCCGCGCGCGACGAGGAGCGCGCCGTCGTGGTGACCGACTCGGTGTTCTCCGCCGACGGGGTACTGGCGCCGCTGCGCGCCCTGCACGACGTGTGCCGCAGGCACGGTGCACTGCTGATCGTCGACGAAGCGCACGGCCTCGGCGTGCGGGGTAGCGGCGGCCGCGGCCTGCTGCACGAGGTCGGCCTCGCCGGTGCGCCGGACGTGGTGATGACGACGACGCTGTCCAAGGCGCTTGGCAGCCAGGGCGGTGTGGTGCTGGGACCCGCGGCGGTGCGCGCGCACCTGATCGACGCCGCGCGGCCGTTCATCTTCGACACCGGCCTCGCTCCCGCCGCCGTCGGTGCCGCGTGGGCCGCGCTGCGGGTGCTGATCGACGAGCCGTGGCGCGCGCACGCCGTGCTGGATCATGCGGCGGCACTGGCGGAGATGTGCGGCGTTTCCGAGCTCCCGGATTCGGCGGTGGTGTCGGTCATCCTCGGCGAGCCGGAGGTGGCGTTCGCCGCGGCCGTCGCGTGCCTGGATCGCGGCGTGCGGGTCGGCTGCTTCCGTCCGCCGACCGTCCCCGCCGGGACGTCGAGGTTGAGGCTGACGGCACGGGCATCGCTGTCTGACGACGAAATGGCTTTGGCCCGAGCGGTTCTCACCGAAGTGTTGTCGTTGTCGCCACGCCCGTGAGCATTCTGGTCGTCACGGGCACCGATACCGGCGTCGGCAAGACGGTGGCCACTGCGGCACTTGCGTGTAGTGCGCGGCTGGCAGGCGTCGACGTCGCGGTGTGCAAGCCCGTCCAGACCGGCAGCCCGCGCGACGACGACCTCGCCGATGTGGCGCGACTGGCCGGGGTGAACGCGCTCTATGGGACATGGCGCTATCCCGAACCGCTGGCACCCGCGGCGGCCGCGGAGCGTGCGGGGATGGGGTTGCCGACGCGTGACGAGTTGGTGGCATCGGTCGCGGCGGTCGACGCGAAGTTGACGCTCGTCGAGGGCGCGGGTGGGCTGTTGGTCGAACTGGGTGCCGGCGGGGTGACGCTGCGCGACCTCGCCCGCGACCTGGCCGCACCCGTGCTTGTCGTCGTTTCACCGGGTCTCGGTACCCTGAACCACACCGCGCTCACCTTGGAAGCGCTTGCCGCTCAGGATATTCCATGCGTGGGACTGGTGATCGGGGCGTGGCCGCGGGACCCGGGTGTTGCCGAGGTGGGCAATCGCGACGCGCTCGGCAGGCTGGCTGCGGTGCGGGCGGTGCTGCCCGCGGGTGCGGGAGCGATGAGCGCGGCCGATTTCGAGGCGATGAGTGCGGCGGCGTTCGACGCGCAGTGGGTCACGAACCTGGCCGGCTGATGGTCCACTCCGTCGAGATGGTCTTCGACCCGGATACCGAGGAAGCGGTCCGGCAGATCTGGGACGGGCTGCGCGAGGCCGGCATCCCGAGTCAGGCACCTGCGAGCCGTCCGCACGCCACGCTGACGGTCGCCGAGCGGATCGATCCCGAGGTGGACGCTTTGTTGGCCCCACTCGCGGACCGGTTTCCGTTCCCCTGCCGGATCGGCGCGCCGCTGTTGTTCGGCCGCTCCCAGCTGATCCTCACGCGGCTCGTGGTGCCGACGGCGGAGCTGCTCGACGTGCACGCCGAGGTGTATCGGCTCTGTGTGCCGCATCAGGAGCCGGGGCCGATGGCGAACTCGCTGCCGGGTCAGTGGACCTGTCACGTGACCCTGGCTCGGCGGCTGCACGGAAGTCAGCTCGGCCGCGCGTTACGAATCGCCGGTCGGCCATCGGAGATTCCGGGCCAGGTAGTGGGCCTACGGCGCTGGGACGGCAACGCCAAGCGCGAAACTGCAGTTACTGAGAGAAATGTCAAGTGAAGCACACAATAGGTGCGATCTCGCAGGATCAGCTGACGGTCGCCGCAACACTTTTCGGCACGCACATCCGCCACGCGTCGATCACCAGCTCGCGCACTTCCTCGAGGTCGATCGCGTCGAGCCGGACGTGAATCCAGTTGTATCGCATGTCCGACTTGCGAGGCAGCATGAACTTGTCGGGCTCCGCGGCCACCATCGCGGCGCGCTCCTCCTTGGGAAAGCCGACGCCCATCACCGTCTCGTCCCGCGAGAACGCGACGAACACGATGCGCCCGACCCGGAACTTGATCTGGTCGCGGATCACCACCTCGTACGACCGAGGCAGAGACGCGGTGATGCGCCGGACATCGTCGACCGTAATCACGTGGCCGACGTTAGTCGCGCCCCCCGACAACCGAGTCGCTGTGCGCGGCGATGCCGTCGACGAGAAGGCGCAGCCCGAACTCGAACCGCGCGCTGGGGTCGTCCGATAGCACCGACTGTTCGTCGGGCAGCTCGGCGCCCGCGGCGTCCCACTGCAGGCGTGACTGCTCGTCGACGGTGAAGCCGAGCACGTAGTAGACGATCGTGCGGGCCGCCAGCTCGGCGTGCGTGGGGTCGACGCCGGCGTCGGCCGCCGCACCGCTCAGTTGCGTGAGAATCCGTGCCATTGCATCCGACTGTCCTGCCGCGAAGCTCGCCGACACCAACTCGGCGCCGTCGGTGTGCGACAACAGCGCGTCGCGCAGCCTGCCGCAGGTTCCCGCCACTCGGTCGCGCCAGCCGCCGGACACGTCGCCGACCGATTCGAGGATCCGGTCGGCGACGGCGCCGAGTAGCTCCTGCTTGTTGGCGAAATGCCAGTACAGCGCGCCGGGGGAGACGTTGAGCTCGCGGGCCAGCCGTCGCATGGTCAGGTCGGCGATCCCGTAGGAGTCCAGCAGCGAGGTCGCCGCGTCGACCACGTCGCGTTTGTGGAGCTGCACACCGGTACCCTAACCTGAACGGCGTTCAAGTTTGGCAGCAGGAGGGCGACGGGTGAGCGACATTCTGGCGGAGGCTCGCGAGCAGGTACTGGAGCGCGGCGAGGGCCTGAACCAGGAGCAGACACTGCAGGTGCTGCAGCTGCCCGACGATCGGCTCGACGAACTGCTGGCGCTGGCGCATGAGGTGCGGATGGCATGGTGCGGACCCGACGTCGAGGTCGAGGGCATCATCAGCCTGAAGACAGGCGGCTGCCCTGAGGATTGCCACTTCTGTTCGCAGTCAGGGCTTTTCGCTTCGCCGGTGCGCAGCGCGTGGCTGGACGTCCCGGGCCTGGTCGAGGCCGCCAAGCAGACCGCCAAGACGGGCGCGACGGAATTCTGCATCGTCGCGGCCGTCCGCGGACCCGACGAGCGGCTGCTGGCACAGGTCGCCGCGGGCATCGAGGCGATCCGCAACGAGGTCGACATCCAGATCGCGTGCTCGCTCGGCATGCTGACCGAGGAGCAGGTCGAGCGGCTCGCGGAGATGGGCGTGCACCGCTACAACCACAACTTGGAGACCGCCCGGTCGTTCTTCACCAACGTCGTCACCACACACACCTGGGAGGAGCGCTGGGACACCCTGCAGATGGTCCGCGAGGCGGGCATGGAGGTGTGTTGCGGTGGCATCCTCGGCATGGGCGAGACCCTCGAACAGCGCGCGGAGTTCGCGGCGAACCTCGCCGAGCTGGATCCGCACGAGGTCCCGCTGAACTTCCTGAACCCGCGGCCGGGCACCCCGTTCGGCGATCTCGAGGTGATGTCTGCGTCGGAGGCGCTGAAAGCCGTCGCCGCGTTCCGCCTCGCGCTGCCACGCACGATGCTGCGCTTCGCAGGCGGCCGTGAGATCACACTGGGCGACCTCGGCGCAAAGAAGGGCATCCTCGGCGGCATCAATGCCGTCATCGTCGGCAACTACCTGACCACGCTCGGCAGGCCCGCCGAGGCCGATCTCGAACTGCTCGACGATCTGCAGATGCCGATCAAGGCGCTCAACGCCAGCCTCTAGGCGTGGTTGCCGGCAAGGCCATGGCCAAGTTCAACGTCTACACTGGCGAGCCCGCGGGCGGAGCAGTTCCGACCGCCGCGCAACTGGGCCTGGAGCCACCCCGGTTCTGCGCCGAGTGCGGCCGCCGCATGGTGGTGCAGGTGCGCCCCGACGGCTGGTCGGCGAAATGCTCCCGCCACGGTGAGCAGGACTCGAAGGACCTTGAGGACAGATAATGAATGAGGTTGCCCCGCCGCGTGTTTCGCGTCGCAGGGCCTTGGTGAGCACGGCTGCAGGCCTGACGATCGCCGGGGCGCTGATCGGGGCGTTGTGGGCGTGGCTGGCACCGCCGATCCACGGCGTCGTCGCGCTGACCAAGAGCGGCGAGCGGGTCAAGGCGTATCTGGGCAACGAGGCGGACCATTTCTTCATCGCGGCGTTTCTGGTCGTGGGCCTGGTCTCGGTGCTGTCGGTCGTCGCCGCGGTGCTGGTGTGGAAATGGCGTGCCCATCGGGGCCCTGCGATGGTGGCCGCGCTGGCGATCGGTTCGGCTGCAGCAGCGGGTGCCTCGGCGGGCGTGGGCGCGGTGCTGGTGCACTGGCGCTACGGCGCGATCGACATCGCCAGTGCGCCGGTGTCGCCGGAGCACCGCGTGCACTACGTCGTCGAGGCGCCCGCGGTGTTCTTCGGGCACGGGCCGCTGCAGATCGCGGCGACGATCCTGTTTCCGGCCGCCGTTGCCGCGCTTGTCTACGCGCTGATGGCGGTGTCGACACAACGCGACGACCTCGGCGCCTGGCCGCCGGTCGAACAACCGCTCGGGCCGCCCGTTACAGCGGAGAGCGCTCTACCGTCCGCCCAGTGACGACCTTCGCGGCGATCTTCGCCAGTCGAGCCATGCCGACATAGGTCATCGGGTTCAGCAGCGTCGGCCACTTCGTGCGGACCAGGTGCTCATTGACTGGCTTGCCGTTGAAGCGGTCGGTCAGCCAGCGCAGCGTCATCGGCGCCGACAGCGGGTGCAGCAGGAGATGCTCGCTGAACAGGTCGCGGTGGTAGGTCACCGAGGCACCGCCCGACTGATAGGTGTCGGCGAGTTCGTCGATGTCTTCGACGGAGATCAGTTGGTCGTGGACCGCTTGCACGATGAGCACCGGGGGCGTGGGCACTGCCGCGCCCAGCTTGATGTCGTCGAAAACGTGTCGCACAGCGGGGGTTTCGAGGATCTCGTCCAACGGCTGGTCGAGCATGTCGCCCATGTCCTTCTTGGCCAACCGGATGACCGCTTCGGCGGTGGTCATGTTGTGCAGCCGCCGCAGCAGTTCCTTGCCTTCGTCGGTCGCATGGTCGTCGATGACCTTCTTGAGGTCGGGATAGATGTCCGCGAGCGCCGCGACGACCAGCGCGGGCAGGCCGGACATGTAGGTGCCGTTCAGCCGGCGGAAGGTGTGGCCGAGGTCGCCGACGGGCGATCCCAGCACGGCGCCGACGACGTTCAGGTCCGACGCGTAGGAGCCGGCCATCTCGGCAGCCCATGCGCTGGCCAGACCGCCGCCGGAATAGCCCCAGAGGCCGACCGGCGCCGACGGCGACAGGCCCAGGCGCTCGGTGTTCAGTGCTGCGCGCAGCCCATCGAGGACGTGATAGCCGGGTTCATAGGGCGCGCCCCACATCCCCTTGCGTCCTTCGTGGTCCGGCACCGAGACCGCCCAGCCCTCGGCCACGGCGGCGGCGATCAGCAGGAACTCGACCTGTGCGACCGCACCGGGCGCCACGGCACGCCGGCGCAGCGCATAGGACGGGAAGCAGCGTGACGAAACGGCGTCGATTGCGCACTGGTAGGAGACCAACGGGGTGACGGCCTCAGGCCCGCGTTCGGCGGGCACGATTACGGTCGTGGCGGCCGCATCCGGATTGCCGTGCATGTCGGACGTCCGGTACAGCAGCTGCGTCGCGGTAATGCGTTGGGGGACCAGCCCGAGAAACGCCAGCTCGACGTCGCGGCTGCGGAGCACCGTGCCGGGCCGGGAATGCTGAAAACCTGCGGGGGGGTCGTAGAACGGGTCGTCGGCGGGAAGCTGCGGGCGGATACCCGGCTGCAGTTCGTCGTGCTGCGGTTGCCCAATCCATTCGGCCCCGGAAGACCGCGCCGCGCTACCCAAGTCCATCCGGGCATTCTTACTTAAGAAGGCATTAAGAATCCAGTCGACTCACCCAGGAGGGCGCAACGCTGCGAATTCGTCGGTCACCCGGTATCGCGAGTCGGTGAAGCGGTACAGCGCGGCGGGGCGGCCACCGCTGCGTCCCGACCGCGCCGTGGTCCCGGTGCGGGTGATGACGGTACGACGCTCGAGCACGCGCTGAAGGTTGGTGGCGTCGACCTGATAGCCCAACGCCGCGCTGTAGATGTCCCGCAGTGTGGACAGTGCGAATTCCCTTGGCGCGAGGGCAAATCCGATGTTCGTGTAGGACGTCTTGGCGACCAGTCGGGTGCGCGCGTGCTCGACCATCGGGCCGTGATCGAAGGCCATCGGTGGTAGCTCGCTGACCGGATGCCACTGGGTGTCCGGCGGCAGCTCAGGGGTGGCGGGGGAGGGCACCAGCCCGAGGAAGGTCGACGCGATCGTGCGGACGCCAGGGACGCGGTGTGGATCCGAGAACACGGCGAGCTGTTCGAGGTGAGCAAGTTCACGCAGATCGACTTTCTCGGCCAGTTGGCGGCGAACCGAGCTGGTCATGTCTTCGTCATCGCCGAGCCGGCCGCCCGGAAGTGACCACTTTCCGGCCTCGGGTTCGAGTGCACGCTGCCACAACAACACGTGAAGTGCGGGTTTACGGGAATTGACGCCCCGAACCTGGAACACGACGGCGAGCACCTCATGTGCGGTGCTAATATGTGACATGTTTTCGATTATAAGTCGAAAACCTGGACGGGAGTAAGGAGGCGGCGATGACGGTTCTCGACCGCATGCCCGCAAACGATCTGGCCAACCGAATCGTCGCCGGTCCGACCGGTTTTTCCGGGGTCGACGGGGATGAGGAATGGGCCGCCGAGGTGCGCCGCCTGGCCGATCTGCGCGGCGCGACGCTGCTGGCGCACAACTACCAGCTCCCGGCCATCCAGGACGTCGCCGACCATGTCGGTGACTCGCTCGCGCTGTCGCGGATCGCCGCCGACGCTCCCGAAGGCTCCATCGTGTTCTGCGGCGTGCACTTCATGGCCGAGACGGCGAAGATCCTCAGCCCGGACAAGACCGTGCTGATCCCAGATCAGCGGGCGGGCTGCTCGCTTGCAGACTCGATCTCCGCCGACGAACTGCGAGACTGGAAGGCCGAGCATCCCGGCGCGGTCGTCGTGTCGTACGTCAACACCACGGCCGCGGTCAAGGCCGAGACCGACATCTGCTGCACGTCGTCGAACGCGGTCGAGGTCGTCGCCTCGATCCCCGAGGACCGCGAGGTGTTGTTCTGCCCGGACCAGTTCCTCGGCGCCCACGTGCGACGCGTCACCGGCCGCAAGAACCTGCACGTGTGGGCGGGCGAATGCCATGTCCACGCCGGCATCAACGGGGACGAGCTTGCCGACCAGGCCCGCAGTCACCCGGACGCCGAACTGTATGTGCACCCCGAATGTGGTTGTGCCACATCGGCTTTGTACCTGGCAGGCGAGGGCGCCTTCCCCGAGGACCGAGTCAAGATCCTGTCCACGGGCGGCATGCTGGACGCGGCACGTGAAACACACGCGCGTCAGGTGCTCGTCGCCACCGAGGTCGGCATGCTGCACCAATTGCGCCGCGCCGCACCGGAAGTCGACTTCCGTGCCGTCAACGACCGGGCCTCATGCAAGTACATGAAGATGATCACGCCTGCCGCACTTCTCCGCTGCCTGGTGGAAGGCAAGGACGAGGTCGACGTGGATCCCGATATCGCCCGGCTGGCCCGCGCCAGCGTGCAGCGGATGATCGAGATCGGCACGCCCGGCGGCGGAGAATGATCGCGTCCTGCGGCGGTCGCGGCCATTGGCAGCAGCGCGCCGACGTCGTCGTCATCGGCACCGGCGTTGCGGGTCTCGTCGCGGCGCTGGCGGCGCACCGCAGCGGCCGAAAAGTGGTGGTGCTGAGCAAGGCCGGCGATACGGCGACCTTCTACGCACAGGGCGGCATCGCCGTCGTGCTGCCCGACACCGAGGATTCGATCGACCAACACGTCGCCGATACGCTCGCCGCGGGTGCCGGGCTCTGCGATCCGGATGCGGTGCGCTCCATCGTGGCCGACGGCTACCGCGCGGTCGCCGCTCTGGTCGACAACGGAGCGCAGTTCGACGAGTCGGCGCCGGGACAGTGGGCGCTCACCCGCGAGGGCGGGCATTCGCGACGCCGGATCATCCACGCCGGCGGCGATGCCACGGGTGCCGAGGTGCAGCGGGCGCTCGACAACGCCGCGACCCGGCTGGACATCCGGCGCAATCACATCGCGCTCGAGTTGCTCCACGCCGATGGCGCCGTGACCGGTGTGCTCGTCCTGAGCGACGACGGGCTCGGCATCGTGCACGCCCCGTCGGTGATCCTGGCGACCGGAGGTCTGGGCCATCTCTACACCGCGACCACCAACCCCGAGGGTTCGACGGGTGATGGCGTCGCATTGGCGATGTGGGCGGGTGTTCCGGTCAGCGACCTCGAGTTCATCCAGTTCCACCCGACCATGCTGTTCGACGGTGCAGCCGGGGGCCGGCGCCCGCTGATCACCGAGGCCGTACGGGGTGAGGGCGCGGTTCTCATTGACCGGCAGGGAAATTCGGTGACAGCCGGGGTGCATCCGATGGGCGACCTCGCTCCGCGAGATGTGGTCGCGGCGGCCATCGACGCACGGATGGTCGAAACGGGCGATCCATGTGTGTACCTCGATGCTCGCGGCATCAAAGGGTTCACGCGGCGGTTCCCCACCGTCACGGCGGCGTGCCGGGCCGCAGGCATCGATCCGACGCGGGAACCGATTCCGGTGGTGCCGGGCGCGCACTACAGCTGCGGCGGCGTGGTGACCGACGTGAACGGCCGCACCGAACTGGCGGGCCTTTTCGCGGCTGGGGAGGTGGCCCGCACCGGCCTGCATGGTGCAAACCGGTTGGCGTCCAACAGCCTTCTCGAGGGCTTGGTCGTCGGCGGGCGGGCAGGGAATGCGGCCGCGGCGCACGCCGTGAATGCCGGGCTGAGCCAGGCGACGCTGCCTGAGCAGTCCGTGCATCGCGCCTTGCCGCGGGCAGACCTGCAACGTGGGATGTCGCGCTACGCGTCGGTGGTCCGCGACGGCGACGGCCTCGAGCGGCTGGCGAAGGAACTCGACACCGCGACGCCACGCGTTCTCAAGTCCCGCCGCGACGTCGAAGACGTCGCACTCACCACCGCAGCGGGCGCCGTCGCGGCCGCGGCCCTGGCCCGCACCGAGACCCGCGGCTGCCATCACCGTTCCGACTACCCGGCCACCGATCCGGCGCTGGCGCACAGCCTGTTGCCTGCGGTGGTGTGCTGATGGAGCTCAGTGCCGACGAGCTGACCGAGGCGCGCAGGGTGATCGCGCGCGCCCTGGACGAGGATCTGCGATACGGGCCCGATGTCACCACGTTGGCGACGGTGCCCGCCGACGCGACGACGACCGCGTCGATGGTGACCCGTGAGCCCGGCGTGATCGCCGGCGTCGACATCGCGCTCCTCGTGCTCGACGAGGTGATCGGGCCAGACGGCTATCGGGTCAAACACCGCGTGGACGATGGCGCACGCCTGGAGGCCGGCGCCGCAGCGCTGATCGTCGACGCGCCGACGCAAGGTCTGCTGACTGCGGAGCGCACGATGCTGAACCTGGTGTGTCACCTTTCGGGCATCGCCTCGACGACGGCGGCGTGGGTCGACGCGGTGGAGGGCACCAAGGCCAAGATCCGCGACACTCGCAAGACGCTGCCAGGGCTTCGCGCGCTGCAGAAGTACGCGGTGCGCGCCGGCGGGGGCGTCAACCATCGCATGGGCCTCGGCGACGCCGCGCTGATCAAGGACAACCACGTCGTCGCGGCGGGTTCTGTGGTGGCCGCGCTGCGGGCCGTCCGCGACGCCGCACCGGACTTCGAGTGCGAGGTCGAGGTCGACTCGCTCGAGCAGCTCGACGAGGTGCTCGCTGAGGATGTGGAACTCGTTCTGCTGGACAACTTTCCGGTGTGGCAGACACAGATCGCGGTGCAGCGGCGCGACGCCCGCGCGCCGCAGACGAAACTCGAGTCATCCGGCGGTCTCTCGCTGGACACTGCGGCCGAGTACGCGGGTACGGGCGTCGACTATCTGGCCGTCGGTGCCCTCACCCACTCAGTGCGCGTACTGGATATCGGGCTCGACGTTTAGCCTTGGGCGCCGACGCAATCGGCACTTTCCCTTTCCTGAGCAACATATTCAGCACTTTCTGGGAAACTCGAACAGCCTTTGGGCGGCATAATTCGAATTTGTCTGCAAACCACCCAGCGAAACAGTTGCGCCGCGACTCGCGGGTGCGGCACGGCACTCGCGTGGTCGCGTCGCCGTTACTATCGGCCTCATGCCGGAGTCATCGTCGTCCGAGTCCACCGCCGAGTACAGCGACCGCGACGGGTCGAGCCTGGGTCGCATATTGCTCCCCATCACCCTCGTCATCGCCATCCTTGCTGCCGCACTGTCCGGGTGGCTGCTGTATCGCCATATGCAGGAGGGCCCTCAGAACGCGCCGAATTACACGGCCGCGCAACGCGCTGACGCCAAACAGAAAATCTGTTCGACGATGGACCTGGTGCGCAACGGGGTGTCGCTCAACACCAATCTGCAACCACCCGGTGGACCGGAGGATGTCACCGGCACCCTGGCCGTGGCGGCCAACGCCCGGGTATCGCTTTACGACGGCGGCCAGTACCTGCTCGCCCGGCTTGATCCGGCGACGCCACCCGAGCTCGCCGATCCCGTGAAGAAGTTCGCCAACCTCTTGATGGACATCGGTGCGGCGGCCACGTCGGGCGCGCAGAACTCCGAGCCCGAGCAAGCGGCACGCCTGAAGGATGCTGACGCGACCAACACCACCATCGCAGAATTGTGCAAATAACCATGGTTGCGCGAGCAACGGTGGTTTTTACCACACTCGATCGTGCTTTGGTCGTGTCATAGGCGTTTGCCAAATTGTCAGGGTGATTACGCGAATCGGGGGAACAGTCGCAGCGCATTCACGCGATCGATCGCTGCGCGGTCCTCGTCGGTGAGAACAGTGCTGCTCTCGATGCCGTACTTTCTCTGCCTGCAGCACCGCTGGCGTCACGTAAGGGAAGTCGCTGCCGAACAGCACGTGTGACGTGGGGACGAACTGCTTGAGCGCGCCGAACACGAATTCCGAGGTCGACAGCGCGGTGTCGTAATGCATCTTCTGCAGCAGGGCCAGGCCGTCGGTCTTCGGGGCGCGGTCTCGCAGTTCGGGCAGGTACGACGCGCCCGCGATGCGCCACGCGAGGTACGGAATGGCGCCGCCGGCGTGCGACACGATGTACCGGATGGACGGATACCGCTCCAACGCCCCGCTGTACAGCATGTTCGCGACCGCGCGGGTGGTGTCGACGGTGAACTCGGCCACGCCCAAAGGAATCGTCAGGCCCGTCGCGTCGATGGCTCGTCGGCTCGACGCGGAGTGCGTTGCCCTTCTGCTCACGAGCCGCCCCGGTGGCGGGGACGCCGACGGCTGGGATCGCATCGTCAACGACGAGATGAGGTGCTGCACAATCCGCCTAGGAGCGGTATCCGAGCAGCAGGTCGGCGAGTGGGCGCACCGGATCGGTATCGGGCTCACGGCCGCCCAGGCCGCACGGCTGCACCGGCACACCGGCGGGCATCCGCTCTATGTCAAGACGCTGCTTCACGAACTGACGCCGGAGCAGCTCACGTCGAGCGTTACGTCGAGGACACCGGAATGGACATCGGCGGCCAACTTGCCGGGCTGCGGGCGCGGCTGGCCGCCGCCGCTGGGCAGCCCGATGAGGCAGCGCGGCTGTTCGAGCTCGCGATCGCGACTATCCGGCCCGACGACGGGTTGCTGGATCGCGCACTGTTGCGGCACCGCTATGGCCGCCTGCTGCATGCGCGTGGCAATCGCCGTGAGGCCGTCGACCACCTGCGTGCCGCACACGAGATGTTCGCAGGCGTCAGCGCAGAGCCGTACCGGCAAGCGGTCGCCGACGACCTGGCGTCGTGTGGAATCCGAACGGCGACAGAGCGATCGCCGCTGGACTTCACCGAGCGTGAACAGGACGTCGTGGCGCTGGTCCGAAAGGGCATGACGAACAAGGAGATCGCGCAGCAGATGTACGTCAGCGAGAAGGCCGTCGAGTATCACTTGCGCAACGTCTACGGCAAGCTCGGCATCAGCTCGCGCCGTGAGCTCCGCCTGCAGGGCTGAGCAGAGTTCGCGCCGCCGCCTTGGCGGCATCGAGTGCGGCGGCATCTCCGGCGATCCGCGAGAGGATGAGCGCGCCTTCGAGGAGGGCGATCACGGCGAGTGCGGTCTGGTCCGCGTCCCCGGTTGGCCAGCCGTCGGCGCGCAGCCGATCCGCGACGGCCAAACACCAGCCGCCGAAGGCCCGTCCCGACGCTTCACGCACCTGCGGGCTGGCGTTCACCGACTCCGTGGCTACGGGTTCGATGGGACAGCCGTCCCGCTGATCGGACGATAGCCCGGCACTCATCAGGTCGATCCAAGCGTCGACGATGTCGGCGACGGCCAGGTCGTTGTCCAGGAATCTCCTCAGCCGCCGCTCGATGTCGCTGCCGACAACCTCCACGACGGCTGCCGCAAGCTCTTGCTTGCCGTCGGGGAAATGGTGATAGAGCGACCCGGCCTTGACGTCGGCGGACTCCAGAATCTGGTTCACACCCGTCGCGGCATAGCCCTGCCTGCGGAACAGCGTGGCGGCGCTGTCCAGCAGCGCGGCTCGGCTTCGATCCGGACGAGGCATCCCTTGACTTTACTTGAAAGGTCACTCAACAATACTTGAAAGGTCGCTAAAGAAAGGTCCGAGATGCACCAGTTGATGTTCGAGGCGGCGGGCGAATACGCCTGGCGAGAGGCTCCGGACCCGGAGATCGCGGCACCCCAGCAGGCGCTCGTCCGGCCGGTGGCGGTGGCGTGTTGCGACCTCGATGTGGCGGTTGCCGAGGGCCGGTTGCCGATGCCGCCGGGCCACGCCGTGGGCCACGAGGGGGTGGCCGAGGTCGTCGCGGTCGGCGATGCCGTCCGCGACTTCAAGGCCGGCGACCGGGTGATCGTTCCGTTCCAGATCAACTGCGGACAATGTGCTGCCTGCCGGCGGGGCGTGACGGGGACGTGCGCGTCGTTGCCGTTGATGGCGATGTACGGCATGGCGCCACTGGCCGGCCTCGACGGAGGTGGCTTCATGGCGGACTTGTTGCTGGTGCCGTATGCCGACGCGATGCTCGTGGGCGTTCCCGACGCCGTCGATCCGGTCGCGATCGCGTCGCTGTCGGACAACATTCCCGACGGTTGGCGTGCCGTCGGCCCGTACCGCATGGAACTGGCCGCACTCGACCCTGCGGACCGCCGTGTCCTGGTGGCGGGCCGCCTCTCGATCGGGTTGTATGCCGCCGCGTTCGCGTCGGCCTACGGTGCGCAGGTCGATTATGTGGACACCGATCCCCAGCGGCTGACGATGGCCGAAAAGCTCGGCGCCACAGTGCATGACCGGCTGAAGCCAGACAAATCGTGGGACCCGTACCCGATCACCGTGCACACCACAGCGGATCCTGCGGTGCTCGCGGCGACGATGCGCGCCACCTGGCCCGACGGGGTGTGCACCGACACCGGCATCTACTACCAGGGCGCGGTCGAGATGCCGCTGCTGTCGATGTACACCCGTGGGCTGAGGTTCGTCACCGGCCGGGTGAATGCGCGCGCCGTGATCCCCGAGATCCTCGACTTAGTCGCGGCGCGTTGCGATCTCGCGCCCGCCGTGGATCGCGTCGTCGGCTGGGAGGACGCCCCCCAGGCGTGGCCGGCGATGACGGGCAAGACGGTCTTCACGCGCTGAGAGCTACACCGTGGCAGCCCCGCGGCGCACCAGCGACAGCACCACCGCCGCCGTGGCGAACAACCCGGAGAACACCCGGTTGAGGATCGTTTGCTTGCGCGGCGTGTGCAGCCACTTCACCAGCCGAACCGAAAGGCCGGTGTAGAGCCCCATGACGACGAGGTCGACGGCGACCATGGTCACTCCGACGGCGAGGTACTGCGGCAGCAATGGATCGGTCGGCACCACGAACTGCGGCAGCACCGCGAGGAAGAACACCAGGCCTTTGGGGTTGGTCGCGTTGACCAGGAACCCGCGCACCAACAGCGCCACCCGACCGCCGTCCATCGCCTTGCCGATGTGTTCGCGCAGGTCGACGGTCGCGGTGCGCCATTGCCGCGCCGCCAGAAAGACCAGGTACGCGACGCCGATCCACTTGATGATGTTGAACGCCAGGATCGAGTTCGCGACCGCCGCACCCAGTCCGACCGCGACGAGCGCGAGTTGCAGCATCAGGCCGACCTCGAGACCGAGGATGCTCCAGTAGCCGCGCCGCACACCGTGTGTCAGGCCCGTCGCCATCGACTGGATGGCACCCGCACCCGGCGACACGCTGATCGCGATCGCCGCTCCAGAGAACGTCAGCCAGACTTCCCACGCCATGGGGTCAGTTCGTCAGCGCGGTCAAGCGATATCGGCGACGAAGATCGCGACTCTGTTCGCCTGCGCTCGAGCCATGAACGGCAGCCCCTCGGCACCGCTTCCGGCGGGCACGATCCGCGGGTTGACGAGGTGGACGTCGCGACGGACGAAATGCAGATCGGCCTCGCCCGCGGCCAGCACGTTCTTCACCCAGTCGGTCTTGCCGTGGCCCAGCGCGATCGCCACCGCATCGCCCTTTCGGTACGCGGTCACGATCGTTTCGTACGGCTTACCGGACTTGCGGCCGCGATGCTTGATCGTCGCCATGCCCGGCAGGTAGCGGACGAACGGCTTGATCACCGGGTTGAAGTACTTGACCTGAAAGTTCTCCACCGCGACCGGGAACACCATCGGCACACCGGGTGCGTTGTTGGGGTGGTCTTTACGAGATGCAGCGGACATGGCCATGAATCTAGTCGTTCGGCGGCGACGCCAGCGCCCGCCGCAGTGCGGCCGGCGTCTGACCGACGTGATCGCGGACCGTGCGCGTGAGGTGTGCCTGGTCGGCGAAGCCGAGTGAGGCCGCCACATCCGCGATGCCGGCTTCGTCTCGAGCAAGCTCGTCGAGCGCCCACCCGACTCGAACGCGATTGCGATACTTGGTCACCGACACCCCGAGAACGCGCGGAAACGCTCTGCTCAATCGGTACGGTGACGCGCCGACCACCTCCGCCAACCCGAACAGGCCGTCAGCCGCCGGGTGGCGGTCATGGATGGCAGTCCGTGCCCGCTCCACGAGCCGATGGTCGAATGGGCCGCCCGCGTCGTGCAGAGGCGTTCTGCGCGCGGTGTTGCGCAGCGCGGCGGCCAGCAGCCGTACCAACTCCTCGGCGAGCCGGTAGTCGACGTCTGCCCGCCCCGCCGCGAGCAGCCTGCGGTGGGCGAGTTCCGTCCGCGCATCGACGTAGACCGTCGACATGGGCATCGGAGCCGGTTCACCCGTCAGCCGCCGCCACGACGCAGTGTTGAGCTGCGCCGAGGTGCACGTGTCGCCGCCGCGCGGATGAGCGAACTGCTCCTCCTCGCCGGGCTCGCCCACGTAACCGGTCGTGCGGTCCAGGTCGACCGTGCCGCCGGGACCTCGCCGCCGGAATCGACCGGTCCGAACCAGGACAAGCCGCGCGGCGGTCGGGCGCTCGACGGGTGACCAGCCTGCGCACTGCGGCAGGCAAGACCAGGCGCTGATGCTGAACTCAGGCCGGGTGGCGACGGTCTGCGATGACAGCACGCCCCGACGCTATTCGCAGCCTCCGACACCGCAAGAATCTTCAAGACCACACGGCGACGGATCGCGATGCTCTGGTCATGGCATCAATACGCACCGAATTCATTGTCGAAGCCGACGCGGAGCGGGTCTGGAAGACGGTCGGGGACTGGGCGAACGGTCCGGCCGACATGGCCCGCGGTCACGTCGTCTCGTCCAGCGCCGACGGACCCGTTCGCGTCGTGACATTCGCCGACGGCCGGATCGCCCGCGAGCGGCTGGTCACCTGCGACGACGCGGCGCGCAGGATCGTCTACTCGGTGATCGGCGACGACGTCCGGCCCGAGCACGACAACGCGGTCATGGAGATCGTCGCGGACGGGGAAGGTCGTTGCCGGTTCGTCTGGTCGCGCGACGTGCTGCCCGACGAACTGGCTCAGCCGTTTCATGCAGCGATGCGCGAGGCAGGCGCGGTCATCAGGCGGACACTCGAGGATCGGTAATCGATTTTTGTTCGCGTAGCCCGATCAGGGACAATCGAGTCGATGGCCCAGTTCACGATGACCCGTATCGACCTGCGAAACCGCTCCCTGAGCGCGGCGCAACTGCGTGCTGCGCTGCCGCGAGGCGGTGTGGACGTGGACGCGGTCGTGCCCAAGGTGCGCCCGATTGTCGACGCGGTGGCCGAGCGGGGCGCAGACGCCGCCCTCGAGTACGGCGAGTCGTTCGACAGGGTGCGGCCCGCGACCGTCCGCGTGCCGGCCGCCGAACTCGACGCCGCGCTCACCGCTCTACACGCCGATGTCCGCGCGGCTCTGCAGGTGGCGATCGACCGGGCCCGCGCCGTGCATGCCGACCAGCGGCGCACCGACACCACCACCACCCTCGCGCCCGGTGCGACCGTCACCGAACGCTGGGTGCCCGTCGAACGCGTCGGCCTCTACGTGCCGGGCGGTAACGCCGTCTACCCGTCGAGCGTGGTGATGAACGTGGTGCCCGCGCAGACCGCGGGTGTGGACTCGCTGGTGATCGCCAGCCCGCCGCAGGCCGAATTTGGTGGCCTGCCGCACCCGACCATCCTGGCCGCCGCGCGGCTGCTCGGGGTCGACGAGGTCTGGGCGGTCGGCGGTGCGCAGTCCGTCGCGCTGCTGGCCTATGGCGGCACCGACACCGACGGCGCCGAACTCGCGCCTGTCGACATGATCACCGGGCCGGGCAACATCTACGTCACGGCAGCCAAGCGGATCTGCCGTTCACAGGTCGGCATCGACGCAGAGGCCGGTCCCACCGAGATCGCGATCCTCGCCGACCACACGGCGGACCCGGTGCACGTCGCCGCCGACCTGATCAGCCAGGCGGAGCACGACGAGATGGCGGCCAGCGTGCTCGTCACCGACAGCACGAAGCTGGCCGACGCCACCGACAGGGAACTCGCGAACCAGCTCGAGACGACCGTACACCGCGAGCGGGTGACCGCGGCGCTGACGGGGAAGCAGTCGGCGATCGTGCTCGTCGACGACCTCGACGCAGGCGTGCGCACCGTCAACGCCTATGCCGCCGAACACCTGGAGATCCAGACCGTCGACGCACGCGAGGTGGCGGGCCGAATCCGTTCGGCTGGCGCGGTTTTCGTTGGCGCCTATTCACCAGTCAGCCTTGGCGACTACTGCGCCGGATCCAACCACGTGCTGCCCACCGCGGGCTGTGCCCGGCACTCCAGCGGATTGTCGGTGCAGACCTTCCTCAAGGGCATTCATGTCGTCGACTACGACGAGGCCGCGCTCAAGGACATGTCCGGATACGTGATCACGCTGTCGCAGGCCGAAAACCTGCCCGCCCACGGCGAGGCGGTCAGGCGGAGGTTCGAGGCGTGACGCCAGGCAATAAGGTGACGCTCGCCGATCTGCCGTTGCGCGAGGACCTGCGCGGCAAATCGCCTTACGGTGCACCGCAGTTGGACGTTCCGGTGCGGCTCAACACCAACGAGAACCCGCATCCGCCTACACAGGCACTCGTCGACGACGTGACGGCCTCCGTGCAAGCGGTGGCCGGTGACCTTCACCGCTATCCCGACCGCGACGCGGTGGCGCTGCGCACCGATCTGGCTGCATACCTGACGGCGCAGATCGGCACGCAGCTTGGCGTCGAAAACGTTTGGGCCGCCAACGGTTCCAACGAGATCCTGCAGCAGCTGTTACAGGCGTTCGGCGGGCCCGGCCGCACCGCGATCGGCTTCGTGCCGTCATATTCGATGCACCCGATCATCTCCGACGGCACCCAGACCCAGTGGCTGGTGGCCAACCGTGCGGACGACTTCAGCCTCGACACTGATGTCGCGGTGCAGGCGATCACGCAGCACACACCCGACATTGTGTTCGTCGCCAGCCCGAATAACCCGTCGGGACAAAGCGTTCGGCTCGACGAGCTGAGCCGCCTTCTCGACGCGATGACCAAGGGCATTCTCATTCTCGACGAGGCCTACGGGGAGTTCTCGTCGCAGCCCAGCGCGGTCAAGCTGCTCGACGAGTACCCGACCAAGCTCGTGGTCACTCGCACCATGAGCAAGGCGTTCGCGTTCGCCGGTGGCCGACTCGGCTATCTGATCGCGACACCCGCCGTCATCGATGCGATGTTGCTGGTGCGCCTGCCGTACCACTTGTCGTCCGTCACGCAGGCAGCCGCACGTGCCGCGCTGCGCCACGCCGACGACACACTCGGCAGCGTCGCAAAGCTGATCGCCGAACGTGACCGTGTCACAGAAGCGTTGACGGACATGGGTTTTCGGGTGATTCCCAGTGACGCCAACTTCGTGCTGTTCGGGGAGTTCGCCGACGCGCCCGCGACCTGGCAGCGCTACCTCGACGCGGGCATCCTCATCCGCGACGTCGGTATCCCCGGATATCTGCGCGCCACCACAGGGCTGGCCGAGGAGAACGACGCGCTGCTCAAAGCCAGCGCTGAAATAGGAGCACAGTGACCGAACCACGTCGCGCGAAGATCGAACGCAAGACCAAGGAATCCGACATCGTCGTCGAGCTGGACCTCGACGGCACCGGCGTCGTGGACGTCGACACCGGCGTGCCGTTCTTCGACCACATGCTGACCTCGCTGGGCACCCACGCCAGCTTCGACCTGACCGTGCAGGCCAAGGGCGACATCGAGATCGAGGGCCACCACACCATCGAGGACACCGCGATCGTGCTCGGCCAGGCGCTGGGCCAGGCCCTGGGGGACAAGAAGGGGATCCGCCGGTTCGGTGACGCGTGGATCCCGATGGACGAGACGCTCGCCCATGCGGCCGTGGATGTGTCGGGCCGACCGTACTTCGTCCACACCGGCGAGCCGGAGTTCATGGTGGAGTTCACGATCGCCGGTTCCAGTGCGCCCTACCACACCGTGGTGAACCGCCACGTGTTCGAATCGCTGGCCTTCAACGCCCGCATCGCGCTGCACGTGCGCACGCTGTACGGCCGCGACCCGCACCACATCACCGAGGCGCAGTACAAGGCCGTCGCCCGCGCGCTGCGCCAGGCCGTGGAGTACGACCCGCGTGTCAGCGGCGTGCCATCCACCAAAGGCACACTGTGACAGCGAAAGTCGTCGTACTCGACTACGGCTCCGGCAACCTGCGGTCAGCTCAGCGGGCGCTGCAGCGGGTCGGCGCCGACGTCGAGGTCACCGCGGACAGCGACGCGGCCCTCAACGCCGACGGTCTCGTCGTGCCGGGCGTCGGCGCGTTCGAGGCGTGCATGACCGGGCTGCGAAAGATCAGTGGGGACAAGATCATCGCCGACCGGGTGGCGGCGGGCAGGCCGG
>Ga0207693_10000704_pt1 | contig 30044 bp, 19 predicted proteins | sample LARL81metaG_FD_184347 | JGI IMG/M metagenome (GOLD analysis project Ga0207693, IMG submission 184347) | Corn, switchgrass and miscanthus rhizosphere microbial communities from Kellogg Biological Station, Michigan, USA - LAR L8-1 metaG... | ecosystem: Host-associated > Plants > Roots >... | reverse complement strand
CTTCCGGCTGGACGCAGTCGACACGCTGTTCGAAGATCCCGACCTCCGTGACAATCCGGTTCTTCCTGGCACCACCAAGTTCGGCGATCCAAAAACCGAACACAAATACAACACAAAGCTTCCCGAAGTTCACGACGTGCTGCAGAACCTCCGCAAGGTCGCGGACGAATCGAATGCCGTGCTGATCGGCGAGACGTGGACCAAGGACATCGCCGAGCTCAAGCAGTATTACGGCGGCAAGAATAAAGAGTTGCAGTTGCCCATGGACTTCATGTTCGCGCGCGTCGACAAGCTCGATCCCGCCGAATTCCGCCGCCAGATCGCTGCCGCCGACACTGCCGGCGGATGGCCTACCTACGTCATCAGCAACCACGACATCGAGCGCTCCTACAACCGCTACGGCGACGGCACGCACAATGACGACATCGCCAAGCTCATGGCCGCGCTCTACCTGACGTTGCGCGGCACGCCGATCATGTATTACGGCGAAGAGATCGGGATGGAGAACAACAATCCCAAGCGCAAAGAAGACGTGAAAGATCCGGAAGGCCGCACCGGCTGGCCGAAAGAGATCGGCCGCGACGGCGAGCGCACTCCCATGCAGTGGGACGACACGACCAATGCCGGGTTCAGCACACATGATCCCTGGCTGCCGGTTCCCCCAAGTTACAAGACGCACAACGTTGCTACTGAGTCGAAAGATCCGAATTCTGTTCTGGAGTTCTACAGAAAAGTTCTCGCGCAGCGGCACACAAACCCAGTTCTGCTCGAAGGCAACTACACCGCCCTGAACGAAGACGACGCCAACGTGCTCTCCTACCTGCGCACCTACAAGGGAAAGTCCGTCCTGGTGGCGCTGAACATGGCGACATCGCCGCAGAAGCCGACATTCAAGTTGCCTGGTGCAGGGTCATCGAATCTCAAAAGCCTGATAGCCACGCCGGGGGCAACCGCCACAGGCACAGAAATCTCCCTGCCGCCACTAGGAGTCTTCATCGCCGAAGTGCAATAGCCTGTGTGGGGCGGGCACTCCTGCCCGCTGCCTTTGATTTGTCTGTGTAGCGCGGGCGCCCTCGCCCGCGGCCGTTGTCCTTGCCGATGGAGCGCGGGCGTCTCGGGCGCGCTCTAAAGTCCTTCCACTTAGCACTCACATGACTCGAAAAAAATGCCCCCCCGAAAATCGACCTCGTACTCCACATTTTCTTTCGTTTCCACTTCCCCGTGATCTATCCTTTCCCCTTATGAAAATCGATCTTCCGCAGCCTCCGCACGCTTGGAAACCGGTGCGTACAGTGTGGGCTGCGCTCCTTATCCTGTGCCTCACCTCGGCCTTCGCCCGCGACCCGCAGCCCGCCTCAAACCCCCGCCTCGACCCGATTCTCAAATACATCGCCACCGGCTGGGACACGCTCACGCGCTCGATGACCGACTGCAACACCGTGGTCGATCCCAAGTTGGCGGAGGACTCGATTCTTTACCTCCCCGCGGGATTTTCCCTACCCGACTCGGTCCGCGAAATGCAGGAGCGCTGCCACATCAAGGTCGAGCACCTTCCCGCGGCCATCACGGGGCCGGGACAAGTCTCCACCAACATCACGCCGCCGGGACTTCTCTATCTGCCGAAAAAATACGTCGTCCCCGGCGGCCGCTTCAACGAAATGTACGGCTGGGACACGTATTTCATCGTGCGCGGACTGGTTGAAGACAAGCGCCTCGAGCTGGCGCGCGGCATCATCGAGAATTTCTTTTTCGAGATCGAACATTACGGCACGGTGCTCAACGCCAACCGCACTTACTTCCTGACCCGCTCGCAGCCCCCGTTTCTTACTTCGATGATCTTGTCTGTCTACGAAGCCGAGAAAGCCGCCGGCAAGAACGATCGCGAACTCCTCGAACAGGGCTACAAGTGGGCGAGCCAAGACTACGAGATGTGGAACCGCAACCCGCATCTGGCAGGCGATACCGGCCTCTCGCGCTATTTCGATTTCGGCAACGGACCCGCCCCGGAAAGCCTAAAGGACGAAACCGACGCGTATCGCCGCGTCGCCGGATACTTCCTGCTGCACGCGCAGGGACGCAACTACATTACCGAGGTCGACGAGCCACCGGCCGCGCAAAGTCCGGAAGACCAACGCAAAGCGGCAGCCGCGTATCTCGGCGCGAGCTATTCCGTGCAGGTCTGCAACGCGCAGCGCACCATGGCAAAAGCCGAGTGCGATCCCTCGCGCGACATCTTCCTGACCGCCGACTACTACAAAGGCGACCGCGCCATGCGCGAGTCCGGCTTCGACATCTCTTTTCGCTTCGGGCCGTACGGCGCAGGCACGCATCACTTCGCCCCGGTCTGCCTGAATAGCTTGCTCTATAAAACAGAAAAAGATCTCGAGCAGATCGCCGGAATTCTCGACCGTGGCGAGGATGCAAAGCGCTGGGCCGAACGCGCCCGCCAACGCGCAGAGCGCGTGCAGAAGCTTCTGTGGGACGCGCAGAAAGGCATGTACTTCGACTACAACCTCGATTCGTCAACGCGCTCGACCTACCACTACATCACGACGTTTTATCCCCTGTGGGCCGGCATCGCGACGAAAGAACAGGCCGAGGCTCTGCGAAAGAACCTGCGGATCTTCGAACATCCGGGCGGCTTGGCCATGAGCGATGTCGATGCGGGCGTGCAATGGGACCTGCCGTACGGCTGGGCACCCACGCAACTGATCGCGATCGAGAGCCTGCGGAAGTACGGCTTCAACGACGATGCCGACCGCACATCGTACGAGTTTCTATCGAACATTGGAGAAAACTTCCGCCACGACGGCACCATCCGCGAGAAATACAACGTGATCACACGCTCCTCAGAAGCCAAGGTCGCCACGGGTTACCAGATCAACGTAGTCGGCTTCGGCTGGACAAACGGCACTTTCCTGGTCCTGCTGCACAAATTGCCGAGGGACATGGTGACACGCCTGGCGAATGAGCAAGCGACCGCCGCAAAATGATAAAGGCCAAGTTGTGACCGGATAGGCATGCACGTGGGAAGGGCCCGACTTCAGTCGGGCCGAGAGATCTGTTTTTGATGTGCGGCTTTAGCCGCTGAGTGAGTCTACTCATTCTCTGAAAAGCTCACCTGAGGTGCTGAAGCGCGAATAGGCGGCGGGTCTTTATGGCACGGCTAAAGCCGGTGTCCTTCCCGGTTTTCACTCCGGCTTCCCCGGCGCGTCTTGCAACTCCTGCGCCAGCCTGCGCTCCCGCTCCGCGTCCGCGGTCTTCCCCATATCCTGATACGCCTGCCCCAACAAATGATGCGCCACCGAATTATTCGGATCGACGCTCAATGCATGCTGCAACGCCCGCGCCGCCAACTCGGCCTCGCCCTTCTTCTCAAGCACCTTTCCCAGCAGAATATAGGCGCCGGTCGATGTCGAATCGAGCCAGATCGAGCGCTGCAGCAACCGCTCCGCGTCATCAAACTTCTGCACTCGCGAAAAAGCGTCCGCCAGTTTGTAGTACGTATTCGCGTGACCCGGATTCAATTTCAACTCCGCCTCAAAATCGGCAATCGCCTCCGGGATCTTTGACTTATACAGGTGCAACTCCCCCAGAAAAAAATGGGCCAGAGGCAACTTCGGATCGAGCTCGATCGCCTTGTGGGCGTACTCCTCGGCAATCGGATCGAACTCCTGCCGCAGCAGCATCCGCGCCGTGAACAGGTAAGCCGCCGCCGAGTCGGCGGGCACGTCGAACATGCGCGCAAACGCCACTCGCGCCTTCGCATAGTCCTTGGTCTGGATGTAGCAAACGCCCAGAATGTACGACGCATCCACATTCGCCCGCGGATACCACCCCTGCACTCTCTCCAGCAACGGAATCGCGTCCGCTGGCCGCCCGGCTAGATAGTTGGACAGCCCGAGCAATTGAACAGCTTCCTTATCGCCCGGATCTTCCTCTGTTGCTTTCTTGAGCGAGTCGATGGCCTTCAGGTAGTCGCCGGACTTGTAGTACGTAATGCCCAGCTCATGGGCCAGCCCCCGCAGATTCGGAGTCTCAGCTCCAAGACGCTGAAGCTCAGCAAGGGCCTCAGAACTCTTCCCCTGCTGCACAAGCTTCCTAGCACCAGCAAACACGGAATCCGCGGCCTGAGAGGGCGCAGAAGGCAACGGCGAGGCATCCTGGGAAGGGGTCGAACCCTGCTGGGCTGATAGCGGGATCGTGAGAAACAAACCAAGGAAAAAAGCAGCGATATTCACAATCTTCGGCGGACCTCTTAAACGGAAATTAGAACACACCGGTGCCTGCTTCGCCCGTCACGGCGGGACGTCAAAATCCTCACGTCGGGTTGATCCGCGAACAAGAAAAAGAGGGAGTCCGATGGGACTCCCTCGATTACAGCGCTTGCAGGTTTTCTCTAGAAGTCGAACCGCAGCGCGAACTGAATCTGCCGCATGTTCGTACCGCCCTCCAGGCCGGTGATTTTACCGTTGTTGCTATCGGGGGTCAGGTTCTGACAATCGACGCAGGTGTTCGCCCCGTTATTAGCGCTGAAAGCGTACACCGGGTGATTGAACACGTTGAAGAAGTCGGTGATGAACCTTGCCCTTACTCTTTCGGTGATCACGAATGCCTTGGACACCGACAAGTCGGAGTAGAAGCCCCCGGGGCCATGGTAAGAGTTCCGTCCGACATTGCCCAGATTGCCGACGCCCGGATCAGTGAAGATACCCGGGTCCGTGACAATATTCGGCACCGGAATGAAATAGGTTCGGCTGTGGTGAACCGGATCCAACGAGCCCACTGAGGTCTTCAGCCGGCCGGATCCTTTGTTCGGACGGCAAATATTCACATCTTGCTCCGAACCGCACTCGTTGAAGCTGGGTGTCCACGGCAAGCCGCTGCTCCAGTTGGTAGTATTGCTGATCTGCCAACCGCCGACGGCATAGTCCATCGCCCTGCTGACGTTTCCCGCGTACTTCTTTCCTTTGCCGAAAGGCAGTTCGTAAACTGTGTTGAACACGAAAACGTTATTACGGTTGAAATCGACTGGTCCCCAGGCGATGTCGTGACTGATCGCGTAGTAGGCGTCGTTATAGTTGTTGGCGTGTGCAAAGGTGTAGTGCGCAAGGAACTGAAAACCCTGGGAGAACCGCTTGTCCACCTTCACCTGAAACGCGTTGTAGGTACTAGCGGCGTCGTTCCCATAGTAATTGCCAAGACCAAATCCGATTCTAGTGCAGTTACCCGACTGGTCCGGGAAACAGAGCGGACGCCGCTGGCTTTGCGGCACACCCGCAGCGAACCCTACCACCGATGGTGGATTTATATCGTAGTTTGGCCCATTGCCAGCGAAACCGTGCGTTCCTTTGCTTCCGACGTAAGACGCTTCCATAGACATGGTGTTGGTTAACTGACGCTGCACGGTGACGTTGTATGCGTCGACCGCCGGCAATACCTGCCGGACCGGACGGAAGTGTGTGCCCGAAAGACTGGGGTCGAGCGGAATGAATCCATCTGCCGGAACTGCCGGGAAGGCGGTCGCAGGATCGATCTGGGGAATCGAACTGGGGCCTTGATCTAGGACAAATAACTGTGTCAGGTCGCCCGAAGCTCCCGCAGTCACGTTGCTGTTGTTGAAATTCTGCTTCAACAACACGGGCAAGTTTTGTGTGACGGTGTGTCCGAAATTCGACCCGAAAACCCCGATGTCGTAGCTGCGTCCGTACCCGGCACGCAGCACTGTCTTCGGTGTCAATTGATAGGCGATACCCAACCTCGGAGCAAATGCCTTGTAATAGTTGTCGACGCTGCCGCTCAAGTTGTATTTGCCGAAGCCAGCTACGCGGATACCACCCTTGCCACCGTTGTCTTCGATGTTCGCAAACCCGCCATTTCCCTTCGCATTCACAGATTCTGGGAAGTAGATCTCCCAACGCAAACCGTAGTTAATCGTCAATTTGGTCGTTGCACGCCAGGTATCCTGCCCGTAGAAGAACCAGCGTTTTTGGCGCTCGGCAGCGCTGCCTGCACTGGGAAGGCCGGGGTTTGTGACATAACGCGCGAAAGAGGTCACGTCTCCGAGCAAGAACGTCCCAAGGTCCAACCCTCCCGGAGAAGTCCCGGTGGGTGCGTTAGCCCACGAAGTTCCTTCCGGGCTAAAGTTGTACTCGCCCGTACGATTGTTGTCGCTGGGAACGCGCAGGTTCATTGCGTAACGAATATCTGCGCCAAACTTGATTTGGTGATTTCCACGAACGTTGGTCCAGTTGTTGACGAACTGGAACTGCTGCTCGCTCTCGGTTAGAGGGCAGTTGCATCGTGCAACGCCCAGACCGTCGCCGAAGCTCGAGATCATGAGACCGGCACCACCATTGTTCGCTGAACCGTTATAGCCGCTGATCGGATCCTTTCCAAGCTGGAACGATCCGAGCCCGGCTGTGCGAGGATCCCTAGCAAGGTCATTGGCTCCGCCGTTAATCCCCAAGTCCGTCATTGGAGTACCGCCGACCGGCTTTGCCGTCACCGGATTGTATTTAAAGTATCCAAAACGAAAATCTGTGAGCCATGAGGTGCTTATTGTTTTGTTAAAACCCGTCGCTAGGCTGTAATTGTGCGTGATCGAACTTCCAGATAGCCCAAGCAGGCCGTTACCCGGGCCTCCCATTGCACCTAACAAGCCTTTTCCCGACAGGCTGTAGTACGAAAGGCTGAATCGTCCGAAAACGTTCAAGCTCTGGCTGGCAGTGTAGTCGATGCGCGTATCGAAGCTGTTTTGTGTGAAAGGTCCCGAGCCAGAGCCAACGAAGTTATTCTGTACATCGCCCGTTTGCGCAGGTGGCAATTTCGCCAGAACGTTTTGCGCCGCTTGTGAGACTCTGTCGATTGGAATCAGGTTTCCCGCAAATGCCACGCGATCGTTTCCGTTGAGTAGGTTGCCGGTGGTTGGATCGTAAACTTGTCCACCGCCGGGCGCCACACCCAGATATTGGCTCAGATCACAGAATCCTGGCGTCGCACTCGTACCGTTTGTGGCCGCTATGCAGGACGATCGGACTCTGTCCGTAGGCACGGTGAACAACCCGCTTACGCCGTTGCTCTGCCGCGTCCCCTGGTAGTCCCCAAAGAAAAACAGCTTATCTTTGATTACTGGTCCGCCAACAGTTCCACCGAATTGCTGCCAACGCGAACTCGGGATGAATTTGCCAGTTAGTGAATCCGGCTTGCTCTGCGCGAACGGGTCGCGCGCATACAGCGCGTCCGTCCTCCGGTAGTAGAAGGCACTGCCGTGGATGTCGTTGCTGCCCGACTTGGTCTGCGCGGTCACGACGCTCGCCACAGCCTTTCCAAACTCTGCGTCGTAGTTCTGCAGCGAAACCTTCGCTTCGGTAATAGCGTCGAGGTTCGGATTGACGACGATGATGCCCAGAATCGGGTCTTGGTTATCAGTTCCGTCAAGTTCGAAGCCCGTCCCGCTGAAGTGTTGGCCCTGCGTAAAAATCTGCTGGCCGCCCTGCGGATTCTCGGTGGCGGCGTGGCTCCACCCGACAATTTTCTGAGAGCCCGGAGCGAGCAACTGCAGCTGCGTGAAGTTGCGATTCAGAATGGGGACATCTTCTACATATTTTTCATTGAACGAATAGGAGACGTCCGCGCGATCGGTCTTCAGCTGCGGCGCTTCGGCCGTCACTTCGACGGTTTCACTCGTGCCGCCGACTTGAAATTGCAAATCCACGCGCGCACCGGCGTCAGCTTGCACGATCACGTCTTTCTGCTCGCTGATCTTGAATCCTGCGTTCTCGACACGAACCGTGTACAGGTCCGGCACCAGGTGCGTCACCGAATAGTTTCCATCCGCGTTGGTGGTTGTCGTATCTTGGGTCCCTTTGCGTTGATCGATGACCGTGACCTTGGCTCCGGCCACCGCCGCACCTTGCGGGTCTGTCACTGTTCCCAGGATGCTTCCGTAAACCGCTTGCGCAAATACAGCGGTCGGCATCAGCATGCTCAAGCTCACCAGCATCACTGCCATTCCCATCCAGAACTTCGTCTTCATCGAACTCCTCCGCGTAGACAACCGTTGAACGCAACCCCCGATTTGGGCTTACTTTGCTTGAGAGAGAAAATTTGTGGCGGAAATCTAAAATACCCCGGTGTTGCCATTCTCGCTAGTAGAAAAATACTATTCACGCTTTCACACCGCTTTGATCCGCATCACCGTAGATCGATTTTTCAGCGGTTCACGGGGATTGGTGAGTTTTGACCCAACGTCAATTTATCTATGACATTTGGGAACCGCAGCTTCGCCGAGCTATGGAAAGCAGAATACTTATTCCATTTCCTGAAAGCCCGTAACTCTTGGTTGGCGATCGCTTCCCCCACAAGAAAGCGTTCGCAAGACTTACGAGGTTGAAGTTGATCTCCGGAATGCCCCCACACACAAACATTCCACTGGAGAATTTTGGAGCCGGTGATACTGAACTCAATTGCACTCGAAGTAAAGTTTCGACAAGTCTGATACGGTTACAGCTCCAAAGTGGCCACGGTTGCAGATGGATGGGCTGCATTGTTACGCTTGTTACATGGGCGTGACAGTATCGGGCGTGGAGCGCGCACAATACACGGCCGCAATTGGCCGATTGGCGGGCAGTCGCGTTCTTCACGGATCAGAATCGCTCTGCCGATTACTTCGTTACCTCGCCGAACACAGTCTCCAAAATCCTGGATTGCCAATCAAGGAGTATCAAATTGCTACGGAGGTTTTTGGTCGCCCACCCGACTTTGATCCGCACGTAGACTCCGCGATCCGAGTGCAAGCCGGTCGGCTTCGACTGAAGCTCGCCGAGTATTATTCTTCCGAAGGCGAACGCGACCCCATCGTTGTTGAATTGCCCAAGGGCAGTTACACCCTCACATTCCACGCCCGCTCGGTTGCCGCGACTGCAACCGCAGTTGCCGTACAACAACCCGATCCCGGGCGCAAGCGACGTCGAATGCTGCTGAACTGGGCAGCCGGTGTCATCGCCTTATCGATTTTGCTCGCCGCCGCGGTTGCGGCCCTGGTGGTCAAGTGGCAGAACCACCTCCGCACCGATGCGGTTTCCTCGAAAGTTCGGCCCGTCCCGGTCGCTTATCAGACATTCTGGAAGCAATTCGTCGCCGGCCCCTCAGAGCCTTGGGTGGTCTTCAGCAACGCGGCTTTCGTTGGCCGGCCCGAAACCGGGATGCGCTACCGCAGTCCCGCAGAGGATTCTCGTGCGCTGGTCCTTGATCACTACACCGGCGTCGGCGAAGTGCTCGCCGTACACGAACTCGATCGTGTCTTTCATCTTTTCGGACAGGAAGTGCGGGTCAAACGCGGCAGCCTGTTCTCGCTCGACGACGCCAAGAACAACGACCTTATCTTCGTGGGCTCACCCGCTGAGAATCTCACTCTTCGCGACATTCCCATGAGCCAACAGTTCGCGTTTCAGCGCCTGACTTCAGGTTCGCGCAAGGGCGACTTGGCGGTTGTCAATCTGCACGCGCGCGCGGGCGAGCCTCCTTACTTTATTGGAAGTCCTTCGACCGCGCCGCTCAGCGAAGACTACGCCGTCATTTCTCTGATGAAGGGCTTCGACCCCGCGAACTCCGTTCTGATCCTGGCCGGCGCATCGACCATCGGCACGCAAGCGGCCGTGGAATACGTTTGTCATGAAGACTCGCTAAATCAGTTGTTGGCGCGCCTGGGTGGCGGAGCGAACTCCGATCTGCAGCCCTTCGAAGTCGTGTTACGAGTGAAAGTCGCGCGTGGCGTTCCGGTGGAGTCCGATATCGTGGCCTTGCGCCGCGGCGACGAGAAGTAATCTAGGAAGCCGGCGGGGACAGTTGCGGATCGAGTTCCGCCGCCCTGCGGAATTCCTTGGCTGATTCGTCCTTGTCGCCTTTTCTCTTAAGCGCAATCGCCAGCTGAAAATGTGCCTGCGCATAGTTCGGGCTGGAGTTGATCGCAGACCGAAACTGCACGATCGCCCCGTCCACGTCGCCCGCATCCAGCAACCGGCGTCCGGAACTGGTGGCGAGCGTGGCCGCCTGCAGCCCGGTTGTCTGTCGTCCGATCTGGGCACCGGCGCGGGCTTCCGCTGCCGCACCTTCGTTGTCTCCCTGCGCACGCAACACCGAGGCCAGCGTGGTGTGCGCCCCGGCGAAATCAGGTTGCAGCCGGATCGCCTCCCGCAATGCGTCAGCCGCGTCAGGCAGTTTTCCCTGCTGCTTCAGCACGGTTCCCAGCGTGTAATAAGCCTCCGCGTAATCACTGCGCGCCGAGATCGCCGCGCGTAATTCCTTCACCGACTCATCGAACGCGCCCTGCTGCCACAACGTAACGCCCAGCGTGTAGTGAACGTCGGGCTGCGAGGGATCCAGTTCCTCGGCCTTGCGCAGTTCCGCCAGCGCTTCCTGCAGTTGATCCTTCAATTTGAGGGCGAGGCCCAGGTTGTAGTGAAGGGTAGCGTCGTCGGGACTGGTCTTGAGCGCCGTCTGAAATTGCGCGATCGCCGATTCGAAGTCAGCTTGTTGAAGGTAGGCCGTGCCCAGGTTCGCGCGGTAACCGGGGTCGTCCGGGCGGAGCCGCAACGCGGCCTGAAACTCCGCCACCGATTGCGCGGCCTGCCCACCCTGCACCATCGCCAGTCCAAGATTGTTGTGCGCGTCCGGATCGTCGGGCTGCAGTTCCACCGTTCGACGGAATGCGCGCAGCGCGCCCTCCACATCGTTCTGGCGCTGCAGCATGGAACCAAGCTGCGTCTGCGCTTCGGCCCAGTCGGGATTCAGCTTCACCGCCGCTTGAAACTCGCGCACCGCCTGCTCGCGTGCTCCACGCTGCGCAAGCACCCGTGCCAGATAAAAGTGAGCCTGCGGAGAGTCCGGCAAAAGCTGCGCCGCGCTCTCCAGCAATTTCTGCGCTGCATCGAATTGCTGCTGCTGCCAGCGCACTACTCCCAGATGCAGTTTGGCCTGCCCGAATTGCGGAGACAGCCGCACCGCCTGTGCAAATTCATCGGCAGCCTTCTCGTTCTGCTTCCCCTGCACCAGCAGCGAACCATACTCGTCGCGCAGGTCCGCGCGCTTCGGATCCACTTCGACAGCCTGCGCCAGTTCCGCGGTCGCTTCCGCAGTCTTTCCCTGGAAACTCAAAACGCGTCCCAGCGTTCGATGCGCTTCTGCGCTCTTGGGATCGAGCCGAGTTGCCTCTCGGGCTTCAGTTTCCGCGCCAGTGAGATCGCGCTGGCGGATCAGGGCATTCGCCAGATTCACATGACCCAAAAAAAGTTTGGGATCGAGTTGCACCGCCGCCTTAAGTTCGCCCACGGCTTCTTCCGCATGCCCCTGCGCGAGCAACACATAGCCAAGCGAGTTGTGCGCCTCGGCACTGTTCGGCGCAAGCTTTACTGCCTGTTCGAATGCAGCTCGCGCTCCGGGAACGTCCCCCTTCTTCAGGGCGGCCAAGCCTTGCTGATAGCTCTCGTCCGCAGTCGGAGGTGCTTTCTGCTGCGCGAGACTCGAGCAGAGCAGCAGGGCGGCGACCAAGGGAAAGGCGCCACACCCGCGCAAAAGAAATCGATGGGGCCGATGGATTCGCATCAATCTTCTATTCGTTCACAGTATTCTAAGCCGCCCGATCTGTTCGCACGCCGCGCCGGCACCTTGACCCGACTGCGTGCATCCTAGTATCTCAGTGAGAGCATGCCATTCGGCCCCAAGACCGGGACACACGCTATTCCCCGGTCGCTCGCCGCCACATTGCTGATCCTGTTTGGCCTTAGCGGCCTCGCCCTCTCGCAACAATCGTCCGCCAAACCCACAGCCCCGCTGGCGCAGTTTCTCGACGTCGCCGAAAAATCTGGCATCACAATGTCGAACATCTTCGGTGGTCGCGACACCAAGAAGTACATCATCGAAACCACCGGCACGGGAGTCGCGATCTTCGATTATGACAACGACGGATGGCCCGACATCTTCCTGGTGAACGGTACAACACTCGAAGGTCGTCCGCAGGACAAGATCGCCACCAACCATCTCTACCGCAACAATCACGACGGCACTTTCACCGACGTGACGACGCCCGCCGGACTGGCCGGTCCTTCCGGATGGGGGCAAGGCGTGTGCGTGGGCGACTACGACAACGACGGATGGGAAGACGTCTACGTCACCTACTACGGGAAGAACCGCCTCTATCACAACAATAAAGGAGTGTTCAGTGAGACCGCGGAGAAGTCCGGCACGGCCGGCACGGGCAAAGCATGGGGAACGGGATGCGCGTTCATTGATTACGATCGCGACGGACTGCTCGATCTCGTGGTCGCCAACTACGTGGACTTCGATCTGGCTACCGCACCCGCCCCTGGCGCGCGCGCTTCCTGTGTGTGGAAAGGCGTCCCCGTAATGTGCGGGCCCCGCGGACTACCTCCCGCCAAAAACATCCTGTACCACAACCTGGGTGACGGAAAATTTGCCGACGTCACCGCCAAGGCGCACATCGATCAAACGCCCGGCCACTACTCGCTCGGGGTCGCCACTTTCGATTTCGATAACGACGGCTGGCCCGACATCTACATCGCGTGCGACAGCACGGCGAGCATCCTCTTCCGCAACAATCACGACGGGACCTTCACCGACGTCGCCGTTACCGCGGGAGCCGCCTACAACGAAGATGGTCGTGAGCAGGCCGGCATGGGAGTCACGATCGGCGACTTCAATGGCGACGGCCGTCTCGACATCTTCAAAACGAATTTCTCCGACGACACTTCTACCCTCTACCGCAACAACGGGAACGGCACCTTCGACGATGTCACCTTCGCCGCCGGACTCGGCCTGCACACGCAGTATCTCGGCTGGGGTGCCGCCTTCTTCGACTTCGACAACGATGGCTGGCCCGACATTCTGGTCGTCAACGGACACGTCTATCCCGAGGTCGACAAGCAGCATCTCGGCAGCACCTACCCCGAGCCGCGCATCCTTTATCGCAACAACGGCAATGGCACATTCGCCGACATATCGGCCGACGCGGGCTCCGGCATCATGGCCATGCACGCCGGTCGCGGCCTCGCGATCGGCGATCTCTGGAACGATGGCCGGCTCTCCGCCGTGGTCAGCAACATGAACGACCACCCAAGCCTGCTGGTTAACCAGGTGCGCTCACCCAATCACTGGATCGCGATCCGCACGGTGGGCACGAAGTCCAATCACGATGGCATCGGTGCCCGCGTTTCCGTCAAGACCGGCTCCCGCGTCCTGGTCGACGAAGTTCGCAGTGGCGCCAGCTATGCCTCAAACAGCGATATGCGTGTTCACTTCGGCCTGGGTGACTCGAACAAGGTCGACTGGATTCAGGTTCGCTGGCCAAGCGGGCGGTTTGAACAGTTCGAAAATTCGGCCGTCGATATTGTCCAGACAGTAAAAGAAGGCTCCGGCAGCCCTATCGAACCGATGATGCGCCCGCCCAGCACGACCCAACAATAGCGGGCTTTCGCGCATCATTGCGAATTGGCTTCCACTCAAAACTTCTTCGAATCACAAGGGCTAAAAGACTCCCGTGATACATAAAAAACTGTATTCTTCAAAAACGAGGCGCTATAGCATTCTCAGTCGTTGCGGTCTCAGTCTGTATGCTCGACCGACGTGCCGCAACATGCTGTCTCTAGTAGCTCCGCTGCAAATCAGAAAGAATTTACTTACCTGTCTGAGACGGGACATTTCACGCAGGACTGACATGGCTGCGATCAAAATACTCATCGCCGACGACCACGAACTGTTCCGCCGGAGTTTGCGGTCTTTGATCGAAGACCGTTCGGATTGGCGGGTCTGCGGTGAGGCCGTCGACGGTCGGGAAGCAGTAACGAAAGCACGGGAGTTGCGCCCCGACCTGATCCTCATGGATGTCTCCATGCCCGAGATGAACGGCCTCGAGGCTTCGCGACGCATCCGCGAGCACGCGCCCGACGCCAATATCCTGATCGTCAGCCAGAACGATCCTGCCCAGATGGAAAAGGCGGCGCGCAAAGTTGGAGCCCGCGGTTTTGTCCCCAAGTCGCGCATCTCGCAAGAACTGGTGCCGGCGGTGGATCGCATCACCAAGAATGAAGGTACGAAGCCTGCGGGTGGGCCCAATCGCGGACTGCGGTTCGCAAATGTTCGCGGCACTCAGCTCCTGGCCAACGATACCCGCGAACGATATCGCCAGAAGATTGCCCGGATCACCCTAGACTCCATGGTCCAGTTCGTAGGCCTGCTCGACGCCCAAGGAACCGTGCTGGAAATTAACCAGGTCGCACTCGACGCGGTCGGTATCAAGCTCTCCGACGTCGAAGGCAAACCCTTCTGGACAACTTTCTGGTGGCAGGTCTCCGATGAAATCAACGCCACCCTGCGCGATTCGATTCGCCGCGCCGCTGAAGGCGAGTTCGTTCGCTGGGACACCCAGATCTACGGGCGCGCCAGCGGCAAGGAAACCATCATCATCGACGCCTCGCTGATGCCCGTTAAAGACGAGTTCGGCAACGTAGTGTTCATCACGGCTGAAGGCCGCGACATCACCGAGAAAAAGGCGCACGAGCGCGAAATTGCCCGGCAGCGCGAAGAACTCGCCAAGCTCGACGAGTTGAAAACCCAGTTCTTTGCCAATATCAGCCACGAATTCCGCACGCCCCTCACGCTGATGATGGGGCCGCTCGAAGATGCAATCGCTCAACCCGAAGGCCTCTCCGCGGTTAATCGCGAGCGCATTACACTCGCACACCGAAACTCGCTGCGCTTGCTCAAGCTGGTCAATTCCCTGCTCGATTTTTCGCGCATCGAGGCCGGGCGCATCCAGTCCTGCTACGAACCGACCGACCTCGCAACCTTCACGGCCGAGTTGGCAAGTGTCTTCCGTTCGGCCATCGAACGCGCCGGATTGCGCTTCTCCGTTGACTGCGCCCCGATCGCCGACCCTGTCTACATCGACCGTGAAATGTGGGAGAAGATTGTCTTCAACCTTCTCTCCAATGCGTTCAAGTTCACCTTCGAAGGCGAGATCGAAGTCGTGCTGCACGCTGTAGGTGGTTCGGTCGAGCTTTCGGTGCGTGACACCGGCACGGGAATTCCCGAGCAAGACCTTCCTCATCTGTTGGAGCGCTTTTACCGTGTGAAAAATGCACAAGGCAGGACGTTTGAGGGCAGCGGCATCGGATTGGCCCTGGTCCAGGAACTCGTAAAGCTGCACGGCGGCGTCGTTCGCGTCGAAACCCAGCCCGGTCGCGGCAGCAAATTTAGGGTCACGATCCCGCAGGGCAAAGAACACTTGCCCGCCGATCGCATCGGCGCGGAACGCAGTTCTGCTTCGACCGCGCTGCGGGGCGATGTCTACGTCCAGGAAGCCCTGCGCTGGGTTTCGGACGACCACCGGGCTGCAGAGTTCCCGGTCGAGCCGCTCACTTCATCCGAAACGCTCCCTCGGGCACCCGAGCAGCCTGAATCCAAGCGCTCCTTCATTCTGCTCGCGGAAGATAACGCGGACATGCGCGACTACGTTCGCCGTCTGTTGGGCAACCAGTACGAGGTCGAGGCGGTCGCCGATGGGCAGGAAGCCCTCACGCGTGCGCGCCAGCGCCGGCCCGACCTGATTCTGTCCGACGTCATGATGCCGCGCATGGATGGCTTTGCCCTTCTGCAAGCCGTGCGCGCCGAGCAGTTGTTAAAGCACGTTCCCTTCATCCTGCTCTCGGCGCGCGCTGGAGAAGAATCTCGTATCGAAGGCCTGGCCTCGGGCGCCGACGACTATCTGGTCAAACCGTTTTCCGCCCGCGAATTGCTGGCCCGCGTGAATTCGCATCTCGCCATAGCCAAAGTGCGTGGGGAAGCTGCCCACATGGAACGCCAACTGCGCCGCGACGCCGAAATGCTGGCTGCCATTGTCTCCTCGTCCGACGACGCGATCATCAGCCAGAATCTCGAAGGGGCCATCATCACCTGGAACAAGGGCGCGGAACGAATCTTCGGATACACCGCCGAGCAAGTGGTGGGCGGCAATATCGAACTCATTGTTCCTGCCGAGCGCCGTAACGAACACCGTGAGTTCCTCGACCGCGTGCGGCGCGGCGAGCGCGTCGACCACTTCCAGACAGTTCGTCTGCGTAAAGACGGTATGCCGCTCGACATATCGGCTGGAATTTCTCCTTTGCGCGATTCTGCCGACCAGGTTGTGGGTGCGTCCATCGTGGCCCGCGACATCAGCCGCCAGAAGCGCAACGAGCAGGACGTGCGCGCGAGCGAAGAGCGTTTCCGCGCCATCGTCGAAACTACCCCGGAATGCGTCAAGCTGGTCGCTCTCGACGGCACGCTGCTGCACATGAACACATCCGGCTTGCGCATGGTGGGAGCGCGCTCACCCGAAGCGGTGCTGGGCAAGAACATCTATAGCCTTATTGCACCCGAGCATCGCGACCAGTTCCGTGCCTTCAACGAGAGTGTGTGCCGCGGTGTGCGGGGTTCCCTTGAGTTCGACATCGTTGGCCTGGAGGGCAATCGCCGCCACATGGAGACGCACGCCGCTCCGCTGCTCGGACCCGATGGCAGCGTCGCGCAACTCGCCGTCGCTCGCGACATCACCGAACGCAAGCAGGCCGAGGAGACTCTTCGCCAGCAGAAAGAACGCTTCGATCTCGTCGCCAACGCAACCGAGGTCGGCTTCTGGTTCTGCGATCTCCCGTTCGACAAGCTCACTTGGGATAACCGCGTCAAAGAGCATTTCTGGCTTGCGCCCGACGCCGAAGTGACGATCCACACTTTCTACGAATGCCTTCATCCCGATGACCGCGAAGCCACTCGCCAGGCCATCGCGCGCAGCAATGAAAGCGACTTGCCCTACGACATCGAGTACCGCACTGTCGCCCCCGATGGCCGCGAAAAATGGATTCGCGCTATGGGCCGCACCTTCTATGACGAAGCCGGAAATCCCCGGCGCTTCGACGGCGTCACGCTCGACATCACGAATCTGAAGCACGCCGAAGAGAGTCACCGCAAGCTCGCCGAGACGCTCGAGCAGGAAGTTCGCACGCGCACCCGGCAGCTTGAGGAACGCACCGCCGACGTCGTGCGGCAGGCCGAACAATTGCGCGACCTCTCGCGGCGCGTGCTGCAGGCGCAGGATGAAGAGCGGCGCCACATCGCGCGCGAACTCCACGACAGCGCCGGCCAGACGTTGACCGTGCTCGGCATGAACCTCGCCCAACTCGCGCAGAAAGCCGGACGCAAAGCTCCCGAACTCGCCGGCGACGCCGAGATCATTCAGGAAACGGTGCAGCAGCTCCATCGCGAGATCCGCACGACTTCTTACCTGCTGCATCCGCCCCTGCTCGATGAAAGCGGCTTGTACTCGGCGTTGAGCTGGTACGTGCAGGGCCTGAGCGAGCGCAGCGGTCTTGAGATCACGCTCGAGATGTCGGACAAGTTCGGGCGATTGCACCGCGACATGGAACTGATCGTGTTCCGCCTGGTGCAGGAATGTCTGACTAACATCCACCGCCACTCGGGCAGCAAGACGGCTGTCATCCGCATCGCGCGTTCCGCCGACGCAGTTGACGTCGAGGTTCAGGATCATGGCAAGGGCATGTCGATGGAGCGCCTGGCAGAGATCCAGTCGAAGGGCTCAGGAGTCGGCATTCTGGGAATGCGCGAGCGCCTTCGTCAGTTCGAGGGCAGCCTCAACGTGGAGTCGGGCCCGAAAGGCACGCGGATCCTCGCAAACATCCCAATCCCTAACCCCTCCACGGTCGAACCCGAGGGCATCGAGCCGCTGCCAACCATCCAATAGCGCATCTCCCCAAGCGCATCGCAAGGTACACTTCTTTTGAATCGCTGAATCCTCATGGTCAGTGAACTCCGTGCGAAAGTGGCGGGATTGGCAGACGCACCGACGTAGGAGATGTCAGCCACCAATCGTGCCGAAAGAGAACACCCTCATCAGCCAACGTACTATCTGTTGCACGAATGCCACGAAAGCTACGCCAACTCCGATCACTAACTGCCGCAACGAATCACTCATAGCGGGATCCAATCACGGGTGATGACCCATCCCTGGATGGCCAGAGAATGCATCAGCACCCGTGATTTGTCTCAACCTCGCAAACTGGCATGTTAGTTGTTTACTGGGGAGGCTGCGAGTCCTCGTTGCGCTGCTCGTCCTGGCGCTTTTTCTCTTCGGGTGTTTGTGGCTTCGGTTGTTGACGTTCCGGAGTTGGAGCAGGCTTTGCCTCGGGTCGATCCTGAGGGCGGTTCGCCTCAGGCCGGTTGCTGGAGGCTGGCTGATTCGGATGATTGTTAGGTTCGGCGTTAGCCGGACGGTCGTTGCGCGCCGGCGGTTGTGCTGGACGATTCGCGTCGGGCCGATTCGGCTCAGGCCGATTGCCTTCCGGGCGATTCGGCTCGGGACGGTTGGCCTCGGGTCGATTATTCGGAGTCGGCTGGTTCGGACGATTATTAGGTTCTGCGTCAGCCGGACGCTCATTGCGCGCCGGCGGTTGCGGCGGCCGGTTTACGTCGGGACGGTTCGGTTCGGCTCGATTAGCTTCCGGGCGATTCGGCTCGGGGCGGTTGGCTTCGGGTCGATTATTCGGAGTTGGCTGATTCGTACGATCGTTAGGTTCGGCGTTAGCTGGACGGTCATTGCGCGCCGGCGGTTGTGCCGGACGATTCGCGTCAGGCCGATTCGGCTCAGGTCGATTCGCTTCCGGTCGATTCGCTTCCGGTCGATTCGCTTCCGGTCGGTTCGGCTCGGGACGGCTGGCCTCGGATCGATTATTCGGAGCCGGCTGATTCGGACGGCTGTTAGGTTCGGCGTTAGCCGGACGGTCATTGCGGTCCGGCGGTTGTGGCGGACGGCTCGCTTCAGGCCGATTTGGCTCAGGTCGATTCGCGTCCGGTCGATTCGGTTCGGGCCGGTTGGCCTCGGGTCGATTGTTCGGGGCCGGCTGATTCGGGCGGTTGTTAGGTTCAGCGTTAGCCGGACGGTCATTGCGAGCCGGCGGTTCTGCCGGACGATTCGCGTCAGGCCGATTTGCGTCAGGACGGTTCGGTTCGGGCCGGTTGGCCTCCGGCCGATTCGTTGCCGGTTCGTTGTTCGGTTGAGGACGTGCGGGCTGCGGAGCGTTCGCACCCGGCCGAGTATTCGGCGCAGGGGCTCCGTTTGCAGGCGGATTCGCCTTTGCCTGAGTTGGAGTCGCTGGCTTGGCTGGAGGCGCTTGTTTTACTTGAGGAGCAGCCGCCGAGGCCGGACGGAGTTTCCGCATTTCTGTTCGATCCACGGACTGGCCTGGGTGAGCTTGGAGCACTTGCTGCCTCGCTGCGAACGAAGCCGGAGTAGGCGGAGGCGTCGCCTTAGCGATAACAGTGCGAGCGGCCACAGCTTTGGGAGGCGCCGCTACCCGGTTCGCCGTGTTCGCGTGCACTCCCAGGACTGCTTCGCGTGCCGGTGGGACCGCTGCGCGTACGTTCACGGGCCCAGAAGCCACGTCACGCGCATTTACTCTGACCGCATTCCTGGCCACTGGTTGAGCACTGGCAAAGGCTCTTTCCGGAACAGCGGTCACCGCTCCCTGCACGTTCCGGTTCACGTAGTTTACGTTCGTAATGGTGGTGGACTTGTTGACGATGGTCGTGTTGTAAACGTTGGTGACGGTCGTGGTGTTGACCGTCGTGTTCGTGACGTTGACGCGATTTACGTACCCTTGGCTCACGCGATACGACGGAACGTACACTTCGCGTGGACCGAGCGGGAACCAGGCAACAGACCCGGCGGCAAAAGAGCCACCGCCCACGAACGCAACCAAAGCAGGAGCGTAAACGGACCGTTCTTGACGGGGTCCCGGAATCCAGCCCCATCGACCTCCCACCGAAGCCCAACGACCGTAATGGAAGGGAGCGTATCCCCAGGAACTGTCATCAACCCAGGTCCAACCCCACGGATCAATCCAGGCCCAGTGTCCATCGTGATACGGGGCCCAGCCAGCTGACACCCTCGGGAACCAGACGTTTCCATAACTGGAATCGGAACGCCAGTCTCCGTAATCATCGAGATCTTCCATTCCTACCAGATCCTGCGAACAGTATTGAGCTGATCGCGAATTGTCATAACGACGGTCGCGCGAGTAACTCCAGTTGTCGAAGTCGTCAGGAGCTGCGATTTGCTGAAGCTCTGCGTTCAGCGAGTCGGTTCCACTCAGAGTGATGCGCTGACCGGCATGGATTGTGTAGGCCTGGCCGTTCCCGATCGATTCGCCTTCACCTTCACGAATCGTGACCACGGTATAGTTACCATCTTCCGAAGCTTCAATCCGATAACGCCCTGGCTGAAGAGCCGTCAACGCCTGATTCGGGGTATCCACCTCGAAAACACTGTCCCGGTCGAGACGACGGACGCGAAGATCGAGAGTACCCGAGCTCAGCTCAATCTGGACTGTGCGGTCGTCAAGGTTGAGGAAAGAGAAGCCGGTGTTAGGACCGAGGTGGATGGATGCCGATCCCAGTTCCACTTCAGCGCGCGCGTCACGATCAGCCCACAGCCTGTCGCCGGTCGTCATGGGGCGGTTCGCGACCGCTTCTACCCACTCCGACTCGCCGGCTGGCTGGAATGAGACAGAACCCCGCATGTATCCCAACCGCGCGACGCGGCTGGGCGGGTCATATTGATCATATTGATCTTGCGCATGAGCAAGCGGAAGAGCAGCAGGGAGCACAGCCGCGGCGAACAGCAGAGTCGTCAAAACCCATCGCCTCTTCAGGATTGTTTTCAAAGCATTGATGTTCATAAATGTTTATCCCTTTCTGAACACCCGATGGGATTTGCACGCCCCCAGCGGATTTATCCGGCGTAAGCGCCGATCTTGGTCCCCCAAACTTGGGTATGGGATGTTTCCTGCCCGACACTCGGGCGTACAGTCGTTCGGGTAACCTCTCCTCGGTGGGAACCCCACACTAGAAGGCTGAGTTGCTCAGGGGAATCATTTAGAAGGCGCAGATACTTCGGGGGAAGCACTCTTGTAAGCGACTTTCTTGATGAGATGCGAGAGTCGCCGAGTTACGTTCTGGGGGAAAACGCTAGTTGATCAGCAAATTCTCAGGCGGCAAGTCTTCGTTGCTTCGTCCAGACAATTACGCACGATGCGGCGAAACCAGCCAGGAAAATTCACTTCGAAAGCCTTTCATTGCTCGGCGAGTCGTCATGGCTTCGAATCTATCTAAGCGCCGGGCAGCCCTTCCACGCTACTGCGATCAGCAACGTACCATCATGCAGACTTGCAGCTTGCACCCGGATGCGGGTCTGCACGCGCTCCAGCATACGTTCCTCACTGAAGCGGGCGGGCATGCTCATAAACGTGAAGCTCTTGAAGCTCGCCGGATACTCGCAGATTGAAACGACCATGCGCTACATCCATCCCGAGATGCGGAGTGCTGGAGACTGCCAAAACCGGGCAGCAAGCGCGTGCGAAGAGAGCAGCATTCACCACAGTTTTCACTAGAACGACTTAACAACAGGTTCGGGAATCGCGTAAGATAAACAATCTAAACGTGCGAAAGTGGCGGAATTGGCAGACGCACCAGACTTAGGATCTGGCGGGGAAACCCATGGGGGTTCGAGTCCCCCCTTTCGCACCAACTCCTGGAGCAACTCGCCCGACTTCACACCTGCTATCGGCCGATCCGGATTCCGCGTAAGTTTCCGAGAGTGGTGTCGCCCTACCTGATCCCCAGCTTTTTTAACTTGGATTGCAGGGTGGTCCGCTTGAGGCCCAGCCGGGCCGCTGCGCCCCGCGGTCCGCTGATTTGGCCATTCGAATCTTTCAGCGCTTTCAAGATGTGTTGCCGGTCGATCGAGACCAGGGTGGTCCCGTCACTCTTTTCGGGGCTGGCATGAGGTTGCACCAGCTCCGAGATGGGCGCGGCCAACACCGTGCCGTTCGTCAGGATGGCGGAACGTTCCAGAAAATTCTCCAATTCGCGCACGTTTCCGGGCCAGTGCAAGCTCATCAAACCGTCCATCGTCTTCTTGGGAACACTGGTGATGGTCTTCCCCGCGCGGCGGGCAATTTCCGCCACAAGATGGTGCACTAGTTTCGGAATATCCCGTTGTCGGTGGCGCAGGGCCGGCAACTCGATGGGAAAACCGCCAGCCGGTAGTATAAGTCGGCGCGAAATTGATTCGCATTTGCCGCCGCCCGAAGATCGCGGTTGCTGGCTGCGATCAATCGGAAATTTACCCGGATCGTGCGATTTCCCCCCAGACGCTCGAATTCCTGTTCTTGCAGGACGCGGAGCAGTTTGGGCTGCAGGGAGGGAGCGATCTCGCCGATCTCGTCGAGGAACAAAGTACCCTGATCCGCTAGTCGATGCGGCCCACCCTTTGGCTGACGGATCCGGTGAACGCCCCTTTCTCCGAGCCTGAACAATTCGCTTTCCAGCAGTCCGGAAGGAATGGCGGCACAGTTCATTTTGATAAAGGGCTTGTCGGCCCGACGGCTTTGCTTGTGGATCGCCCTGGCAATCAACTCTTTTCCAGTGCCTGTCTCCCCTAGCAGCAGCACGGTCGAATCCGTGGGAGCGACCGATTGCACTCTCTCAATCACGCCTCTCAACCCAGAGTCCCAGCCGATGATCTCTCCGAACCCGCCACGATCCACAATGTCGTGCTCTAAGTAGATCTTCTCCTCCGTCAATTTGTCTTTGGCGATGCGCAGCTCTTCCTCGATCTTCTTCCGCTCGGTGACATCGTTGAAGGTGCCAACCCATTCACGCAGGCTTCCGTCTTTCTCGTGAACCGACACTCCACTTACCGCGAACCAACGATATTCCCCGTCCACCCCGCGCCGCGCAGACGATAAGTTCGTTGGTAGACGCCACCCTCCCGGATGAAACCTTCCCAGGCCTCAACGACCTCCGCACGATCATCGGGATGGACCGCCACTGTCCAATCCTGACGGGCTTCTTCCGGCGTTTGGCCCGTTAGTTTCGTCCAAGCGGGAACCTGGATTTCCCCATCCACCAACTTTCCGGTCCAGACTACATCGGCGGTCGCTTCCACCAGCGAACGAAATCGCTCTTCGCTGCGGCTTAGTTGTTCTTCAATTCCTTTGCGCGCGGTGATGTCTTCGGTGGAAATAACAATGCCGCCGATGGCCTTATCAGATTCGTTCCAGGGGCGAATCTGCCAGCGTAGCCACTGCACCGTGCCATCGGCGCGTTCGAAACGATCTTCTTCGCACTGCTGGAATTCTCCAGCGAGAGCTCGCCAATGCAGGCTCTTCCACCGCGCCGGAATTTCAGGAAACACTTCGTAGTGAGAAACGCCGCGAAGTTCACGCTGACCGAGACCATAGTCATTGCGCCAGCCTCGTGTCGCATGAAGATAGCGCATTTCTAAGTCGAACATCGCAGAAGCGAAGGAAGCTTCTTCCAGAAACGGCCACAACACGAACTCGGCAGCGTGCACATCAATCTCCTTGATGAGATTGACTCATACTGCACCTTTGGGATGGGAGTGATTCGCCACGACATAGCCTTAATAGTCGCGCGATTTCCAGCGGCTGGTTGTGATCCACATCACTAAGCAGGCGGATTTTGTACCACGGTTGCTGGCCAGCGAACGAGGCGTGCCTCTTGCATTGCTCATTTCTTACGTGCCGCGCACTTAGTAACCTGGCCAGTAAACCGGCAGAGACTCGACTTCGCCAGCCCGCACCAGCCGCCGTCCATCACAGCCCCTTTTCTCCCAATGCCCTCAAGTACCGCTCAGCCGATCGGCGCAGGACTTCCTTCGGATCGCCCACAACCGCGAACTTCGGCCAGGCGCCATGAAGTTTTGAAAACGCATACGGCTCTAACTTGCGTACGATGTCGCACACCGTCGCCGCACTTACCGGCACGAAATTCGGGTAGCTGTACATGAAACTCACGTAGCGCCGGTCCGGGCATACCTGAGGCATGTCGCCCGTCATCATTACCCCGCTCCCCTGCTCGCCCGACGCCCAGTGCAGCACCTGGAACCCATCGAAGTGTCCACCCACGCGAATCAGAGTGAGGTCACCGCCCACTTTCTTCGTGTCGCCGCTCCAGAACTCAATCGCCGGGTCCGGACGCTGCACCCACTGCCGGTCGGCGTCGTGCAGGTAGATTGGAATGCCGCCAAACGCCCGGCTCCACTCGACCATGCTGGTGTAATAGTGCGGGTGCGAGATCGCCATCGCACGAATTCCGGCGCGCTGCCGCACCAGTTTCACTGTCTCGTCGTCGATCAGGCTGACGCAGTCCCACAGAAAGCCGCCCTCCGCCGTCTCGAGCAGCAAGGCCCTTTGCCCGATGGCAAATTTCGGCTGCGTGTGAATGCCCCACAGCCCTTCCCCCTCCTCGAACAGCACGTTGCGATGTGCCTTGCGCAGCTCGTCGATTGGAATCCATTCCTGCCCGTTCAAGCCGACGTACTGTCGCTCGTCATCGCAGATTGGGCAATGCATGGGAGGTTTTTCCATCGGCGGATACTGTGTCCCGCACGTCACACAGAGGTAGCTGGTCACTTGCCGGCCTCCCGGCGCGCGTCCTCGGTTAGCTGGGTTGCGGTTGCCGCGACAGGTTCCGACTCCAGCAGATATCCGGCTTCCTCCGCAACCCTTGGGACAAACTTCCGCAGTAACGACAAGAACGGCTCCCGCAGCTCAAGTTCCAGGCTCTCCTTCTCAAACGACTTCTGCGGTTCCCCTGATTTCTTGATCGCATAGCGCGCATACGACAAGCGCATCAGCCAGATCGCATGTTGCAGCTGATCTTTCCTGCGAATGTGAAACGTCGTCCAGCCCGAGTCCGGCACCCAGCGATGCTCTTCCGCCCAACCCTGCGCCAGCAGCGCATCCCGCATCGCCCGTGTAAATGGAATGTCGACCACCCCGCCCACGTGCACGTGCCCAATCTCGGCGTCTCCCACCCGAAATTCTCGTCCAGCGAAACGGTGAGAGTGCGCCGTCACCCCCGGCCAACTCGTGACTTCCCTTTCCAGTTGCTTGACTTGCCAGTTCATCGAAAGCTCCTTGTCCTTTTTCGATGTCGGAGCGCACGAATGCGACTCAAGTACGGGTGAGCGTCCGATTCACTAAGCAGTTTGTGGATGAAAGACAATTTGATAGCTAGGAGATCTGTCACTGGTCGTAGGAGGATCCGCATATCCACGTCGCAGGGGTTCGTATCAGAGCATCGGAATATCCCAGTCCCAAGGCAACTGGGTTCGTATCAGGGCGTCGCTTCAGCGACGCCCTAGCAAAGGCGACAGCGCGGCCCCTTTAGGGGCTGCCCCGCATACAGCATAGAAATTTTGAGGAGAAGAAGGGACGGGAGACTTCCAACCAACATCATTCGAGCCCGCTCCCGCCGCAGAAGACGCGTCTGTGCGCCGCGTTGCGCGTGGGGCCGGGCTCGACGATCAGATTCTCAAATGCTTACAGCGCGCCTTTTAATCCCAGAACAATCGCGCCGCAGGTGATGGTGTAGTAGACAACTACCAGAGTCCACGCGGTGAGTTTCTCGAAAAACATGGGGATAACCTCCGACTTGGGGATCGATCGATCCGGCCCGCGTACGCAGCGCCTGAGCGGAAACGCCGCGGCCTGGATCTTCGGCTGCTATCTGCATTTCATCCCTATCTCCTTCAACCCACAAGAGCACCGCAGTACGAGGGCCCTCTTCTACTGGTACACGGCCGCTATGTCCAAAAGGACGCCCCCACTGCTCGCATTCGTAGGCCAGGACCCGCCGAACTGTCCGTGGGGCGTAAGTCACGATCACCATGGCTGCCCCACCCTTCGCGATTTTCGAATGGGTGGGAGGCACGGGCCCCATCCCACCTATGCGCGCCTTTCAAGTCCGGCGTCTACGGGTGCGCTCCCTTCATCCTTGGCGCGAAACCCGCTACACTGGCATCCTTATGGCGAACCCAATTCAACCGAACGTCAAGCTAACGAACACCCCCGACTACCGCGAAACCTATGCCAACAGCGTGCAGATCCGCGTCAACGTCTGGGACTTTTTTCTGGTCTTCGGCACTCTGACCCAGCAAAGCGAGACCCAGGTCGAAATTCAGAACTTTCAGGGAATCTATCTGAGCCCGCAGCAGGCCAAAGCGCTGCTGGGCGTCCTGCAACAGAACGTAACCGGATACGAAAACGCTTTCGGTGAAATCAAACTCGATCCGCGCATGATGGGGCACGGGCCAGTGCATTGAAGTGCAGGTGTTAGGTTTTAGGTGTTGGGTATTGGGAGTTGCGCCCTCGGCGTTTCGTAAAGTTGACTGGCTTGCGTTCAAAAGTGAACCCCAGTATCGCGCACAGAAGTCGTCGCTTAAGGCCATCGGTGACCTGAGACCTAAGACCTTAAGACCCAAGACCTAAGACCCAATACCTAATACCTTAAGACCTGACCCGATGCGTTCCTCCTCCCCATCCCCGGCAGCAGTGTTCGCTCTCATCTTCGCCGCGATTCTGCTCTTGCATCTGCCGCTGCTGCGGCTGCCTTACTTCTGGGACGAGGCCGGATACTACATCCCCGCCGCTCGCGATTTGCTTCTGACCGGCAGCCTCATCCCGCACTCGACGCCCTCAAACGCGCATCCTCCGCTGGTGATGGCTTATCTCGCGGCGTGCTGGAAAGTCTTCGGCTTCTCGCAACTGGTCACGCGCACCGCGATGCTCGCCGTCGCGGCTTTCAGCCTGCTGGGCGTGTATCGACTGGGACGGCGGGTAGCGAATCTGCAGATCGCCCTCGCGGCGACGGCCTGCACCGCGCTCTATCCGGTGTTCTTTGCGCAGAGCACGATGGCGCATGTCGACCTCGCGGCCGCTGGCCTCACATTGTGGGCACTCGAGGCATATCTGGGACAACGCTGGCGCACCGCCGCCACATGGTTCTCTCTTGCCGTGCTCGCCAAAGAAACCGCGGTACTCGCGCCGCTAGCCTTGCTGGCGTGGGAAGTTGTCTCTCTCTTGCCTCCGCTTCGTCGCTGGAAAGAGTTCACCGAAGCGGCGACAGCATCATCGCTCGGGCAAAAGCCTGCCACCAACGATGGTCCGGACAGTAACGAATCCACGGATCCCGCAACGCGAATAGACGCGCGCTCTGCATGGCTTGCCCGGACCGCCGCGTTGCTGACTCCCGTCCTTGTCCTCTTCCTCTGGTACACCTACCACTACGCGCGCACCGGATACGTTTTCGGCAACCCGGAATTCTTCCGCTACAACGTGCAGGCCACGATGAGCGGCGTGCGCATCCTGCTCGCGCTCGGGATGCGCATCTGGCAATCGTTCGGATACATGCACCTGTGGGTACTCATTCTTCTGGTCATGTGGGCGATAACGAGGCCCCCCCTGCGCGACGGCCCCGCGGAACGCCGCCGCATCGACATTCCGGTGCAACTGACGTTCGCCGTTCTCATTCTCGCCTTCATCACGGCGCTCGCAGTGGTGGGCGGAGCGGTGCTGGCGCGCTACATGCTGACCGTGATCCCGCTGGTTATCCTCATCTCCGTATCGACCCTGTGGCGGCGCGTTCGCGGATGGCTCTGGCTGGTCGGCCTGACCTGCCTGGCATTCGTGCTCGCGCTCTTCTTCAATCCTCCATACGGATTCTCGCCGGAAGACAATCTGGCCTATCGCGACTACATCCTCATGCACCGGGATGCGGAGTCGTTCGTCGAGCAGCGTTATCCCCAAGCGCGCGTGCTGACGGCCTGGCCCGCCTCCGACGAAATCACCCAGCCGTACCTCGGCTACCTGAAGCATCCGCTGCAGGTGGTCAGGATCGAAGACTTCAGCCTCGATGAAGTCGCAGGTGCCGCTGAGCAGCGTTCCCGGTTCGACGTAGCGCTAGTGTTCTCAACGAAGTACGAGCCGACGCGTCCGCTTCTCGAGCATTGGCGCGCCTGGGAAGAAATGAAAATGCGCTTCTTCGGATTTCACCGCGATGTGCCGCCGGCAGTCGCCGCTCAAATCCTGGGAGGGCGTATCGTCTTCACGGAAAAGATCGCCGGCCAGTGGGTGGCGGTGATTGAACTGGAACGCGTGCTGGACGCAAGTTTGCGCTGACGGACCCGGTATTGGCCGACTCTCCACCTTCCAGAAACTCCTTGACTCTGGAATCGGTTCAAGGGTTCATACTGACGTGGTGAGCCCCAATTCCCTGCGTTCGGGAGAACTTGCCCGCCTGACTGGCGTCAGCGCCGACACGCTGCGGCACTACGAGCGGCTGGGGATTCTCCCAACGTCGCGCCGAACTAAGAGCGGCTACCGGATTTTCAATGCCTCTGCCGTGGAGACAGTCCAGCTCACGCAGCGGGCGCTGCAGCTTGGGTTCTCTCTGAAAGAACTGTCGGAGATTCTGCGGACTCGCGAGAGCGGTGGCGTCCCATGCCCGCGCGTGCTTGGTCTCACTGAAGAGAAACTCCGCCTGGTTGAAGAGCAGATTGAGGAACTCCGGCGCACCGAAGAATACTTGCGCGAACTTGTTCGTGACTGGCGGGCGAAGCTGATGCAGACGCCGCCGGGAAGCCAGGCCGGGCTGCTTCATTCGCTCGTCGATCGGCCCAAGACAAAGGCCACGAAAAATAACCTCAAGAGGAGATCACGGTCATGAACTCGATCGCGCTAGCACTTGCACTGTTGTTGCTCGGCTTCCCGATTTTCGCGCAAGGGACCAAGCCGGCTGACTCGATGAAGGACTGTCCCATGCACGCCCAACACATGGCCCAGCGATCTCACCACGCAACCATGGAAAGCCACGGCGACCAGGCCATGGGCTTTCCTCACGACAAAACCACGCACCACTTCCGCCTGATCTCCGACGGCGGCGCCATTGAAGTCACCGCCAATGATCCGAAAGACAAGGCAAACATCGAAGCAATCCGCTCCCATCTTTCGCACATCGCGACAATGTTTGCCGATGGCGACTTCTCGTCGCCGATGTTCACCCACGACACCGTTCCGCCCGGCGCAACCACGATGAAGCTGATGAAGTCGGCAATCCACTACGCGTACGTGGAGTTCCCTGCGGGCGGAACAGTGCGAATCCAATCCGCGGACCCGATTGCGGTGGCGTGCATCCACGACTTTTTACGCTTTCAAATTGCGGAACACGAGACAGGGGACTCGGTTGAGGTGGCTCAGAAGTGAGGGTTGGACGGGCATGCCTTGCCAGCGCCATTTTTGCGTGCGGTATTGCAAGCACTAGCTACGCGCAGGATCTAGATCACTTCGCCTTCGCAGCCTGCACAAGTTTCTGGAATTCCGGGTCCGTCTTCAGGACTTGAAACCGCTCGTTCGACTCGATCGCGTCCGCGTCCACACCGCGCCGCACTGCCTCCTTCAACTCTCGAAGAGTTTGCTTCTTGTTTCCCTCGGCAGCGTAAGTCTCGGCGAGCAGCAGAACCGGCCACGGACTGTCCGAGACTTTGCTCATCAGATCAAAGCAGGCTTCCGCCTTGTCGAAATGGCGGGACTCGAGTTCTTCCTGCCCGCTCTCAATTCCTTCGACGAACAAGCCAGCGAACGCGCGCCTGGCAACCAGTCGCTTCACTTCGTTTTTGGAGTTCTCCGCCTGGTCGTTGAGCTGGTGCATCTCCTGCACAATCGTGCTGGCGAGCGTGGCTTCGTCCTCCCCTCGGCCGCTGAGGTAAGCGTGCAGTCTCCCTGAGACTTCATTTTCCGATGCCGCCTGCTCGTCGATCTGCTCCTGCTCTTTCTTCAGCGCTGCCTTAAGAGCGGGGGACTTCTTCAGCGCTGCCAGCTTCTTCTCCGCCTCAGACACGTCTTTGACTCCGGAAAAATCGGATGCGAGCGAACGATAAGCAGCAAGCTCCGCCATCGCGTCATTCTTTTTCTCCGCATCCTCGGCATCCGCTTGCCTCAGGCTCAGCTGACGATCGATGAATGGCGCATCCGGCGGATGATCCCCGGCCTGCATTGCCCGCAGCGTAATCCATTCGATTGCGTCCTCCATGACCTCCGCCGGAGCCCACTGGT
>Ga0207693_10000701_pt1 | contig 30084 bp, 28 predicted proteins | sample LARL81metaG_FD_184347 | JGI IMG/M metagenome (GOLD analysis project Ga0207693, IMG submission 184347) | Corn, switchgrass and miscanthus rhizosphere microbial communities from Kellogg Biological Station, Michigan, USA - LAR L8-1 metaG... | ecosystem: Host-associated > Plants > Roots >... | reverse complement strand
GAAGATCTGATCGCGGAGCACGCCGGCATTGTTGACGACAATGTCGAGCCTGCCGAAATGGTCGAGCGCCGCCTGAACGATTTTTTGTGCGGAGGACCATTCGGCGACGGAATCGGTGCTGATCTCGGCAGCGCCGCCGCCTTGTTCGATCAGCTGCTTGGTTTGCGCGGCGGGAGTTGCCGATTGCCCCTCGCCGGATAGTGACGCACCGACGTCGTTGATGATCAACTTGGCCCCGGCACGCGCCATTGCGATCGCGATCTCCCGGCCGATCCCGCCGCCGGCACCGGTGACAACCGCGATCTTGCCTTCCAACATGCCGGGCATGGCGTGTTCCTCCGCACGATGATTGTCATAACTCGCGGTTGATCAAACGACTTACACCGGGGCCGGTCAACTCGGACGTGATCGCCACTTGACTCGGCCGCCCGGTGAAGTGCGATTCCCGGCCGCGGCTCGAGGAGGGGCATGCATGATCGCCGTTCGCGCGCTTGACGATACCGAGATAGTCGTCAACAAGGATGCAGTCACGCTGGTCGCCGGTCCCTACCCGCACGACCTCGGCCCTCATACATATGTGCACGGTGTCGAGCGCGGGGTGCTGGTAACGATCGAGGACGCGGCGGCATTGGTGGCGCGGCTGGGAGTTGACCCGCCATTGGCAAAGCTGACACGCCCCGATAAATCGCCGGTTTGGGTCAAGAGATCCGCCGTCCGCGAGATTCGGCCGCCAATTGCGACGGAACAGCAGGCCCGAGGAGCGGTGAAGGCTGCGGTGATCATCGGTGATCTTCACCAAGCGGTCCGCGAAGATGTGCAGACCGCCGCGAGCCTTCTCAACCCGTTCGCCACCAATGCCTAAACACGCATCGGGCGCTCAATCCTGCTGAACGACTCATCGCCCGATACGATTTTTGCGCCGGCGACGGCGGTGGGACGCGCCGCCGTCGCGGTGCTGCGCATTTCGGGGCCGGACGCCCGAAGGGCGCTGTTGCTGCTCGCGGGCGGCCTGCCGCCGCCGCGGGTCGCGCAGCGGCGCCGCCTTGTCGATCCCCAGGGTGGAGACGTGCTCGACGACGCGCTGGTCCTGTGGTTCCCGGCACCCCGCAGCGCGACCGGCGAGAATGTCGCCGAACTCCATCTGCACGGCAGCCGCGCCGTGCTCGCCAGCGTCATGCAGGCGCTGGCGCGCCTCGGGCTCCGCCTCGCCGAGCCGGGTGAATTCACCCGCCGCGCCTTTCTGAACGGCAAGCTCGATCTCTTGCAGGCCGAGGCAATCGCTGATCTCGCCGCGGCCGAGACCGAGGCGCAGCGCCGTCAGGCATTGCGTCAGCTCGGCGGGGAACTCGGCGACATTTATCGCGGCTGGCGCGATCGGCTGACCCGCCTCCTCGCCCACCTCGAGGCGGCGATCGATTTCCCGGAAGAGGACCTCCCGCCGGAAATAGAGGATCGTATCCTCGGCGAGACCGAAGGGCTGGTTTCCGAAATCGAAGGTCACCTGGCGGATGCGCATCGCGGGGAGAGGTTGCGCGACGGCATTGATGTCGCGATCGTGGGACCTCCCAACGCCGGAAAATCCAGCCTGCTCAACCGGATTGCGCGTCGCGACGCCGCAATTACCTCGCCTGTCCCCGGCACCACGCGAGACGTGATCGAAGTCGCGATAGATCTCGGGGGTTACCCCATCGTGCTCGCCGACACCGCCGGACTGCGCGACAGTGGGGATGCGATCGAGCAGGAAGGGAAACGGCGAGCGCTGCAGCGGGCCGAGCGGGCCGAAATCCGGCTATTCGTCTTCGATGCCGCACACCCCGCAGAAGCGGCCGGCTCCTCGGTTTGGCCTGGAGCCGACACGATCCTCGTCGCCAACAAGATCGATCTCGTACCGGACGCCAGTGCCGATTTGCCGTACGATGTATTGTCGATCTCGGCATTAACCGGCGAGGGCGTCGATAAATTATTGGCAATACTGGGCGAGCGGGTCGCGCAAACCTATTGCCTTGCAACCCCGGTGCTGACTCGGGCGCGCCACCGCGAGGCGCTCGAAGAAGTCGTGGCATCGTTACGGCGATCTTTCTCCACCGCCTTACCCGAATTGCGCGCCGAGGACTTCCGTCTTGCGGTGCGCAGCCTCGGCCGCATCACCGGTGCGGTCGATGTCGAAGACTTGCTCGATGTGATCTTCCGCGATTTCTGCATTGGTAAATGACGTACCGGCTGGCGTATTGGGAGAATTGTGGAGAACTGCCGTTTTTGATTGCGGCCGGCTGCACCGTCCCGTATTGGGCAGCAACGTGTTCGCTCCACGGCACGGCTATGACTACAAAGTTATTCCATCTCAAACAAAATATTTTTCGACGAAAATAATTCGGGATGACGGAAGAACTTGTTTGCCTCGCCGTTCTGAGCGCGATGGCATAGTTGCCGTTTAATACAGGAGAAAGAGATGTTGAAGTTTTCGCGACTGCCCATGGGGCTGTTGGCGTTGACTATTGCTGCACCGGTGATGGCTCAGCCAGCGAGCACGACGACGAACCCCAGTGCTACCTCTCCGTCATCGACAATGGCGCCGGCCGTGCCGCCGACGTCAAAGGGCGTGACCTCCGATACGCGGAGCACCGCGGCCGCACCGAAAGCAGACATGGTCGACATCAACAGCGCCACTGCGGCCGAGCTGAAGATGCTGTCCGGCGTCAGTGACGGCGACGCTAACAAGATCATCCAGGGCCGGCCTTACAGCGACAAGCACCAGCTCGTCTCTAAGAAGGTCGTCTCCGAGACGACCTACGAGAAAATCAAGGACCACGTGGTCGCCAAACAGTCGAAATCGTAATCACTGAAACCTGCAAGGGTAGGCAGGGTCACGGCATTGGCCGCGCCCCTGCCGGCCATTTCAAGCGGGTTGCGGCGCTGCCAAGCCGCGCTGTTGCAATAACGCGGCGATCGCCGGTTCACGTCCGCGAAACGCGCGATAAAGCTCCATCGGGTCGACGGTGTCACCGGCGCTATAGATCGCTTTGAGGCGCTCGGCTAGCTCGGGATCGAAGACGTCGCTGGCCTCGGTAAAGGCCGCGAAACCGTCGGCGTCCAGCACTTCGGCCCACATATAGGCATAATAGCCGGCGGCATAGCCACCGCCGGCGAAAAGATGCTGGAAGTGCGCCAGGCGGTGGCGCAGCCCGATTTCCCTGGGCACCCCCATCCTGTCGAGGAAATTCCGCTCGAACCGGGTGGGGTCAAAGGTTTCGCTCACGCCTTCACGGTGCAGATCGAGGTCTATGAGGGCCGAGGCCGTATATTCTACAGTGGCAAAGCCTTGGTTGAAGTTCCGAGCGGCGAGGAGGCGGCGTAGCAGGTCCTCTGGCAAAGGCTCTCCGGTCCGGTAGTGGCGGGCGTAGGTCCGCAATGTTTCCGGTACGGACATCCAGTGCTCGAAGATCTGCGACGGAAACTCGACGAAATCGCGCCGCACCGCAGTGCCGGATTGCGACCGGTAGCGCACCCGGCTCAGTAATGCGTGCAGACCGTGGCCGAACTCGTGAAACAGTGTCTTGGCGTCGTCGAAGCTCAACAGAGTTGGTTCGCCGGCACCGACGTCGCTGCGGGCGAAGTTGTTGTTGTTGACGACGATCGGCGCCACCGGCTCGTCCATGTTCTCTTGGTCCCGGTAGCGGCTCGACCAAGCGCCCGACTGCTTCCCGGGTCGGGCAAAATTGTCGTGCAGGAAGAGCCCGACATGGCCACCGAATTCATCGCGCACCTCCCAGACCCGGACATCGGGGTGATAGACCGGGAGACCGCTGCGCTCTGTGAAAGTCAGGCCGAACAGCCGACGGGCGGTGTCGAATGCTGCCTGCACCATATCGTCGAGCACGAAATACGGTTTCACTTCCGCCTCGTCGAGGTCGTACCGGGCTTGCCGGACCTTCTCGGCGTAATACCGCCAGTCCCAGGGCTCGATCGGCTCGTTGAGACCCTCGGCACGGGCTACCTCCTCGAGCGCCGCCCGTTCGTCGCGCGCCTTTTGTTTCGCCGGTTCCCAGACCTGCAACAGCAGCCCTTCGACCGCCCCGCCGGTCTTGGCCATCGTGTCGTCGAGCCGGTAGTCGGCAAAAGTCTCGTAGCCGAGCAGCCGTGCCTGTTCGCCCCGCAAAGCTACGATCTTGCTGATGATCGGCGCGTTATCGGCGGCGCCCCCGCACGCGCCGCGCGCGGTCCATGCCTGCCACAACTCGCGGCGCAGGTCGCGGCGGGACGAAAAGGTCAGAAACGGCTCGACCGCGGAGCGCGACAGGGTCACCGCGAAGCGGCCGCTGATCCCGCGCTCCTCGGCGGCCTGCGCCGCCGCGGCTCGGGCAAACGGCGGAAGCCCGTCGAGGTCCGTCCCGTCGAGGACCAGCTGCCAATCCCGCTCGTCATGTAGGACGTTCTGTCCGAAAAGCGTATGCAGGCTCGCCAGCTGCTCGGAGATCTCCGTCATCCGCTGCTTTTTTTCGGTTGTCAGCATGGCGCCGCTGCGTATGAAGCGGAGGTAATGGCGCTCGACAAGGCGCAGCTGGTCGGAATCCAGCTCGAGGCTCGCGCGCCGCGCATGGAGATCGGCGATGCGCTCGAACAATTTAGCGTCGAGAACAATCCGCATCTGATGCTGCGCGAGCCGCGGCGCGTAATCGCGGGCGATCGCCTCGAGCGCGTCATCGGTATTGCTCGCAGCGAGGTTGAAGAACACCCGGCTTACCCGATCGAGCAAACGGCCGCTACGCTCTATCGCTTCGATCGTGTTGGCAAAGCTGGCCGACGCGGCGGAATCGGTGATCACGTTGATTTCGGTGATCTGCTCCTGCATGCCCCGATCGAAAGCCGCCGGAAAATGTTCGGCGCGAATACGATCGAACGGCGGCACGCCGAACGGCGTGATCCAGTCTTCAAAAAACGGATTTTCGCTCATGCCGCTGTCTGGCGATTGCGCTCGCAATCATGTTGGGCGCGCGTTCGAATTCGTCCAGAGAGCACGAACGCGCACACCAACGGCGGACAAGCCGTAGCCCTACGTGCCTCCCGGTTCACACCATTAGGCCGGTCACCCCATCAGGCCGGGAGTGCCTGCGTTGCTGAGAAGTGACGATGGGCACTCTCGGTGCCGGCGTCCTTCGCGAGCGCCGAGCTGAATTCGTCGAGCGTGCTGCAGGCCACCATGGGGTAGGCAAAGCGCGTGCCGCGAGATCTGATTTCCGCCTTGCGAGCGTAATGGGCGTCCTCGATGCGGCGATATGCGTAGCCGAGGCTCAGTCCTGTTTCGGGCGTCCACGAATCGAACGCAAAGCCCCCATCCCTGGTCACAATTGGTCCAACAACTACGTGCATCGCGGCCTCCTCTCCGCAACTGCCAGATCAGCTCCGAGCATCAGACGTTTGCGAAGCAGGAGTTGCCGCTCCGGCGTGTCCCGGTCCGTCTGCGCTCGTTGCGACCGACGGCCGCGGCAGCGGCGGCAGGCATTTGGCGACCAGCACGGTCAAATCGAGCATGCCCAGGCCGATCGCTATCGCGAGCAACCAGGCGTTCAACTCGCCGGCGATCCGATCAAGGCGGACCAAGTGGTGCTTCATCCCGCAACCTCGCGCTCATCCCTCGGCTGCAGACAACATACGCCTGTCATGCTGCGATGCAACATTAAAACTGGTAAACAATTGTTAAATTTTGCCGAAAATGCGTTTTGCGGCGCAGCTACGGGAGGCGAGAACCGGCCGATGGCTATGAACCGCCATAGACCGGAATCACAGCCCCGCGCGTAACACGATTGTCCGACGAGGCGAGGAAAGCGATGACTCCGCCAAGGTCGGCCGGGGATACCCAGCGCGAATAGTCAGCCTGCGGCATCGCCGCCCGGTTTGCGGGGGTGTCGAGGATCGACGGCGCGACGGCATTGACCCAGATTTGCTCGTCGGTGAGCTCCTGCGCGAGCGCCTGCGTCAGCGCCGCCACAGCCGATTTGGACGCGGTGTAGGCGATCATCCCGGCCCCGAGCCGCGGCTCGATCGCGGGCCGGGCCGAGACGTTGACGATCCGACCACCCTGCGCGCCGCCCTGATCCGACACCTTGCGCGCGCGAAAGGCCGCGACCGCGGCCGCCGAGCACAAGAAGCAGGACAGCGCATTCATACGGAACTGTGCGGTGAAATCGGTCGCCGAGAGCTCGCCGATCGGCGCCATTGCAAAGCCGCCGGCGAGGTGAACCGAAGCCCAGAGCGGCGGAAGCGCCGCGTAAAAACGCCGGACCGCGCCTTCGTCCGCGACATCGATGTCGCGGACGACATGCACTCCCGCATCCGCCGCAAAAGGAAAGCCGTCGAGCTCGGCGGCAACCAGGTTCGGAACGTGGCAAACGGCATTGGCAGCGCGCAACGCTGCGATGACCGCCCGGCCGAGGGCGCCCGTTCCACCGGTCACGACGACATGGCTGCCTGCAAAATCGACCATGGGACCCCTCAGCTCCTGTTTCGGTTCTTCGTTCGAAGCCAATTCGAGCGCGGCATAACGGCCGCAATAAGGTAAATCCAAGCATATGGCGGCTGGTTATTCGATGTGTATGCCCGCCTCTTTGGCAACCCGCCGCCACCGCGGGATCTCATCGTGAATGAGGGACGCGAGCGTCGAGGGCGGACCGCCGACCGCCTCGCCGCCGATCGCGGCAAAGCGCTTCTCGGTCTCGGGCTCGTGGACGATGTTGTCGAGCTCCTTGTTGAGTCGCGTGACGACCGCCGCGGGTGTGCCCGTCGGCGCCAGAACCCCGAACCACGACACCGCCGAAAATCCGGGAAGCGTCTCGGCGATGGTCGGCAGTTCGGGAGCCGCCGGGGCGGGATGTCGGCCGCTGACCGCAAGCGCGCGCAACCGCCCGTCTTGCACCATCGGCATCGCTGCGAGGATCGGCCCCAGCATGGCTTGCGCCTCGCCGTTGACGACCGCGAGCAAGGCGGCCGCTCCGCCATCGTAGGAAATATGGCCGACGCTGATGCCGGCGGTCAGCCGGAACAGCTCGAAAGCGAGCTGGGTCGGACCTCCGAGACCGCCGGAGGCATAGTTGAGCCCACCGGGGTGGCTCCTGGCGTAGGCGATCAGCTCCTCCACCGAATCGATAGGGAGGGACGGGTTCACGACCAGGACATATTGGGCGGTGAGCAGCAACGAGACCGGAGCAAACGCCGTCTCGGCGTCGAAGGGAACGCTGTTGTAGGTGCCCGGATGAATGACATGCGAGGTGGTGGTCAGCAGCAGTGTGTAGCCGTCGGGCGAAGCCTGCGCGACATAATCGCTGCCCACGATCCCGTCGGCGCCGCTGCGGTGATCGACGACGACGCTTTGCCCGAGGCGCCGACCGAGCTCCGGTCCGATCCCTTGAGCCACAACATCGGCCGGGCCCCCCGGGGGGAACGGCACAACCAGGTGAATCGGTCGGTCGGGATAGCTGTCGGCGCCGGCGCTACCGCACACCGCGAGCGCAATCAGCAAGCCGCACAGCCGCAGCAGCGTTTGTATTTGGTGCAGCGCGTTCATCCGCGTCTCTCAGAACGAGAAGGCGTAGAGGCGGCCATCGGCGCCGACATAGAGCCGGTTGCCGGCCGCCAGCAAGGTCTGGAAGTGTCGCAGCCCGGTCAGTGCGTCGCCGGGTCCACCGCCGGCAAACAGCGGCTCGCCGGTATCGCCTCGATAACCGTGCAGCCGACCGTCGCCTTCGGCGCCGAGGATCCAGACGATCGGGTTTGCCTGGCCGTCGGTCGTCGTCACGATCGGCGAGCCCTCTCCGCGAAAGGCGGCGCACCAGTCAGTCGCGAGGGAAGGGGGTGCGCCTGCTCGGACGCGCAGCACTGTCAGGCTGTGGTCGCCCCGCGCCGTCGGGCAATTGGCACCGCGGCCCTGAAACGCGACAAACACGCTGTCGCCAGCAGGATAGGCTGCCGGAGCCGTGCGGATCGGATATCTCGACACGGTCTCGGAAGCGAGGCTGCCGCCGATGCCGCCGAGATTGTTGCGGTCGAGAAGATAGGCTCGCGCATCCTTGCCGAGCGCCAGGATTAGTGCCTTGCCGCCGCCACCCGAGGGCAGGTCGCCCAATGGGATATCCAGGGGCAGCGGGTTGCTGCCGCCAAGATCGGCGTCGCGCTCGTCGAGCGCCCGCCAGTCGGGCGGTGCGAAAAAGTTCTGCGAGCTTTTCTCGTGACGCAGATCGGGCATCAGGCGGAACACCGCCTCCCCGTCGCTCCATGTGCTCGCGCCCAAAGTATTGCCGGTCGCGACAAACAGCGCCCGCCCGTCGCTGCTGATCCCACCCGGCGCCCAAATCCCGCCACCGCGCCCGCGGGTGCTCCAGCCGACGATGTCCCGTGGATCCTGCAGGTGGATGCCGAGGACCCAGCCGCGGTAATCCCCGCAATCCCCGAAATGGCCGCCATAGGGCACGTAGACCCTGCCCTCGAAGACGGCGAGCGCGCCGCGCTGGTTCTGAAAGCGCGTGTTGAAATGCTGTCCGCGCGCGGCGAGCGCCTCGGCGACCTCGACGGGCCAGCCCGGCAAGGTCGAGCCGTCCTTCAGCGACAATGCGAAGACCCGGTGATGCGCGCCGGTCGCGTCGCCGACCATCGCATCGATAAACACCGCCTGCATCGCCGCGTCGATAACCGGCGTGCCAGTGATCCCCAGCGGGTCGATATTACCGCAAGGCTGTGTCGAGCGCGCGATCGGCCGGCCCAAGGACCGCGTCCAAATCTGGCTTCCCGATTTCGCATCGATGGCGTGGACGTCGTCGTTCTCGGTGGCGACGATCAGCATACCCGAGGCCGACCCCGGCGGCTGCCAATAGAGCGGCTGGGCGTAGAGGGCACCGGCAAAACGCGGGTGGAAGCCTGCGTCGAGATGCACCGAGGCGGCGCGCTCCCAGGTAAGCGTCGGCACGACGAAGTTGCCGCGGCGGTCGGGACCGCCGTGATAACCGAGAACGGATTGCGCGTGGCACTGCGCAGCGATCGCGACCCCCGGCAATAGGCACCCCAACCACCAGATCCATGACCTCGTCATGAGGCTCGCCGCATGAGATCTTGCGACCAGGCGGCGCCATCGCGCCGCAAATGTCCCTGCTCGATGGGAAAATATTGGGAAAACATCGGAATTATGTAGCATCCACCTGACCGGAAGGTTGCCATAGGTTGCAGGAGGCTTTGGAACCAAGTAGCCCTCGAGCCTTCCTCGTAGGTCGGGTGTCACAGTGATCTAAAGGGGGCCGCGTGAGCACCGTTTCGATAAGGGTGCGGGCCGCCGATCTCAGCACCCAGATGGGCGCGATGCGGGATGGCTCAATGAGCATCGATGCGAACCGTCGAGTTCGGTTATGACCAATACGGCGATACATTCGCCGTCTGCCTCGATTTCAACAAGGTAGAAGAGGCGCAGGACTTCAAAAAGCACTTCAGCCGTCAGGATCGATCTTACAATCGCCAATCGGAATTCAGGCGCAAAAAGGGACCGATCAAATTCAAGTGGCAAGATCTGACCGTTTGCGCGGGCGGACGGTCTATTGACCTTCTATCCGTAAATTCAGGCTGTCGCCAAAATACCAGACAAAAGCTGTCCAGCACGGAATCATATCGGCCGCATGGAGAGTTAAAAAAGCGCGCGGCGAAGTAAAGCGCGCCGCCAGGGAAGCAGCGCTCCAACCCACCCGTACCGATACGGACGATAAATTGACGAATGCCCCGGGCTGTGAGGCAGTTCACACAAAACACTCCGGCTTGTCACATATATTCTGCTTGTCGCCGCTTTTGTAATCGCTGAGAGCACACCATGAATACGGCTCAAGGACACAATCCAAAACTGCGCTTCGGCATAACCTTCCGGGAAGCGAAGGCTTCTCCTTTCCGTCCCGGAATTGCGAACGGACCGCCACTGCCGGCCGTGAAATACGGACTAGTCGGCAGGCACGCGCCGAGCCTGATGCCGACCCCGGCGGGAAAGCTGCCGAAGGCGTCGGCAGTGGTGATTACATGGGCCGATGCCGAATGGGCGGCGCTGCAGCACGTTTTCTGCGCGGGCGGCTCCACGATGCCATACAGCGACAGGTCGCGCGGCATGTGGACGGGTTGGGAGAAATATTCGGCGAACCTTCCGGCGGGCGGGCCGTCCGATTGGACCTATTGGGGCTATTATCGGTTGGTGCAGGTCGGCGGGAACCCAGTGCTGCTGTTCAAATCGAACACGCACCTTGACTGGCCGGGTGCGATGTACCTGGAGACATTGATCAAGCTGTTGGTCGTCGATGTGGAGCCGAACGTGATCTTGTCGATCGGCACGGCGGGAGGCGCTAAGACGGACGACCATATCGGCACCGTGCGGGCGGTCACTGCGGGGACGTTGTACAAGTCCGGGCAGCCTCCGGCGAGCTGGCCGCAATACAAAAACAAATGGAAGACGAGTGAAGCGACGCTGGGCAACGCCAACTTCAAGCAGCTTTTGTTTCCTGTGCCGACCAAGGCTAGCGACCTTCAGACGCTGTGCTCGCAATTCAACGCGCATTACAAGACGAATTACACGCTGGCGCAACTGGACCCGAATGGATTGAACCTGGCCGACGCCACCCCGCAAATCGGCGATCAGACCGGCAGCGACGCCTCGCTGCTGACAACCCCCACTTTCGTGGTGGCGACTACAGCGGGAAACTATCAGACGTACACCGCGATCGAGATGGACGATGCGATCATCGGCGAAGCGTGCGCAAGCAGCGGCACGGCGTTCGGGTTTGTGAGGAACGTCTCCGATCCGGTGCAGAGTGCGGCGCTGCCCGCCAAGGTTCAGGGCAGCTGGGGCAGCGCGGTGTACGACGCGTACGGCTTCTACACGAGTTATAACGGGGCCATTGCCGCGTGGGCGATGCTGGCCTGAGCGGATTTATATCCGCGGGTTCGACCGGAGCGGCCGATCCCGCGTTCAGCCGCTTGCGACCGGGAAGCGCCACCGGCACTCCGGTGCGCGCGGGTTTCATAACCGTGCGCAACGATGATAGGATCGTGGATCGAAAGGGGAGGGGGAATGATGGTCGTGCGGGCGGCTTTCCTGGCGCTGCTTCTGGCCTTCGGAGTGGTGTCGTTAGCCGAGGCGCAGAGTAGTAAGCCGCTGTTTATCGCGGCCGACATGGTGACGGGGCCTGGGGGAAGTGGTCCGGTCTGCGTCCTCAGCAACCGGTTTATGAGGAAGGAAAAAGTCGCTTGGCGCATCCGCGTGCAGGATGCGACCGGCAAAGAGCTGGACAACAAAAGCCTCAAGAGCCTCGTCGTCGAATTGTCCGACGGACAGAAATTCAACGCGCAGTTCCGCGGCCACCCGCCGGGCGATGCGCCCACCGACCGTTTTTGGTCGACGTCCTGGTCGATCCCGGAGGACTACCCGACCGGAAGCTTCAACTACAAAGTGATCGCCACCGCCTCAGACGGCACCACACAGAGCTGGGAGCCGTTCAATGTCAAACCGTCACTGCTGACCGTGATCGCCGGCACTTTCGAACCTCCCGCCAAGTGAGCGCGCGATGATCGAGGGTCCGGGCGCTGCCGCGCGCGGCATTCTTTTTGCCGTCGCACTGCTGGCGCCGGCGTGCGCAGCCGCGCAAATCGGCCGCGAGGTGCCCCTCGCCGCGCTGCATGGTTTCGTCGGGCGCATGACGGTTTCGCCCGAGCATGGCCCAGCGGGCACGCGGGTCCGCGTCGTTGCGGAAGAGCTGCCGGCCGACACGGATTTTCAGCTGGTCTGGCGCACGGTGAAGGGCAGCTGGAAGGTAGCGGGCGCGGAATATCACGGCCGAGAATACCAGCCCGTCGCGTACGAGATCGCCACGGTACGGACCGATGCGGCCGGCAAGGTCGCCGCGGTCTTCACCGTTCCCGAGGATTTCGGCTTCGTGCACGACATTGTGCTGCAACGGGCCGAGCGTCTTTTCATCCAGGCCGGGTTCACTGTCGACATGACGGTGAGGCTGTTGCCGGAGAATGGCCCCGTGGGCACGCCGATCACCGTCGAGGTCAAGGGCATCGGCTGGCGCCCGCTCGAGAACAGCTGGCTGCTGCTCTACGACAACAATTTTACGGGCTGGATATCGGCGGTGACCACGACGGGCTCGGCGACGTTCACCATTCCGGCCAGTGGACGGCCCGGTGTGCACATGCTCGAACTACTGCACGGCGAGTTCACCTTCCCCTACCGCAATATGCAGCAGAGTCCCGAATCCGACCGGCCGCGTTTCGCGCGGCGTTTTACCGTTACCCCTGGTGCGCCGGTATTGCCGCCACCGATAGGGGAGCAGGCGCAGCAAAGCGTGCGCCGGCTGCCCGCATCAGGTGCGCTCGCGGCCGCGCCGCCCTTCGCCGGGGTCGGCCAGCCAGTGGCGGTAAGCGGGGCCGGCTTCACCCCGGACAAGCGCTATGTGCTGACGTGGACGACCACTAGCGGCAACCGCATGGGCGGCCATGGGTGGAACGAATCATCGAGACCCGTTGCCGAGGCCACGGCGGATCCAACCGGTCGTGTCGACTTCAATTTCCCCGTTCCCGACGACCTCGGCGGTGCGCACGCGCTCTCTGTCGAGAACGGCTCAGAGAAGCAGACGGGCAGCCTCTGGATCAAGCCCACCGCGCTTCCGATGGATATCGAGCGCGGCCCGGCCGGTACGCCCTTCACCCTGCATTTGAAAGGTGTCGGCTGGACCGAGACCGCGAATATCTACACCGTCGTCTTCGATAACAGCTATATCGGGTACGCCTGCGCCTTCAACAGCCAGGGCGATGTCGAGATCCCGCTGCAAGCGACGGGCGATCCAGCCTGGCACTTCATCGACCTTTATCCGGCGATCTACCGCGGCGAGGAGCAGCGGCCACGGAACTTTCTCATCCCGCAGCTCACTTACGCGGCCGATCATCCCGGTGAGGATCTGCCACGCTTCCGCTTCGCCTTTGAGGTGACGGAGAAGTAGCACACTCCTACGTGCTTACTCACACGACATGTTCGGGGGTCAGTACGCACGCCTCGTCGGTATCGGCGAGCTCGATCTGAATCGTCGCGTGCTCGATGCCGAAGCGATGGTGCAGCTGCTGGGCCATTTCGTTGAGTACGGCATCGCCGGGATGACCATCCGGCATGATCAGATGGCAGGTCAGTGCCGTCTCGGTGGTGCTCATCCCCCAGATATGAAGATCGTGCAGCCCGGTAACCCCGGGCAGCGCCAACAAATGCGAACGCACCGCCGTCGCATCGACCCCTTCGGGAACCGCATCCAAGGCGAGGCCGATGGCGCTTTTCAGAAGCCCCCAGGTGCCGACGATGATCACGACGGAGACGACGAGGCTGGCTGCAGGATCGAGCCACAGCCAGCCGGTCAGCCAGATCACGACGCCCGCGGCAACCACCCCGGCGGTGACGAGCGCGTCGGCCGCCAAGTGAAGAAAGGCGCTTTTTACATTCAGGTCAGCCGCGCCGGAGGCGAAGAGCAGCGCCGTCCCGCCATTGACGATGATGCCGATCGCGGCAACTCCGATAAGGATCCCGCTGGCTACCGGTACCGGGTGTGTAATCCGCCAAATCGCCTCCCAGGCGATCCCGCCGGTCACCACCAATAGAATGAGCGCATTGGCCAGCGCGGCGAGGATCGAGCTGCTGCGCAGCCCATAGGTAAAGCGGCCGCGCGGCTGGCGTCGGCTCAGCACGGCCGCTCCCCAGGACAGCGACAGTCCGAGGACATCGCTCAGATTGTGCCCGGCATCGGCGAGCAGCGCAAGCGACCCCGAAATGATCCCGGCTGCCGCTTCACCGGCGACATAGGCAAGATTCAGCGCGATTCCGAATGCAAAGGCGCGCCCGTAGCTCGCAGCGCGGTGCCCGTGAGCACCGTGAGCGTGGCTTAGGTGATCGCGGTTCATGCCACGCGGGCTACTGCACTCCCAACAACTCGACGTCGAACATCAATGTCGCGTTCGGAGGGATGACCCCACCGGCGCCGCGGGCGCCATAGCCAAGCTCGGGCGGGATGATCAGGGTGCGCTTGCCGCCGACCTTCATTCCGGCGACACCTTCGTCCCAGCCGGCAATGACCTGATGCGCACCGAGGGTGAATTGAAACGGCTTGCCGCGGTCAACCGAGCTGTCAAACTTCGCCCCCTTGGCGTCGTTGTTGTACAGCCATCCCGTGTAATGGACCGAGACCTTGTTGCCCGACGTCGCTGAAGCGCCGTCGCCGGTCTTGGTATCGGTGTATTTCAATCCATTCGGCATCTCGATCACCTGGTTGGTCGCTGCTTCCGATCGCCCGAACGGGGTCACAGCAGCGACAATGGCGAGCGCCAGTGCGGCGCAAGCAAAGCGGATGATTATCATGATTACCCGTTGCTTGACGGAAAACCTTGTTCGAGAAATGCGCTCATATCGGCCGCTTTTGGCGGATGTCGGCGGCAATTCTCGCGGCGCGCGGATGGTCGATCTCATCCAAGGCATCGAGCACCGCTTGCGACAGGGCAGGCATGGTGCGGGCGATGCGCCCGAGCAGGATGACGCACTCCTCGTCGGCGACCGGAGCGACGGCATCGATGAGCTGCGCCGACGGGTCTTCTCGGAGATAGCTGGCGAGGAGCGGGCGAACCTCGTCGCGTCCCATAAGCCCGAGCGCACAGGCGGCTGCCATTCGCACCGGGCGCTGAAGGTCGTCCAGCAGATCGCGCAATTGCGCAAGCATTTCCTGCGACGCCCGGGTGAGCCCACACGCATCCGTCCGAACCCGCGGATCATCGTGGCGCAGCAGCTCAAGCACCGTGCCGGTCGGCAGCTTGGCACCGAGGCGCGCGGCTGCGGCAACCGCTTGCTGCAGACCGGGCCCTTGAATGATCCTCCCGGCGATCAGCCGAGCGAGCGCGTGTGCCGCATCCCCGCCGGCGATCCGGGCGAGCGCATCAATCACCGCCGCCTGTTCGGGAATGATCCGGGCGGTGCCGAAACCGGCGAAACGCCGACACAGAGCTTCGAGAACGGGGACCGCAACGGTCATGCGCCGCCGACCGGCTTCGGCGGCGAGAGCGAGACTGTCTGCGAGGCCTGCATGGGGCAGCGCGGCCAGTAGCTCCTCGTCCTCGATGCTATCCGACCCGATGGCCGGATGCGTCACCTCGTCAGAGAGAGGAGGTTCGGTCGGAGCCGGGACGTCGCGGAACAGATCGAGTTGCTGCATCTCGCGAGCAAAATAAGCCTAATTCGCAAACTGCGATACCGGGTACGCCTAGTGTGTGACGGCTGTCAAAAATTCGATGGCTTAGCCGCTAAAACTGCCGAGATCCGTCGCTTGCTGCCCCTCACCCTCCCGCTGCGCGGGTCCCTCCCTCTCCCCGCGAGCGGGGAGAGGGAGGGGGTAAGGGGCAATCTCTGCGCAGGGTCCGGCGGATTGCGTGAATCGGACAGCCGTGGGTCGGAATACTAGAACATGTCGGGGGTGATGACGTTTTGCGGACGGTTGGTCAGCAGCGCGGCGCGCATCGTTTCGGCCGATTTGACGCGCGTATCGTGCTCCGATTCCGGCGTGAACCAGGCGGCATGCGGGGTCACGACTAGGCGTCCTTCGAGCCACGGTTCGCGGGCGCGGTAGGCACGCAACAGCTCGGGGATCGGCGCGACCGGGGGCTCGACCGGCAAAACGTCGAGCCCGGCGGCAGCGATATGACCATCGCGCAGCAAGTCCAACAGCCCGTCAAGATCAATGATCGGACCGCGCGCGGTGTTCACAACCACCGCACCCTTGCGCAGCAGGGAGAACTGTGCATGCCCGAGCATGCCACGGGTTTCGGGCGTAAGCGGGGTGTGAACCGACAAGGTGTCGGTTTGGCGCAGCAAATCATCGAGAGTGGCGGCGCGGCCGACGCCGAGCGCCAGCTCGGCGCCGTTGGGCAAATGCGGATCGTAAAATATCACCCGGAAACCAAAGGCGCGGGCCCGCAGCGCCACTGCCGTGCCGATCCTCCCGAGCCCGACGATGCCGAAGGTCTGCACCCCGAAGCGCCGGATCAGCTCGCCTTTGACGGGCCCCCAGGGTGCCGGCGGGTCCCGTCGTTGCCGCTCGTGATAGAGGATCACGCCGCGGCGCAATGACAACGCCAGTGCCATTGCATGGTCGGCGACCTCGGTGGTGCCGTAGTCGGGCACGTTGCAGACGAGGATGTTGCGGGCCGCCGCAGCCGGCCGCGCGATCTTGTCGTAGCCGACGCCCATGCGCACGATCGCGCGCAACCGTGGAAAACGCTGGATGTCCTCGGCTGTGACCGCGTAGCGCATGATCATCAGCCCGTCGACCTCGGCGCAGTCTGCGGGGTCGAGATCGACGAGAGTTTTGGCATTGCGTCGCATGATGCGGACCTCGGGCCCGAAGATCTCGGGTTCGAGGCCGTCTTCCGGGATCTGCCGTTCCTCGGGATAGAGCACGGTCACAGGCATTGCGAGACTTTCACCGGTTGGTGGAGTGCGGCAGAACGGACGATCGCCTCGAAGGCGGCAACCCCGTGCAATATTTCATCGGCGGTGATCGGGTAGGCGCGTTCGCGGGTGATCGCCGCGGCAAACCCTTCGAGCTCGGCGGCCAGCGCATTGAAGCCCTTATAGTGGATGACGTCCGGCGCCGGCGCTGTGTGCCGACCGGTTGTCGGCGGCTGCGTAACGGGCGTAAAGCGGAATTCGAGCTCCGATGTCGCGAGCTCGACCGAGCCCTTTGTCCCGTACACCGCAAAGCGGTAGCTCGGCGCCGTGATCAACGAGCAATAGAGGGTCGCCGAAATCCCATTGGCGAGACCGAGCACGACCGTGGTCGTATCTTCGAGCCGCGGCATGATCCTGCGGAGGCTCGTGCAGTAGACTTCGTCGATCCTGCCGAACAAAGAGATCAGCGCATCGAGGTTGTGCACGCCGGTTGCGGTCATCGCCCCGGCCGGGGCCTCTTGCGGATCGGACCTCCAATAATCCGGCGACATCGTGAGCCCGGTCGGCGATGTCTGCGCGCTCTCGCAGTGGCTCACGGCGCCGAGCCGCCCGTCCGCTATCCTGGCCTTCAGCTCGATCATCGCCGGATGAAACCGTCTGGGGTAGGCGACCCCCAGCACCACCCCGGCCCGCCCCACGGCATCGAGCGCCGCCTCGGCGCTCTTAATGTCGAGCGTGAACGGCTTCTCCATGAAGATGTGCTTGCCCGCTCCTGCGGTTCGCTCGACCTGTGCGCCGTGCTGGCTGTGCGGCGTCGCAAACACGACGGCGTCGATCGCGGGGTCGGCGAGGATCTGGTCGAGCTCGTCTTTGAGTGCGATGCCGTTCTCGGCACAGAAAGCCTCGGCTGATGCGCGGGTGCGGTTATGACCGACCGTAAAGCGAATCGCGCCGCTCTTTCCCTGGACGGAATTGACAAGGGTTCGGCCCCAGCGGCCGATGCCGACGATTGCGGCGCGGATCACTTCTTGGCCGCCAGCATGTCGCGCACGCCACGCAGCGCCAGATAGTATCCCGGAAGCCCAAACCCGGTGACCATGCCCTGGCTGACGCGCGCGGTCTCCGAAACCGGGCCGCGCCGCACAGGGTTCGAGATGTGAATTTCGATCGTCGGGAATTTCACCTGGGAGATCGCCGCGACCAGCGCCGGGTAGCCGGTGCCGAACCCGGCGGGGTTGAACAATGCAGCGTCGAAACCCTTGTCGTTGGCTTCGTAGAGCTTGTTGATGACCTCGCCCTCGATATTCGAGTGGAAGATTTCGATCTCAAGGTCCAGCTCGGCGGCATAGCCGCGGATCCGCTCGTCATATTCGGGCAGGGTCATCGGGCCGAAGATCTCGGTCTGCACCTTGCCGCGCATGTTCATCCCCGCGCCGTGGATCACCAGAATTCTCGCCATGCCGCCCTCCTGACACTCTGACCCGCTGACGATGCTAGTTGATCGTTAGATTCGATGACAAGCGGCTGGAAGCTGGCACACCCCCGAATTTCCGGTCGAATCCTATTCCGTTTCGGCTAGAATGCTTCCGTTCTGGGGGTGAGTTGGATCACCCGCACCGATCGAGGGGGCGATGCGGGGCGGAATTTGGGTGAGCGTTTTTCTCAGCGCATGCACGGCGCTTCTGCTGGCATGCGTTGCCGAAGCTGCCTCCAAGGCCAAGCCGCAAATTACTGCCGAAAAAATCAAGCACGCCATCGAGAACAAAAGCGGCAATGTGCAGCTGGTCACCTTCCCCGATACCGGGTGGAGTGCCGTCAAGATCGTGCGCGGGAGCTCGCCGGCACGCGGCAAGAATTGGCAACAGCCCGCGGCAGAGAAGGCCGAGACTGCCGAGATCGTGACCTTCACCGATCCACGTCGGGGGCCGGTCAGGATCCTGCGCGGCGAAAGCGAACGCGGTCTCGCGATGCCGGGGCAGGTGCGCTCGGCGGCGACAATGATGATGCAAGTCGTGACTTTCGCAAATCTGCAGGATCGGCCAGTCAGCATTCTGCGGGGCCCGGGGTTCCAAGCCCCCTCTGAAACAGAGTTGTTCGGCCCGGCTTCGGCTGCCGATCTCGATCGTGTCGCCTTTGCCGTCGATGGCGCCGAATCGAGCCATGGCGTCGATCTGCGCATGTGGCGCCCGGAACCGAGCGGGCCGCAAGGGCCCATGCAGGTCACCGCGGCGGCCGCCTTCGATGTCGGCGGCGGCGATCGGTTCGACCTCACGCAAAACCGCACGCTGGGCCGCGCCTACCTTGCCCGCATGTACCGGCGCTATGGCAACTGGCCGGACGCGGTCGCAGCCTACAACTGGGGCCCAGGCAACATGGATGCCTGGATCGGCGGTGGGCGAGCGGTCGCCAAGTTTCCCCTAGAGGTCGAGCGTTACCGAAACCGTGTGCTGCGCGAGGCCGCCTTCGCCGAACCCGGTATCACGAAGGCGAGCGGCTGGCCGCTCGGTGGCAGTCCGCCGCCCGTTCCGGCGAATGCCGTATCCGAGCCACCGCCGGCTCCACAATCCAAGGCCGAATACGTCAGCTCGTCCCAGCCAGCCGACTAGCGAAACCGACGCTCAGTTGATCAGGCCGTAAAACTTGCCGGCGTTTTCGCAAGTGATCTTGCGTACGACATCAACCGGCAGGCCTTCGAACTGCTCTTCTATGTATCTCGAGGATTCCGGCCACACGCCGTCGGGGTGCGGATAATCGGAGCCCCACATCAGGGTCTCGACCCCGATGTCCTCGACAAGCTTGGCCCCGATGCGATCGAACTGAAAGGTCGCGCGGCATTGGCGGCGCCAGTATTCGCTCGGCTTCAGTTTCATCAGATCGCGGAACCGGTCCTCGTATTCGAAATCCATCCGGTCGAGCGCGTAGGGGAGCCAGCCGATGCCGCTCTCGCCCAGACCGATCCGCAGGTTCGGGTAACGTTCGAGCACCCCGGCGCCGATGATCGCGGCGATGATGTTGATCAGGTTCATTTGGAAACCGGCGACACTGGTGAATTGGGCCTTGCGGCGGAGATCACCGGTCAAGCTCTCGCGCACGCTCGCCGGCATTGCCGGGAAGGTGTGGAAGTGCAACGGCAGCTGCACGTCGTTGACGGCTTTCCACAACGGCTCCCAGACCGGGTGCCACATCGGCTCCATGTCCCACGAGCAGGACAGTTCGAGCCCTCTGAGGCCGAGCTTGGCGGCGCGATCTACTTCCTTAACCGCAGCCTCGATGTCGCCGTAGGGCAGGCAGGCGAGACCGATCTGACGATCGGGATAGCGGCTGCAGAAATCCTTCAGCCAGTCGTTGTAGATGCGCAGCATCTCGTTGGCCGCTTCGTGGTCGCGAACCCGCGAGGCGACCCCGAGAATGCCGAAGATGATCTCGGCGTCGACCCCGTCGCGGTCCATGTCCTTGATCCGCTGATCGGGGTCGCCCGGACGACGCACGCCGTTCTTGCCATCCTCGTAGAGGCCGGTCTCGGCCATCTTGTCGACACGGTAGTTCTGGCCGGGAACGAACTTGCCGCCGACTGACCCGACGCCGCCTACCAGACCCATATTGACCCCGGCCTTGGTGATCCAGCGCGGCCCGTCGGGGCCATCCTCGACATATGGCATGCGCTCTTTCAAATCCCGTTTTGCCTCCGAAACGAACAATTCCCCCGGAAGCCAGGGAAGGTCGAGGTGGCAATCGGCCGAAATTCTTCTGTACTGCATGATCCATTCCTCCGCTTCGGACAATTCGCAAAAGTGTAAAGGCGATTGCCGGTTCCAGGCGTGATTTTTTCGCCTTGCCGCTCTGCCAATTGGCATGTACCGCCGAAACCGCTCAATTCCGTTTCGAGATCGACCCCCAAGCGACCTGTCGTAGCGAGATCCGCCGTGTCCCGCAGCAGGACGCGATAATGATGGGTTTCGTGTTACTCAGCCATCTTACTGCAGCCGATTGGCGACAGACATGCTCGACGCGGAGTCATATTTCAACTTACGAGCGAAATTATGCCGCAGTTCTGGTGCAAAAATAGCAAGCGGACATAGTATATATAACCGTCGGTTGCTCGGGCAGATACTACCGCGGAATAGCGCGGGGCGATAACCGTTCCATCGGGACGCTAACCGTTCCATAATATCCGGGGCTGACAATTGAGCTATGGGCACTCTCGCGCATGGTTTTTGCGACAGAACACCGCGCGACATTGCCCGCGTGGTGTTCCGAGGTAAGCTATGAGTTCGTTTTCAATCACGGTCTGCGCTGTAGATCGCAGATAATCAATAATTGACAAGGCCTCGACCGGATGCCAACGAGCATTGCTGTGCGTAATGATGCGGTACGCCCGCATCCCCCCGTACCGGACGCGCCACTACGGGATCAAGACATCGAGGAATTCAAGGCGACGGTTCTTGCCAAGCTGACTTTGGCGGTCGGCAAGGATGCGGTGAGCGCGACCGATCGGGATTGGTTTGTCTCAACGGCACTCGCGCTGCGCGACCGCATCATCCACCGCTGGCTGACGGTCGACCGCGTCAGCAACGCGCAGGGCCGCAAGCGCGTCTATTACATGTCCCTGGAATTTCTGATCGGCCGGCTGTTCAACGACGTGGTCGGCAATCTCCGATGCGGTGAACTCGTCAGGGTAGCGCTCGGCGATCTCGGCGTCGATCCGAACCGGATGCGCAGCGCGGAACCCGATGCCGCGCTCGGCAACGGCGGTCTCGGGCGGCTTGCCGCTTGTTTTATGGAGAGCATGGCGAGCCTCGGCATCCCCGGTTGCGGTTATGGGATCCGCTATGACCACGGTCTGTTCCAGCAGGTGATCAAGGACGGCTGGCAGCAGGAGTATCCGGAGCAGTGGCTGTCTTTCGGCAATCCGTGGGAATTTGAGCGCCCCGAGGTGAACTACGACATCCAGTTCGGCGGTTGGGTCGAGAAGGCGGTTTCGCCCAAAGGTCGGCCGCAATGCATCTGGCATGCGGAAGAAACGATCAAAGCGGTCGCTTACGATACCCCAGTCCTCGGATGGCGGGGACGACACGTCAACCCGCTGCGGCTGTGGTCGGCTCGGGCGGTCGATCCGCTGCATCTCGCTGTATTTAACGAGGGCGATCACCTAGGCGCCCTTTCGCCGCAGTCGCACGCCGAGGCGCTCTCCAAGGTTCTCTATCCAGGCGACAACACGGAGCCAGGGCGCGAATTGCGACTGCGCCAGGAATTTTTCTTCGTATCCGCCTCGCTACAGGACCTGGTGCGCCGCCACACCCGCACCTTTGGCAGTATCTATGCGCTTCCGGAAAGGGTGGCGATCCAACTCAACGACACGCATCCGAGCGTCGCCATTGCCGAGTTGATGCGCATCCTCGTCGATCTGTACAACGTGCCGTGGGACGAGGCCTGGAAGATCACTGTCGAGACGTTCTCCTACACCAATCACACGCTATTGCCCGAAGCATTGGAGAGCTGGCCGGTGCCGTTGTTTGAACGGCTCCTGCCGCGACATCTCGAGATCATTTATGCAATCAACGCGCGTCACCTCGAGGCGGCGAGGCGAATAGGTCAACTCGACCCGGATCTGCTGACCGAGCTATCGCTGATCGACGAGAGCGATGGGCGGCGGGTCAGAATGGGGCACCTCGCCTTTGTCGGCTCGCACCGAGTCAACGGCGTCTCGGCGCTCCATACCGAGCTGATGCGCAACAGCGTGTTCAGCCGTCTGCACCGGCTCTATCCGGATCGCATTGTCAACAAGACCAACGGTATCTCGTTTCGCCGCTGGCTACACCAAGCCAATCCCGGGCTGACCAGCCTGCTGCGCGAGGCGTGCGGTCCGGTTGTCGTGGACGAACCGGCGGCCTTGGGCCGCCTCGGCGATCAGGCCGGCGATCACGCGCTGCAAGAACGTTTCGCCGGTGTCAAGCGCACCAGCAAGATGGCGCTCGCCCGGATCGTTCGCGAGCGCCTGGGGCTGCATATCGATCCCGCCGCGCTGTTCGATGTGCAGATCAAGCGGATTCACGAATACAAGCGTCAGTTGCTCAACATCTTGGACGCGGTCGCCCGTTATCATGCGATCCTTGCCAACCCGGGCGGTGACTGGGTTCCTCGCGTCAAAATATTTTCTGGCAAGGCAGCCCCGAGTTACTCTCGGGCCAAGCTGATCATCAAGCTGGCTAACGACGTTGCCAAGGTAATCAATAACGACCCCTTGGTCGGCGATCTCCTCAAAATCGTGTTTTTGCCGAACTACAATGTCAGTCTAGCCGAACTGATCATTCCATCCGCCGACCTTTCCGAGCAGATATCGACCGCCGGGATGGAGGCTTCCGGAACCGGCAATATGAAGCTGGCGTTGAACGGCGCCCTGACGATCGGAACATACGACGGCGCGAATATCGAGATCAGCGAGCATGTCGGCGAGGAGAACATTTTCGTCTTTGGTCTGCGCGCCGCGGAGGTGGCTGAGCGACGTAGACGGAGCCTCGATGCCGGCGACGTCATTGCCGCATCACCCGATCTCGCCGAAGTAATCGACGCCATGGCGAGGGGTCGCTTTTCTCCCGAAGACCCGTCCCGCTTTGCCGGGTTGACCAACATTCTGAGACACTCGGACTCCTACATGGTGGCCGCCGATTTTGCAGCCTACCGCAAGGCTCAGCGCGCGGCCGACGGCCTCTGGCGATCACCCGCGAAATGGCGCAGGTCCGCTCTCCTGAACATCTCCGGAATGAGCTGGTTCTCCTCCGACCGCGCCATCACCGAATACGCCAAGGACATCTGGGATATTCCGGTCTGCGGCGCTCTCACTTGAGGCAGCGGCCGTCGTTGCCGAGGACTGCGTGGGCTCCAATCCCAGAACCCCCGGCCGGTGAGATGTCAGCATTGAGATTCCGTCCCGGGACCGGTCGACGCGATCAAATGCCCAGAAAGCCGGATTTCACTTCCTCGTTGGCCCAAAGCTCTTGTGGACTTGACGAATATACGAGTTTTCCCTTGCTCACTACATGCATGTAGTCGACCAGCTGGACGGCCAAAGATGCGTTCTGCTCGACGAGCAGGATCGACAAGCCCTCCGCCCTCAGTTTGCCGATGGCCTCCCATACGCCCTGGATGATGACTGGCGCCAGGCCTTCGGACGGCTCGTCCATGATCAGGCAGTCCGGATTTGTCATCAGGCCGCGCCCGATTGCCAACATTTGCTGCTCGCCGCCCGAGAGGGTCCGGGCGCGTTGACCGCGCCGTTCCGCAAGACGCGGAAATAGGGCATAGACGCGATCCAGGGTCCAGCCGTGCCGCCCGACGCTGCGCTCAGCCACCAGCAGGTTTTCCGCGACGGTCAAGGTCGGGAAAACCCGTCGGCCCTGGGGCACCAGCCCCATGCCGCTGCGCACTGTGCCAAACAATGACGTCTGGGTGATGTCCACACCCTTGAAGAGGATCCTGCCGCGCCGCGGCGGCGTGAAACCGACGATCGAATTGACGAGGGTCGTTTTGCCGGCGCCATTTCTTCCGAGCAGCCCGAGAATTTGGCCTTGCTCGAGTTCCAGGGACACGCCCTGCAGGACATAGGCATCGCTGTAATAGGTGTGTATGTCCTGCACTTCGAGGAGCGCCATCCCTCAGACAGTCCCGAGATAGATTTCTTTCACTTTTTCACTTTCACTGCGGCGGATTTGTTCTGCTGCCCCGCTCTCAAGGATTTCACCGAAATGAAGGACGGCAATATGGTCTGCGACATCGAACACGACGTCCATGTCGTGCTCGATCAAAAGAATGGCGAGGCTCGGATCGAGCTGCATCAAGCTCTTAGTGTTTTCAACTAGTTATATCAAGCGCCGGAGGAGGCTGGTGGGAACGCCTACCGAGGAAATTGACCCAACGACCCGCTGTCGGACCGCCGGTCTACAGAGGAACAGAAACGTTTCGCCGCCCGGCGCTCTTTGCGGCCTTTCGTGCGCTGAGGGGAACGGGCGGGGGAAGGGGTTTTCCACCTGCATTGTACCGCTCGTCAGAGCGTCGCTGTACGGCCCGCAGAGGCTCACTGGAGCCACCTCTTAATTTGCCTGAAGAAGTAAGTCCTCGTAAATATCCTCAGCAGGCGAGACCGTTATAGTTACGACGCATGCGCAGTGGTAAAAAGAAAAATGGGATCCCACCTCCGACGCGTTGAGGATCGCTCTTCGATGCGTTGAGCGATCGCGTTGAAGACCGCTCTTCGACGTGTTGAGGATCGCGTTGAAGACCGCTCTTCAATGCGTTGAGGATCGCGTTGAACACCATCTAATTATGGAGAGAATACGATGCCTGGTAAGGTTGTTGGTTTGGTGGCCGCAGTGGCGCTGGTGGCGTCCGTCGGCATAGCGAATGCTAAGGGTCCGGTAACGCTGACGGACGGTCAACTCGACAAGATCACCGCAGGTGCCAGCGCGTCTTCCATAAATGCGTCGGCCACGCAAGAACTCAATACTCTGGTGGCGGTGTCCACGAACACCGTCGTTGCTCTGAACGGGTTTACCACAAACACACTCAACTTTTTCAACGCGTTTTTGACGTCTCCAATCTTAGCGCCCTAACTTATCGGCGGGCGAGCCGGGCACGGAGAGGCCAGAATGAAGCGGTCGGTCTCCTGCCCGTGAGGTTATGAGGGAGGAAGCAGGGGACCGCTAGGTCCCCAATGCCTCTCAGAGGATTGTCAGAACATAGAGGCCCCCCAGCGCGTATTGCCACCAGGGCACCAGGGTGCTGAGGTGCTCGCGCATAAAAACGACGATGCCGGCGCCGATGGCGCCGCCCACCAAGGTTCCCGCCCCCCCAGAACCACCATCAACAGCGCATCGACCGAGGTGGTCAAGACCACGTCTTCCGGGCTCACCTGACCGTTGGCGTGCGCCCATAACACTCCGGCCAGTCCGCCAAATCCGCCGGCAATGACAAAGGAGGTATTTGTGAAGGCACGTATTGTACCCCAGGATCCGCATGCGAACTTCGCGCTCGCGAATGCCGACCAGACTCCGTCCAAACGGCGACTCGACCAGAATGTATAGCAGCAGCAACGACAAGACGAAGAACCCGAACACCACGTAAAAATACGTCACATCGTCAGACAGCTGGATGCCGAAAGCGGGACGGCGCGGCAGGTTGATGCCGTTGTCGCCGCCGGTCAGCGAATTCCAGCGATAGGCCAGCCCCCATACGCATTGCCCGAGCGCCAGCGTGATCATCACGAAATAAACGCCGCTCGCCCGCATTGCGAAGAGACCAAACAGCGCCGCCGTTGCTGCGCCGATCGCAATCCCGAAGGCGATCACCAGCCAAAAGCTCCATCCAAGCCCAAATTGGTATTTTTGTCGCCAGGATCGCCGTCAGATACGCGCCGATCCCGAGATAGGCCGCCTGGCCGAGCGAAGCCAGCCCCGTGAAGCCGAGCAGGAGGTCGAGGCTCATCGCCAAGATCCCGAGAACGAGGGCCCGGGTGATCAGGAGGATCAAAAAGGAGTTGGTGTGCGGCGTAATCACTCCCAACGCGATCACCAGCCCGGCGACCGCCAGCACCTTGCCTCGGCTGGTCATGCTGTTCACCAGAAACAGAAGGGCGCCGTATGAAATGCCGTTGAACGCCTGGCTCAGCCAGAACCGGGCATCCACTGCTGCACGTTCCTTTCCCGATCGGGATCGTGCAGCAGCCTATACGAGGACAAGCGGAATTGATCAGGCCTCGATACCGAGCAGCTTTGCCGCGGTGCCGCCGAGGATCGCGATGCGGTCGTCGTCGCTGAGGCCGGGGATCGACATGATGTGATCGACCGGGACGCGGTTCCACGGGAACGGGTAGTCGGTGCCGATCACTACCTGGCCGACGCCGCTTTCGGCTATCAGGTGGCGCATTCCTTCGGGGGTGAACATGATCGAGTCGAAATACAGCTGCCCATCCCTCAAGTATTGGGTCGGCTTTTTCTTCGGCAGCGGGCCGACCCGGTTCGGGAAAGTCGTGATGACGGCATCGGATCGGTTGGCATAGGATGGCAGAAAGCCGCCGCCATGCGCGGCGCAGATCTTCAGACCCGGGAAGCGGTCGAGTGTCCCTTCGAAGATCAGGTGCGACAATGCGATCGTAGTTTCGAGCGGGTTGCCGATCGTGTTGGTCAGGAGACCGCTGCCCTTGAGCCGGCCGCTCGGCTCCAGTTCCCGAGTGCCGAGCGGATGCATGAAAATGAGGATGCCGAGCTCTTCGGCCTTGGCCCAGATCGGGTGAAATTTCGGGTCGGCGAGCTCCTGCCCCGCGACGCTGCCGCCGATCGAGAGGCCGCGCAGGCCCAATGTCTTGATTGCGTATACGAGCTGCTCGACGGCGAGGTCCGGGTGCTGCAAGGCCACGGTCGCAAACGCGACAAAGCGGTCGGGTGTGGCGGCGCAGAACTCGGCTAATTTCTCGTTCTGAATCTTGATCAATTCGGCCGCCGCGTCGCGTTCCGCGCGATACCAATAGGGGTTGATGCTGAGCGCCTCGACATCGATCCCCTCCGCGTCCATCTCCGCGACGCGGTCCGCGAGGTTGCTCCACAGCAGCCCCGGCGCCTCCAGCGGGTGATTGATCACCGCCGCCGCTTCGGGAACGATGCAGTGGGCGTGGATGTCGACGGTCTTGACCCGCTTGCCGCCCACCACGACCTCACGCCGCCTGCCCCGTTCTGGCCCGGAGGCCGTCGGCTGGGCGGCGTTCGACAAGCTGCATCCGACAAAGGCGAGGCTAGCCAGCGCGCCGGCGATCAGGTCCCCTGAAACAGGCATTTCCGTATTCCTTCGGGTGTGCGTGGATCGGCAGGACGTAGAGCGATTATGGCGTCACAGCACGCTGTGACGCCATAATCCGAAGAGCTGCCGATTACTTCGGCTCCTCATCCGCTGCCGGCGTCAGCTCATAGCGCTGCATCGCGAAGCTGATCGCTTCATTCCAGCCGCGGCTGCGGATATCGATCTGGACGTCATCGGGGCCGAGATACTTCAAATTTTGCGCATCGCCCATTGCGGCCATTCTGCCCTCCTGAGCACCGTAGGATTTCGGGATCGGGACGGGCGAAAAATCGGCGTCTCTCAAGGACTTGGCCGTCGCTTCTTCATCGTCGACATAAAATCCGATGTGGTGAATCCCGCGCATGTCAGAGGTTTGTCCCGGGCCGAGTTTGGGGGCCCCGGGCTCGCCGTGTTTCAGAACAGCAAAGTAAATATATCCATCGCTAAGCCAAACACCCTTTTCACCGGTGTCTCCCGGCCGCCGATAAAGCTCGGTCAGGCCGAAATGTTGCTTGTAGAATTCTGCCGTCTTCGCGGGATCGTCAGTTACTAGCGCAATATGCCTGATGCGAGCCATCCGCCATCTCCTTCGATGCATGCGCCGGTCAAAAGCGCAGTTTTGCTGTGTAGGCCCGCTCACTGTCGACCGTCAAGAGATCCCCTCCGTTATGCCGCCAGTCTTTGCCGCGCCTCGTCGAGGATCATCGCGGCGCCTTTTTCGGCGATCATGATCGTCGGTGCGTTGGTGTTGGTCGAGGTGACGGTTGGCATGACCGAGGCGTCGATGACGCGCAGGCCGTGCAGGCCGTGGACGCGCAGCCGGTCGTCGACGACCGCCATCGCGTCGGGGCCCATCTTGCAGGTGCAGGTCGCGTGGAACACGGTCGAGCCCGTCTGGCGCGCGTAATCGAGCAATTCGCCGTCGCCCACGACCCCGGCGCCGGGCAGGATCTCACCGACGAAATAGGGCGCGAGGGCCGGTGCGTGGAACAGCCGACGTGCCGCGCGCATCCCGCCGATCGCGGCGCGCCGGTCGGTTTCTTCGCTGAGGTAACGCGGGTTGATTGCCGGGGCCATGTGCGGGTCGGCCGATTTGGCCTCGACATAGCCGCGCGACAGGGGCCGCATCTGCCACATGCCGCCGGTCATGCCAGGACGGTCGTCGAGCCGCCGGATGGGGCCCGGCGCGAAGCTCGCATTGGCGAACAGGATCTGCACGTCGGGCGTGGCTGACTCCTCCAGCACCTTTACGGACGCGCAGACCAGCGAGGCGGCATAGGTCAACAACCCGCTGCCGGCGAAGACGTAGCGCATCAGCTCGCCGACAAACGGCATGCCGCGCGATTTCTCGTTGGCGGTGCCGATGCCGGTGACCTCGGCGGTGACCCGCGCGAGGAAATGGTCCTGCAGATTTTTGCCCACCCCCGGAAGAACATGGTTCACGGCCATGCCGATCTTGCTCAGATGCTCGGGGTCGCCGATCCCCGACAATTGCAGGACATGCGGCGAGCCGATAGCACCGCCGGAGAGGATGATCTCGCGGCTTGCATCGATCCGCTCGACCGGGCCGCCGCGCGAGAATTCGACCGCGACCGCGCGCTTGCCGTCGAGCACGACGCGGTGCACCAGCGCGTCGGTAATGACCGACAGGTTCTGACGCTTCAGCGCCGGGCGCAGATAGGTGCGCGCGGCACTCTGGCGCCGACGGCCGCGGCGGGTCTGCTGGACCCAGCCGATATTATCGTCGGTGCCGGGCGGCAAGTGGTTGACGTCCTCCTGGTATTCGAGGCCGATTTCGACGCCGGCCTCGATGATCTTCCGGCAGAGCGGCGGCTTGTCGGCAGACCGCGAGGTCAGAAGCGGCCCGCCTTCGCCGTGAAATTCGTCGGCTCCGTCTTCCCAATCCTCGGCTTTTTTGAAGTACGGCAGCACCCCATCCCATGACCAACCGCGGTTGCCGAGCTGGCCCCAATGATCGAAATCCTCGGGCTGGCCGCGGACATAGATCATTCCGTTGATCGAGCTGGAGCCGCCCAGCACCCGGCCGCGCGGGTAGAGGATGGCGCGGCCGTTGACGCCCGGGTCTGGCTCGGCCTTGAAACCCCAAGTCAGCTTCGGATGGTCAAGCAATTTGATGTAGCCGGCGGGGATGTGGATCAGCGGGTTCCAGTCGCGCCCGCCGGCCTCGATCAGGATGACCCGCGTCGCCGGGTCTTCACTCAGCCGGTTAGCCAGGACGCAGCCGGCCGAGCCGGCTCCGATGATCACGTAATCCGCCTGCATGACCGTCTTTCTCCTGCGCAACTCCCGATCGAAGAAGGCATAGCGGGCGGTTTTTCTCAAGCAAGCTGATAAGACATTCATGGTATGGTTAATGACGGCCCGGCCGCCGTCGGAGGGTGATATCGTGAAAACCCTATTTTCTCGCTGGCTCTCCGCACTGATCTTTCTCGTCCCGCTCGACGCTGCCGCCGGATACTCCAACCTCTATGTCTTCGGCGACAGCCTTGCGGACTCGGGGAACAATGCGATCGCATTGGCGCCGAATGTGACGCCGCTTCCGATACCCGGAAACGACTTCATACCCACTTTCCCCTATGCTTCGGGGCGCTACACCAACGATGAGGTTTGGGCGCAAACCCTGGCGTCCGCCCTGGGCCTCGCCGCCGCCCCATCGCTGCTCGGCGGAACCGATTACGCATTTGGTGGCGCGCAGACCGGGCCGCTTACCCCCAATCCTTTGCCGGGCGGATTGTTCGCGCCCTTCCCACCGAGCC
>Ga0207693_10000699_pt1 | contig 30109 bp, 32 predicted proteins | sample LARL81metaG_FD_184347 | JGI IMG/M metagenome (GOLD analysis project Ga0207693, IMG submission 184347) | Corn, switchgrass and miscanthus rhizosphere microbial communities from Kellogg Biological Station, Michigan, USA - LAR L8-1 metaG... | ecosystem: Host-associated > Plants > Roots >... | reverse complement strand
TCGGACCAGTCGATGTCGAGGTCGTCGTCGGAGATGAGCGTGTGCTGGCGCTCGCCCGTCTCCTCCTCGAGCTTCTCGAGCTCCTCGAGCTTGCGCTCGCGCGCCTCGTCGAGCAGGCGCTCCTCGATGTCGGCCGGCAGTTCGACCGAGAAGACGCGGAAGTCGCCGGTGGCGTCGTCCATCTCGACGGTGGCGTGTCGCGACGCGCCCGGGGTCTTCTTGTAGGCGGCGAGGAGCGCGTCCTCGAGCGCCGAGACGAGCGCGCCCTCTTCGATTCCCTTGTCGCGCTCGATCTCGCGGACGGCCTCGATGATCTCCTGGCTCATGTCACGCTCCCTCGTCAATCAGATTTGCTCGCACGATCTCCTGGTACGGAATCTCGGTCTCGGCGCCGTCGGAAGCGACGACGGTCACGCTCTCGTCGCCGGCGGACACGACCTCGCCACGCAGCCTTCGTCCGGCTGTACGGAGCCGGACCCGGCGGCCGAGCGCCGCCTCGAAATGCTCTTGCCGGCGCAAGGGGCGGTCGAGCCCCGGCGACGACACCTCGACGCTGTACTCGCGCAGGTAGTCGCGCAGGACGTCGGTCACCCGCCCGCACAGGGCATGGTCGACGCCGTCGGCATGGTCGACGTAGACGCGGAAGCGCGACGGGGTCAGCAGCTCCACCGCGAGGACGTCCACGCCCGGCAGGTCGTGCTCGACCCGCGATGCGATCTCCCCCTGCAGCTGGCGTTCTTTGTCGAGTGTCGTCGGCATCTTTTGGCGTCTCCGTCATAAAAAATGGGCCCGCAGGCCCATTTCTCCGATCCGGTGAAATGTGGTCTGGCGAGTGTAGCAGCGCGACTTTGCCCGCCTCACGGTTGGGAGTCGAGCACGAGCGTCACCGGCCCGTCGTTCACGAGCTCGAGTTCCATCTTCGCGCCGAAGACGCCGGTCTCGACCGGAATGCCAAGCGCGCGGAGGTCGGAGCAGAACCGCTCGTAGAGCGGCTCCGCCTGCTCGGGCGGCGCCGCCTCGGCGAAGCTCGGCCGGTTGCCCCTCGCGGTATCCGCGATCAGGGTGAACTGCGAGACGACGAGCACCGACCCCGCGACGTCCTCCACCGAGAGGTCGAACCGGCCGTCGTCGTCGGGGAAGATCCGCAGCCGGGCGACCTTGGCTGCCAGCCGCGCTGCCTGCTCCTCCCCATCGCCACGGGCGACTCCGAGGAGGACGCAGAGGCCGGGGCCGATCTCGCCGCCCGGCGACACTCGCGCCCGCGAGACACGTTGCACGACGGTGCGCATCAGACGAAGCTAGTCCAGCTCGCGAATGCGCGCGCGGTACTGCTCCGACCCCGGTTGCAACGAGCTCGCCAGCTTGTAGTGGCCGTTCGCCTCGTGATCCCGCCCCTGCTTCTCGAGGCAGCGGCCGAGCGCATAGTGCGCGTAGTCGTTGACCGGCGAGAGCTCCAGCACCTTGCGGAACTCCGCCTCGGCCTCGCTCCAGCGCCGGAGCCGGAAGTACGCGATCCCGAGCGCTTCGCGGATGGAAGCCTTGTCCGGCTCGCGGCGCTTCGCCTTCTCGAGCGAGACCGTCGCTTGCGCGGCCATGCCCGCTCGTAGGTGGCGGCGGCCGCGCTGGAAGAGGCTGTAGGTCGACTCGCTCATCCCCGCCCGATTCCGCCACCCGGAGAGGTCGCCGCGCCAACCGCCCTCGGGCGCGTGAGCGAGCGGAGCGAGAGCAGGCCGCGGACCCGGTCCTGCCACGAGAGGCTGCGGCGCGCGATCTCGAGGAGGGCTCGCAGCTCGCGCTTCGCATTGAGGGCCGCGTCCGCTGCCTCCTCGGGCGGACCGAAGCGGGCGGCCGTCGCCGCCGCCACGAACGGCTCGGGTTGGGCGGCGAAGTTGCGCCGCACGAGATCGCCGAGCTCGCCGAGCGTGGCGCTGCGCGGCGTCTCGACTCGTTGGTCGACGAGGAACGCGGTCAGCTCTTGCCGGCAGGCGGCGGCCACACCGCGCGGATCGCGCCGAGCGCTGCGGGTCAGGCGAAAGCCAACCTTGGTCAGGACGATGGTTCCCGCCAGGGCGGCGAGGCCGGCGAGCAGGAGCAGCATCGGCCGGCTGCGATCGGTGCCGCCACTCCCGACACCTACACCCACGACCTGAGCCGATGTGCTGTGCCGACCGGAACCCGGATCGAATCCGTTGAATTTGTTCAGCTTCTGCTCGGCCGTCGTCGTGGCGCGGGCGGCACCCCCCGACCCACTCCCCGCAGAAGAGCCCGATCCGCGACTTCCCGCTCCCCCCGCTGCGACTACACCCGCCAGGGCATGGCGGGGGGCCGCACCCGGAGCGGTCGGCGTCGGGTCGAACGGCAGCCAGCCGTAACCCTTGAACCAGACCTCGACCCAGGCATGTGCTTCACGGTCGGTGATGTTCCACACGCGCTGCTTCGGATCGAAGGTTCCGCCCGCAAAGCCGACGGCGACCCGAGCGGGAACGCCCAGATAGCGCAGCATGAGCGCCATCGCGCCGGCGAAGTACTGGCAGTAGCCCGCGTGCGTCCGGGTGACGAACCCGACGAGCGGCCGCCCGATCACGGGCGGCTGGTTCGAGTAGTGGAACGTGCCCGAGGAGACGAACCACTGCTCGAGCCTCTCGACCGCGTCGTACGGCGTCCGAGCCTCGCCCGCCTCCCTCTCCGCGAGACGCGCGAGCGGGAGGTACTGGTCTTCCTCGCGAGCCGCGGACGCGAGAACGTGAGCGGCCCGACCCGGGCTGCCGAAAGGTGGCGCGGTCACCCCGGCGCCGGTGTCGAGCAACCCCTCGGTGGTGAGCTCGACCGGGTAGTCCGGCGGCGACCCGCGCAACTCAGCCGCCGTCGGCCTGTCGGTGTAGCTCCAGGCCGTGTAGCGGAAGCCACGCGGGAGGTTCTGGTCGAGCCGGGCGAAACCCGGCTCGATTTGCTCGAGCGGCGCGCCGCCGGCGGCCTCGAATCGCATCGGGATGCTGCCGCCCGCGAGGTGCGTATCGGCGAGAGCCTCGACGGTCACGACCTCGGGCGTCTGATTCTCCGGAAGCGTGGCGGCCGCGGGCTCCAGCGAGTCGCTCGCACGCGGCCGCCCCACCGACCACGCATCGTCCTTGAAGTCGTCGAGCACCGTGGCGCGCAGGTAGGTGGGCGCCTGGGCGGACTGCACCTGGAGCACGGTCGTGGGATGCCCGGTGAACCTCAGGCCTCCGTACTGCGCATTCCAGACGAATCCCACGTCCGTCGGCCCGCTTGCGACATGCGCCAGATTCCACGTCTGCCAGTGCACGAGACCGTGGCGGGCCGCCGTCGCAGAGCCGACCACGACGGCCGCCACCGCCACGACCACGGCGGCTGGAAGCGCGAGCGCCGGTATGCGCCGCGAGCCGAGGCCCGCGAGCAGGACGAGCACGCCGGCGAGGATCGCGGCCCCCATGGCGATCCCGCGCGACGGGCCGAGGAGCGTTGCCGGCCAGCCGGCTCCCACGAGGAGGGCAAGCGCCGCAGCGACGGGCTTCCGCGCCGCCACGAGGAGCGTCAGCCCCAGCGCGAAGACGAAGATGCCCGACAGCACGAGCTCGTGCATCGCCGTGTGCACGCGAGGGTCGAACGGGAGGTGCGTGCTGTAGAAGTCGTCGAAGCCGTTTCCGAAGCGGGTTCCGAGGGCCCGGAACGCAGGCGAGAGGCCGAAGCCCGAGCCGGGGCGGTCGAGTCGCCACGGAACGAGGTCCACTCCGACCACAATGCGGGCCGCGGCGACGGTGGCGACGACGGCAGCGGCGCAGCGCGCCCAGCGGCCCGAAGGGAGCGCCGCCGCGAGAGCGAGCACGAGGAGCGCGAGCACGCGCCACAGCGACCCGACGGGCTGTTCGAGCCGCAGCCACGCCACCGCGACCACGACGAGCGCGAGAGCGCTGACTGCGATCGTCCGCCCCGCCCTACGCACGTGCCGCCTCCGGCACGCTCGCGCCGCGCAGCGCGGCGGCGAGATCGTCCCCCCGGCGCACGACGGCGATCGGCACGCCTGCCGCCTGCAGGCGCAGGAGGTCGGGAACCGGCCGTCGCGGACGTCCGACGAAGCTCTCGGCCTCGACATGGACAAGCGCGACGGGACGACGCGTGAGCGCGCGCTCGAGGAGCCGGTCCACGAGCGCCGCCTCGACCCGGCAGGTGACGACGACGAGCTCGAGCGAGCGCGAGGCCGGAGCGTCGGGCGACCGGAGCAGTGTCGCCGCCGGGCTCTTCGCATCGGGCTCGACAGCGGCGAGAAGCTCGAGCGCGCGCTGCCACTCCGGCCCGTCCGACGAGACGCTCTGCGTGTCCCTGCCGCCGTTGTTCAGCACGAGCGTGCAGCGACGGCCGCGCCGTACCTGCGCGAGCAGAATCGAGCCGGCCACCCGCACCGCGGCGTCGAAGGACGAGTCCGGCGGCGCGCCGGTCACCGACGCGGGATCCCCGTCGAGCAGCACCGCGACCTCGTCACGGGGCGAGTCCTCGAGCTCTTTCACCATCAGCGCGCCGCGGCGGGCGGTCGAAGGCCAGTGGACGCGACGCAGTGACTCTCCCTGCTGGTACTCGCGGACGCTGTGGAGGTCGAAGCCGACGGGACGCCTGAGCAGAAGCTGCCGGCCGTGCTCGGGGCCGGCGCCGCCGTCGAAGAAGACCCGGTCGAGGTCGACCAGGCGCGGATAGACGACGAGCGCCTGCCGCTCCTCGAGCGCCTGGTCGGCCGCGGCGAGCCCGAACGGGTCGGTGATCGACAGGCGGACCGCCTCGAAGCTATGGCGGCCCCGCGGCACGCCGTCGAGGCGGTAGGAGCCCCACCGGCGACCCCGGCCGTCCGGCCGCAACTCGACCTCCTGCTCCCCGAGCCGCCCGACGCGCTCATGGGCGATGACGTTCGGCAGCGGCACTCCGGGCTCCCGCTCGAGGATGAGCTCGATCCGCACGTCGTCCCGCTCGAGCAGGTCCCCGTTCCGCCAGAGCGCGCTGTCCTGCCGCCAGCGCCGGGTCACGTGCGGCTGGCGCAGCGTGATCCGCACCCACGCGACCGCGAGCGGCACGGCGATGACGAGCCCCGCCGCGACCGGGTATAGCGTCGGCGAGCCGAAGACGATCGCGACGATCCAGCAGAGGACGCCGAGCGCGAGTACGCCTCGACCTCGAGCGGTCATCAGACCGGAACCGGGGTGTGCGCGAGCGCGTCGGCGACGAGCTCCGCCGGACCGAGGCCCGCCGAGCGGGCTTCCGGCGCAAGGATCAGTCGATGTGACAGCACCGGGGTCGCGACCGCCTTCACGTCGTCGGGAGTGACGTAGTCGCGATCCTCGGAGAGCGCCCGCGCCTTCGCCACGCGCATGAGCGCGATGCCGGCACGCGGGCTCGCGCCGAGGTAGAGACGCTGGTCGCTGCGCGTCTGCCGCAGCAGCGCCACGACGTACCGTCCGAGGCTCTCCTCGACGTATACGCGCCGAGCGGCTCCCACCAGCCGGAGCACGTCGAGGGCATCGGCGACCGCGGGGAGCGAGTCCAGCGGCGGCTCGCTCGTCTGCTCGTCGAGCATCCGCGCCTCCTCGGCAAGCGGCGGGTAGCCGAGCGAGACGCGCATCGTGAAGCGGTCGAGCTGCGCCTCCGGCAGCGGGTACGTCCCCTCGTACTCGATCGGGTTCTGCGTCGCCATGACCATGAACGGGGGCTCGAGCGAGTACGTGACGCCGTCGACCGACACCTGCCGCTCCTCCATGCACTCGAGCAGGGCCGCCTGGGTCTTCGGCGAGGCGCGATTCACCTCGTCCACCAGGAGGAGGTTCGCGAACACGGGGCCGGGCCGGAACTCGAACTCGTTCTGCCGCTGGTTGAAGACGTTGACGCCGGTCACGTCCGACGGCAGCAGATCGGGCGTGAACTGGAGCCGCGAGAAGCGGCAGTCGAGCGAGCGGGCGAGCGCCTTGGCGAGCATCGTCTTGCCGACGCCCGGAAAGTCCTCGATGATCGCGTGCCCCTCGGCGACGAGGCAGAGGACCATCAGGCGCAGGATCTCGTCGGGTGCGTGGACGACCCGGCCGAGGTTGTCGGCGATCGTCTTGATCAGCCCGTTCGGGACCGGTTCGACTGCGCGCTCAGCCATTTCCGATCAGGGTTTCCACCTCGTCGAGGATTGCCGCAGCGATCTCTTCCTTCGGTGCTTTCGCAATCGTTCGCTCGCCGGATGCCGCGAGGAGAGTCACCTCGTTGTCGGAGGCGTCGAAGCCGATGTCCGGGCGAGAGACGTCGTTGAGGACGAAGAGATCGGCGCCCTTTCGCGCCAGCTTCTCCCGTGCGCGCTCGAGGCCGGGCTCTCCCGTCTCGGCGGCGAACCCGACGAGGAGCTGGCCCTCACGGCGCCGCTCGCCCAGCTCCGAGAGCACGTCGATCGTCGGCTCGAGCTCGAGCGTCCAGGTCGCCGTGTCCTTCGGGCGCTTCGCGGCGAGCGCCTCGGCGGGCCGGTAGTCCGCGACCGCGGCGGCCATGACGACGATGTCCGCCTCCGCCGCGTGGGAGAGTGCCTCACGCTCGAGATCGGCGGCGGTCGGCGTCTCCACGAGGTCGACTCCGGCCGGAGCCGGCACCGTGAGGTTCGCCGCGAGCAGCGTCACCTGGGCGCCGCGACGGCGCGCCTCGGCGGCGAGCGCAACGCCCATCCGCCCCGACGAGCGGTTGCCGACGAAGCGGACGGCGTCGAGCGGCTCACGCGTGCCACCAGCCGAGACGAGCACCGTCTTTCCTCGTAACAGGCTGTTACCCGGCAGGAGGAGCGAGGTAGCCGCGCTGAGGATCTCGTCCGGTTCGGCCATCCGCCCCACTCCGAGCTCTCCCTCGGACGTCTCCCCCTCGTCGGGCCCGACAAGGACTACGCCGCGGGCGCGCAGCGTCTCTGCGTTCGCCCGCGTCGCCGGATGCGACCACATGCGTGGGTTCATCGCCGGCGCGACCAGCACCGGCCCCCGGTGCGCGAGCGCCGCCTCGGTGAGGACGTTGTCGGCCAGGCCGTGCGCCAGCTTGGCCAGTGTGTTCGCCGTGCACGGCGCGACGACGAGCAGGTCGGCACGGGTGAGGTGGAGATAGACGTCGTCTCCGGGCGGGCGTCGCGCGAGCGCCCGAAAGGTCTCGGCGCTGACGAAGCGCTCCGCGCCCGGTGTCACGAGCGGAACGACCTCGTGGCCCTCCTTGACCAGCAGCCGGCACAGCTCACATGCCTTGTAGGCGGCGATGCCGCCGGTCACCCCAAGGAGGACGCGGGACATGCCCGCATGATGCCTGCTTACTTCGAGTAGTCGTACTTCAGCATGCCGTCGGAGACTTCCTCGAGGGCCATGGTGAGGTAGTTCTTCGACCGGCTCTCGACGAGCGGCGGCAGGTTGTCGCCGAAGGTGCCTTCGCCGAGCTGATGGTGGTAGTTGTTGATCTGCCGGGCACGCTTCGCCGCCACGATCACGAGCGCGTAGCGCGAGTCCACGTTCTCCAGCAGGTCGTCGACACGGGGTTCGATCATCGCCGCGGCATGGTAGCGGTCGCGCCGATCAGCCCGCGGACCAGCGTCGTCAGCTCGCCGACCGCCCGCTCGAGGTCGTCGTTCTCGATCACCTGGTCGAACTCCCCGGCCTGCTCGAGCTGCTTGCGGGCGAGCTCGATCCGTTCATGGATCTCGCCCGAGCTCTCGGTCGCCCGCTCGCGCAGGCGCCGCTCGAGCTCGTCCACCCGGGCGGCGATGAAGATCGTCACTGCACCCGGCAGCTCGTGCTTGACGCGGAGCGCGCCCTCGGTCTCGAGCTCGAGCAGCGGCACGTGGCCGTTCGCCGCGATCCGGTCGAGCTCGGAGCGGAGCGTGCCGTAGCGATGGCCGGAGAACTCGACGTGCTCGAGGAAGTCGCCCCGCGCGACGCGCTCCGTGAAGTCCTTGTCCGAGAGGAACCAGTACTCGCGGCCGTCCTCCTCCCCGCGGCGGCGCTCGCGTGTGGCGGCCGAGACCGTGACCTCGATCCCGGGCACGCGCTCGACGAGCTCGCGGATCAGCGTCCCCTTGCCGGCGCCCGACGGGCCCGTGACCACGAGCACCGTCGGCATCCGACCCACCTCCACTACCGGCTGTTGAAGAGGCCGATCAGCTCGGCGCGCTGCCGGTCGGACAGCCCGCCCACGGTCTTCGACTGGCTGATCCGGCAGGTGTTGAGGAAGCGTGCGGCCTTCACACGCCCGAACTTCGGCACCGCCATCAGGATGTCGATGACCTTCGCCGTGGAGACGTACTCGGGCGGGTTACCGAGGATCTGCTCGATCTTGACCTTGCCCTCCTTGAGGTCCTTCTTGAGCTTCGCGCGCTTGACGCGAACGTCGTTCGCTCGCTTGAGGGCGTCCATCCGCTGCCCAAGGGAGCGTTCCGGAGCGTGGGCATGCGTCTTGGTCGGACTCACGGCCGGCCGATCTTACCAATGCACCCGCGAGCTTCAAGCTGGGACTTTTCGCACGGTTTCCGGGCTTTTTGCCAGGCTCCCTGCGTCTTCAGGTTTGGCAACGCCGGCGTCGACACATGCGGTCGCGAGCTCGGCACGCACCCGTACCGGGGCACCGGGATCCGCGAAGAGCACCGTTCCGAGCGCAACATCGTGGGCGCCGCAGGCTGCGAACTCGAGGGCGTCGCGGCCCGATTGGACCCCGCCCATTCCGACGATCGGCAGGCCGGTGGCCTCGTGGCAGACGCTCACCGCGTGCAGGGCGATCGGCTTGAGCGCCGGGCCGGAGAGGCCGCCGCTGCCCCGCGCCAGCACCGGCCGGAGCTCCCTGTCGAGGGCTGTTGCGCGGAGCGTGTTGATCAGCGAGAGGCCGTCCGCGCCGGCGGCCGCGACCGCGCGCGCGACCTCCGCGACGTCGGGGTGTGCGGCCGACAGCTTCGCGTAGAGCGGCAGGTCGGTGGCGGCGCGGCAGGCAGCGACGATCTCCGCCGCCGAGTCCGCCGCTTCGTCGACGTTCGGGCACGAGAGGTTGAGCTCGATCGCCTCGATGTCGGACAACCGCGAGCACGTCTCGGCGTAGTCGTCGGCGCAGAAGCCGCCGACGCTGACCCAGACCGGGACCCCGAGCTCGCCCAGGCGCGGCAGGTGCTCGGCGAGAAAGCGGTCGCGACCGGGGTTCGCGAGTCCGATCGCGTTGAGCATCCCGGAGGCCGTCTCGGCGATCCGCGGCGGCGCGCTCCCCTCGCGCGGCAGGGGCGTGACCGTCTTGGTGACGAAGGCATCGAGCTGCCGCGCGATGTCGGGCGCCGCCAACGCGTCGAGGCAGCCGCTCGCGTTGAGGATCCTCACGCGACCGCCTCGACGTGCGCGCCGACGCGATCGGCGTCCAGCACCGGCCCCTCCAGGCAGAGGCGCTTGAGCGCGCCGTCGATCTCGACGACGCAGCCGTAGCAGGCGCCGTAGCCGCACGCCATCGGCGCCTCCCAGCCGAGTTGCGCGGTCGGACACAGGGCGGCGACCGCGTGGAGCATCGGCTCTGGGCCGCAGGCGAAGACGTCGAACCCTGGCTCGATGAGCTCCGTGACGAGGACGGGGTCGATCACGACCTCGGCGCCCGGCAGGAGCGCGGCCGCCTCGGCGTACTCGGCGCTGCGGAAGCCGAGAACGACGGGCGAGGCGCCGCCGAGCCGCTCGGCAAGGTACGGCAGCGGCGCGATTCCGATCCCGCCGCCCACCAGGAGCGGCCGCTCGACGTCGAGCCGGTAGCCGTGCCCCAGCGGTCCGAGGACGCCGATCTCGTCGCCGGCCTGCAGCCGGCAGAGCGCCTCCGTCCCCGGGCCGATCGGATCGACGAGGAAGGCCAGCTCGCCGGGCGGCGCCAGGCAGAGCGAGAACGGCCGCGGCAGCAGGCGTCCGGGAGCTTCGAGCATGAAGAACTGTCCGGGCATGCCGGGCTCGAGGTCGCCGCGCTCGAGCCGCAGCAGCGTGTACGGCCCGACAAGCTCGGAACCGGTGACGCTAAGCCGACTGGGTGATCCCGAGCTCTGCATCGATCCGCTCCTGGAGAGACATCGCCTGCTCCGCGCGGGCGGTCGCGATCGCGTGCACCGCCGCGGCCGCGCCCGAGAGCGTGGTGATGCACGGAACGCGCTTCGTGAGCGCCGCCTCGCGGATCGCGTAGCCGTCCGAGCGCGCGTTCCGACCCTCGGGCGTGTTGATCACGAGGTCGCAGCGGCCGCGGCGGATCAGGTCGACGACGGTCGGCTCGCCCTCGGCTGCCTCGCTGAGCTTCCGTACGGGCTCGACGGCGATGCCCGCCGCCGCGAGTGTGGCGGCCGTCCCCTCGGTCGCGTAGAGCTCGAAGCCGAGTCCGACGAGCGTCGCGGCGATCGGCACGGCCTGCTGGTGGTCGGGCTCGCGGATGGAGATGAAGACGGAGCCGGAGCGCGGCAACCTCCGCCCCGCCGCGCGCTCGGCCTTGTCGAGCGCGGTCGAGAGGTCGGCGGCGCTCGCCATCACCTCGCCGGTGGAGCGCATCTCCGGGCCGAGCACCGGGTCGCTGCCCGGGAACCGTGCGAACGGCAGCACCGCGGCCTTGACGCTCCACTGCCTCGGCGGCCGCTCGGGCGGCAAGCCGAGCTCGGAGACCGTCGCCCCGAGCGCCAGGCGGCAGGCGGCCTTGACGAGCTCCACTCCCGTCGCCTTGCTCACGAAGGGCACCGTCCGGGACGCCCGCGGGTTCGCCTCGATCACGTAAACGTCGCCGTCGCCCGTAACCGCGAGCTGGACGTTGAGCAGCCCGACGGCGCCGAGCGCCCGCCCGAGGATGCGCACGACGTGTGCGATCTCCTGCGTCTGCGCGAAGCTCAGGCTCGGCGCCGGCAGGACGCAGGCCGAATCGCCGGAGTGGACGCCCGCCTCTTCGACGTGCTGCATGACCGCCGCGATGTACGTGTCCACGCCGTCACACAGTGCGTCCACGTCCACCTCGACCGCGTGCTCGACGAAGCGGTCGACGAGGATCCGCTCGAACGGCGGCATCTCCCGAACCTCGTCCGCCGTGTAGCAGACCCGCATCGCGCGGCCGCCGAGGACGTACGACGGCCGGACGAGCACCGGGTAGCCGATCCCTTCGGCGATCTCGACGGCCTCGTCGGGGGACGCGGCGATCCCCCATTCCGGCGAGCGGAGCCCGTGCGCGAGCAGCAGGCCGGCGAAGCGCTCGCGGTCCTCGGCGAGGTCGACGGCGTCGAACGGCGTGCCGAGGATCCGGTAACCGGCGTCCTCGATCGTGCGGGCGAGCTTGAGCGGCGTCTGGCCGCCGAACTGGATCACGACGCCGTCGGGCTTCTCCCGCTCGCAGATCGCGAGCACCGACTCGGTGTCGAGCGGCTCGAAGTAGAGCCGGTCGGACGTGTCGTAGTCGGTCGAGACGGTCTCGGGGTTGCAGTTGACCATCACCGCCTCGTAGCCGAGCTCGCGGTAGGTGGTGACCGCGTGGACGCAGCAGTAGTCGAACTCGATGCCCTGCCCGATCCGGTTCGGGCCCGAGCCGAGGATGACGACCCGGGGCCGTCCGCCGGTCGGCGCGGCCTCATCGGCCTCGCCCCAGGTCGAGTAGTAGTAGTTGGAGGCGGCCTCGACCTCGCCGGCGCACGAGTCGACGCGGCGGTACGCGGGACGGACGCCGCAGTCGCGCCGCCGCTGCCGCACCGCGGTCTCGCTCGTACCGGCTGCGGCGGCGATGTCCGCGTCGGAGAGCCCGAGCCGCTTCAGGCGTAGCCAGTCGTCGGCGACGAGCGACTCCGCGTCCCCGATGCCCTCGAGCGCCTCGCGGATCTGCGCGAGCTCCCGCTGGAAGAACGGGTGCACGTCCTCGGGCACGTCGGCGAGCAGCTGCCACGGAGTCGCGGCGCCTGCGTCGAGCTCGCGCGAGCGGTACGCCTTGAGGAACGCCTCGGCGAAGGTGCGGCCGATGCCCATCGTCTCGCCGACCGACTTCATCTGCGTGCCGAGCGTCCGGTCGGCGCCGGGGAACTTCTCGAACGCGAACCGTGGGAACTTGACGACGACGTAGTCGAGCGTCGGCTCGAAGCTCGCGGGCGTCGTCCCGGTCAGGTCGTTGGGGATCTCGTCGAGCGTGTAGCCGACGGCCAAGCGCGCCGCGACCTTGGCGATCGGATAGCCGGTCGCCTTCGAGGCGAGCGCCGACGAGCGCGATACGCGCGGGTTCATCTCGATCACGCGCACGTCGCCGGTCTCGCGGCTGCGGGCGAACTGGATGTTCGAGCCGCCGGTGTCCACGCCGACCGAACGGATCACCGCGGCGGCCGCGTCGCGCAGCTCCTGGTATGCCTCGTCCGGGAGCGTCATCTGCGGGGCGACGGTCACCGAGTCGCCGGTGTGGACGCCCATCGGGTCGAGGTTCTCGATCGAGCAGACGATGACGACGTTGTCGATCCGGTCGCGGACGACCTCGAGCTCGAACTCGTCCCAGCCGCGCACCGACTCCTCGACGAGCACCTGGCCGATCGGCGACTCTGCGAGGCCGTGCTCGACCTGGCGGTACAGCTCCTCCTCGGTGTAGGCGAACCCGCCGCCGTGTCCGCCGAGCGTGAAGGCGGGCCGCACGACGGCCGGCACCATCAGCCCCTCCAGCTGGTCGAGGGAGGTGACGATCGCGGAGGCCGGGACCTTGAGCCCGCACGACTCGACCGCCTCCTTGAACTTGAGCCGGTCCTCGGCCCGCTCGATCGCCTCGAGCCGCGCCCCGATGAGCTCGATCCCGAGCTCGTCGAGGACGCCCTCGTTCGCCAGCTCGCGCGCGAGGTTGAGCGCGGTCTGGCCGCCCATCGTCGGCAGCAGCGCATCGGGACGCTCGATGCGCAACACCTCTGCGACCGACTCGACGTCGAGCGGCTCGAGGTACGTGCGGTCGGCGAAGCCGGGGTCGGTCATGATCGTCGCCGGGTTCGAGTTGACGACGATCGTGCGGAACCCGTCCTCGCGCAGCACCTTGAGCGCCTGGCAGCCCGCGTAGTCGAACTCGGCGGCCTGGCCGATCACGATCGGCCCGGAGCCGACGATGCAGATCGACTCGATGTCGTTGCGCCTAGGCATGCGCAACCTCGTCCACCCAGGCCTCGAGCAGCGGCCACGCGTCGTGCGGCCCCGGCCCCGCCTCGGGATGGAACTGAAGCGAGCGGGCGCGCAGGTCCGGCAGGTCGAGGCCCTCGACGGTCCCGTCGTAGAGCGAGACGTGCGATACCTCGGCCGCCTCGCTCGCCGCGACGGCGAAGCCGTGATTCTGGCTCGTCACCAGCACACGGCCCGTGAGCCGCTCGTGCACCGGATGGTTCGCGCCGCGGTGCCCGAACGGGAGCTTGTAGGTGTCGTGGCCGGTCGCGCGTGCGATCAGCTGGTGGCCGAGGCAGATGCCCATCACGTGCGTCCGGCCGAGCAGCTGCCGCACCGCCTCTGTCTCCGCGTCGAGCGGCTCGGGGTCGCCCGGGCCCGGCGAGAGGAGGACGCCGTCGTAGCCCGCGAGCTCGTCCGCCGATGTGTCGTGCGGATGGACGGTGACCGCTGCGCCGGCCTTGGCGAGCCGGCGCAGCACGGAGTTCTTGACGCCGTAATCCACGACGCCGATCTGCGCCCGGCCCTCCGCCGCAAAGACGTATGCCTCGTCGGTCGAGACGTCCTCGACGAGTGCGCGCCCGAGCATCGACGGCTGCTGCCCCGCGAGCTCGACCGCCTCCTCGACGCCGAGATCGGACGCGACCGCGATCGCCGGCGCCGAGCCCGCGTCACGCAGGTGGAGGACGAGGCTCCGCGTGTCGATCCCCGTCAGTGCCACGATGCCGTGCTCGCGCAGCCAGTCCGTCCATTCCGGTCCACGTGCCTCGCGCATGAGCACCGCGCGCGCGTGCGTCCGGGCTGATTCGCTCCGCTCCTCGGCGACGCCGTAGTTGCCGACCATCGGCGCGGTGAAGCAGATGAGCTGGTCCTCGAAGCTCGGGTCGGTGACCGCCTCCTGGTAGCCCGACATGCCGGTGGTGAAGACGGCCTCGCCGAGCGCATGGCCCTCGGCGCCGACCGACTCGCCGCGCCACACCGTCCCGTCTGCCAAGGCGAGGTAGCTCACTCGAACGCCACCGCCCCTCCGGCGAGCGTCATGTGCACGGCTCCCTTCAGCCTCGACCCCAGCAGCCACGAGTTGTCCGAGCGCGAGCGGAAAGGCTGCTCGCCGACCGTCCACTCGCGCTCGAGGTCGAGCAGGACGAGGTTCGCCCGCGCGCCCGTCGCGACCCGTGGCCGGTCGAGCCCGAAGACTCGCGCCGGACCGGCCGACATCCGCTCGAGGAGTGTCTCGAGCGGCAGCACACCCGGCGCGACGAGATGCGTGTGGAGCACGGCGAACGCGGTCTCGAGCCCGGTGACGCCGAACGGGGCGGCCTCGAACGGCACGTCCTTCTCGTGCGCCGCGTGCGGCGCGTGGTCGGTCGCGATCGCCTCGATCGTCCCGTCGCGCACCGCCTCGAGCAGCGCGATGCGGTCCTGCTCGGCGCGCAGCGGCGGGTTCATCTTCACGTTCGGGTCGAGCGAGCGCACCGCGTCGTCCGTCAGGACGAGATGGTGCGGCGTTGCCTCTCCGCTCGCGGCGACGCCCGCCTCCCGCGCGCGGCGGAGCGCGTCGACCGACTCGACCGCCGAGAGGTGGAGGACGTGGACCCGGCCGCTCTCATAGCGCGCGAGCGCGAGGTCGCGTTCGACGGCGACGGACTCGGCAACCGACGGATAGCCCGCGAAGCCGAGCTCGGCCGCGACGCGTCCCTCGTGGACGTGGCCGCCGTGCGAGAGCGTCGGCTCCTCGCAGTGGAGCGCGAGCGGCCGGTCGGTGCTGGAGGCGTATTGCAGCGCGCGGCGCATCAGGCCGGCGGAGGAGACCGGCATGCCGTCGTCGGAGAAGGCGACCGCTCCGGTCTCGGCGAGCTCGCCCATCTCGGTCAGCTCCTCCCCGCGCTGCCCGCGCGTGATGGCGGCGAGAAAGCCGACCGGTACCTCGGCCTCACGGCGCGCGGCCTCGACGAGCGCGCCGAGCGTGGCCGCGGAGTCGACGACCGGGTCGGTGTTCGGCATCGCGAGGATCGCGCAGTAGCCGCCGGCCGCCGCGGCGGCCGTGCCGCTCGCGACCGTCTCCTCGTCCTCGCGGCCGGGAGTACGCAGGTGGACGTGCGGGTCGACGAACGCCGGGGCGAGCACGAGCCCGGCCGCCTCGACGACGCGGTGCCCGTTCGCGTCCACGTGCTCCGCGACCTCTGCAATCGTGCCGCCGTCGATCCGCACGTCGAGCGACGCGTCGATCCCCTCGGTGGGATCGAGCACGCGTGCGCCGCGGATCACGAGATCCGCAGCGGGAAGCTCACGCTGCCAGAGCATCACGCGACCTCCGCGGCCGCGAGAGCCTGCACGCCGACCGGGCCGCCGGTGAGCACGTCGTAGAGGACGGCCATCCGCACGACGAGCCCCGAGCGGACCTGCCTCGCGATCAGCGAGTCGGGCGAGTCGGCGACGCTCGAATCGATCTCGACGCCACGGTTCATCGGCCCGGGGTGCATGACCTTCTGCCCGGGTCGCAGCCGCTCGGGCGTGATGCCCCAGCGGGCCGTGTACTCGCGGAGGCTCGGGACGAAGTTCGCGCCCGGCTCCATCCGCTCGTTCTGCATCCGGAGGACGTAGACGGCGTCCGCGTCGCGGATCGCCTCGATGTCCGTGGTCGTCTCCGCGGGCAGCTCGCGTGGCAGCAGGGCCGGCGGGCCGACGAGCGTCGCGCGGATCCCGACGAGCGCGAACGCCTGCAACAGCGAGCGCGCGACGCGCGAGTGGAGGGCGTCGCCGACGATCGCGACGTGGAGCCCTTCGAGCCGGCCGAACTCCTCCCGCAGCGTGTAGAGGTCGAGCAGGGCCTGCGTCGGGTGCTGGTGCTTCCCGTCGCCGGCGTTGACGACGTGCGCCTCGGTGACGCGGGCGACGAGCTGCGGCGCTCCGATCTGCGGGTGGCGGATCACGATCACGTCCGGGTCGTAGGCGCCGAGCGTCAGCGCCGTGTCCTTGAGCGACTCGCCCTTGTCCACCGAGGACCCGACCGACTTGACGCTGAGCGTGTCCGCCGAGAGCCGCTTCGCGGCGAGCTCGAACGAGGACGAGGTGCGGGTCGAGGACTCGTAGAAGAGGTTGACGATCAGGTGCCCCTTGAGCGTCGGCAGCTTCTTCACGTGCCGCTCGAGCGAGGTCTCGAAGGTGCGCGCCGTGCCGAGCAGCCGCTCGACGTCGTCGCGCGTCAGGTCGCCGACCGAGAGGAGGTGCCGCTTCGGCGGGTCCCCCGGGGGTCTCAGGTCGTCGGTCACCAGGCGAATCATCTGCTCTCCTCCTCCGGGGTCGAGACGAGCAGGACGGCGTCGACTTCGTCCACCTCGACGAGTTGCACCTGGATCCGCTCGCCGCGCGCGGTCGGCAGGTTCTTGCCGACGTAGTCGGGGCGGATCGGCAGCTCGCGGTGGCCGCGGTCGACGAGCACGGCGAGCTGGACGCGGGCGGGCCGGCCGTAGTCGAACAGCGCTTCGATCGCAGCGCGGATCGTGCGGCCGGTGTACAAGACGTCGTCGACGAGGACGACCGTCCGCCCGTCGAGCGGGAAGTCGAGCTGCGTCGCGCGGACGAGAGGCTGCGCCGCGAGCGGCGCCTCGCCGCCGCGGACGGTGACGTCGTCGCGATAGAAGGTGATGTCGACGGCGCCGAGCGCGGGCTCGACGCCCGAGCGCTCCTCGATCAGCTGCGCGAGCCGCCGCGCGAGCGGGACGCCGCGGGTCTGGATCCCGACCAGGGCGAGGTCGTCGAGCTCCGGGTTGCCCTCGATGATCTCGTGGGCGATTCTCGAAAGGGTCCTCCCGAGCCCGTCGGCGTCGAGAAGGCTTTTCCCCTGTTCAGGGGCGTGCGCGTTCATCCGACTCCTTTCCGGCCTCGCTGGACCGGGTTAAAGGGGTTCGTGCCGGGAGGACAATAGCGGCTGGTGCGGACGATCAGAACTGCGCCCGCGTCGGAGGTGCTGGACCGACGTCAGCGCAGGCGTGAGACGGCCGCCGCGAGCAACTCGAGGGCTGTCTCCTGCGCCGGATAGCGCTCGTCGGCCGCGAGGACGATCGCAACGGCGTCGGCGCTCGGCACCGCGAAGACCGCCGCCGCGTAGCCGGGACCGCCGCCGCCGTGGCCCACGACCGTCCCGAGCGGGCTCCCGGGGTCGGCCATCACACCGAGCCCGTAAGAGGGCCGGACGGAGCCGGGCGCCTCGAAGCCGATCGGGACGAACGTCCGGGGTTCGAGCATCTCGGCCGGCAGGCCACGCCAGAAGCCGACGAGATCCTCGGCCCGCGCGAGGAGCGTCCGGTGCCCGACCCAGCGCGGGTCGTAGACGCCGCGGACGTCGTCGACTCCGTCGAGGAGCAGCGCGCTCGAAGCCGCCACGGCGTCACGGAGGTCGGCCGGCCGCTCGGCCACCGCCGCGTCCGCGAGGCCGAGCTGCGGGAGGAACGCCGTAAGCCCGCCGTGCTCGTCGAGCAGCCGTCGCAGCAGCAGGTAGCCCGTGTTCGAGTACGCCCAACCCTTCCCCGGCTCGAACTGCGGCCCGGCCGCGGCCGTGCGGGCGAGGAACTCGTCGTCGTCCCACGCGCGTCCCGGCTGTGTCCGCACCGCCTCGTGATACTCCGGCAGCGAGCCGTAGTCGCGCACGCCGCTCGTGTGGTCGAGCAGCCCCCGCACCGGGTCGAGCTCGACTGCGCCTTCGCGCACGAGGAGCAGGACGGCCGCGGCGACTGCCGTCTTCGTGACGCTGTAGATCGGGTAGCGGGCGTCAGGGTCGCCGGTGATCTCGACGTCGTCACCCAGCGCGACGAGCGTGGTGACGCTCACGCGAGCTGCCGGAACGCGCCGGTGAGGCGAGCCGCTCGAGGATCGCCATCAGCTCCACGGGGAACGCGTACGTCCGCCGTCGGCAGCTCGCGGTCGGGCTCGTCCACTACCCCCGACGCTATACCGTCCTCACGATGAACGAGGAGCTCCTCGACCGGTACGCGGACCTCATCGTCGACTTCGGCGCCAACGTCCAGCCCGACCAGGTCGTGGCGGTGGAGGCGCCGCCCGAGGCCGCGCCGCTCGTGCACCGGATCGCCCGCCGCGCCTACGAACGCGGCGCGCGCTACGTGGACGTCGCCTACTTCGATCCGCACGTGAAGCGGCTGCGGGTCGAGCTGGCCGCCGAGGACTCGCTCTCCTGGGTGCCGCCGTGGCTAGGTCGCCGCATCCTCGACCTCGGCGAGCTCGGCGCGGCCCGGATCCGGCTGAGCCCGATCGTCCCACCCGGGCTGCTGGCCGGGCTCGACCCGGTGCGGGCGGACCGAGATCGGCTCCCGAACCTGCCGGAGGTCCTCCGGACGATCGACGACCGGTCCATCGCCTGGACGATCTCACCGTTCCCGACGGAGGCGTGGGCGCAGGTCGTCTTCCCCGAGCTCGAGCCGGCGGCGGCGGTCGAGGCGCTCTGGCGAGACCTCGAGCACGTCTGCCGTCTCGACGAGCCCGACCCCGCCGGCGCCTGGGAGCGGCGAATGACGGAGATCTGGCAGGCGGCGTGCCGCCTCGACGAGCTCGGGCTCGACGCTCTGCGGTTCGTCGGGCCTGGCACCGACCTGACCGTGGGCCTTCTGCCCAGCTCCCGGTTCGCTCGGGACGGCGGCCGCGCGACGACGCGGACCGGCGTCCAGCACATGCCCAACCTGCCGACCGAGGAGCTCTTCACGACCCCCGACCCCGAACGGACGCAGGGCGTCGTGGCCTCGACGAAGCCGCTCGACCTGGGCGGCTCCCTCGTGACCGGGCTGCGGATCCGCTTCGAGGGCGGCCGCGCCGTCGAGATCGAGGCGGACTCGAACGCCGAGGCCGTACGTGCGCGTTGCGCAACGGACGAAGGCGCCTCACGACTCGGCGAGGTGGCGCTCGTCGACCGGGAGAGCCGCATCGGTCGCCTGGGCCGCACCTTCTTCAGCACGCTGCTCGACGAGAACGCGGCCAGCCATGTCGCGCTCGGTTCCGCTTACGCGCTGCCGATCGGAGATCCCGCGGACCTGCCGCGGATCAACGAGAGCGCGATCCACGTCGACTTCATGATCGGCTCGGACGACGTCACGGTCAGCGGCGTGACCCGCGCCGGCGACGAGCTCCCGCTGCTCGTGGGCGGTACGTGGCAGATCTGACCGCGGCGTAGAGCGCCGACCACTGCCGCACGTCGAGATCGCGCGCCGTGGCGTGCGGGTCGAAGCCGAGCTCGTGCGCGACCCGATGGACGGGGCCGCGCGGGAAGACGCGGTCGAGCGGCGCACGGGACTCGAAGGCGCGCCGCAGCACCGCTCCGTAGGCCCGCGCATCCTCCAACGGGACGAGCGGCTCGGGCCGCCGCGTCGCCCGCAGCACCGCGGCGTCGACGCTCGGCGGCGGGGCGAAACAGGCGCGCGGCACTCGCCGGACGATGCTCAGCTCGTACCACGCACCCCAGTTGCAGCCGAGCAGCGTCGACGGCCAGACCGCGGTCCGCTTCGCGGCGAGCCCCCACTCCACGATCGCGTCGAGCTGCGTCAGAGGCACACGCGGGTCGCCGAGCAGGCGGCGGAGGATCGTGGTGCCCACGGCGAACGGCAGGTTCGCGACGACCGCGAAGGGCTCGTCCCCTAGCGGCAGCACCGCCGCGTCCCCCTCGACCACCTCGACGCGCGGATCGTCGCCGAAGCGCGTCTCGAGCTGCTGCAGCCCAGCCGGGTCGAGCTCGATCGCACGTACGCGTGCGCCCGCTTCGGCGAGCGCGCGAGTCAGCGCGCCGCCGCCGGCGCCGACATCGAGCACGAGCGCCGCCGGCGGGATCCCGGCATCGCGGACGAGCTCGTCTGCGAAGGCGCGACTACGAAGTGCGTGGCGACCGCGCGGCCGCGCCTGCGGTGAGGCGCGCCCTGCCACGGAGGAAGACCGTCATCGTGGGCATCGGCGGCAGTCTACGGCTCAGAGATGAGCTCGTCGGGCTCCGTGAGCGCCTCGATCACGTCCTTCGCCGGCTCGAGGTCCGCCTCCGGGACGAGAACGCTCACGGCGTCCTCGTCCGGCGACTGCTCGACCGACGAGTCGATGCCGGCGTTGCGGAGGATCTCCTGCAGCTCCTCCGCCTCGGCGACGTCGCCGGCGGTCGCGAGTTGAACCATCCCGCTCACTGCTGCTCGATCATAGGGACTGCCGCCTCCGTCCGGGGCGGTCGCGCGCCGCTCTTCAGCAGTTGCGGCGCGCCGCGCTCGGGGAACGGCACTTCGATCAGGTCGAAGTCGCGAGGCACGACCGTCTCGGGAAAGACCGCGCGGGCCTCGTCGGCCAGCTCGGGACCGAAGTAGCGCGGCGAGACGTGGGTGAGGGCGAGCAGGCGCACCTGGGCGAGGCGGGCTACCTCGGCGGCCTGCGCGGCCGTCGAGTGCATCGTCTCGCGCGCACGTTCGGCCTCGTCGGCGAGGAAGCTGGCTTCGTGCACGAGGAGGTCGGCGCCGTGCGCGGCCTGGACGACGAGCGGGGACGGCGCCGTGTCGCCGGTCAGCACGAGCCTCCGCCCCGGCCTCGGCTCGCCGAGCACGTCCGCCGGGGTCACGGTCCGACCCGAGTCGACCGTCACCTCCTCCCCGGCCTGCAGCCGCCCGCGCGCCGGGCCGCCGGGGACGCCGAGCGCGTCAGCAGCGGCGACGTCGAATCGGCCGGGCCGTTCGGGCTCGACGATCGCGTAGCCGAGCGCCTCGGCGCCGTGCTCGACGGCGAACCCTTCGATGGTGTAGTCCCCGCGCTCGAGCCGCTCTCCCGGGTCGAGCTCGACAGGCGTGAGTGGGTACGGCAGCCGCCCGATGAACGGCTGCAGCCGCTTGAAGAGCTCACGCAGGCCGCGCGGCCCGTAGACAGTGAGCGGCGTCTCGTCCCGGCCGCGGAGGGCAAACGTCTTCAGCATCCCCGGCAGGCCGAGGAAGTGGTCGGCATGGAAGTGCGTGAGGAAGATCTCCTGCAGGTCGGGCAGTCCGATCGCCGACCGCTGCAGCTGCCGCTGCGTCCCCTCGCCACAGTCGAAGAGGAGCCGCTCGCTGCCCCGCCGCACGAGCAGCGCCGCCGGGGCGCGCTGCGCGGTCGGCATCGAAGCGGCCGTGCCGAGGAAGACGACGTCGAGATCCACCTGGCGATTCTAGGAAGGCGGGGCAAATCCCACCTGTCGACGGTGTCTTGGGCCCTGGAGCTCGGCTAGGCTCGGCCCATGGCCGATCCGACCGTGCTCGAGGTCTACCGCCGCGAGGTCACGCTCGAGCTCTACCGCGACATTCGAGAGCTCTACAAGACGCACTCGATCGCGGAGGATGCGCGCGATCTGCCGGGCCTGATCTCGACGCTGACGCCGGACTGCGTCTACGAGCTCGTCCAGACCGGGCACCGCTGGGAGGGCCATGACGGCGCGACGCGCTTCTACACGGAGTTGCTCACCGCGTTCCCGGACATCGAGTTCAACCTGACCGACATCGTGATCGGGCCGCAGGGCGTCTGCGAGGAGGCGAACGTCTCGGCCACCCAGCAGGCACCGTGGCTCGGTGTGCCACCGGTCGAGGGCCGGCTGGAGTGGAAGGTCCTGATCTGGTTTCCGTGGGATCCGGAGCAGCGGCTCTTCCGCGGCGAGAAGGTCTACACCTTCGGGATCGAGCTTCCGCCGGCGGCTTAGGGAACGACGAGCTTCTCGCCCGGGACGATCGTCGCCGAGGCGAGGTGGTTCCGCTGCTGGATCTCCCAGACGCCCTGCCGCGGGTCGCCCGAGTACGTGCGCTCGGCGACGGACCACAGCGTGTCCCCCGGTTTCACGACGTACGTGCGCTTCGGCCCGGCGCCGCTCGAGCCGCGCGCCGCGAGCCCGACGACGAGCGCCAGAGCACAAACCAGGATCAGGAGCTTGCCGAACATCTGTTCGCATGGTAGGCGAACATCTGTTCGGTGTCAAGAGAGGTTAGCCTCACGAGTGTGAGAGCGGAAGAAGCCCGGTGGCTCCTGCGCGTGGGTGCGGCGGTTGCCACGCTGTGGATCCTGATCCGGAAGCGGCCTTCGCGCGACTCCTAGGGGTCCGTCAGGCAGCCGCAAGGACTGCGTCGACGAGCCTGGCAGCCCCGAAACGAACCGGATCGTCTGCGGGTAGCCCCGTCTCGTCTTCCGCCGCCGCGATCGCGGCGCGCGCCTCCTCCTCCCCGAGCACGCTCGTGTTGAGCGCGACCGCGGCGACCCGTGCCGGACGCGCGGGCAGGGCGAGCCGCTCGTGCAGATCGACGAGCTCGCGCAGCGGCGGAATCGGGTGCGGCCCTCCTCCGGCGCCCTCGATCTGCGTGCGGCCGACCTCGTGGCAGAGCACGAGCAGGTGCGGGACGCACCCGTGGTAGAGGCCGAGCGCGACGCCGGAATACACGGGATGCAGGAGCGAGCCCTGGCCCTCGACCCAGAGCAGCTCGCCGCCGCGAGCGCGCCCCTCGACGACGAGGCGCTCGGCCGCGCCGGCGAGGAAGTCGGCCACGACCGCGTCGACCGCGATCCCCCAGCCGGCGATGGCCATGCCGGTCTGGCCCGTCGGGACGAAGACGGAGCGCAACCCGCGTCGCCGCGCCTCGAGGTCGAGCTCGAGCGACACGGTCATCTTCCCGATCGCGCAGTCGGAGCCGACGGTGAGGACGATCGTCGCGTCGACCGCCAGGTTCTCGCCGGTGGCGGTCGAGAGCTCGGGGGGCGGCCGGCGCAGGTCGCGCAGCTCGACGCCGCGCTCCGCGGCGAGCTCACGAAGCACCGGGTCGTCCGCGAGGAAGACGTGGAGTCCGTTCTCGACGTCGAGGCCGTGCTCGACGCAGGCGCGGAGGATCGCGATCCACTCCGGCGGGAACCGGCCGCCCTGCGTCGCGACGCCGACGAGCGCGGTCGTCGGGCCCAGCGGGATCGCGTCCACGACGCTCTCCACCACCGGCACGCCCTCCTCCGTCTCGCCCGCACGGGTCGAGTCGAGGATCGCGACGACGTCCTCCCGCCGGTAGCGGAGGACGCCGCGCATCGTCTTCCCGTAGTGCGGGTCGCCGGAGAAGCCCTCAGCGAGCAGCAGATACCGCATGGACACCCAGCCCCGGCTCCTCCGGTGGAAGCTGCACGCCGTCGACGAACGGGACGCCCGGCCACGGGTCGTGCGCGAGCAGGAGGTTGCCGTCGAGGTCGACGTGGTCGAAGAGAGACGCGACCTGCGCGCCGGCCGAGATGCCGAGCCCGGACTCGATCATGCAGCCGAGCATGCAGCCGAGGCCGAGCGCGCGGGCGGCGTGCACCATCCGCACCGCCTCGCGGATCCCGCCCGACTTGGCGAGCTTGACGTTGATCCCGTGCGCGCGCTCCGCGCACGCCGCGACGTCCGCGAGCGTATGGCAGTCCTCGTCGACGTAGACCGGGAGCGGTGACCGGCCCTTCAGCTCGGGGCCGCCGGGGTCGCCGGCGGGCAGCGGCTGCTCGCAGTAGGCGACGCCGAGCTCGGCCAGTGCGGGCAGCGCCTCGAGAGCCTCGTCGAGGCTCCACGCCTCGTTGACGTCGACCTGCAGCGGCAGTTCGCCTGCGACGCCGCGCACCGCGCGGACGCGCTCGACGTCGAGACCGTCCCGACCGCCGAGCTTCAGCTTGAGACGCCGGAACCGATCCAGTGCCTTCTCGGCGCGGCGGGCCATGTCGTCGGGATCGCCGAGCCAGATCGTCCAGCTCGTCGGCGGCCCGGCGCGCCGGAGCCCGAGCAGCCGCCAGACCGGCTGGCCGAGGAGCTTGCCCTGCAGGTCGTGCAGCGCGGCGTCGACGGCCGCGCGGGCGGCGAACTCGCGCGCCGGCAGGCGCTCCATCACCGCCTCGAGCGCGAACGGGTCGTCTCCCAGCAGCTCCTGGTGCTCCTCGACGTAACCAAGCGCCGACTCGGCCGACTCCTCGTAGCGATCGACCGGCTGCGCCTCCCCGAAGCCCGAGACGCCGGAGTGCCGGACCTCGACGACGACCACGTCCTCGCTGTCCCGCGCGCTGCGGGAGATGACGAACGTCTCCGCCAGCTCGAGCGTGACGATCCGCGCGGAGACGTCCACGGCCGGAACGTACCAACGTCAGACCGCCGGTAGACTGGCCCTCTCCCCGCGCCAGTAGCTCAGGGGATAGAGCGCGCGCCTCCGGAGCGCGAGGTCGCAGGTTCGATTCCTGCCTGGCGCATCGAGCTAGCCCGTGCGGGTGCAGGTCGAGGCGCTGTATGCCGTGACCTTGTCCGGAGTCCAGTTGTAGAACGCGAGCGCCCGCTTCTGCGTGTCGTCGTTGCGGACGGCGAGCAGCGCGTGCGTCGGGACCCCCGCCTTCGTCGTGACCAGGAGACGAACGAGCACCCGGGCCTTGCTCCCGCATTGCGTGGTGATGTGACCGAACAGGTTCGGCGTCGCAGTCGTCGGAGGCGTGGGAAGGCCTTTCGGCTTCAGCGGAATCTGGTGCTTCACGCGCTGGCACGACGACTTGTCGACTCTCAGGCTGTTCTTCTTTGCGCCGAGGCCCAGCTGCGACAGCGTCGTCGTGACGCCGTCCTTCACGACGGTCTTCGTGCCGGTGATGAGCACGAGCGCCCCCGGCTGCGGCTTGCCGTTGGCCGGAGGCAGGGTGACGCTTCCGTACAGGTTGATGGTGCGCTGTCGACTCACGCGGCACGAGTACGTCGCGTTGCTGGTGGCCGCACCCGTGGCGCCCCGAGTCGGCGCGGCAGAGCTTGCATGAACGCCCACGGCAGCCCCGCCGAATGCAGCTGCCACCGCTCCCACGATCCAGATTCGACGGAGACCCCACATATGCGACGAAGCTACCACTTTGCAGAGCTTTTCTGAAGTCGGCGGCCCCCTGGAAGCGACGGCCGCTCGGTCCGGGAACGCCTAGCGGGGTCTCGCCGGACGGAGCGCCTCGGCGAGGCCGTCGCCGAGGAGATTCACGCAGACGAGGATCAGGATGAGCAGCCCGGCCGGGCCGACGAGCGTCCACCAGCCGAGCCCGTACGCGAGGCTGCCCGACTGCGCGTCCCCGATCAGGTTCCCGAGCGTCGGCTCGACGGCCGACGGGACGCCGACGTTGAGGAACTCGAGCGTGGCTTCGACGATGATCACCATGCCGAGCAGGGAGGTCGTGGCGACGATGATCGTGCTGCCCGCATTGGGAAGCAGATGGCGGAAGAAGATCCGGCGATCCGAGGCGCCCAGGGATTGCGCAGCGTGAACGAACTCGCGCTCGCGTAGCGAGGCGATCTCGGCTCGGACGACCCGTGCCACCTGAATCCAGAGGAAGAAGCCGATGATGAGGGTCGCCTTCGTGACCGTCACGGGGAGGAAATACGTGTACGCGAGGAGCAGGAACATGAGCGCGGGGAAGACGCCGAGCATGTCGCCGAAGCGCATGATCAGCGAGTCCAACCAGCCGCCGCGGTAGCCCGCAATGCCGCCGAGCAGGATCCCCACGACGCTCGCGAGCAGCGTGGCCAGCAGGGCGGACTGCTCGCTGTAGTGCAGTCCGTAGAGCATCCTCACGAGCATGTCGCGGCCGAGCTGGTCGGTGCCGAGAACGTGCCACCCGCTCAACACCGGGGCGTGGTTCTGCCACTTCCCGATGTAGACCGTATGCGGGTTGGGGACGAACCGTGGGGCGAGTGCGCCGGCCGCGAACACGACAACGAGGATGACGCCGGCGCAGACGGCGACCGGTTGTTGCAGCAGCCGGTGCCAGGCCCGCCGACGGCCGCTCCGGCGAGGTTCGCTGCGAGTCGTCGCTGTCCCGGCCTGCTCGGCGACGCCCGACACTTCAGTCCGCCCTCACGCGCGGGTCGAGCCACGCGACGAGCGCCTCGCTCAGCGAGGAGGCGACGATCATCACGCACGCACTGATCAGCAGGAGGAACATCAGGGCGTACGCGTCCACCTGGATGATTCCGTCGGAGTTGTACGGCAGCAGGGTGAGGAAGAGGCTCCCTACTCCCCCGAGCTTGAAGATGTAGTCGACGACGAGCGCCGCGCCGAAAATCAGTCCGAGGCCCGAGACGAGCGCCGGCACGAAGGTCACGAATGCGTTCTTCAGGGCGTGACGCTGCAACACCGCACGCTCGGTGAGGCCCTTGCCCCGCGCGACCGTGATGTACGGGGCGTCGAGGGTGTCGATCAGGGAGTTGCGCAGATAGCGCGCGTTCACTGCAATGAACCCGAGCGCGAGCGCGAGCGCAGGAAGTGTGAGGTGGTAGATCACCTCGCCGACGTGGGTCAGCCCGTGCCCGGCCGCCGGGCACTGGAAGTTGTGCAGATCGACTCCCTGTCCGCTCGGGCAGTTGCCCGCCCAGCCGACCGGCGGAAACCAGGGAACCCCCCATCCGCCCGGGATCCGGCCGAACCCGTCCTGCAGCACGATCGCGACCACGAACCCCGGCACCGCCCAGGCGACATACGTCCCGATGCGCAGCGTGAAATCGATGGGCTTGCCGCGGTTCGCCGCGGAGATGAGGCCCACGGGAATCGAGATGACGACGACGATGACCAGCGTCAACGCGAGCAGCGCCATCGTCCGACCGAACGCGGCCATCACCATGGAGAAGATGTGGGGGTAGATCAGGCCCTGCGTGAAGCTCTGGCCGGTCGGTATGCCCTTCAGCCACAGCCAGTAGGCGTGCGCGGTCGAAGTGCCGCGCAGTGGATAGAACTTCGAGGCGAAGTAGTAGAAGCCCAGGGACATCGCTGCGAACATGGCGACGAGGCCGAGAACCAGCCGCCGCAGGAGAAAACCGGCCATCCCCTACATGATGTTGATTCAGGCGCCCGAGGGCAAAACTCGCCCTACGAGCAGGCAGTTCGGCCGAACCAGTTCCGGCTAGCCTCGCGCCGGTGCTCCGCTATCTCCGCAGCCTCGACCCGCGCCTGCCGCGTCCCGTCTATGTGCTCGAGCTTGGGGCGCTCGTCAACGCGTTCGGCAACGGCGTCGTCCTCCCGTTCCTGCTCATCTACCTCCACAACGTGCGCGGCATCCCCTTCGGGCTCGCCGGCACCGCGGCTGCGGTCCAGTCGGCGGCGGCGCTCGCGAGCGGATTCCTCGGCGGGACGCTCTCGGACCGGGTCGGCCCGAAGCGCGTGCTGCTCGGCGCGCTGGCGGTGATGACGGTCGCCTTCGCGCTGATGCCACTGATCCGGACGGCCTGGGAGGCGTTCGCGATCTACACGCTCTGGGGCATCGGCAGCGGCTCGTTCTGGCCGTCGCAGTCGGCGTTGCTCGCCGCGCTGACACCGGCCAGGCGGCGCGCGCCCGCGTACGCGCTGCAGCGCCTTGCCATGAACGTCGGCGTCGCGCTCGGCGGCGTCGTCGCGGGGCTGATCGCCTCGGTCGGGGATCCGGAGACGTTCACCGTCCTCTTCGCGATCAACTGCGTGACGTTCGTCGGCTACATGGTCGTGCTCGCCTGGGTTCGCGCGCCCGCGCTGCACGAGGGACGGCTCGGCGGCAGCTGGCGCGCCGTCCTCGGCGACCGGGTCTTCACGCTCTACACGCTGCTCAACGCCGCCTTCATGACGGCCGCCATCTCGCTCGTGGTCGAGCTGTTGCCGGCGTTCGGCAAGAACGTCACCGGGATCAGCGAGAAGGAGGTCGGCATCGTGTTCGCGCTCGACGCGCTCGGAGTCGCCCTCTTCCAACTCCCGGTCGTGAAGCTGTCGGAGGGACGGAGCCGCATGCGCGGCCTCGCGCTGATGGGGATGCTGTGGGCGGTGACGGCCCTCGCGATCTGGGCCGCCGGCTCGTGGACCCGGGCCACGGAGGCGTTCGGGATCCTTGCCGCCGCGGTGCTCGTGTTCGCGGTCGGCGAATGCCTGCACGGGGCGATCCACGCCCCGCTCAGCGTCGACCTCGCGCCGCCGCAGCTCGTCGGCCGCTACGTCGCCGCCGCGAGCATCTCGTGGCAGATCGGCTGGATCGTGGGACCGGCGGCCGGCGGCTTCCTCCTCCAGCACCGGCCGCTTCTGCTCTGGCCGATCGCAGCCGGGGTCAACCTCGCCTGCGCGGCGGGAGCCCTGGCGCTCGAGCCGCGGCTGCCCGCCGGAGTGCGCCGGACACCGCACGGCGAAGCCGTGCCGTTGCCAATTCCGGCGAGCGGGTAGCATTCCCCGGCCATGCCAGCGACCGCCGACCCCCTCAGTACCGATGCCCAGCCTGCCGCGCATCCGCTCGCGTCGCGCCGTGCCCGGAGCTCCGGTCGTCGAGACGCGGCCGGGGCCTGCTGAGCTTCGCGCCGGCGGGGTCACCTGGATCCACCTCCTCTCGCCGACCGCGGGCGAGGCGCAACTTCTCGCCAGCCGGTTCGGCTGGCACCCCCTCGACGTCGAGGACGTCCTCTCCCGCCGCCAGCGGCCGAAGATCGACGCCTATCCCGCCGAGGACGGCGACGGCGGCTACCTCTTCGGCGTCCTCCACTTCCCCGTCTATGACAAGACGGTCGGGCGCCTGAACGCCGGCGAGCTCGACTTCTTCCTCGGAACCGACTACCTCGTCACGCTGCCGAGCGTCGAGCTGCGGCCCGTCAGCCTCCTCTTCCGCCGTGCCGAGGAGAACCCGGAGCTCCGCGACCAGCTCCTCTCGCGTGGCTCAGGCCGCCTGCTGTACGAGGTCCTCGACGATCTCTACGACTACTGCTTCCCGATCCTCGACAAGATCGGCTTCAAGCTCGAGCAGATCGACGAGGAGATCGGGGCGGCCGAGGGCGCCAAGGGGCTCGTCACCGACATCCACAAGGTCAAGCAGGAGATCATCTCCTACCGCAAGATCATCAAGCCACAGCGGCCGACGCTCCGCGTGCTCGAACGCTCGATCGAGCGCGTCTTCCCCGAGGACCTCGAGCTCTACTTCGACGACATCGTCGACGCGAGCGAGCGCATCTGGGACATCCTCGACAACTACAAGGAGGTCGTGGAAGCGCTCGAGGACACGAACGAGTCGCTGATCTCGCACCAGCAGAACGACATCCTCTACGTCCTCACGGTCTTCAGCGTCGTGTTGCTGCCGCTGACCGTGCTGACCGGATTCTTCGGGATGAACGTCCACTTCCCGGGTATCGACACGTGGGACGCGTTCTGGGGCGCTCTCGGACTGATGGCGGTCACCATCGTCGGCATGCTCGCCTTCTTCCGCTGGAAGCGCTGGCTCTGAGCTTCAGCCGGGAGTAGGTCAGGCGGGCGCGTCGCCTGCGTCCGACGTTCCTTCGCCGGACGTCTCGGGCTGTGCAGCCGCGGGCGGGGCGGGCGGCTCCGCGGGCGTGACGGAAGGCTCGGGTGCCGCAGCCTCGCTCGTCGCCGAATCGTCGGATCCGCCGCCGAACAAGCGCTTCAACCAGTTGCTCATGGCCACGATGCTACAAGGCCGGGCGGACGCGCGCTTGTAGCCTCTCCGTGTGAAGCGGCTCTGGGCGCCCTGGCGGCTCGAGTACGTCCAGCACGCGGACGAGGGGGGCGAGTGCGTCTTCTGCCGGGCCGCCGCGCTGCCGGAGGACGAGCCGGAGCTCGTGATCCATCGGGGCGACCTCGCCTTCGTCCTCCTCAACAAGTTCCCGTACGCCTCGGGCCACCTGATGGTCGCGCCGTACCGGCACGGCTCGGCGTTCGACGACCTCGGGGAGGCCGAGACACTCGAGGCACATCGGCTCGCGGTCGAGGGGATCGAGGCGCTGCGAGCCGTCTTCGCCCCGGAGGGCTTCAACGTCGGCTGGAATCTCGGCCGCGTCGCCGGCGCGGGCATCGTCGACCACGGCCACCTCCACGTCGTGCCGCGCTGGAACGGGGACACGAACTTCATGCCGGTGCTCGCCGACATCAAGGTCATCCCCGAGCACTTGCTGGAGACGCGCCGCAAGCTGGCGGACAGCTGGCCGTCGAAATAAGCTTCGGCGATCGATGCGTTGGCGC
>Ga0207693_10000698_pt1 | contig 30147 bp, 29 predicted proteins | sample LARL81metaG_FD_184347 | JGI IMG/M metagenome (GOLD analysis project Ga0207693, IMG submission 184347) | Corn, switchgrass and miscanthus rhizosphere microbial communities from Kellogg Biological Station, Michigan, USA - LAR L8-1 metaG... | ecosystem: Host-associated > Plants > Roots >... | reverse complement strand
AAAATGTCGCCGACCATCGACCAATTGTCGACATACGACAGATCGAGGCGAACACCCTTCTCCCACGAAAGGTCGGATCGTCCACTTACCTGCCACAAACCCGTGACGCCTGGCTTAACGAGCAGCCTGCGCTGAACGTCAAGGTCGTAGGACTCAACTTCCCGCCTCAACGGCGGACGCGGACCGACGACACTCATCTCTTGTCGGAGCACGTTGATGAACTGCGGCAGCTCATCGATACTGAAACGCCGCAATATGCGACCGATTGATGTTATACGCGGATCGTCTCGGATCTTGAAAAGAAGACCATCACTTTCGTTGTTTCCAAGGAGGCTCTCCAGCTGCTTGTCCGCGTCTTGCACCATAGTGCGGAACTTCAGCATCGAAAAAGGCCTGCCGTCGATCCCGATGCGTTCAGCGGAGTAGAAAACTGGGCCTCTACTAGTGAGCTTGATCGCGATGGCAGCGATGGCGCAGATCGGCAGGGTCGCTATCAGGGCCGCTAATGCGAAGCAAAAGTCAAAGGCGCGCTTTTGGAACCGCTTCGCACCGTGATATTGCGGTTTCTCAATATGCAACAGCGGTAGTCCGGCATTCGGGCGCATCACCAACCGGGAAAGCGCGACATCCATGACGCACGGCGAGACCACAAGTTCAACGTCCATCGCCTCGAGCTCCCAAATAAGCCTGCGGATTCCTTGGAAACCGAAATGTTCAGTGCCGGCAATCGCGACTGTGTCGGCACCGCAGGTGCGGATCTCCTGCAGCGCTTGGGTTTCGCCACCGATGATGGGAATCTCGCGTCCGTTGACGACAAGATGTTCGCCGCGTGGAGGGCCGTAGCCGGTGATGCCAACCCCCACCACCTGATATCCATTCGTCGGGTTGTCGGTCAACTCGTTGACGAGATTCTGTACCGCAGCACTTTCCCCGATGGCCAACACCGCAGTTTGATATCGCCCCTGGGCGCGCCCGCGCGCCAGATGCCTTCGCCACATAGATCTACTCAGTACAAGCCCGAGAATCCCAGCGGGAAGAGCCACCGCGAGATAGCCTCGCGAGATCTCGAGCTTGACAAGCAGTTCGGCCAAAGCGATGGCCCCAAAAGTCCAAAAGGAAGCCGTCACTACCCGCCGGTACTCCTCGATGCCCCCACCGATGTACCTTGGCGACCTACTACGAAATCCTGCCAGAGTGAATAACCAGATAACTACAAGCAGAGCCGAGTAAGCCGCTACGTAATGGCTCGTATAGCTGGGTGGGGTGGAACTGTTGCCGAATCGGACATATTGCCCCAGCACCACCGCCCCGCACACCACAACTGTGTCTGTTATTAGCAGATTAGTGGTGTAACGGCGTTCCCACTTCGACCGCGCTGGACCCCGCTTCGGCGCCCCCGCCGCCGTCGTTGCCACGGCGGATTCTGGGTCAACCGAGGCCCCTGTGAATACCTGATTATTGAGCACCACGGTGTTTCGCCACCTTGCGGTCGCCGGGTGCTTACGTCCGGTTCGAAGTGGGTGAACAGAAACGGTTTGCTCAGGCACGGGTCCGTCCCCCAACGCCTGTGTTGAGATCGACAACTCCAACCGCCCAGTGGCACTCGGTCAGCAGGCTGCCTGGCATAGGGGACCGAGTGAACCCGCTGGGTTCGGTGGTCAACGTTTGCATGATCAGTTTGGCTGGCCGGCGGAGCCGGGTGCTGTCCACCGACTCCGCCGGCGTTGAACCACGCTTGGCGCGCGGGCCTACGGAGGTACCGACGTGGTTCACACAACCATCCCCTTCGCCGGAGCGTCGACGTTTGTGGCTCTACACTCCACCTAGCTGTCGCAAATATAACTACGTTCGCCGTACTGACGTCCGCGGGCCACACATCCCCCTGGTTCGCTGAAGGTACCACCCGGTAGGGCGCGCCAGCAACAAAATCTGGCAAATTTTACGTCTGGATCGATTGCCAACAGATACACCGAGCTAATAACTTCACCCGGTTGGTAGCTCGTGTGCGCCATAACCAGCTGAAATCGGTGCTTGCCTCGTCCTACCCATCAGCTGACACGTTGTCACAGATAGCGCGACACGCCGCTGCTTAGCAAGCATAACGGAGGCAAACTTGACCTTTGCGGCGCGTCAACAGGCCGAGCCTCTGGACATGACGGAGCTGCGAATTGAACGTCGCGACAGTCAATATGGCAAAGCTCATCGGTCGAGAAGGTGAACGCCTGGCTTTTCAGAGCACGGCCCCTGGCGCGACCGGCGCAAAGGTCGCCGCCGGCTTCACCGTGCGCGACGCCACAGCCCCGGTTGAACCGACAGAAATTACGCTGATGTCGGTCGTAGCAAGGTTGAACGCGTATGAGAATTTGGCACGGGTGTCGGGCAGATCGGCGACTTTGACTACGCAAATAATCACGAGCGGCAAAGCCGTTCTCCTGAGTTCGTAGGCACGCAGCCAAGGTTTCGATGCTCTTTTGCTGGGCGAAGTGCGCGTCAGCGCTCTATTGTCACAACCCGCGGAAGCGCCGACCTGGAGAACGCTCCGTAGTCACAACTGCCGCGGAGTAGACGAGGGGCGTTGCTGGTTCACAGTCGGTTTGCGCGGCGTGGATGAGGGCGTCGACTTTGGCTGAGGCAAGCAGTAAGCAACGCTTGCCGACCCAGCCACATGTACATCGCGCTTGGCTTCTGTAACGAAGATGAACCACCAAGACGGTGTCTGGGCTGCCTCTCAAGTCGCCCATCGCGCTTAGGCTACGCCGTCGGCGAGTGCGTGTGCACCGCATTGCCGGCCGGCCCGAGGGCCACGTTTCAGCGTTGGCAATCAGGTAGCTGTTGCGAGATCAGCCCAAGATCAGGCCCGAGGTAGGCACGCCGGTGCCGGCGGTGACGAGCACATGCTCGACATCGTCGACCTGGTTGACCGAGGTTCCGCGCAGCTGCCGTACACCCTCCGCGATGCCGTTCATGCCGTGGATGTAGGCCTCACCGAGCTGACCGCCGTGGGTGTTGATCGGCAGCCGGCCACCGATCTCGATGGCGCCGCCGGCGATGAAGTCCTTGGCCTCACCCGTGCCGCAGAAGCCCAGCTCCTCCAGCTGAATCAGCGTGAACGGGGTGAAGTGGTCATACAGAATCGCCGTCTGGATGTCGGCCGGCTTCAGACCCGACTGCTGCCACAGCTGCTTGCCGACCAGCCCCATCTCGGGCAGGCCCAGCTCCGGCCGGTAGTAGCTGACCATCGAATACTGGTTCGGGCTGGAGCCCTGCGACGCGGCCTCGATCACCGCGGGCCGGCACTTGAGATCCCTGGCGCGTTCGACGGAGGTGATCACCAGCGCCACACCGCCATCGGTCTCCTGGCAGCAGTCCAGCAGTCGCAGCGGTTCTGCGATCCACCGCGAGTTCTGGTGATCCTCAAGGGTGATCGGCTTCTGGTAGAAGTACGCCTTCGGGTTCTTGGCCGCGTGCTTGCGGTCGGCCACCGAAACCGCACCGAAGTCCCTGCTCGTCGCCCCGGACAGGTGCATGTAGCGGCGGGCGATCATCGCCACCTGGGCCGCGGGCGTGGAAAGGCCGTGCGGGTAGGAGAACGAGTTGTCCACTCCCGTCGAGTCGGCGTTCTCCACCAGCCGCAGTTGCACCTGACCGAACCGCTGACCCGAGCGTTCGTTGAAAGCCCGATACGCGACAACGCAATCCGCGACGCCGGTCGCCACCGCGATGGCGGCCTGTTGCACCGTCGCGCAGGCCGCACCGCCGCCGTGATGGATTTTGGAGAAGAACTTCAGATCTCCCATCCCGGTGGCACGCGCGATGGCCACCTCGGTGTTGGAATCCATCGTGAAGCTCACCATGCCGTCGACGTCGGCGGGTGTCAGCCCGGCGTCGTCGAGCGCGTCCAGCACCGCCTCCGCGGCCAGCCGAAGCTCACTGCGGCCGGAGTTCTTCGAGAAGTCGGTGGCACCAATGCCGACGATCGCCGCCTTCCCTGACAGCTCACCCGACATCACGCGTTCCCTCCGAGCGCCAACGTCGCGGTGGCGATCACATGATCGCCGAGGCTGTTGCTGCCAACGACTTTCAGCGTGATCAAGCCGTCATCTATTGCCGTCACCTCACCCCTGAACGTGACGGTGTCGTAGGCGTACCACGGCACACCGAGCCGCAGAGCGATCGATTTGATGACCGCGCTCGGTCCCGCCCAATCGGTGATATAGCGCTGTACCAGACCGGTGTCGGTGAGGATGTTGACGAAGATGTCCTTCGAACCCTTGGCCTGTGCCTTGTCGCGGTCGTGGTGGACGTCCTGATAATCGCGTGTTGCGATCGCCGTCGACACGATGAAGGTCGGATCGCCGTACAGCGACAACTCCGGAAGCTTGGTCCCCACCTCGACTGTCGGCGCGCTCATGCGTCCGGCTTCCATGCGTACAGCGTCCACGCCGGACCCGAATCACCTTCTGGAAAGTCGATATAGGTTGCGCGAACTGGCATTCCGATCTCCACGGTCGCAGGGTCCACGTTACGAAGTTCACCGAGCATCCGGACCCCTTCTTCGAGTTCGACCAACGCGATGACGAACGGCAGCGTGCGGCCGGGCACCTTTGGGGCGTGGTGCACGACGAAGCTGAACACCGTGCCCTTCCCGCTGGCGACCTGGTATTCGATCGCCGCTTGCTTGTCCTGCCACAGCGCAGGAACGGGCGGATGCTGGAGGCTACCGTCGGGCCGCTTCTGGATCCGCAGCTCGTGCGCGTTGACGCCGTCCCAGAAGAACTTCGTGTCCCGTGACGACGCCGGACGCATCATCGAGTCCGCGTCCAGGTCGTCGGGCACCTGGGCACCGGCCTTGTTCTCTGCGGGCCGGAACTTCATGATGCGCCACATCATTTCGGCGACGTCCTCGTCGCCGACCTGCCAGGTGATCTTCTGGGTGATGAAGAAACCCTCGCCCAGCGCCGTCCGCTTCGGTCCCACGACGTCTGTCAACTCTGCCGAGACGCTGACCTCTTCGCCGGGACGCAGGTACCGGTGGTAGGTCTGCTCACAGTTCGTCGCGACGACGCCGATATAGCCTGCGTCGTCGAACAATCCGAGGATCTTGCTCAGCGGGTCGTCGTCGGGGCGGACCCCGCCGAGGCCCATCATCGTCCACACCTGGATCATTGCCGGCGGGGCGACGATGCCTGGGTGGCCCGCGGCCTTCGCTGCGTCGTCATCGACGTAGATGGGGTTCTCGTCGCCCATCGCGTCGAGCCAGTGGTCGACCATCGGCTGGTTGACGGGATGGCGCGCGACACGCGGCTTGCTCTTGCCCTCGGCCTTGACCCTCTCGGCCGCGGCCTGGATCTGTTCGACCGCACTCACCGGGGGACCCTCGGCACCTTCAGACCCGACGCCGCAATCATTTCACGCATCACCTCGTTCACTCCACCGCCGAACGTGATCACCAGATTCCGTTTGGTTTGGCTGTCCAGCCATTTCAGCAGCTCGGCGGTCTCCGGTTCGGCGGGGTTGCCATACTTGCCCACGATCTCCTCAGCCAACCGCCCGACGTACTGAACGCGCTCGGTACCAAAGACTTTCGTCGCCGCGGCGTCGGCCACGTTGATGTCTTCGCCTGCCGCCGCCACCTGCCAGTTGAGCAGTTCGTTGATCCGCCAGATCGCATGGATCTCACCGAGCGAACGGCGCACGTCCTCGTGGTCGATAGGTGTCACGCCGTTTCCGCCGGGCTTGGATGCCCACGCGTGAATGCGGTCGTAGACGCTGGCGAACCGGCCTGCGGGGCCGAGCATTACGCGTTCGTTGTTCAGCTGGGTGGTGATCAACCGCCAGCCGCCGTTCTCCTCACCGACGAGCATGTCGGCAGGCACGCGCACATCGCTGTAATAGGTGGCGTTGGTGTGGTGCGCACCGTCGGACAGGATCATCGGGGTCCAGGAGTAGCCAGGATCCTTCGTGTCGACGATGAGGATCGAAATGCCCTTGTGCTTCACCGCTTCCGGATCGGTGCGACAGGCCAGCCAGATGTAGTCGGCGTCGTGACCACCGGTGGTGAAGACTTTCTGCCCGTTGACGATGTACTCGTCACCCTGGCGGACCGCAGTCGTGCGCAACGACGCCAGGTCGGTGCCCGCCTCCGGCTCGGTGTACCCGATCGCGAAATGCACATCTCCGGCCAGGATCGCGGGCAGGAACTTCTTCTTCTGCGCCTCGCTGCCGTACTTCTGCAGGGTCGGGCCGACGGTCTGCAACGTGACCGCCGGCAGCGGCACGTCGGCTCGGTGGGCTTCGTTGACGAAGATCTGCTGCTCGATCGGACCGTAGCCGAGCCCGCCGAACTCCTTGGGCCAGCCGACACCCAGCTTGTCGTCCGAACCCAACCGCTTGATCACCGCGCGGTAGGCCTTGCCGTGCCGGTCAGCCTCCATCTCCTTGTATTCCTCGGGCGAAATCAAGCCCGAAAAATATTGCCGCAGTTCGGCTTGCAGCTGCCGCTGCTCGGGGGTCAGTTCGATGAACATTGTGCTCCCACCAGATCGAGGCGATGCGACGGCCCGCCCACCAACCGGGTCAGGTCCTTGATCGTGGAGTAATAGCGGTCCATCGGGTAGTCGATGTCCATACCCATGCCGCCGTGCAGGTGATGGCAGATCTGCATCACCGGAGGCGCCTGCGAGGCCAGCCAATAACCGAGGACGTCGAGATCATCATCGGCGTCACGCCCTTCAGCGAGCCGCCACACGACCGATGTCGCCGCCAATGTCAGTGTGCGCGAGGTGATATAGACTTCCGCAAGCTGGGCGGCGACCGTCTGAAACGTCGAAAGCGGCTTGCCGAATTGATGTCTGTTGGCTACGTAGTCGGCGGTCAGCCGCAGCGCACCTGCGACGAGACCGGATGCGAACGCACCAATCGCAGCCAGCGCCAACTGATTTACCCGATGGGCCTGAGCGCCCTGGAGTATCCCGTCGACCTCGGCATCGGAGAACGTCACGGTGTATTCGTCGCCCTTGTTCGACGACGGGGTCTTGACCATTTGCACACCGTCGGCCTTCGGCGACACCACCACGACAGCGCTGTCGGCGGTGACGACCATCCACTCCGCTTGTTCCGCATAGGGAACCGCGATTTTGGTGCCGTTGAGCTTGTATCCGCCGGCCGAACCAGAAAGCACAGTGGCCGGCCGATCCGGCAGTGGCGCGGCGGGCTCGTTGAGCGCCGCCGTCAGGACCGCACCTTTCGCGACGCCTGCGAGGTAGCGGTCCTGCTGTTCTTCGGACGCCAGATCGAGCAGCACCGCCGTGCCCAGACCGAGCGTGGCCAGCGCCGGGCTGATGGTGCCGTGCCTGCCGATTTCGGTCAGCGCCGTTGCGATCTCGGGCAGTCCGACGCCGTCACCACCGAGGCGTTCAGGGACGGCTAGCGCCGCCACGCCTCCCGCAACCAGTGCGTCCCAGCTGTTGTCCCGGTCCAGCACCGCCGTCACCACGTCGGCGACAGCCTGCTGTTCCGGGTCCGGTGTGAAATCCACCCGACTCCTCCTCAAGTCTCGAGCCGACTAATGGGCGACCGGGCACCCAGCGCTTTTCGCCGGCTCGCCGACGCCCGTGTAGTCCACCTGCCAATGCTTGATTCCGTTCAGCCACCCCGAACGTAGCCGCTCCGGCTCGCCGATCGGCTTGAGATCGGGCATCTGGTCCGCGACGGCGTTGAAGATCAGGTTGATCGTCATCCGCGCCAGGTTCGCGCCGATGCAGTAGTGCGCGCCGGTGCCGCCGAAACCGACGTGCGGGTTCGGGTCGCGCAGGATGCTGAACGTGTGCGGATCATCGAAGACCTCTTCGTCGAAATTGGCCGAGCGGTAGGACATCACGACCCGCTGACCCTTCTTCATCTGCACACTTGCCAGCTCGGTGTCCTCGTTGGCGGTGCGCTGGAACGCCGACACCGGGGTGGCCCAGCGGATGATCTCGTCGGCTGCGGTCTCGGGTCGCTCGTTCTTGAACAGCTCCCACTGGTCGGGGTTGTTCGCGAACGCGATCATCCCGTGCGTGATCGAGTTGCGAGTGGTCTCGTTGCCCGCCACAGACAGCATGATGACAAAGAACCCGAACTCGTCGTCGGAGAGCTTCTCCCCCTCGACGTCAGCCTGAATGAGCGTCGTGACGATGTCCTCGGTCGGGTTCTGGTGGCGTTCCTCGGCCATCTTCATCGCGTACATGATCAGCTCCATCGACGACTGCGCGGGGTCGACGTCGGCGTATTCGGGATCCGTGCCACCGGTCATCTCGTTGGACCAACGGAAGATCTTGTCGCGGTCCTCCTGCGGCACGCCGAGGAGACCGGCGATGGCCTGCAGCGGAAGCTCACACGACACCTGCTCGACGAAGTCACCCGTGCCCTCCGCCGCGGCGCTCTTGGCGATGTTCTGCGCCCGCTGGTTGAGCTCCTCCTGCAGGCGTCCGATCGCGCGCGGGGTGAAACCGCGGGAGATGATCTTGCGCAACCGGGTGTGGTGGGGCGCGTCCATGTTGAGCATCACGCTGCGCTGCAAGTCGACCTGCTCCCGCGTCATCTCCGGCGGCCAGACCGGGATGGCGCCGTTTTGCCAACTGGAGAACACGTCGCTGCGCAACGAGACCTCCTTGACGTCCTTGTGCTTGGTCACGAGCCAGTAGCCCTTGTCCCCGAAGCCGCCGGTGCCGGCGGGGACGTCGACCCAGTGGATAGGCTCGGCCGTGCGCAGTTCCGCGAGCTCGGCCACAGGCAGGCCCGCGAGGTTGACGTCCGGGTCGAGGAAGTCGAAGTCAGCTGGGATATTGGGGGTTGGCATGCAGGTGCGCTCCTCAATTGCAACGTGTTCTAGTTCCAGTAAAACATGACCTCTTAGCAGATAAAAGGCGTGGTGGCATCGTCGCTTGTCAGAGTAATGAAACGTGTTCTAGCCTGACGGAATGGGTAACCCTGTCATCGTTGAAGCCACCCGTAGCCCCATCGGCAAGAGGAACGGATGGCTGTCCGGCCTGCACGCCACCGAGTTGCTGGGCGCCACACAGAAGGCATTGGTCGAGAAGGCCGGCATCGAAGCCGGCGACGTCGAGCAGATCGTCGGCGGCTGTGTCACACAGTTCGGCGAGCAGTCCAACAACATCACCCGGGTCAGCTGGCTGGTCGCCGGACTGCCGGAGCACGTCGGCGCGATGACGGTCGACTGCCAGTGCGGCAGCGGCCAGCAGGCGAACGGATTGATCGCCGGCCTCATCGCGGCGGGAGCCATCGACATCGGCATCGCCTGCGGCATCGAGGCGATGAGCCGCGTCGGCCTCGGCGCCAACGCCGGTCCCGATCGCAGCGTGCTGCGACCCGCGTCGTGGGATATCGACCTGCCCGATCAATTCACCGCCGCCGAGCGGATCGCTAAGCGCCGCGGCATCACTCGCGAGGAGATCGACCAGTTCGGCTACGACTCGCAGTGCAAGGCCAAGCAAGCGTGGGCCGAGGGCCGGTTCGACCGCGAGATCAGCCCGATCGAGGCGCCGGTGCTCGACGAGAACAAGATGCCGACGTCCGAGCGCGCACCCGTGACCCGCGACCAGGGGCTGCGGGACACCACGCTGGAGGGCCTGGCGTCCCTCAAGCCCGTGCTCGAGGACGGCATCCACACCGCGGGCACGTCATCGCAGATCTCCGACGGGGCCGCCGCGGTGCTGTGGATGGACGAAGACAAGGCCAAGGCGTTGGGCCTGCGGCCGCGGGCACGGATCATCAGCCAGGCGCTGGTCGGCGCGGAGCCGTACTACCACCTAGACGGCCCGGTGCAGTCGACGGCGAAGGTGCTGGAGAAGGCGGGCATGAAGATCGGCGACATCGATCTCGTCGAGATCAACGAGGCGTTCGCGTCGGTCGTGCTGTCATGGGCGCGCGTCCACGAGCCCGACATGGAGCGGGTGAACGTCAACGGCGGCGCGATCGCCCTCGGTCACCCCGTCGGCAGCACCGGCAGCAGGCTGATCACCACCGCTCTTCACGAGTTGGAGCGCACCGATCAGAGCACGGCGCTGATCACGATGTGTGCCGGCGGAGCGCTGTCCACCGGCACGATCATCGAGCGAATCTAGTGCCGGTGTCGGACGCGGAACGGATCGCGGCGGCCCAGGCGTACATCGACGCATTGGTCAGTCACGATGCCGACAAGGTTCCGTTCGCGCCCGGTTGCACCCGCATAGAGGTTGGGCTGAAGACCGGATTCTCGGGTAATCACCTGCGCCGCAGCCTGGATCGCGGGCCGCAGTATCGAGTCATCCAATCCACGACGGTGCCCGAGTTCACCGTGGACGGCGACACGGTCCGGGCCCGGTTCGATCTGGTGACCAAACCGTCGGTCGCCGGACGACGGGTGGGGGCGCACATCGACGAGACGTTCGTCATCCCCGCCGTGGACGGCCAAATCCATCACATCCGGGCAAGCATCAGGCCCTTCCTGACCACGTAGGATCGGCCTATGCCGAAGCCTCGTCCCCGCTTCTTGGACACGAAGTCCATGGACTTCTTCATCAAATGGTCGTCGAAGATCAACACCTGGCTGTACCGCCGCAACAACGGGGAAGGCCTCGGTGGTTCCGTCCAGAACATTCCCGTGGCGCTGCTGACGACGACCGGCCGCAAGAGCGGAGAGCCGCGGGTCAGCCCGCTGTACTTTGTCCGCGACGGGGACAAGGTCGTCGTGGCCGCCTCCAAGGGCGGCAGCGACAAGCACCCTATGTGGTACCTGAACCTCAAGGCCAATCCGAAGGTCCAGGTTCAGATCAAGAAAGAGGTGCTCGACCTCACCACCCGCGACGCCAACGATGAAGAGCGAGAACGTTATTGGCCGCAGTTGGTGCAGATGTACCCGACGTACGAGGACTACCAGTCCTGGACTGATCGGACGATCCCGCTGGTGATCTGCGAGCCGTAGCAGAATCGGGGGTATGACCCCCGAATACGACCTGCACTTCTACTTCGACCCCGTCTGCCCGTTCGCATGGATGACCAGCAGATGGGTGCGCATGGTGGCGGCCCAGCGCGACTACCGGGTGGACTGGCGATTCATTTCGCTGCGGATCCTCAACGCCAACGTCGATTATGCGACGCACTTCCCCGAGCACTACGAGGACGAGCACACCGCGGGACTGAGGCTGCTGAGGGTCTTCGCGCGGGTGCGCAGCGACCACGGACGGGCCGCGATCGAACCGCTCTACTCGCGCATCGGCGCACGCCTGTTTGACACTCCGCGCGACGGCCTTTCGGCCGCAGACCTCGGTACGCCCCGGCTGCTCGAGCCGCTTCTGCGTGACGCCGGGCTCCCTGTCGAGCTGGCAGCCGGCCTCGATGACGCCGCGATCGACGACGAGGTACGGACGGAGACGGAGGAGGCGCTGATACTGACGGGGCGTGACGTCGGCACACCGATCCTGCACTTTCAGCCGCCGGGCGGGACGGCGTTCTTCGGGCCCGTGATCAGCAGACTGCCCAGACCGGCGGACGCCGGCCCGCTCTGGGATCACGTGATCGCGCTGGCGGCGTTCCCCGGTTTCGCCGAGATCAAGCGCAGCCTGCGGGAGCGGCCTCAGCTGGCCAGTTTCGGGGTCGACACCGAATCCGTTGGTATCCAGGAGGACTGGCACGGCGGAAGCCGTCGGCTCAAGAAGTAGTTTGCGGATCGGCCGCCGCGGCAAATCAGTGGACATGACGCAGCGCCAATGGATACGGAACTCCCAGCTTCTCGCGCTGCTGCTGAGGTACTTCGCACGTGCCCATATCTGGGTCTATCAGCGAACCAACGGGCGCCTCGGCGCCAAACTGCTGTGGTTCCCCGCTGCTCTGCTGACCACCGTAGGCCGCAGGAGCAGACAGCCACGCACCACACCGACTCTGTATCTGCGAGACGGAGACCGCGTGGTACTGCCCGCCTCATTTGGCGGCCGCCACGAACATCCGATGTGGTACCGGAATCTGCGCGCGAATCCCAAGGTGCACATACAGATTCGGGATGAGCACTTCGACCTCATCGCTCGTGATGCCAGCGACGAGGAGCGAAACCGCTACTGGCCCAGGCTTATCCGGATCTACCCACCGTACCGGGGCTATCGGGAGGCGGCTGATCGGGTGATTCCGCTGGTGGTTTGCGAGTGATGAGATTTACCGCCACGGCCACAGCCAGCAGCCCAACCCCCACCGCGATGGTCACCGGGTTCAGATAGAGCAGCAGTCCAGCCGCAGGAACGCACAGTAGCCGCTCCGGCCAACCCGCGCGACCGACCAGCCATCCGCCGGTGACGACGGCAAGAGCCGCCACGGCCAGCGCGGCCACCACCGCCGTCCACACCATCGCCCCCAGTGACCGCAGCCCGAGTAGGCCTTCGCCGTTGTCGGTCAGGACGAATGCGAACGGCACGAGGAAGGCGGGCAGTGTGTATTTCCACGTCTGCCACATCGTCGCGATCACCCGGCCTCCGGTGATCGCAGATGCGGCGACGGCCGCCAGTGCGGTGGGTGGGGTCACTTCGGACAGCACCGCGAAATAGAAGACGAACATCGCAACGGCGGGAGCGGGAACCCCGAGATCCTGCAGGGCCGGTCCAATGATCACCCAGCTGATCACAAACGAAGCGGTGACCGGTACCGCCAGGCCGAGGACGGACACCGCCAGTGCGGCGAACACCGCAGTGAGAATCAATACCGCCGTGGGGTTTTCGGTGATCGAGCGCGCGGCGTTCACCAGGATGGAGTTCAACTGCAGGCCAAGCCCGGTTCGGGTGATCATCGCGGCGATGACGCCTGCGGCGGCGCATACCGCAGCCACGGAAAGGACGCCCCGAACCCCGGTGCCCAGCGCGTCGTACAGCCGACGTGGGGTCAACCGATGTTCGCGGTCCAGGAACGACAACACGATCTGCACGGCGGTCGCGTAGACCACTGCCCTGACCGCCGACATGTCCATGGCGAGGAAAACGACGATCATCACAAGCGAGATCAGGTGATAGCCGAACCTGCCCAGCAGCCGCCATGTCGACTGCGCGGTCACCTCGACCTCGCGTGTCGCATACCTGCGAGCGTCGATCTCGACGGCCAGGAGAATGCCGAGGTAGTACAGGATGGTCGGCACGATCGCCCAAACCAACACCGTCAGATAAGGCACGCCGAGATATTCGGCGATGATGAAGGCCGCGGCGCCCAATGTCGGCGGGGACAGGATCGCGCCGATGCCCGCGGCCGCCAGCATTCCGCCCGCGTTCTCCCTCGGGTAGCCGGCTTGTCGCAAGACCGGCCAGCACACCGACCCGAGGCTGACCGTGGTCGCCGTGCCCGACCCCGAAACACTGCCAAGGAGAAACCCTGCCAGGGTCACGGTCCGGCCCGGCGCTGCCCTGGAGCGCCGGAAGGCGGCGAAGGACAAGTCGATGAAGAACTTGCTCGCACCGGACGCGTCCAGTACCGCGCCATAGATGGTGAACAGCACGATGTAGGTGGCGGCGACGTCCAGTGGTACTCCGTAGAGACCGGTCGACTGGATGAACGATGCGCTGACGATCTGGTCCCAGTCCACACCGGCGTGCGCGATCACCGCGCCTTGCGGCAGGTAGCCCCCGTAATAGGCATAGCCGAGGGCGAGGAGGCACACGATCGGCAGTGCGGCCCCCGTGGTCCGTCGGCATGCCTCCAGCACGAGCAGAATCACGACCGTCCCGACGATCACGTCGACTGTTGCCGGCATGCCCTGCCGACTCAGGAAATCGTCGAATCCACCTCCGCCGCCTGCGAATTCGAAGGGCACAACCGGGTACAGGCATGCCGCAAGTGCCACCACCGCGAGCAACCAGTCGATCGGCGTCGGGGTGTCCCGTGACGGTTGTGACGCCGCATGACGTCGGAGCCGAAGTCCGGATCGGTAGCACAACAGCGTCAGCGGCAGCACCGCGGCCAGAAACAGGATCAGCGAAACCTGATTGCCTTGCGCGAGAGGATAGAACACCTGATAGACCGCGAACAGCCCCACCAGCACACAGCCGGCGGCCACCACGTGCCGTACCCAGCCCGTCAGCTCGCGGGTCGGCTTCTCGTCCTCATAGGCAGCCGACATCGAGACGTCCCCGGCCTGCGCCGGAGCGTAGCTGTCGGACTTGCTCTCGGTCAGCTGGCTGCGCCCAGTTCGTCGAGCGCCTTCTTGGCGCCGGGATGCAGTGGAACCGGGCTGGTCTGACGGGCAATGTCGAGCGTGATGCCGTCAGCCGCCTTATTGGCCTTGACCAGATCGGGCTTGTGGTCGAACAGCGCCTTGGTCAGCACGCAGGCGGTGTTCCCGTCCATATCGTCTTTGACCAGAAGCACATTGGGCACCACGACCGTCGGCGCATCCGCAGGTGTCTGATAGGTACTGGCCGGTATGACGCCCCGCTCGTAAATGGGATTGATCTGTTGCAGCTTCGCGAGGGTGTCGGTCACGTCGATGAACTTGACTTGATCGCGCCGGCTGACGAAGAGGTCGGTGATGCCACTCGTCGGCAGGCCGCCGGACCAGAACATGGCGTCGATCGAGCCATCCTTCATTCCCTCGACGGTCTTGCCGAGTTCAGTGCGCTGAGCCTGAATGTCGTTGGCTGGGTCGAGTCCCGCCGCTTGGAGCATCCGGTTGGCGATCACCTCTGTGCCGGAGTTCGGCGCCCCGGTGGACACCCGCTTGCCACGCATGTCAGCGATCGAGTTGATGCCGGCGCCGGTGCGGGCGATCACCTGGGTGTAGTTGGGATACAACCGGCTGAGCGCTGAGATCGGCTGCTTCGCGTCGAACGACGCGGTGCCGTTGACGGCGTCGGCCGCGGTATCGGCCAGCGAGAACGCGATCTGATGGGTGCCCGCCACCAATTGCTGGATGTTCTGCAGCGACGCGGACGTCTCCGCCGCGGTGGCCTTGAGCTTGCCGCCGGTTTGTTGGCTGATCGCCTCGGCATAGGCGCCGCCGAGCGTGTAGTAAACGCCGGTGGTGTTCCCGGTGGCGATGCTCAGCCGCGCGTCGGCGGTCACTTCGCACGAGGTCGGCTGGGCCGCCGACCCTGCGTTGTCCCCACCACGTTGACCGCCACACCCGGTCAGTAGCAACAAGATTACGGCGACAAGAACCGAAAAACGTCGCTGTCTCATCGGTCAATCATGGGCCGAACCGGGAGGGTTCAGCGGCGGTTCGCTCGGAATTCGCTGTGATTCCGCTGTGGCCTGCCGCGAACGCATGAAACGCCGTAACGCTTGTAGACAGTTTTGTAAATCTGTCTACCTGCTCCGGACGCCTTCTTGTACTGTGAGCGCCCACCGGTTTACAGAGGGAGTGACCGATGCGGGACCGCGCCCTACGTTGGCGACTGTTCTGGGCTGCTGCCACGCCATTGGCCACGATTGTGGTGACGCTCGGAACGGCGCTGTCCGCTTGGGCGGCGGAGGCGATGACGCTGACGTTCGTGCGGCACGGGGAGTCAGAAGCCAACGCCGCGGGCGTGATCGACACCTCGGTGCCCGGCCCGCACCTCACCGACCTGGGCCGCCAGCAGGCGGAGGCGGTGGCCGACGAGCTCGTCGGAAACAACTACGACGGCGTCTACGCGTCCTCGATGATCCGGACGCAGGAAACCGCGCAGCCCCTGGCCACTCGTCTCCACCAAGATGTCGTGGTACTGCCCGGTCTGCGGGAGATCGACGCCGGCGTGTTCGAGGGCCAGTCGGAGGACTCCGGCCTCGGGCGTATCGGATATGTGTTGGCACCGGTCGCCTGGACGCTGGGAGCACGCTTCGTTCCCGTGCTCGGGTCGACCGACGGAAATGCCTTCGACGCCAGGGTGGATGACGCCGTCCAGACGATCTATGACAGCGGCGATCGCAACGCCGTGGTGTTCTCGCACGGCGCAACCATCATGTTCTGGACGATGATGAACGTCGACAACCCCGAGCTCGGACTCATTCTCAGCCACCCTCTGGACAACACTTCAGTAGTCGTGGTCACGGGCAATCCCGAAGACGGCTGGACGCTCGAGAACTGGGACGGTGTGGAAGTCTCCGCTGACCCGTCGCTGCCGACGAAGTTGTTCGTCGACGTCCGCAACGTCGTCACTGCGCCCCAAACCGCCGCCTATCGAATTCGACAGGCGTTCGTCCCGAAGGTGGTCAACGACGTGCGCGGTTCGGCCGCGGTGCAATCCGATGAGCAGGCGCCGTCCACCCAGACGGCGCTCAACGCGGCCACCAACGAGCGCTCATTCCGGTCAGTGAAGGGATCGGCTGACGTGTCGGCGGCGGAAGCGCCGAAGACCACGAAGCTTGCGAAGAAGACCGAAAAGCCCAATGGCGCCAGGAATCTGAGGCCCGGAAACAAGTTTCACCCGGGCGATGCCGCTGCCACAAGCGACGACACGACCGGGTCGGACAAAGGCGAGAGTCGGAAGGCCGACAACGACGCGAGCGACGGCACCGACAAGAAGGCCGCCTGACGCGGCCCACTGGGGTGCGGGAGTTACGCCCCGTAGACCGGGACCGGCGGTCGCGCCTTGGCGAGTAGCTCGGTGACCACGGGACCGAGTTCGGCCGGGTCCCACCGGGCGCCCTTGTCGACCTGAGGTCCGTGGGCCCAGCCCTCGGCGACACGGACGATGCCACCCTCGACCTCGAACATCTTGCCGGTGACATCCTTGGACTCGACGCTGCCGAGCCAAACCACCAGCGGTGAAATGTTTTCCGGTGCCATCGCGTCGAAGTCGTTGTCCTGGGTCGCCATCATCTCGGCGAATACCGTCTCGGTCATCCGGGTTCGCGCCGACGGTGCGATCGCGTTGACGGTGACGCCGTAGCGGCCCATCTCAGTGGCGGCTACCAGGGTCATGGCCGCGATGCCCGCCTTGGCGGCACTGTAATTCGCCTGTCCCACACTGCCTTGCAGGCCTGCGCCTGAACTGGTGTTGATGATCCGGGCGTCGGGGGTGTCGCCCGCCTTGGACTGCGCCCGCCAATACGCCGCCGCGTGCCGCATCGTGGCGAAGTGGCCCTTGAGATGCACGGCGACGACAGCGTCGAACTCTTCCTCGCTGGTGTTGGCGAACATGCGGTCGCGGACGATGCCGGCGTTGTTCACCAGAACGTCGAGCCCGCCGTACGTGTCGACCGCGGCCTGGATCAGGCCGTCGGCCTGCTGCCAGTCGGCGACGTTCGCCCCACTGGTGACGGCTTCTCCTCCGGCGGCGGTGATCTCGTCGACGACGCCCTGCGCTGCGCTACCCCCGCCGGCGGGCGAGCCGTCAAGCCCCACACCGATGTCGTTGACCACCACACGGGCTCCCTCGGCGGCGAACGCCAGCGCGTGCGCGCGTCCGATGCCGCCGCCCGCACCCGTCACGATGACCACCCGACCGTCGAGCAGACCCATGCCTATATCTCCTTACTTGATTGCATTCGTTGTCGCCAGATAGTGCGGCGGTTCGCCGCCGCCATGCACTTCGAGGCTGGCGCCGCTGATGTAGGACGCGGCGTCCGATGCCAGAAAAGCTGCGGCCCAGCCGACGTCGGCGGGTGTGGCGAGCCGGCCGAGCGGCACGTTCGCGGAGATCGCCGCGATCGATTCCTCGTCGCCGTAGAACAGCTCCGACTGTTCGGTCTCGACCATCCCCACGACGACCGAGTTGACCCTGACCTTCGGCGCCCACTCGACTGCCAGTGTGCTGGTGAGGCTTTCGACGCCAGCCTTCGCCGCGCCGTAGGGTGCTGTGCCTGGGGTTGGCCGACGGCCGCTGACGCTGGCGATGTTCACAATCGAGCCGCCGGTGTCCTGTGTTTGCATCACGGTATTCGCGTGCTGTGAAACCGACAGCGGCCCAAGCAGGTTGAGCTCGATGATCTTGCGGTTGAACTTCGCGCTCGCATCCGCGGTGAGCACGTACGGCGAGCCGCCCGCGTTGTTGACCACGACGTCCAGCCGCCCGTGCCGCTCCACGATCGTCCCGATGAGCGCGGCGACGGCGTCGTCGTCGCGCACGTCGCAGGAGTGGAACTCGTAGGGCAGGCCCTCGACCTCGCGGCGCGCACACGTCACCACCGCGGCGCCCTGGTCGGCGAAGACGGCGCTGATGCCTGCGCCGACGCCGCGGACCCCACCGGTCACCAGAACGACCCTGTCCTTGAGTCCGAGGTTGATGTCAGCGGCGTCGGTCACTGTGCTAGCGTACCAAGCAAGTGCTTGCTTAGGTACCGACCCCAGGAAGTGCAATGCCAATCACGCCCACGATCACCGAACCGGGCATCGTCGCGGTCACCGTCGACTACCCGCCGGTCAACGCCATCCCGTCACGCGGCTGGTTCGAACTTGCCGATGCGATCACCAACGCGGGCGAAGACCCCCAGACGCACGTCGTGATCCTCCGTGCCGAGGGCAGGGGTTTCAACGCAGGCGTCGACATCAAGGAGATGCAGAACACCGAGGGCTTCACCGCGCTCATCGACGCCAACCGCGGGTGCTTCGCGGCCTTCCGCGCGGTCTATGAATGCGCGGTGCCGGTGGTCGCCGCCGTCAACGGCTTCTGCGTGGGAGGTGGCATCGGCCTGGTCGGCAACGCCGACGTGATCGTCGCGTCCGACGACGCGAGATTCGGGCTGCCCGAGGTGGAGCGGGGCGCGCTTGGCGCCGCCACACACCTGTCGCGGCTGGTCCCCCAGCACATGATGCGCCGGCTGTTCTTCACCGCCGCGACCGTCGACGCGGCCACGCTGCACCACTTCGGCTCGGTGCACGAAGTCGTGCCACGCGCCGAGTTGGACGAGGCCGCGCTGCGGGTCGCACGCGACATCGCCGCCAAGGACACCCGGGTGATCCGGGCGGCCAAGGAGGCCTTGAACCTCATCGACGTGCAGAAGGTGAACTCGAGTTACCGCATGGAGCAGGGCTTTACGTTCGAACTCAACTTGGCCGGCGTTGCGGACGAGCACCGCGACGCGTTCGCAGGCACCGCGAAGGGATCGGACAAGAAGGCATGACCGACAAGCGGACCACGCTGAACGAGGCCGTCTCGTCGATCGAGAGCGGCATGACGATCGGCATCGGCGGCTGGGGATCGCGGCGCAAGCCTATGGCGTTCGTGCGGGCGCTGTTGCGCACCGGGGTCAAGGATCTGACCGTGGTCACGTACGGCGGCCCGGACATCGGGCTGCTGTGCTCGGCGGACAAGGTGAAACGCGTCTACTACGGCTTCGTGTCGCTGGATTCGCCGCCGTTCTACGACCCGTGGTTCGCCAAGGCCCGCACCAGCGGTTCGGTCGAGGCACGCGAGATGGACGAGGGCATGTTGCGTTGCGGGTTGCAGGCAGCCGCCCAGCGACTGCCGTTCCTGCCGATCCGCGCGGGCCTCGGCAGCGACGTGCGCACCTTCTGGGGTGACGAGCTGAAGACGGTGCGCTCGCCGTATCCCACCGACGGCGGATTCGAGGAGCTCATCGCGATGCCGGCGCTGCGCCTCGACGCGGCGTTCGTCCACATGAATATCGGTGATGCGCAAGGCAATGCCGCGTACACCGGGATCGACCCCTACTTCGACGACCTGTATCTGATGGCCGCCGGCAGGCGCTTCCTGTCGGTCGAGCGGGTGGTGTCGACCGAGGAGCTGGTCAAGGCGGTGCCGCCGCAGGCGCTGCTGATCAACCGGATGATGGTGGACTCCGTCGTCGAGGCGCCCAACGGTGCGCATTTCACCACCGCCGCACCGGATTACGGCCGCGACGAGACGTTCCAGCGGCACTACGCCGAAGCGGCCGCGTCCGACGAGACGTGGCAGCAGTTCGTGCAAACGTATCTGTCCGGCAGCGAGGCCGACTATCAGGCCGCGGTGCGGAAATTTCAGGCCGCGCACACGAGGAGCGGAGACGAGGAGGCATTGTGATTTCCGTCAGCCGTCCGGAAGTGTGTGCGGTCGCGTGCGCGGAGCTGTTCCGCGATGCAGGCGAGATCATGGTCAGCCCGATGGCGACCATGGTGTCGATCGGCGCGCGGCTGGCGCGGCTCACGTTCTCCCCCGACATTCTGTTGACCGACGGCGAGGCGCAACTGCTGGCCGACACCCCTGCGATCGGCGCGGTCGGGGCGATCGAAGGATGGATGCCGTTCGGCCGGGTCTTCGAGACGCTGGCCTGGGGTCGCCGCCATGTGGTCATGGGCGCCAACCAGATTGACCGCTACGGCAACCAGAACCTGTCGGCGTTCGGACCACTGCAGCACCCCACGCGGCAGATGTTCGGTGTCCGCGGCGCACCCGGCAACACCGTCAACCACGCGACGAGCTACTGGGTCGGCAACCACTCCAAGCGCGTGTTCGGCGATTCCGTGGACGTGGTGTCGGGCATCGGCTGGGACAAGGTCGACGCCGCTAACCCGGCGTTCCGATTCGTCAATGTCTACCGCGTGGTGACCAACCTCGGGGTGTTCGACTTCAACGGGCCGAATCGTCAGATGCGGGCGGTGTCGCTGCATCCCGGAATCACGCCAGAGGAGGTGGCCGAGAACACCTCGTTCGAGGTGCACGACCTGGACGACGCCGAGCCGACACGGTTGCCCACCGCCGACGAGCTGAAGTTGCTCCGTGAGGTGATCGACCCGAAGTCACTGCGGGACAAAGAAGTACGGGTGTGACCGAAATGTCCAGGTTGCGCACTCGTTTGACTGATCTGGTCGGCATCGAGCATCCGGTGGTACAGACCGGGATGGGCTGGGTGGCGGGTGCGCGGCTGGTGTCGGCGACCTCCAACGCCGGCGGCCTCGGCATCCTGGCGTCTGCAACCATGACACTCGACGAACTGCAGACCGCGGTCGCCAAGGTCAAGGCTGCGACGGACAAGCCGTTCGGCATCAACATCCGGGCGGACGCGGGCGATGCGATCGATCGCGTCGACCTGCTGATCCGCGAGGGCGTGAAGGTCGCTTCGTTCGCGTTGGCGCCGAAGCCCGACCTGATTGCGAAGCTCAAAAGCGCTGGGGTCGTGGTTATTCCGTCGGTCGGCGCGGCCAAACATGCGAAGAAGGTCGCGGGCTGGGGCGCCGATGCGGTCATCGTGCAGGGGGGTGAGGGCGGGGGCCATACCGGCCCGGTGGCGACCACACTGTTGCTGCCGTCGGTGCTCGACGCCTTGGAGAACACAGACATTCCCGTGGTCGCCGCGGGCGGATTCTTCGACGGCCGCGGATTGGCGGCGGCGCTGTCCTACGGCGCCGCAGGTGTGGCGATGGGCACGCGCTTCCTGCTGACGTCTGATTCGACCGTGCCGGACGCCGTCAAACACCGGTATCTCGAAGCCGGGCTCGACGGCACCGTGGTGTCGACCCGCGTCGACGGGATGCCGCACCGGGTGCTGCGCACCGGACTGGTCGAGAAGCTCGAAAGCGGTTCGCGATTGCGTGGCTTTTCCGCGGCGATCCGCAATGCACAGAAGTTCAAGAAGATGTCGGGCATGACGTGGCGGTCGATGATCAGCGACGGTCTCGAGATGCGGCACGGCAAGGAGCTGACCTGGTCGCAGGTGGTGATGGCGGCCAATACCCCGATGCTGCTGAAGGCCGGCCTGGTCGAAGGCAACACGGATGCCGGCGTGCTCGCCTCTGGTCAGGTCGCGGGCATTCTCGACGATCTGCCGTCGTGTGCCGAGCTGATCGAGCGGATCGTCAGCGACGCCGTGAAGCATCTTCAGGCTGCAGCCGCACTCGTCGAGTGAGCTAGCGCCAAACCATAACCACCGCAATGCCATCCATCGGCTTGGCTCGCGGAGTAGCCTCTTTCACCAGCCCGAACGGTCGCGATCTGGTTGTGAAAGGAGCCAACTATGACCTCCCTTACCCACAAACGGGCGAAAGTCAATGGCGTTACGCTCCATTACGTCACGGCAGGCAGGGGTCCGACCGTCCTATGCATGCACGGATGGCCGCAAAACCATCGTGAATTCCTTCCCGTGATCGAGAACCTGGCTGACGAGTATGCCTTCATCGCGCCTGACCTACGCGGATACGCCGACAGCGACAAACCCTACGACGGCTACGAGCCGAAGACGATCGCCCAGGACATGGTCGCGCTGCTCCGTGTCGAAGACGTGCAGAGCTTCCACATCCTCAGTCACGATCTCGGTGGCCCGCCGGCTGTCGCACTGGCCTACGCCGCATCTGACCGTGCCATGTCACTTGCCACAATCGAGACGCCGTTCTTCGGACTGAACTATCCCGGATACGTTGATCCGCGTGTTCCGTACTGGCATCTGGGGATGCACATGAACATGGACATCACCCGTCTTCTCGTTGAAGGCCGCGAGGAGCAGTACCTACGGCACTTTTTCCGCGATTTCGCCTATAACCCGACGGCAGTGCCAGAAAGTGAAGTGCAGCAGTACGTCATGCAGATGCGGCAGCCGGGCGGCCTCCGCGCGAGCCTGAACCACTACGGCTACATTCCGCAGATGGCCGCACAAACCGCGGAGCTGACCAAGGACACGCTGACTGTGCCAATGCTCGCTTGGGGTGGCCGCGTTTCCTTCGGCGAGCACTGCTTCAACTCCGCAAAGGCGATCGCCGATTCCGCCGAAGGCGGCGTCATCGAGGAATGTGGACATTGGGTCTTCGAGGAGAAGACCGCCTTCATCCGCGAGCAGCTCAGCGGCTTCTGGGAGAAGGAGTCGAGTGAAGCATAAAGCTTCAGTTCGGTCTAGTTAAGCTATAATCTTCATATGGCTCGCGGTAAGCGATCCGCTTCATCACCGCCGAGGGCCACGCTGATCGGCGACATCGTCGGCTCACGCCGTGTCGCCGACCGCGGCGCGGCGCACCGGGCGCTGAACAGCGCACTGCGAGACGTCGCGTCCAGCGCGATCGATCCGCCGGCATTCACGGTCGGCGACGAGTTCCAGGGCAGCTATCCGACGGTCGGTGCGGCGATCGATGCGGCGCTGAAACTGCGGTTAGCCGTCGCACCCGGCATCGACGTCAGGTTCGGCATCGGCTGGGGCGCGGTGACGATGCTCGACGCGAAGGCGCGCATTCAAGACGGCCCGGGTTGGTGGGCGGCGCGCGAGGCCATCGAGTGGACGGCGTCCGCGCAGCGGCAACCCGCCCTGACGATGGTGCGCACGTCGTTCCGCAGCGGCGACCGCAGCGACGTCGATGCCATCAACGCGGCCCTGTTGTGTCGGGACCATCTGATTGGATCGCTCGATGACCGATCGCTACGGATTCTGAAGGGCCTGTTGAGCGACCACACGAAGAAGGCCATCGCGGCGGCCGAGCGCATCAGCGCGTCGGCGGTGTCGCAGCGGGCCGGCCGCGACGGCTTGGACTTGCTTGTGCGAGCATCGCAATACCTGCGGAGTGTGCGGTGAGCGCGCTGGCGGTGATGCTGGTGGCAATGGGCATCGCCGACGCCTGCCGGCGGCTCACCCGCTTCCTGTGGATTCCGGTGATGCTCGCGCCAATTGCCGTGGTGGGCACCGCGGCGCTCACCGGGCTGTGGCACCTCGGCGACATTGCGCCGCTGCTGATCGCCGCGGCGGCGAGCGTCGGCTGGCTGATGCTCTGTGCACGCGCCGAGGAAACCGGCGACCGCGAGTGGGCGCCGCTGACGCTGTTCGGAGTTGCCGTTGGCCTGCTGGTTCTGTTGTCAGGCTGGGATTCTGGCGTCGCGGGGCTTGTTGCGCGCTGGCCACCGTGGGTTGGAATTCGGGTCGCTCCGGATCGGCTGTTGATGATCACCGGCGTCGTGTTGCTGCAACTCGTGACGGGAAATCAATTGGTGCGGTTGCTGCTTGGGTCCGTCGGCGCGGTCAAACCCGTCGGTGAGCCGCAACCGTCCGACAAGCTGAAAGGCGGCAGGCTGCTCGGTCCGATGGAGCGACTACTGATCCTCGGCCTCGGCCTGGCGGGTCAGCTGGCCGCGGCCACCGCCGTCATCGCCGCCAAGAGCATCATCCGGTTCCCCGAGATCAACGCTCAAAAGGCCAGAGAGAACGGGAATATCGGCATCGACGACGTGACCGAATATTTTCTCGTCGGCAGCTTCGCCAGCTGGATCCTGGCGCTCGGCGGCCTGGCGCTAGCGCGATAGCGCCAGGGCGTTCTGGACGCCCTGCTCGAGCACAGCGTCGGCGAGTCGCCGGTCGGTCAGCGCGCGCGACAGTTGCATCGTCCCGACCATCATGCCGAACACGGTGAGCGCCTTCACCTGTGCAGACTGCGGATCATCCGGCGCGAGGCGCGCGGCCATGTCGTCGATAGCGACGAGCAGGCCGTCGGTGAACGCCTGCTTGACCGCATCCGTCGAGCGCCCGATCTCGTCGAGCAGCGCGGCGGAAGGGCAACCGTCCTCGGGGCTGTCGCGGTGTTCGATCGACAGGTACTCGCGCACGAACTGTTCTAGTCCGGCCGTCCCGGCCGAATCCGTGCCGACGCTCGTCCGCTGCTGGCGCAACTGATCGGCGACCGCGGTGGCGACGAGGTCTTCCTTCGATGCGAAGTGGGCGTAGAAAGCGCCGTTGGTCAGCCCCGCATCCTTCATCAGGGTCGCAACCCCCGAGCCGTCGATACCGTCGCGCTTGAGTCGACGACCCGCCGACTCGATGATGCGACGCCGCGTCTCGTCCTTGTGCTCCTTGGCGTACCGCGCCATGTGTGCCCCCTCACGCCCCTTGCCATTCGTCAGCCCATGATATTACGATCATACGTTAATATTACGACCATAATACAAACCTCGATCGGAGCTGACAACCTTGAGCACATACCTGGCAGACACGGCCGAAAACGTTTCAGTGGGCGGTCCTTCCGCCGCCTTCACCTACCGGCGGTTCGGTCGGCAGGGAGGTGTTCCGCTGGTCCTGCTGAACAGGTTCCGCGGGACCATCGACTGGTGGGATCCCGAATTCCTGGACTACTTGGCCGCCCACCACGACGTGATCGTGTTCGACAACGTCGGGATCGGATACTCCAGCGGCGAGCCTCGCGACTCCATCGAGGGATTCGCCGAAGGCGCCATCGAGTTCATCGAGGCGCTGGGCCTTTCTACGGTCGACCTGCTCGGCTGGTCCCTTGGCGGCATCGTGGCCCAAGAGATCGCGCGGTGCCGACCAGAACTCGTGCGCAAACTCGTGGTGGCGGGCAGCGCTCCCGGCGGTCAGATCCCGGATGCGCCAGGCCTCAGTGAGGACGTGCTCGGCATCATGACCAAAGCCGAAGCCGACGCGGACGACCTGCTGTACCTGTTCTACCCGGCGACGGATTCGGCTCGCGCCGCAGGCTTCGACCATCTCGCCAAGGTCTCGAGACGGCTCGCAGCGGGTGGCCCCGCGGTGTCACAGGAGGCGGCAATGGCCCAGCTCGCAGCGATCGGGCAGGTCTCGTCGGTTCCATTCGACAAGGTGCGATCGAACCTGGAGGCAATCAAGCAGCCCGTGCTCTACGCCAACGGTGTGCACGACGTGATGATCTCAGCCCTCGCGTCGTATGTCGCCGTCCAGCACCTGGATTCGGCCATCCTCGTGCTCTACAGCGACGCCGGGCACGCGTTCCTGTTTCAGCACGCCCGTGCCTTCGCCACCGAGGTGACGAATTTCCTTGCGGCCTAGAGGCGTTCGATGATCGTGACGTTGGCTGTGCCGCCGCCCTCGCACATCGTCTGCAGACCGTAACGGCCGCCGGTTCGCTCGAGTGTGTTGAGCATGGTGGCGAACAGCTTGGCGCCCGTCGCGCCGAGCGGGTGACCTAGCGCGATCGCCCCGCCGTTCGGGTTGACCTTCTCGGGGTCGGCCTTGATCTCCTTCAACCAGGCCTGGACGACGGGGGCGAACGCCTCGTTGATCTCGACCGTGTCGACGTCATCGATCGACAGCCCGGTCTTCTCCAGCGCGTGGCGCGTCGCGGGGATCGGACCGGTCAGCATGAACACCGGATCTGCACCGCGAGCGCTGATGTGGTGGATGCGTGCCCGCGGCTTGAGGCCGTGGTCCTTGACCGCCCGCTCTGACGCCAGCAGGACCGCGCTGGCGCCGTCGGAGATCTGGCTGGCCATCGCAGCGGTCAGCCGTCCACCTTCGACCAGTGTCGGCAGCGCCGCCATCTTCTCCAGCGACGTGTCTCGGGGGCCTTCATCGGTCTTGAAGCCGTCGACTTCGATGATCTCGTTCTCGAAGTCGCCACCGCGAATCGCCGCCTGCGCCCGCTGATGGCTCGTCAGCGCGTAGTGCTCCATCTCCTCGCGGGATATGTTCCACCTCTCGGCGATCAGCTCCGCACCACGGAACTGTGAGATCTCCTGATCGCCGTAGCGGTGCAGCCAGCTCTTCGACTCGTTGGTGGGCGAGGTGAACCCGAACTGCTCGCCGACAATCATCGCCGACGAGATAGGGATCTGGCTCATGTTCTGCACGCCGCCTGCCACGATCAAATCTGCTGTGCCAGACATAATCGCCTGTGCGCCAAAGGAAACCGCTTGCTGACTGGAACCGCACTGACGGTCAACGGTGACACCGGGCACCTCTTCCGGATAGCCGGCGGCCAGCCAGGACAGCCGCGCGATGTTTCCGGCCTGTGGTCCGATCGCGTCGACGCAGCCCGCGATCACGTCGTCGACCGCGCCGGGATCGACGTCCACGCGCCCGAACAGGCCGCGCCACGCCGCCGCCCCGAGGTCGACCGGATGCACGCCGGCCAGCGACCCGTTGCGCTTGCCAACCGCGGTGCGTACAGCGTCAACGACGTACGCCTCCGAAGACATAGCCATGTCAGACTCCTTCTTTCGTGATGCCGCCAAGAACTATTGCGAGGTACTGCCGGCCGACCTGATCAGCCGTCAGCGGTCCGCCCGGCTGATACCAGCGGACCGAAACCCATGTGGTGTCGCGGATGAACCGGTACACCAGATCGACGTCGAGGTCGCGCCGGAAGTAGCCCTCCTGGATCCCCTGGTTGAGCACGTCCACCCACATCTTGCGTTGTTCCCTGTTGCGCTCCTCCACGTAGGAGAACCGCTCGTGCCCGGATAGCCGCTTCGCCTCGTCCTGGTAGATGACGACCTGCGCGTGCCGGTCCTCGATCGCCTCGAACGACGCCATGAACAGACCCTTGAGCCGTTCCAGCGGATTCGGTTCCGTCGCAACGATTTCCTGGTACCGGCTGAACAGCCAGTCCAGAAAGCCACGCAGCAACTCATCGACCATCTCCTCCTTGGACGAGAAGTGGTGATAGAGGCTGCCCGACAGGATGCCCGCCGAATCGGCGATGTCGCGCACAGTGGTGGCCCGCAGCCCGCGCGCGGCGAACATCGTCGCGGCGAGCTCGAGAAGCTCCTCGCGGCGGGTTGGTGCCTGCGAGGCAGGACCGTCCGTGCTCATGCGCGTTGACTCGACACCGAAATCACTTCTCCAGTCAGATAGCTGGAGTAATCACTGGCCAGGAACGCGATCGTGGCGGCGACTTCCCAAGGCTCTGCGGCCCGCCCGAACGCCTCGTCCTCCGACAACCGGTCGAGAAGGTCGGAGCTGCTGGTCTTTTCGAGGAACTGGTGCCGCGCGATGCTCGGCGACACCGCGTTGATGCGCACGCCATACTCGACGGCTTCGATTGCGCTGCACCGGGTCAACGCCATCACACCGGCCTTGGCTGCCGCGTAGTGCGACTGTGAATGCTGGGCCCGCCAGCCCAGGACGCTGGCGTTGTTGACGATCACCCCACCGTGCCCGGCGTCGCGGAAGTACCGGAGCGCTGCGCGGGTCGCCCGCATCGTCGAGGTCAACGTCAGGTCGAGGACGCGATCCCATTCCTCGTCGGTCATTTCGATTACCGGCGTTGTGCCGCCCAGGCCTGCGTTGTTCACCAGCACGTCCAGGCGGCCCATACGTGCGGTGGTCGACGCGATAAGCGCGTCGACCTGCGCGGTCGATGTGACATCACACACCACGCTTTCGACCCGGCCCAGCCCGAGCTGCGTCAGCTGGTCGCGGGTCTCACCGAGCCGGCGATCATGGTGGTCGGAGATGACGACGTCGGCCCCTTCGGCGAGTGCACGACGCGCGACCGCCGACCCGATGCCGGTGCCCGCAGCGGCCGTCACCACGACGACCTTGCCGTTCAGAAGGCCATGTCCGTCAATCTCTTTCGGCGCTTCCGCTAGGCTCATCCGCGAACCTCTCTTGGTAGACCGAGCACTCGTTCGGCGATGATGTTGCGTTGGATCTCGTTGGACCCGCCGTAGATGGTGTCCGCGCGCGTGAACAGATACAGGTGCTGCCAGACGTCGAGCTCGCCGTCTTCGGCCACCAGGCCGGCCATCCCCACGATATCCATCGCCAACTCGCCCAGGTCCCGATGCCAGTTGGCCCACAACAGTTTCGACACGTTGTCCTGGCCCGGCTGCTCGACGTCCATGGTCGCCAGCGCGTAGGACCTCATCGTCTGCAAGCCCACCCACGATCGGGTCAGCCGTTCCCTGATCAGCGGGTCGTCGACGGCGCCAGTGCGCTTGGCGACGTCCACCAGGTTGGAATGCTCACGTGCGTAACGGATCTGCTGACCCAGTGTCGACACGCCGCGCTCGAACGTCAGGGTGCCCATCGCGACCCGCCACCCATCGCCGGGGTCACCGACCACCAGATCGGCGTCGGTGCGCGCGTCGTCGAAGAACACCTCGTTGAAATCGGCCGCGCCGGTCAGCTGCACGATCGGGCGGATCTCGACACCGGGCTGATCCAGCGGCACCAGCAGGTACGACAGGCCGGCGTGCCGCTTGGAGCCCTTTTCTGTCCGGGCCACCACGAAGCACCACTGCGCCAGGTGTGCCATCGATGTCCATACCTTCTGGCCGTTGATCACCCACTGGTCGCCGTCGAGCTCAGCCGCCGTCGACACGTTGGCCAGGTCACTTCCCGCGCCGGGTTCCGAGTAGCCCTGACACCACAGCTCGGTCACGTCGAGAATCCTCGGCAGGAAACGCTTCTTCTGCTCTTCGGTGCCGAACGCGATCACCGTCGGCCCAAGTAGTTCCTCACCGAAGTGATTGATTTTGTCAGGCGCGTCTGCGCGGGCGTACTCCTCGTAGAACGCGACGCGGTGGGCAACCGACAGGCCTCGACCGCCGTGCTCGACCGGCCAGCCCAGACAAGTCAGCCCTGCAGCCGCCAGATGCTGGTTCCATGCCCGCCGTTCCTCGAACGCCTCGTCCTCGCGCCCCGGCGCGCCTAGGCCCTTGAGCGCGGCGAATTCGCCGACGAGGTTGTCGGCGAGCCAGTCGCGGACCTCGGCCCTGAACTCCTGGACCTCTATCACCCTTGTAGGCTAACCTACCAAGCACTTGCTTTGTTAGAGGAGCATCGATGACGAGCCTGCCTGGGACCATTCCGCAGGTCCTGGACCGGATTGCCGACCAATTCTCCGAGCATGACGCGCTGGTCACACCGGATCGGCGGCTGACCTTCGCCGAATTGCGCGACGAGGTCCGCCGGGCGGCCGCGGCGATGGTCGACATGGGCGTACAAGCCGGGGACCGGGTCGCGATCTGGTCGCCGAACACCTGGCACTGGGTGGTGGCGTGCCTGGCCACCACCTACGCCGGCGGGGTGCTTGTGCCGCTCAACACCCGCTACACCGCGACTGAAGCCGTCGACATCCTCGCGCGCACGGGCGCCCCGCTCTTGTTCGCGTCCGGCGAGTTCCTCGGCGCCGACAAGGCCGCGTCAATCGACCGCGACACCGTGCCGGACCTGCGGCACATCGTCCGCGTCCCGATCGAGAAGAACGATGGCACCTGGGACGAGTTCATGGGCGGCGGCGAGAAGAATGAAGCTCTCGGTTCCGTTGATATCCGCGCCGCAGCGGTCAAGCCCGACGACGTCTCCGACATCCTCTTCACGTCCGGCACCACCGGCCGAAGCAAGGGCGCGCTGTGCGCGCATCGGCAGTCGCTGGCCGGCTCGGCGGCATGGGCCGAGTGCGGCGAAATCACCAGCGACGACCGCTACCTGTGCATCAACCCGTTCTTCCATAACTTCGGTTACAAGGCCGGAATCCTGGCGTGCCTGCAGACTGGGGCCACCTTGATTCCGCAGCTGACGTTCGACCCCGAGCAG
>Ga0207693_10000696_pt1 | contig 30225 bp, 25 predicted proteins | sample LARL81metaG_FD_184347 | JGI IMG/M metagenome (GOLD analysis project Ga0207693, IMG submission 184347) | Corn, switchgrass and miscanthus rhizosphere microbial communities from Kellogg Biological Station, Michigan, USA - LAR L8-1 metaG... | ecosystem: Host-associated > Plants > Roots >... | reverse complement strand
GGATACGAGGACCAGCACTGGCGGACGTTTGCCGGCTCGAGGACCTCCGTGTACCGGATCGTCGCCGCGCGCCGCGCGCTGTACGCCCGCTCGATTGCGCGTGCGCTCTGGTCGACCAGATAGCTGACCCAGTAGTTGTTGACGCCGGAGGTGGTTTGGGAGACACCACCGAGGCCGAGGCTGTCGGGAGCAGACTCGTCGTGAGTGGCAGAGATGAAGATGTTGCTCAACCGGTAGCCGTCGGCACGGACCTTTGCGCGGATCCGCTGCTGGTAGACGTTGAACAGGCCTTCCTGGTCGACGACCTCGACGGCCACCGTTTGGCGTCCGTTTGACACCACCATCGCGCGGGCCCCGACCGGATCGGCGACGTGGTCGTAGAAACGAGGGGTGTTCGCTCCGCCGCCGAGCAGATTGCCGTCCCAGCGGCCGTCGTGGTTGCAATCGACGAACGGATCGCCGGGGTCGAAGTGACCGTCGTGCTGCGCATCGATGTACGGCTCCTCGAACGCGAACGGGCGGGGCCCGTTGTATTGCGACGGGTGCGCGCAATTGGCGGGATCGCCGCCCCGCACGCGACCAGACGCCGGCGGCGTGAAGTTCGCGACGGCCGCGCCTACACGGAACGGAGCGGCCGTTCCATGGGCGTAGTGGCCGTGGTACCCGCCCGCCGGCGTGAACAGCATCGCCGCCGCGGCGAGCACAGATTTCAGCGCGATCGCCGTCATCCCGCGCTCACCGAATATCGCACCTCTCCGGTGCCACAAGCGAGGCTCTGGGCATGGTTGGACGTGAACGCCGACGACTTGCCCTGCTCCACGAACGTGCCGGAGATCCGCTTGCCGCGCAGGTGACCCTGGATTCTGAACGTGTGGTCAGAGTTGGCCCTGAGGTTCAGTCGGAAAGCCCCGGACCCCCGTACCCGTAGCGCGCCGAGCGCACCTTTCCCGAAGTCGTTGCCCCACAGGCCGTTCCAGCGTGTTCCATTCGGCAGCGTCGCCGGTCCGGCGCACTGCAACCGGTCTCTGTAGGTGATGGCGAGCACGAGCTGCTCAACCGGCGCCAGCGTGATCTTGATCGCAAGACGCTGCGACGTGTGGCCGCGGAACGTCTCGGGCGCAACGGCGGTCACGGTCGCCGAGATCGGGCCGGCGACCGTTGGTGGATTCGCGGCCGTCGTCCAGCCGTTGAGCAGCCAGGCACACAGGAGGTAGGAGCCGAAGCCGGGGACCGAAACGTGTTTGTCGGTTGAGCTCACGACCCCCGCGGGCTCCTGCGTGCCGGTGATCTGTTCGTTGAGAGCCTGCGCGTCCGCCATCGGCTCGCCGACCGGGTTGGCGGCGCATCCGCCGCCCTTCGTCTTGCGCTTCAGATCGGCGATCGCGGTCAGCGGCACTCCCCAGTCGACGTTCGAGCTCAGCGTCACGGCGAACGCCTGTCCGCCGTCGATTCGCTTTGGCGCCCGAAGCTGTATCGAGGCCTGCACCGGCCGCACCGTAATCGTCTCGGATGTCGCCTCGAGCAGATCCGCCGGATCCTGCGGATCGATCAGCCACGCGCACATCAGATACCGGCCGGCATCGAGAACCTGTTGGGACAGCACCGAGTCGGAGTACGGACCCGGATCGGGTGGGCTGCCGCTGTTGTTGGCGACAACGCCGGTGTCGAGATCCGGTGAGGGCGCGCATGCACCTCCCGCAGGCTTGTACGTCGCGTCGATGACCGCGTTGGGGTCGTACGCAAGGCCGGTCGCGTCGACGTCGAACGGGCGGCCTTCGACCGCGCCGGCCACCGGCACGAGCGCCACGGAATCGCTCGCGGTCACGGTGAACGTGGCCGATGCGGACGCGAAAACGACCGTCTCGTCGTTGGGATCGGTGATCCATCCGCACAGCAGGTAGTCCCCGATCGCAAGCGTCTGCGGATCGCCGACTATCGGACCAAAGCCGTTCGTCCCCAAGCCCGTGCCGTCCGGCGACGCGGACGTCCCGGGGTCGAGCGTCGGATCCGCCGCGCAGCCGCCGGTGTCGGCCTGCCGGTAGTCGACGTGCAGCACAGCGCCCGAGTGGGAGGTATCGCCATTGGCCACGATCTGCGGCGCCACTGCGTCGCTCGGCTGCGCGGGCGTGGCCGCGAGCGACAGCGAGTCAGCGGCAGCCCTTCCGGCGCCCGCCGACCCCAGCGCGATACCCGCAGCCACCAGTGCCCCTACAAGTCGCAGTCCACGGGATTTCATCTCCGCCCGCGGGCAACGTACCACGGGCGCCAAGCGGACGATCTAGCGTGGCAACGGGCGAAGCTCGACCGGGAGGCCGTCGCTCGGAAAGGGGCCCGTGCCGTAGTCGAGCACGGGCTGATAGCCGGCTGGGATCCGCCAGTAGTTGCGCAGCAGCAACTGGTGCATGATCGCCTTGACCTCCATCGAGCCGAAGTGCATGCCGATGCACTTGTGGACCCCACCGCCGAACGGCGTCCAGGCGTACCTGTGCACGGCGTCCTCGCGGCGCGACTCGTTGAAGCGCTCCGGGTCAAAGGTGTCCGGATCGCGCCACCACGGCTCCATTCTCTGCGTCGAGTAGATGCCGAGCATGAGCTTGCTGCCTTCGGGGACGTAGTAGCCGTCGATCTCGGTGTCCTTGACCGCCTGGCGGGCGAGCGTGCCCACGGGTGCGTTCAGTCGCACCGTCTCCTTGAACACGAGGTCCATCGACGGCAGCGCCTCGAGGTCGTCGTAGCTGATGGCGTCCTTTCCGAGCGCCCGGGACTCCGCGCGCACACGGTCCTGCCACTCGGGATGCCTGGCCAGGTAGTAGCCCATCATCGCGACGGTGATCGTGCTCGTGTCGTGCGCAGCCATCATCGTGAAGATCATGTGGTTGACGACATCCTCGTCGCTGAAGCGCTCGCCGTCCTCGGTCTGCGCACGGCACAGCACGCTGAACAGGTCGTCGGTCTCGCTTGCGCGCTTGAGCGGCAGTTGGCTGAGGAAGTAGCGCTCGAGCAGGTGGCGGCTCTCGAGGCCGCGGTGCCACTTGCCGCCCGGCACGTCGGCGCGGATGATCGCTTGGCCGCCGAGGACGGTGTTGATGAAAGCGGCGTTGAGGCGGTCGGCCTCGGCGCTCGGCCGCCCGCCGACGAACACCTCGGTGGCGACGTCGAGCGTCAGCTGCTTGGCGGCGCGGTAGAGCTGAAAGCCTGTGCCGGGCTGCCAGCCGGCAATGCCGCGGGCGATCGCCGGGTTCATCCTGTCCACGTATCCGACGAGTCGCTCGTGCTTGAACGCCTGCTGCATGATCCGCCGGTGATGGCGGTGCTCCTCGAAGTCCATGAGCATCACGCCGCGGTCGAAGAACGCCCCGATCAGCGGATCCCATCCCAGCTTGTTGGAGAACGCTCGGTCACGGTTGGTCAGCACCGTCTCGAGCCCGCTCGGGCCGAGCACCTGCACCCAGCTGCCGCCGACCGCGTTGAGCCAGAACACGGTCCCCAGCCGCCGGTGGTAGTCGCGCGCATGACGCAGTCCGTCGTGGAGGAACTCGAGCGTATGCCCCACCACGGGCATCCCGGGATCGCCCATCACCGGCTTGAGCCCGCTGCCCGGTGGGGGCACCGCAAGCGGCCGCACACCGGGGGTCGGGATGCGCTCCACCACTTGCGCGGCGGCGCCCCTCGCCCTCAGCTTGACCGGTGTACCCATCGCCCTATCTTCGCTCAGTCTCGGGCGCGTCGCCATTCGGCGACGATCCGGTCGACGTTGAACGGCGTGAGGCTGAAGCCGGGGCCACGGATACCCAGCCGGATCGCATCGCGGATCTTCTCGTTGATCGCATCGATCCGGTCTCGCACCTCCGCTTCGGTGCGCGCCTGGCTCACTCCTTCCAGGACCTCGCGAGCCTCCTTGCGAAGCGCCAACGACGGCGGCAGGTAAGACAGCTGTTCGTCGCGGAGCTTGCGCTTGACCCACCACATCTCGTCGTAAGGCTTGTCGAGATCGGCGAGGGGCGCCCCGTGTCCGGGGAGATCTTCGAACTCGCCGCGCTCGGCAGCCTGGCGGATCTGGCGGTCGATCCAGCTCTCGAAGTTGATGCCGGCGGGCTTTCTCTGGGTCACCCCTTTATTGTGCCCGGCCGCGAATCGCCTATCTGAAGAGCGATCGAGCGTCATCCCATCAGGATGATGCGCTCGGCTCCGGATGTGGCTTCCTCTGAGCACGTCCAAAGGAGGAGACAGACGATGAGACGCGCAGCCTCGGTGATGCTCGTGTGCCTCGCGATGCTCGGGCTCGCGTCATCTGCGATCGCCGACCGGGATTTCAGGCCACGGTTCAGCACGAACGCCAGCGGCGACATCGCGATCGTGGGGAACACACTGGAGACCTGCCAGGCGGCCGTAGCCGACTGCGTCAACGCCCGCAAGGGCGAGGGCAGCGCGCTGAACAACAACGGCTTCGTGATGGAGCGGGTGGACACAAGCAGCACGATGTTCGACTCCTCGTCGGCTCGGCTGACGCTCCCGGCCGGCGCGCGCGTCCTCTTCGCCGGCCTGTACTACGGGGCACGCACGACCGCTGGCACCAAGGGCAAAGCGGCTCCTGACGCGACGGCGGCCGGCCTGCGCACAGTCGACCTCAAGCCCCCGGGGACCGTCGGGTTTGAGCGGTTGAGCGCAGCAGTGGACCAGAGCACTGAGGTCACTGGCGCGTATGCCGCATTCGTCGACGTCACCGCCCAGGTCCGCCGCTCGGGATCCGGCGTGTATACGGTGGCGAACGTCCAAGCGGCCACGGGCGAGGACCGATATGCCGGCTGGGCCCTGGTCGTCGCCTACGAGGCGTTCGGGGATCCGCCCCGCAATCTGACCGTGTTCGACGGCTTGCAGTCGGTCACCCAGAGCAAGCCGGCGCTGACGATCCCCGTAAGCGGCTTCCAGACCCCGCTCAGTGGACCCGTCCGCACGAAGCTCGGGTTCGTCGCCTATGAGGGCGACCGGGGGCTGAGCGGTGACAGCGCCACGCTCGACGGCAAGGCCATCAGCGATGCCGTCAATCCCGCCAACAACCTCTTCAACAGCGCGATCTCAGTCGACGGCCGGAACTTCGCCGACAAGACGCCGGATTACGTCAACCAGCTCGGGTTCGACGCCAAGCTGATCCGGATCGATGGGCTCCTGGCCAACGGTGCGACCAGCGCCAAGATCGCGCTGCGCACCAGCAGCGACCAGTACCTCCCGCACGTGATCACGTTTGCGACAGATCTGTACGCGCCCGTCATCCGCGCCACCAAGACCGTGGCGAACCTCACGCATCCGGACGGGCCGACGCGCGGAGGCGACACGCTTCGCTACACGGTCACGTACGTCAACGAGGGCCTCGAGGCGGCGACAAACTTCGTCGCGGTCGACCACCTGCCATCCAACTCGACGTATCTGGCGGGAACACTGCGGATCTCGGGCGCGCCCGCGAGCCAGGCCGCTCCGAGCGACGCCGTGGGCGACGACCTTGGCGAGTACGACGCCTCGCAGCACGCCGTTCGCTTCTTCCTCGGCAACGGCGCGACACCAACCCGCGGCGGCGACATCGCGATCAGCGGAGCACCCGGCGACCGGGCGCAGATCAGCTTCGACGTGCGGGTCGATCCAAACGACTCAGTCGACAGCGAGATCAACAACGTCGCGCTGGCGACATTCATCGCGCCGACGCTGAACAGGGAGCTGAGCGCGATTTCTTCCGAGACGAGCACCCGCATCGCGGCGCGGCCAACGAGCGCCGAGCCTGCCGACCTCGCGCTCGCGCAGAGCGAGACGGTGGCGCCGAGCGCGTTCGGCGACGACGTCGTGGACGACCATCTGGCGATCGTGAACCACGGGCCGGGAGATGCGACCGACGTCGTGCTCCACGACGCCGTCCCGCCCGGCGCCACCATCGAGTCGGCCACGATCGATATGGGGTCGTGCTCGATCAGCGCCACCGAAGTTACGTGCGTCGTCCCCCATCTGGACAGCGGCGGCACCGTCGAGGCCAATGTTGTGATCGTCGAACCGCCTCGCGATGCGATGGCCGGCTCGCCCAACGAGGCAAGTGTGATCGCATCTCAGTTCGATCCAACCCCGGCCAACGCCGGCAACGATGCCACTGCCGCCATGCCTGCATCGACCGCACCGATGGCCGACCTCTCCATCGTCGACCGCGAGAGCTCGCAGACCGTGCCGCTCGGCGGCGACATCACCGACACGATCACGGTCATCAACCACGGCCCTGGGACCGCCACGGCCGTCGACCTCACCGACGGCTTGACGGCCGCCGCCGAGCTCGTCGCCGTCACCCCGGGAGGTGCCAGCTGCAACTCCGGCGCGCCCCTCCACTGCACGTTCCCCAGCCTCGCTCCGGGCGAGAGCTTTTCCGTCGCGCTGAGGTTCCGCGAGCTCCGGCCAGGACGCGTGATCAACGCCGCCAGTGTCAGCGCCGACGACGCCGAACCCAACTACGCCAACGACTTCGCCAAAGCCGCCGCGACGGTCAAACGTCGCTCGACCGCCGCCAGGGTGCGCATCGTGCCCGTGCAGCCCGTCGTCGCAGCAGGACATACGGTCGGCTTCGTGGTCACCGTCGGGGTGACCAAGCGCACACCTGGTGTCATGCCCAAAGTGTGCGTAGCGCTGCCCAGGCAACTGAAGCTGCGGGCCGCGCCCGGTGCCATGGCGACCGGATCAAGGCTGTGCTGGGAGCTTGGCGACCTGATCAGCGGGCACTCGCGCACGTTCAGATTCACCGCACGAGTCGGCTCGGCTACCCCCGCAGGCGCGTCAGTCGCAGTCCCGGCGCGCCTCACCGGCGCGAACTTCGCCGCCACTCGTGCACGGGCCGTCGTCCTGATACCGCGCGCGCCGACCGCCTGCGCTTCTGGAGCACGTGCCGACCCGCTGGCGAGGATCGCCTGCTGAGCCGGCATGTCATCACCCGTCGGTGATGACGTCGGAGGTCACGGGTTCGGTGGAAAGCTCGACGCGCCCCCCGCCCGACGCCTTGGCCCGGTAACCGGCGGCGTCCGCGGCGGCGATGAGCGCGTCGGGGTGGCCGTGTCCAAGCCCAACCCCGACGCTCGCCGACAGCTCGTGTTCGGCGCCACGGGCTCCGATCGGCTCGCGGACGGCCGCTTCGACGCGGTTGGCGATCGCCAGCGCGGAGATCCGGTCCACGTGCTCGCACACGACGACGAACTCGTCACCGCCGAACCGGGCGACCGTGTCGCCGGGCCGCACGGCCATCCGCAGCCGGCGGCCAATCTCGATCAGCGCGGCGTCGCCCGCCGCGTGGCCGTGCGTGTCGTTGACGCGCTTGAAGTTGTCGAGATCGACGAACAGCACCGCGGTCGCGCCGCCGTCCCGTCGTGACCGCGCCAGCGCGAGCTCGAGATGGTCGCGAAGCAGCGTCCGGTTCGCGAGCCCGGTAAGCGGATCGTGAAGCGCCTCTTCACGCATCCGCTCGGTCTCGCGCAACCGCGCCGTCGCCCCCGCGAGCGTGTTTGCGACGGCTCGCATGAAGCTGACCTCATCGTCGGAGAGCTCTCGCTCGGTCGTGACGAACAGCTCACCCTGCGGGCCGATCGGCACCCGAGCGCCTGGGCGCGACAGTTCTCCGGATGACGCGATCACCGTGCCTGACACTCGCACTTCGGCGCCTGCCGCCGGCAGCGTCGTCCGCATCAGCTCGACCGCCTCGGCGCTCAGATCCGCGGGATCCGCTCCTGCCAGAGCGCGCTCGCCCATCGCCGCCACGGCCCGCAGCCGGACCTCGGCGGCGTGCCGGTCTGAGACGTCGCGACCGACGGCGAGCAGCAGCGGTCCGCCGCTTGTCTCGACGATCCCCCAGCTCATCTCGCCGACGAACTCCGAACCGTCGCGACGCAGTCCCAAGACTGCGGTGGAGAACCGCATCGGGTGCTCGGTCGCGAAGTACAACTGCATGTTGCGCGTGTACCGGTCGCGCACCCGCTCGGGCCAGAGCGTCTGCACCTGCCCTCCGACAAGCTCGCTCGCGGCGTATCCGAACAGCTCTTCGGCAAGCGCGTTGACGTACACGATCCGCCCGTCGCGCGCCGACGCTACGACAGCGTCGGGCAGGCCCTCGAGAATCGCGGCCGGAGCGAGCAACAGGTCATCGAGAGCACGATCATCGCGAGCTCGCCCTGTCGATCCCTCATGTTCCTTGGCGTCCATGACCGAGGACCTTTTGCTGAGAGTACAACCGTGATATCCCGAAACTTGGTGGCTTGGACACATTGGCGATCAGGCGGCTGCGCGGCCGTGCGGTCCTTAGCCGGGGTCTTAGCGGCACAGCAACCTGCCGGCGGTACCTTCGCTCGATGGTGAGGGTCGCCTTGGCGGTACTCGCAGCGACGGCGCTTGCCGGCTGTGGGGGCTCGAGCCCGGCCAAGACGTCGGCGCGTGCTACCGCCGGCGCGAGCACGCAGGGGACCGGACACAAGCCAACCGTCGTCGACGGCTCGTTCTACGCCGATGGCGTCGACGGAACGCTGCACTACTCGATTGCGCTGCCACCGGGATATGACGCCAGCGGCAAGCGATACCCGGTCATCTACGTGCTACACGGACTGCCGTCAAGCGACCAGGCCTACAAGGGGATCAGCGGTTACGCCGACAGTCTCGCGTCCACCGGGCACCCGGCGATCGTCGTTGGAGCGCAAGGCGCGCGGGCGGGCGACACCGACCCGGAGTGGCACAACTGGGGACCCGGACGCGATTGGGAGACGGCAACCGAGTCCGAGCTCGTGACCTGGATCGACGATCACTACCGCACGATTCCGGAGCGGTCAGCCCGCGGGATCATCGGCATCTCGGCCGGGGGCTATGGCGCCACGCTGATCGCCATTCACCACCCCGAGACCTATTCGGTGATCGAATCCTGGAGCGGGTACTTCGTCCTGACAACGCCCGACGGCAAGCCGCAGGATCTCGGCTCCGCGGAGGCGAACGCCGACGCCAGCGCTCACGCGCACGTTGATCACCTCGAGGACGAGTTCCGCCCGTACGGTAAGACGTTCTTCGGCTTCTACATCGGCGCGCAGGATCCGTACAACGACTTCGTGCCAGACAATCAGGCCCTTGACCGAGAGCTGACGGCCGCGGGCATCCCCCACGTTTTCAAGCTCTACCAGGGCGGCCACAACGGCACGTTCTGGCGCGAGCACCAGGACGACTGGCTCGCTGCGGCGGTGGAGCGCCTCGATCCACCCGAGCGCAGCAGCGCCTGACGGCGGTCTGCTCAGACGCGGTAGCGCTCGGTCAGTCCCGCGAGCTTGGCGGCAAGCTCGTTGAGGCTCTCGGCCGCCTGCTGTGACTGCCGGGCGCCGTCGAGGAACTGCGAGGTACTGGCTTCTATGTTCCCCATCGCCAGCGCTATCTCGTCCATCCCAAGGCTCTGCTGACGCGCAAGTTCGGCGATCTCCTCCGCGGTCCGCGATGCTCCGCGAATTGTGTCGGTGAGGCTGAGGATGCCGTCGCCGGCGTCCTGGGCAAGCGCGAGCCCCTTCTCGACCACGTGCGTCCCCTGGTGGCTTGCCGCCACTGCGGCGTCGGTCGCATCCCTGACGTCGTTGAGGATCGTCTCGACCTGGGAGACGGCCTCCTTGGACTGATCGGCAAGCCCGCGGACGTGCTCGGCGACGACGGCGAAGCCTCTGCCGTGCTCGCCCGCCCGGGCCGCCTCGATGCTGGCGTTGAGCGCGAGCAGCTTCGAGCGGTCGGCAAGGTCGTTGACGGTGTTCGTGATGACCCCGATCTGCCGGGTTCGCTCCGACAGCGTGCTGATGTCCTGAGCCATCGCATCCACCCGTGCGCGGATCTCCTCCATCGCGATCGAGATCGCCGCGACGGCCTCGGTCCCATCGGAGCTGACCTGGACCGACTCCCCGGCCTCGCGCGCGACATCGCGCGCTCGTGCTGCCATCGCATCGGCGGCGGCGCGAAGCTCGTTGATGGTGGCCGAGGTCTGGCCGATCGCGGCGGACTGCTGTCCGGCGCTTTCGCTGTGGCGGCTCACCGCGGCGAGGATCTCCTCCGTGGATGCGCTGATCTCGTGGACTCCGGCCTGGATCTCACCGGAGATCTCGGCGAGCCCGCCGACCATCGTGTTCAAGCTGTCGGTCAGGCCGCGCAGATCGGCGTCGCCGTTGGTGTTCACGGTCGCCGTGAGGTCGCCGTGTGCAACCGCCGCGGCGAACCGCGAGTAGTTGAGTACCGCCGCCTGCAGCGCCTCGCGCGAGGCGCGCTCGACGGCGGCGGAGCTCTCGAGCTGGAGATTGCGTTTCTCGTTGATCGCCTTGAGGCGGCGCAACGCGAGCACGAACCGTGCTCCGGCCGCGACCAGCGTCGCGGTCCCAAGCCCGATTGCGACCTGGCTGACGTGGTCGAGTGAGCCGAGGAAGAGGATCACGAGTGCCAGCACGGAGGCGACCGTCGGCACCGTGAAGCCCGACGACTTGTACTCCTGCACCGGCACGCCCGGGTCCGGCGCAAGCCAGACGGCGCACGTGATCAGAAGCAGCGACGTCGGCCACGCCATCGCGTCCAAGAACCAGCCGACGTCGGTGACGATGATGCCGCCGAACAGCGCCGAGATGTCGCCGGCGGCGTTGACGAGTCCGGCGGCGGCGAGCAGGTACCACCGTGTGCGCCGCCCGAGCGGAAGCTGCTTTATCCCCAGGACCGTCAGGCCGAACAGCAGCAGGTCGCCGACGGGGTAGACAAGATTGACCGCGACCGCCTCGTTGTTGCCGCCCGCCGCGGAAGCGATCCCGTTGAAGGCAAACGCGACAAGCGCGGCGGCCGTGACCAGCGCGGCCACCACGCCGTCGAGGTAGTTGGCCGCCGTGAGCTTGCGCACGTCGCGCTGCATCAAGAGCATCACGCCGACGTAGGCGAGAGGGAAGAACAGAGCCCACAGATAGTTGGCCAGCGAGATCGTCGCGGGGACGGCGCCGCCGAGCGTCTCATGGGTTTCGGCGAAGTCGCCGAGTGCCCAAGCGAGGCACCCGAGCCCGAGCCAAAGCGTGTACTTGCGGTCGCGCGGGCTCACGTACGCGCGGGCGAGTACGAGCACGCTGCAAACCAGTTCGAAAACGGCCACTCCCCATCCATCGAGCCAGGTCGGCGAGGCGCCGTCCTGGCCCCGGATGATCAGCGAGATCGCGTAGACCACGAGCGTGGCGATCAGGACGCCATGCAGCGCGCGAATGCCGCCGGACGGACGGGTGCGCGCCGCATCGCGCGTGGCAGGCTCCGACGCCCGGTGCGGGGCGCCGGTCGAGCCGAGCTGTTTGGTTGTGGTGTCCGCGACCGCCATCCGATGCCCCGCTTGCGCAGCGGGCCTTACCCCGTTAATCGGAGGGCGTGCGGCAATCTGTAGCGCGCGCAGGCGTCAGATCACGGCGCCAGCGATCGGCTCGTCGCGCTGATCGTCAGCGTCTGATCGCACGTGTTGGTCAGCGAGCAGCCGGCGTGACCGTTGGGAACCACGAGCTTGGTGCTCGTCACGACCCGGTAGACATGACCCAGGACCGCCTGGCGATTCCGGATCATTCGCAGGGGATTGCTCGTGACCGGGCCGCCCGTGACCGTGGAGCCGCTGATCGTGTGCCAGGTGCGCCCATCCTGACCGAGCACCTGATCCGAGATCGTCAGCGTTTTCGTGCCGACCCCGCCGGCGCAACTGACGCCGCCACCGTAGTCCTGCGTCCATCCGCTGTGGTGCGAGTGGAACGTCGGGCCGTACGCCGTCAGCGAACACGGATAGCCGTTGGCCTGCACGGTCAACGGCGGAAACCCGAAGCCAGCGGGCCACCAGCCGTTGTAGCCGGAGTTCCACTTCGGCGCGGGCGGTGGCGCCGCGGCCGCCAAGGCCACGCCCACGGTAAGCGCCACGACAGTGAGCACAAGCATCCTGCGAGCCATCGTTTGCTCCTCTCCCCGACGACGTCATGTCTGCCAATTGCTTAAACGATTCGCACTCCAATCCGTATCGCAAAAGAACATGTCCATCTCGGAGAACTCGTTCGTCGTAGGGGTGTGATCGCCAAGACAACCACCGAGGAGGACGCGATGCATCCCACGATCATCAAGGCCCTGGCAGACGAGCGGATCGCAGAATGGACGTCGACCAGGCCGCGGGCGAAGCGCGACCGGCGCCTGCGCCGCCGGCGGTGGCTCGTCTGGGCCACGCGCTAACTGTTTATCCCCACCGTCACGAGAGCGAGGATCAAGATGAAGTACATGATGTTTGTCTGTGTCGAAGAGGACACCGAGCTCACCGCCGAGGAGTCCCAGCAGATCGGCCCCGACACCGAAGCCTGGGTGGCGGAGATGGACGGCCGCGGCGTGCGCCTTCAGGGCAACCAGCTCGCGCCCGTGACCGACGCGACGACGGTTCGCGTCCGCGGTGGCGAGGTCGTGATCGCCGATGGCCCGTTCACCGAGGCCAAGGAGCAGATCGGGGGCTACGACATCCTCGAGTGCGCCGACCTCGACGAGGCCATCGAAGTCGCCTCCAAGCACCCGGTCGCCCGCTACGGCATGCTCGAGGTCCGACCGTTCGTGGAGTGGTGAGTCAGGACGCAAGCACCGCCATCGCGGAGGCCTTCACCGAGGAGTGGGGCCGGATCGTCGCAACGCTGATCGCGCGCACGGGCGACTGGGACCTCGCCGAGGAATGCGCGCAGCAGGCGTTCGCCGAGGCGGTCCGGCGATGGCCCCGCGACGGCGTGCCACGCCAGCCCGGCGCGTGGCTGACGACCGTCGCGCGCAACCGCGCGGTCGACCGCCTGCGCCACGAGCGGATGAAGGAACAGCGCCTGCGAGCTGCGACCGACCTGATGAGCACCGACGAACCACCCGACGAGCCGGATCCGAGCGTAAGCGAGGACGACGAGAGCGGGATCGTCGACGACCGGCTGCGCCTGATGTTCACGTGCTGCCATCCCGCCCTCCCGCTCGATGGCCGCGTCGCGCTGACGCTGCGCACGCTCGCGGGCCTGACCACCGCCGAGATCGCCCGCGCGTTCTTCGTGCCGGAGGCGACGATGGCCAAGCGGCTCGTCCGGGCCAAGGGCAAGATCGCGCACGCGCGGATCCCCTATCGCGTGCCGCCCGCGCACGTGCTTCCCGAGCGCACGGGCGGTGTGCTCGCGGTCTTATATCTGCTGTTCAGCGAGGGATACAAGGCATCAGCGGGCCCGGATCTCGTTCGCACCGACCTGTGCCGCGAAGCGATCCGCCTCGCGCGCGTCCTCGACGCGCTGATGCCCGACGAGCCCGAAGCCGCCGGGCTGCTGGCGCTGATGCTCTTCCAGCATTCGCGGCGCCTGGCGCGCGTCGACGCCAACGGGGACTTGGTCACGCTCGACGAGCAGGATCGCTCGCGCTGGGATCGCGGCGAGATCAATGAGGCGTCCGCGCTGCTCGATCACGCGCTCGCGCGACAGAGCGCCGGGCCCTACCAGCTCCAGTCCGCGATCGCCGCGTGCCACGCCCAATCTCGGCATCCCGACGCCACCGACTGGGCGCGGATCGCAACCTTGTACGAGCGGCTGCTCGAAGTCATGCCCCAGCCGATCGTTGCGCTCAATCACGCGATCGCCGTCGCGATGGCGCAGGGCCCGGATCGGGGCCTCGTTCTGGTGGACGAGCTCGATGCCTCGGGAGAGCTGAGCGGGTACCACCTGCTGCATGCGACGCGCGCGGACCTGCTTCGCAGGCTCGGCCGCGCAGCCGAGGCGCGAGCCGCCTACCTGCAGGCGCTCGAGCTCACGTCGTCCGATGCCGAGCGGCGGTTCCTGAGCAGGCGCTTGGCGCAGACGGCACCGGTGTAGCTTGTGCGGATGGCCCGGCGATGGGATAACGACGAGCGCGGGCACGGCGTCGCAGACGCCCGCCAGCTCGTGGCCGGCGCACGCGAGCTTGTCATCGCGTTCGACGCACCCGACTGGGTCGCCGAGGATCCCGAGCTTCACCTCAAGCCGCACGTCGACGCATGGCTGCGAGCCGACGGACGGCTCGCGTTGACACGCGCGTACAGCGACGATCACGGCGCCTTCATCCTGGATCTGAACTGGCTCGGAGGGCCGGCTGGACCTGGAGAGGTCCGTGCCGCCGTTTATGCGCTGATCGGCCAGTTTGCCGAGAGCGCCACATATGTCCGCCAGCGTCGCTACGCGAACGACACGGCCGTCCCGAAACTACGCTTCGAGGTTGGCACCGGCGAGCTCGATGGCGCGTTTGCTTCCCACGGTCACACCGTCCTGATCGACGTCTCGTAGTCCGGCTCACCCCGCCGCGGCGGGATCGAGCAACTGGCTCAGTGAGACCACGGCGCCGGCCGGATCGGCGATCACGGTGGTCACGAACCCGGGGATCTCCTGAGGCGCCACGACCACGCTGCCGCCAAGCTCGGTCGCGCGCGCGACGGCCGACTCCGCGTCGTCGATCCAGAAGTCCACGCTCCACACCGGATCGCCTTCGCCGGCCGTGAGCACCGCCACCACGTCGCGCGGGACGGGCTGGTGTGGCTCTCCCCCGACGTAGCCTGGCAGGCGAAAGAGCTCGACGCCGGGAGCGAAGGCCTCTGCCTCCCACCCGAACACGTCCCGATAGAACGCCTTCGCGGCGTCGGTGTCACCGGTGGTCAGTCTGCTCATCGCCCACGCCGACGGCTCGTTGAGCACCTGGGCGCCCTGGCGCGCGGCCGCCTCCCACACGCAGAACACCGCTCCGGTCGGATCCGACAGCACGGCCAGCCGCCCGGCTGGAGGCGCGTCGAACGGTGCCACCATGACGGTCGCACCCGCCGCCCGCGCGCGGTCGACGGTCGCATCCGCGCTCTGCACCGCCACGTAAGTCGTCCAGGCAGGAGTCGCGGGCGCTCCCGGCGGCACCGAGCTGATCCCGGCCACGTCGCGGCCGCGAACGCGCGCGACGTGGTACTCGCCAGGCGGATCTCCCGGCATCGGCCCGGGGCCGGCGAATTCCCATCCGAGCAGGGCGCCGTAGAAGTGCAGCGCCCCCGGCACGTCAGGCTGTGCCGTGTCGACCCAGCACGGAACCCCGGGCGGGTAGTGATCGCGATTGCTCATGCGTCTCCTCTCGGCTGGGCGGCTATGCATCGGAACATCCGACTCTATGGTCGGTAATTCCAACTATAAGGTCGCCCTATCCGACCTGTCAACTACAATTGGCGCCATGCCGACGAAGCGCAGCTACGGAGACCCCTGTGGGATCGCGAGAGCCCTGGACCTGGTCGGCGAACGCTGGGCGCTGCTGGTGGTCAGGGAGCTCCTGTTAGGACCCAAACGCTTCACCGATCTGCGCGCCGGCCTGCCCCACCTCAGCGCCGACGTCCTCTCGCAGCGTCTTCGCGAGCTCGAGCAGGCGGGGATCGTGCGCCGTACAAAGCTGCCGCCGCCGGCCGGCTCCCGCGTCTACGAGCTCACCGCTTGGGGCAAAGAGCTCGAGCCTGTGGTGATCTCGCTCGGCCGCTGGGGCAGTCGCGGACCGTTTCCCGACAGCGACATGCCACTCGGCGCCGACTCGCTGATGATCGCGCTCAAGACGCTGTTCGAGCGGTCGCGAGCAGACGGCCACGACTCGGTGATCGAGATCGTGCTCGGCGAAGACAGCTTCCGGGCGAGCGTCGCCGGCGGCAAGCTCGACATCGTCCGAGGCGCGGCCGAATGCCCCGTCGCGAGGATCGAATGCGACCCTTCAACGCTCGCCGCCGCGATGTGGCACGGACGGCCAATCGACGACGGCGGGATCGAGATCGAGGGTGACCGCGCCGCCGCCGAACGCTTCCTGGCGCTGTTTCCCGCACCACAGCCGGTGAGCTAGTCGCCCGTCCCGCTACGGTGAGTGTTGGTGCGGATCGCGACCTGGAACGTGAACTCGGTCAAGCAGCGCGTGCCGCGGCTGCTGCCATGGCTCGACGAACGCTCACCCGACGTCGTCTGCCTGCAGGAGACCAAGCTCTCCGACGACGCGTTTGCCGAGTTGCTCGGCCACGACCTGGCAAAGCGCGGCTATGAGAGCGCCGTCCACGGACAGGCGACGTGGAACGGCGTGGCGATCCTGTCCAAGGTCGGCCTCGACGACGTCATAGCCGGGGTCGCCGGCGCGCCGGGGTTCCCCGATCCTGAGGCGCGCGCGGTTTCCGCTACCTGCGACGGCATTCGAGTAGTGTCGGTGTACGTGCCCAACGGCCGGGTGCCCGACTCCGATCACTACCACTACAAGCTCGCCTGGCTGGCGGCGCTCAAGGAGATGATCGCGGCTGGGCCCGAGGCCACGATCGTGCTTGGCGACATGAACATCGCGCCGACGGACGAGGATGTGTTCGACCCTGAGGCGTACGTCGGCCAGACGCACGTCACGCCCGCCGAGCGGGCGGCGCTCGCGGACCTCGAGTCGCTCGGCCTGCATGACGTGGTGCGAGATCGGTGGCCGGGCAAGCGGGTGTTCACCTATTGGGATTACCGGGCCGGGATGTTCCATCAGGATCTGGGCATGCGCATCGACCTCGCGCTCGCCTCGGGCAGCATCGCCGGCCGCGTCAAGGCGGCGTGGGTCGATCGCCAGGCGCGCAAGGGCAGCGGCCCCAGCGATCACGCGCCGGTGATCATCGACCTCGACGAGGCGCCCGACGGTGACATCGGGCCGGTGGTGCCGCCGCCGTCAGCCCCCGCGAAAAGTCGCGGCAAGGTCAAGCTCCCTCAGTCGCCGCCAGCCTAAGCGTCGCGGCCGGGGCGGTCGCGGTCGCGTGACGGCTGCACCCGCTTGGGCTCGCCGGGCATCTTCGGATAGTCGGGTGGATAGGGCATGTCGCCCTGGCCCCGCGCCTCGTCCTGCTCGTACAGCTCCAGCAGCGGCTGCAGCGAATGCACGATGTCGTTGATCGCCGCGTGCCGATCGCCCACATCCGCAAACCTGGCCGGCATCGTCGCCACCGTGAAGTCCTCCGGCGCGACGCCGCCGAGCTCGTCCCAGTCGACCGGTGCCGAGACCGGCGCTCCGGGCTTGGGGCGCACGCTGTACGCCGACGCGATCGTCCGATCGCGTGCGTTCTGGTTGTAGTCGATGAAGATTCGCTCGCCGCGTTCCTCCTTCCACCACTTTGTCGTCACGCGATCCGGCAGCCGCCGTTCGAGCTCGCGCCCGAACGCGATCGCGGCGTGGCGGACGTCGGTGAACGTCCACCGGGGCTCGATCCGCAAGTAGATGTGGATGCCGCGGCCGCCCGAGGTCTTGGGAAACCCGACGTAGCCGAGCTCGTCCAGCAGCCGTCGCGCCTGCGTGGCGACTTCGACGGCGTCGGCGAAGTCCGTCCCGGGCTGAGGGTCGAGGTCGAGGCGCAGCTCGTCCGGGTGGTCGACATCCTCGCGGCGGACGGGCCACGGGTGGAAAGTGATCGTGCCCATCTGCGCGGCCCAGCCGACGACGGCCACCTCGGTGGGGCAGATCTCGTCGGCCTCACGCCCCGAGGGAAACTGGATCCGCGCGGTCTGCACGTACTCCGGAGCACCGCGCGGGATGCGCTTCTGAAAGAAGGCGTCCCCTCCACCCTTCTCGCGCGTCGACAGCACGATGCCCGGGTGCACGCCCTTCGGCCAGCGCTCGAGCGTCGTCGGCCGGCGTTCGAGCGCGCGCATGATCCCGCTTTCGACGGCCAAGTAGTACTCGACGATGTTGAGCTTGGTGACCTCGCCCGTGCGGTCTGTGCTCGGGAAGATCACGCGGTCGGGGTTGGTCACGCGGACGTCGCGACCCCCCGCGTCGACGATCTTCTCCGTGGATTTGCTGGGCGCCACGGGCTCCTACGTCCCGTTCAAGGCGAGCAAGATCACCGCCAGGTCGTCTTCCAGCGCATCGGTGCCATCGGGGAACAACTCGACGAGCATCGTGTCGATCGCCTGCTCGGGCGGGCGGTCGAGCAGCATCGGCGGGTCGATCTGAGGAACCAGTTCGTCGAAGCCGAGCCGGCCACGGCGCCTGAGCGGCCGGCGCTCGGTGAGCCCGTCGGTGAACAGCATGACCGCCGCTTCGGCGGGCACGCCGACGTCGCGCACCGGCCACGTCGACGGCCCGCCGAGCCCGAGCGCGGGCCCATGTACGCGGTTGAGTGCCGTGACCGAGTCGCGCGTGATCAACAGGGGCGAATCGTGGCCCGCCCGGACGATCCGAAGCTGCTGGCCTGGGGGGTCGACCTCCACCAGGCAGACCGTCGCCATCTTGCTGGCTTCGCGATCGGCCTGGTCGACCAGCAGGCGATCGAGCATCGGCGGTATCGCCTCGAGTGCGACATCGGCCTGGACCGCGCCCAGCCACGCCGCGCGAAGCATCGCCCCGGTCCCCGCGGCGGCCGGACCATGCCCGGTCACGTCCCCGATGAGGAGCGAAAGCGAGCCGTCGGACCGCTCCGCGACGCCGATGAAGTCTCCGCCCAACAGCATCGTGTTGACGGTCGGCCGGTAGCGCCATGCCAACCGCCAGCGCTGGTTGAGCTTCATGCGCGGCACCAGCGCCTGCTCCAATTGGCGCAGCAACTGCTTTGAGATGTCCCGGATGGAGATTGAGATCAGCAGTCCGGTGTCGGTCTGCAGCGGGCTGAGGCTGATCTCGGCGAGAAAGTCGGTCCCGTCACTGCGTCGCGCCAACACGTCGATCCCGCTGCCGAGAACGGGAGCGTTCGGGTCCGTCACGAAGTCAACGCGCTGCACCAGCGGACGCTCCCGAAACTCGCTGGGCAGCAGCGTCGTGACGTTCCGGCCGATCATCTCCGACCTCGAGTATCCGAACAGCTCCTCGGCGCGGACGTTGACGAGCACGATCGACCCTTCGTCGTCGAGGATCACCATTGCATCCGGGGCCGATTCCATCAGTCCGCGGAACTGCTGCTCGGCCTCGCGCAGCGCCTGCTCTCCTCGCACGCGCTCGGTGATGTCGGAGTTCAGCTCGATCACCGCCACGGGATTGCCGTCGGCGTCGCGGACGAGAGCCTGCCGCGAGGACACGATGATCTGCGTCCCGTCCTTGCGGCGATGGCGAAGCTGGCCGTCCCAGCGGTCATCGCGCATCAGCGCAGCGTCGACCGCCTCGCGCGAGTCAGGAAACTCGGTCGCGAGCAGTTCGTGGGTGACGTGGCCGTAGACCTCGTCACCCGCATAGCCGTAGATCTCCTGCGCCTCGCGATTCCAGTACGTGATCGAGCTGTACCGAGGATCGCGCACAATAATCGCGTCGTGGGCCAGTTCCAGCAGCTGCCGCTGCTGGTCAAGCTCCTCTCGCAGCAGATCGACGTCGCTGACATGGTGCGTCAGACAAACTCCGCCCACCACACGCCCGTTGGCGTCTCGGACCGGCGCAACGTCGATTCGCCGGCGTCCGGCGTCCTCCCCCGGCCAATCGTCGACCGAGCGCTCCCCGTCCTCAAGCACCCGCTCGAACTTTGGCCGGGATCGCTCGCGGAGCTCCTCGGCGTCCGGTCCGGCCATCGCCACAACTTCTGCCCGATCGTCGAACGCGACCACCGAGGCGCCCGGCAGCTCGCGCACCACGACCGCCAGCACCGCGTTGACTGAAAGCTCGGCCATCCTCCCTCCACGCGGGATCCAATTACGGGTCGCGACGGCCGGGAGTGTAGCCGCGGCCTGGCGATCGCCGACCGCCCGCCTATGGTTGCGGCGTGCCCTCTCGTCGATCCTTTGCGGCGGCCGCGGCGGTTGTTTGGGCCTTGGTGCTGCCGGCGTGTGCCGCTCAGAGCTCCTCGTCGGCGAGTTCGACCAGCACGCGGCGCCCCACGTCGACCACGGGCAAAAGGCATGTGCGGCCTCGACGCCGGGGTCGGCCCGCCCACCGACCTGCGCTCGCCGCGCACCCCACCTCACTGCCCGTCTCGCACGCGAGCTCGACGGTTGTCCAACCCCAGCCCGATCCCGGTTCCTGCCACGCGACAGGCTCCGGCGACTTCTCCGCGCCCGACCCGTCGTGCTCCCGCGGCGCGCTCAATCCCGCCGTCACACAGGCAACGATCGACTCGACGATCTGCGTGAGTGGCTACAGCGAATCGGTCCGCCCGTCCGAGCACATCACCGCCAAGGAGAAGCTGGCGAGCATGGCCGCCTACGGCGACAGCGGATCCCCGAGCGATTTCGAATACGACCATCTCGTCTCGCTTGAGCTGGGCGGGGCGGCCAACGATCCCCGCAACCTCTGGCCGGAGCCCGGGGCATCGCCCAATCCGAAGGACTCAGTCGAGGATGCGCTGCATCGCCTCGTGTGCTCAGGGCAGATGCCCCTCGCACGAGCCCAGAAGATCATCGCGACGGGTTGGATCGCCTACTACAGAAGCCACGGCTTCGGCTCCGAGCAGGCCGCCGGCGCCGCGCATGCCCCCGGGCCTGCGAGGTCGACCCCTTCGTCGTCGGGTGGACCGAACAAGCCGATATCGGAGATCAACTGCTCCGACTTCCCCACGCATGCCGCCGCCCAGCGGTGGTTTGAGCAGCACGGAGGTTCTCCAGGCAACGACGTCGCCGGCCTCGACGGCGACCACGACGGCTTGGCCTGCGAATCGCTCCCCTAAGACCGCCGCCGCGCCAGCAGCCGCGCAACGTCGCCCTCGACCTGGTCCACGCGGCTGGCGATGATCCCCGCGAGCACCTGCATGAACCTGAGCTCCTCGTCGCCGAGACCATCCTTCGGCTGGCTGCTCGCGCAGCACAGGGTCCCGTGCAGGCGCCCGTCCGCGAGCGTGACCGGGACGCCGACGTAGGCGCCGATCGTCCGCGTGGCGATCAGGTCGCGCACGGCCGGCTCGGCGCGCGTATTGGGCACGATGCTGGGCATATCGCCGCTCAACATGTGCCTGCAATACGTCTGCTCGATCGGGACGACGAGTCCTTCGGACAGCCCCATCGCAGCGGTGTCACCGACCAGTGCGTCGATCGTCTGCTGCCTGGGATCGATCGTCGTGATGTACGCGGCGTCCATGCAGAGGCGCTCGCGCGCGGCGGTCAGCGCCTGCTCGACGACGTCCTGCTCCTGAGCGACCTCGATGCGACGCAACATGTCGGCGAACTCGTCTGAGGGGTGTCTAGCGTCGGCCCACTCCACACGTCGATTAAATCAATGACCGGGCCACGCGACGGGCGTAACCTGTACAGCGATCCGGGGACGAGTCAAGGCGGGGGGCCAAAGGTCTGTGGGGAGTTGACGGGATCGTGCACAAGCCAGTGATCGATACGCCTGTGACAGGGCTCGAGCTACTCGAGCGGTCCGCCCAGCTCGAGATGCTCGATCGCTCGCTGTCGGCGGTCGTGAGCGGGCCCGCCGGACGGCTCGTACTGGTGAGAGGCGAGGCCGGCGTTGGCAAGACCGCGCTCGTGCGTCGCTTCTGCGATGAACTTCAAGCACCGACCAGGATCCTGTGGGGTTCGTGCGAGGCCCTGTTCACGCCACGCGACCTGGGACCGTTCGTCGACATCGCCCAGACCGTCGGGGGCGAGCTCGAGGAGCTCGTGCGGCGCGGCGGCCTCCCGCACGAGGTGCTGTCGGCGCTGGCTCGGGACGTAGAAGGCGCGTCGCCGACCGTGCTCGTGCTCGAGGACCTGCACTGGGCCGACGAGGCCACGCTCGACGTCCTCAGACTGCTGGGACGTCGGCTGGACCGGTTCGGCGCGGTCGTCGTGGCCACCTATCGCGACGACGAGCTCGAGGACGGCCATCCGCTTCGTATCGTGCTCGGCGAGCTCGCCAGAGCGCAAGGCGTGCAGCGCGTCGATCTCGCACGCCTGTCGCGCGCTGCCGTGGCGTCGCTGGCGCAGCCGCATAGCATCGACTCCAACGAGCTCTACCGCACGACCGGCGGCAACGCGTTCTTCGTCTCCGAGGTTCTGGCAGCCGGTACCGACAAAGTCCCGTCGACCGTGCGCGACGCGGTGATGGCGCGCGCGGCCCGGCTGAGCGACGATGCGATGTCGGTGCTGGAGGCGCTGGCCGTAGCGCCGCCCGGCGCACAGATCGGCGTGCTTGAGGCGATCGCCGGTGCAGACTTGCAAGGCCTCGAGGAGTGCATCGGCGCAGGAATGGTCGTGCCGGTGCAAGCCGGCGTGGCGTTTCGACATGAGCTCGGCCGCCTGGTGATCGACGAGTCGATGGCCCCCAACCGCCGGGTGGCGCTGCATGCCCGAGCGCTGCACGCGCTCGAGGAGTCATCCGACTTTGCACGTCTGGCCCATCACGCCGAGGCGGCCGGCGACCATGCGGCGGTGCTGCGCTTCGCCTCCGAGGCCGCGCGGCGCGCGTCCGCCGTGGGGGCGCATCGTGAGAGCGCCGCCCAGTACGCGCGGACGTTGCGCTTTGCCGATGCGACCGCGCCCGCGGTGAGGGCAGACCTGCTCGAGCATCGGGCGTACGAATGCATGGTGACCGACCAGATCGACGAGGCGATCGAGTCGCTGCACACCGCGCTCGCACTCAGGCGCCAGGAGGGCGATGCGCGCGCCGAGGCCGAGGCCCTGTACCTGCTTTCCAACGTTCTCTGGTGTCCCGGCCGGGTCGACGAGGCCACGCAGGCGGCGCGTCGTGCGGTCGACGTGCTGGAGGGCCTGCAGCCGAGCCGAGAGCTGGCGATGGCGTACAGCCGCTTCGCGCAGCTGTGCATGGACGCCGAGGATCTGGAACACGCGCTGACCTGGGGAGCTCGCGCAATCGAGCTCGCCGAGGGCCTCGGCGAGACAGACGTGTACGTCGACTCGCTGATCAGCGTGGCGATTGCCCGGTGGCTGTCGGGAGACGACGGCGGCCGGGAGGAGCTCGAGCGCTGCCTGGTGCTCGCCAGAGATGCCAGTCTCGACGACCGCGTCGGCCGGATCGAGGTCAACCTTGTGTGGGTCACGCGGCGGCGACGCGAGTACGCCCAGGCGTATTCGTACCTCGAGCCGGCGCTTCGCTCGGCTAGCGATCTTGGAATGGAGCTGTGGCGCGGTTACCTGCTCGCCTACCGGGCGCAGCTGGAGCTCGACCTCGGTCGCTGGCAGGAGGCGGTGGACTCCGCTGCGCTGGTGCTGCGCGAGCCACGCCGGTCGCGGATTCCACAGCTCACCGCCCTTGCGGTACTCGGCCGCGTGCGGGCACGCCGCGGTGACCCCGACGTGCGCGCCCCGCTCGACGAGGCCCTGTCGTTGGCAACCCGCAGCGAAGAGCTACAGGCGAGCGAGCCAGTCGCAGTTGCGCGGGCCGAGGCGGCGTGGCTGGAAGGCGACCGCCTCGGCGTCGAGCAGGCGACCGAGACGGCGCTGGCCCTGGCGCGGGCCCGGCGGTCGCCCTGGGTGGTGGCCGAACTCGCCGCGTGGCGCAGACGCGCGGGCATCGTCGACGAGCTCTCCGCGGGCGAGGCGGCCGGCCCCCACGCGCTCGAGGTGGCCGGCGAATGGGCGCAGGCAGCGGCGCGATGGCAGCAGCTCGGATGCCCGTACGAGGCGGCGCTGGCACTCGCCGAGACAGACGATCGGCGGGCTCAACGCACGGCCGTCGGCGCGCTGCAGGAGCTCGGCGCCAAGCCCGCCGAGGCGATCGTCGCGCGACGGTTGCGCGATCGCGGCGTCCGCGACCTGCCGCGAGGTCCCCGTGCCAAGACGCGGTCGAATCCCGCAGGTCTGACCACACGCGAGCTCGAGGTTCTGGCGCTGCTTGCCGAAGGGCTGCGCAACGCCGACATCGCCGAGCGCCTCGTGCTCTCGGCCAAGACGGTGGATCACCACGTCTCCGCGATCCTGCGAAAGCTCGGCGCGCGCACGCGCTCGGAGGCGGTCGCCGCCGCTTGGCGCCTGGACCTGGGACTGTCTGACCGCGGGGCCGTCAGTCCAGGCTCGTGAGCAGCCGCCGCGCGGCGGCGCGGCTTGCAATCAGCGAACGGTTGGCGATCCCGATCTCCTGGATCTGCCCGTGGCGGACCTTGAGCACACCGATGCTGCGGCGGGCTGCGACCAGGTACCACGTGTTTGCGCCGACGCGGAACCCACGCCCGGGCCGCAGGCGGCGTCTGACCTTCGCCAGCTTGGTTTGAGGCTTGACGCCCTTCAGGGCGTAGTGCCGGTTGGCGGTGAGCGCGAGGATGACCCTGCCGCGGACCTGCTTGCGGAGCTTCGGCGCCAGCTTGCCGAGCACGCCCGACGACGGGTAGGCGACCCGGATCCCGTTCGGCGTCAGGCAGAAGAAGTCCATGTTGCGGTGACCGCGCGTGGTGCTGTGTGAGAACGCGCGGCGCGCGCGGGCCCGCGTCATCCCGAGCTTGACGGGCCCGAGTGAAGTGCCCGCGAGCCGGCCGATGGCCGCCGGGCAGCCGGGCCGAGTCGCCGGCGCCGTCCCGGACGGCCAAACGCCGTTGTCCACGCGTACGACGTAGAACCCGGTACCGCCGTCCGTGTACCAGATCTCGTGGCGCGCGACGTCGAACGCCGGCTGCGACATCGCGTAGTCGCTCTCGCTGTAGCCGGTCTCGGTGTTGGGCGTGGTGGGCGCCACGAAGTAGCCGATCTCCTTGGGGTGCAGCAGATCGCTGATGTCGAATATGCGCAGACCCGAGGCGATGAACGAGCAGGCCACGATCTTCGGATCGACGCGCTGCGGGATGTTGCAGTAATGCGCTGCGTACCCCTGCGCCGGGCTGGTAGTGCCGGGGTCGCCGTCGGCGGCCTGGTGGTCGGCGGGCTGGTCGACCTGCAGGCGCAGGTTCGCCACTACGAACGGCTTGGTCTCGTCGGAGATGTCGATGATCCGCGCGGCGCCAACGGCGTTGCGGTCACCGGTAGGGCTCAGCGTGCCCTGCGTGTACTCGTCGAACTCGAGCACGTACGGGTGCCCGTTCTCGGTGAACGGGATCGCGTTCTGAGGGATCGAAGCCGAGGTCCAGGTCAGGCGGCTGATCTCCTTGGCCTGTGGATTGGGGTCGCGCGCCTGGATCTGGCTCGTGTCGAGGATCAGCATGTCGCCGCCGGTGGGGTCCGCGATGTATGCGCGGTTGCCGTCGTCTGACAGGCTCATGCCGTGGGCGAGGATGTTGCCCTGCCAGATCGCGTGCGGATGCTTGGGGTCAGTCACGTCGATTGCGGTAATCGACGGCAGCGCCGTGCTCGTTGCATAGAAGGTCTTGCCGTCGGGCGAGAAGCCACTCTCGTGCCCGAAGCGCGCCACGAGCGAAGTCGAGTCGAGCACCGGGTGGCGGCAGTCGGCGTGGACGTCGTAGATCGACACGAGGCCGGGCTCGGTGGCGGGGTTGCCGTTGACGGCTGCCAGCAGGCCGCGCGTCGTGTTCAGATTCAGCGACTCGTGCGGGGTCATCATCGGCAGCTCGGTCAACGTGTCGGTCTGGACCGGATGCGACGGATCGGTCATGTCGAGCACCGCGACGCCCAGCGAGGGTCCGGCGGCGTTGATGCCGTTGGTCGGAAACAGCAACGCGGTGTCGTAGAACGCGCACACGTGGCCCTGCTGGTCGATGTAGCGAAACACCTTGAAGCCGCCCGAGGTGCCCTGATGCGCGATCTCGGTCATGTTGCACGACAGGCCGTTGACGCCGGACCCCGCCGGAACCCGACCGTCCACTCCCGGCTCGGGGTGCGATCCGGGGCCGCACTTCGCCAGCTGTGTGGCGACGAGTGGCGGCTCCGCGCGCGTGACCGTCGGCACCTTGTCGGGGGTCTGGCCCGCGCCCTGGCTGAGCGCCAGCAGGTCGTTGTCGCCGCCGTTGAGGCCGGGCAACGTCACCGCCCCCGCCGCCGTCAGGATCGACAGCACGAGCGCCACCGAGGCGATCGTCCCCAGCGCGATTTCGACCAGCCGCCTGCGACGTCGAGACATCTTCCACCTCCCGTGGAACCCGTAGCGCGCGGCACGCTACCAGCGGACCGCCGCCCGGCGCGCCGGTTGTCCTCAGACGGCGATGCGCTCCAGGTCGGCGCTCCCGACGATCTGGCGCAGCGCCGCTACGTGCCCCTCGAACGCCGACCGGCCGGTGTCCGTCAAGCGCGCGCGCACGCGGCGGCGACGATCGCGGATCGGACGGTCGATGCTCACATATCCGGCCTCCTCGAGCGTCGAGAGCTGTTTTGAGAGCGCCGAGTCCGATAGCCCGAGCTGTTCGCGCAGGAACGCGAACTCGGCCCAGTCGGCGGATGCGAGCAGGGCGACGAGCGACAGCCGGGTGCCCGGATGGATCAGCTCGTCGAATCTGGGCGCGATCACGATGCGCCGGCCTGTGCTGCCCGGCGCCGCACCCACGCCAGCAACTGCGGCCCGCCGAGCACGATGATCACCGCGACGAACACGCTCGCGATCGTGACCGGATGGCGGGCTCCGTCGGCGGAGGCCGCCAGCGCACCGGCGATCGTCACGATCGCGAGCGACGCCACGGACCCGATCACCAGGCGCGCCGTTCGGGCGCCAGTCAGCTCCCGTGAGACGCTCAGCTGGTGTGTGCGATGCCGGCCGCTGGCAACCCGCTGCGCAACGGCGGAATGGACCGCGCCGAAGACGAGCGTCGCCGCCGCCGTGAGCCACGGGTGCTTGAGATCGGTGATGTAGCCGAGCGCGATCCAGCCCAGCGCCAGCCCCCACCAGTACCAGCGCGGCAGGTCGATCTCGTCGATTACGCGGCGGCGGCCACGATCGATCGTGTCCAAAGCGGCACGGGCTTCTTGAGGTGTGATCTGTGATTGCATAAGCTCTCTTTCCAGGTAGGAAAGTCAGCGTAGACTTTCCTACTGGGAAAGTCAAGCACCACATGGACCGGAAAACGCCACCGGATCACGCCTCAGACGAGGCCGCTTCGGCTGTCTGGGACCAGGTGCTCAAGGACGGCCACGGATCGCTGGTTCGGGCCCGGCACGTGTTTCGCTACCTGCCCTCGGCGCCGAGATGCAAGCTCTGCAACAACCCGTTTGGTGGCATGGGCGGCCGCGTGCTCCGCGTCGCGGGCTTCAGGCAGTCGCGCAAGAACCCCAACCTCTGCACACGATGCTGCGACTCGCTCCCGGCCGGCGGCACCGAGGTGGACATCGCCGTGCTGTTCGCCGACATCCGCGGCTCCACCGGGCTCGGCGAACACACCGTGGCGACCGACTTTGCGGCACTGCTCAATCGCTTCTACGCCACCGCGACGCAGACGCTGCTGCGCCATGACGCGGTGATCGACAAGCTGATCGGCGATGAGGTGATGGCGTTCTTCGTCCACGGCATCACGGGCGCCGACTACCGCCGCCGCGCGGTCGAGGCAGGGCTCGACCTGTTGCGGGCGGTCGGCTACGGCACCGACTCCGGACCCTGGATCGAGGTCGGCGTTGCCATCAACGCGGGCATCGCATATGTGGGAAACGTCGGCTCTGACGTGGTCGATTTCACCGCACTCGGCGATCCGGTCAATGTCGCAGCGCGCATGCAGCAGAGCGCCGCGGCCGGCGAGCTGCTCGTCGCCGACGGGGTCGATGACGGCCTCGCGGCGGGCGCACCCCGCCGGACGCTCGCGGTGCGCGGCCGCGAGCAAGCGGTCGAGGCGGTCGTCCTCAGCGCCTGATCTCCTCACCGCCTGAGCTCCGCGGCGGGTCCCGACGCGCTTTACCGGGTAGCCACCATCGGTGAGCACCCGCGAGGACCCTTCCGCCACGCTGACGAGCCGGCGCAGCGTCGAGCGAACCCAGACCACCGCCCAGGCCAGCCGCCGCACCGTGCTGATCGCCCTGGCGGCCAACGCGGTCGTGACGGTCGCGAAGCTCGCCGGCGGTCTCGTCAGCGGCTCCGCCGCGCTGCTCGCCGAGGCCGCACACTCGGTGGCGGACACCACCAACCAGGGATTCCTGCTGGTGTCGATCTCATTGTCCGAGCGAGACCCCACCCCCGACCAGCCGTTTGGGTATGGGCGTGCTCGGTTTCTGTGGACGTTCATCGCCGCCGTGGCGATGTTCGTGGCGGGCGCGCTGTTCGCGATCGGCTACGGCATCTATCAGCTCCTTTCCGCCCCCGAGTCCACCCGGTTCGCCGCCGCGTACATCACGCTGGCGATCGCAGGAATCGCAGAGGGCGCCTCCTGGCTGCGGGCCGTCCGCCAGACGCGCCGCGAGGCCGGCGAGGCGCGCCTCGCGCTACTGCGATACGTGCGCTCGAGCCGGGACCCCAACGTGAAGATGGTCTTGTTCGAAGACACCGCCGCGCTGATCGGGATCGCGCTCGCCCTGGTCGGGATCGTGGCCGATCAGGTCACGGGATCCACGGTGTTCGATCCGGCGGCATCGATTGCTATCGGCGTCCTGTTGGTCGGCGTCGCCGGCTGGATGGGCCACGACACGGCCGAGCTCTTGATCGGAGGCGCGGCTCGGCCAGATGAGCGCAAGGCGCTGTGGCGCGCGCTCGAGGGGTTCGATCAAGTCGACTCGGTCGTCGAGCTGCTGACGATGACGCTCGGCCCGAACTCGCTGCTGGTCGCGGCGCGGATCGACCTGGCGCGCGGTCTGGACGAGGACGACATCGAGCAGCTGTCCGACGAGATCGACGAACAACTGAGGCAGGAGGTCCCGGACGTCACCGAGGTGTTCCTCGACGCAACCACTGCGCCGCACGGCGGCAAGTCGGGCAGACAGTCGTGACGTAAGCTCGAAGTAGACCTGCCCACGACTCCAAGGAGGCCTGCGATGAGATACGTCAACCTCGGCGCCACCGGTCTGCGCGTCTCGCGCATCTGCCTGGGGATGATGAGCTATGGCAAGCACGAGAGCCGCGAATGGACGCTCGACGAGAAGGGCGCCGAGCCGATCGTGCGCCGCGCCGTGGAAGGCGGGATCACGTTCTTCGACACCGCCGACGTGTACAACGGCGGCCAGAGCGAGGTGATCACCGGCAAGCTCCTGCGCAAGCTGTTCGAGATGCGCGAGGAGTACGTCGTCGCCACCAAGGTCAACGGCCAGACGATGCCCGGAGAGAACGGCCGCGGCCTCTCACGCAAGCACATCATGGCCTCGATCGACGCCTCCCTGAACCGTCTCGAGCTCGAGTACGTCGACCTGTATCAGATCCACCGCTGGGATCCGCGAACCCCGATCGAGGAGACCATGGAGGCGCTGCACGACGTGGTCAAGGCGGGCAAGGCACGCTATATCGGGGCGAGCAGCATGTACGCGTGGCGGTTCGCAAAGGCCCAGGCGGTCGCGAGCACGCGCTTTGTGTCCATGCAGAATCACTACAACCTCCTCTACCGCGAGGAGGAGCGCGAGATGATCCCGCAGTGCCTCGACCAGGGCGTCGCGGTGCTGCCGTGGAGCCCGCTGGCGCGGGGGCTGCTTGCCGGCAACCGCACGCGCGGCGGAGAGCGCCTCACCACCCGCGCGAACACTGACGCGTTCGCGGATTCGCTGTACAAGCCCGAGACCGACTTTGCGGTCGTCGACCGCGCTGCCGAGATCGCCTCCCGACGCGGCGCTCCGAGTGCCCAGGTCTCGCTCGCGTGGCTGTTGCAGAAGGCGGGTGTCACCGCCCCGATCGTCGGCGCGACCAAGCTCGAGCACCTCGACGACGCGCTGGCCGCCGAGAAGATGACGCTCAGCGAGTCCGAGGTCTCAGAACTCGAGGAGCCGTACCTGCCGCATGCGATCTCGGGGCACTAATCGCCGTTGCCGTTGGCGGTGACGGTCACGGGCACCCCTGCTGCGAGCGTCTGGTAGACGACGCAGTAGCGCTCGGTCAGCTGGATCAGCGTGGCGAGTTCCTCGTCGGGTACCGACGGGAGCTCGAAGCTCAGCCGGATCTCACGAAAGCCGACCGGCGCCCCACGGTCGATCGCCAGGGTGCCGCGGAAGTCGAGGTCCCCCTCGGCCGTCACGCGCGCACCTTCGAGCGGGATGTCGCGGTTGGTGGCGACCGCCTTCAGCGTGACCCCGGCGCAGGCGACGAGCGCCTGCAGCAGCATGTCGCCCGAGCACGCCAGGGTCCCGTCGCCGCCGCTGGCGGGGTGCAGTCCCGCCTCCACGAGCGCCCGGCCCGTCTGCACCGAGCACGAGACCGCCGTCGCGTCGACGTCGCCATCGGCGGTCATCGTCACGACCGCCGCCTCGGGATCGTCGCGGTATCGGTCCTTCAACGGCGTCTGCAGCGCCTGCAATTCCTCACGGCTCATACCCATGT
>Ga0207693_10000695_pt1 | contig 30254 bp, 22 predicted proteins | sample LARL81metaG_FD_184347 | JGI IMG/M metagenome (GOLD analysis project Ga0207693, IMG submission 184347) | Corn, switchgrass and miscanthus rhizosphere microbial communities from Kellogg Biological Station, Michigan, USA - LAR L8-1 metaG... | ecosystem: Host-associated > Plants > Roots >... | reverse complement strand
TTTCCTTTGAAGCCCAGAATTCGGAAAGAGAGTCAATCATGGATCGACGTCAGTTTATCGGCATGATCGGTGTTGGAGCGTTTTACCGGCATGGTCTACGAGATTTGCCTGCCGCTTTCTTGCCCAATTCAACCACGTGGTCGCCGCCAGCAGGGTCCAAAGCTTACGGCTCCGGTCATTTTGGAGAGTGGATCACCGATCAGTTTGACTTACCCGCCTACAAGTACACCTGCAACCAGCTCACCGACGCCAGCGCCCAAACTCCCGTCCACAAGTTCTGGCGTGGACCTGCCGACCATACACATCAGGTGGGAAATGATCGCCTGATTGCGGCCGTTTCGAATTACGGTTACGTCCAGGTTAGGCAGGACGAGGGTTCGCCGAAATTTCTGAATGACTACTCTCTAGAGCACGGTCTCTATGGAGCCGGAATCGGCTTTCTAACGGACGGCAAATCGGTACTCAGCACCTACTATCCTGGGAACGGTGAATCCTTCGAAAGAATCCTAGGTGAAGGGTATTTCAGAAAGATTGTAAAGGGTTCCCAGTACGAAGCAGATCAAGTAATTTTCGCCCCGTTTGGAGACGATCCGGTTCTGCTTTCGACGATAAAAATCACCAATCTTGGTGACAATGCTGCCGACTTGCGATGGATCGAGTATTGGGGTTGTCACAATTATCAGTTCTCTTATCGCTCGTTTATGCAAGCCACCGTACAACACGGAGCGAATGTAGCCGACCTGAGGCGACGATTCGGCGATCGCTTTGCACATGAGTTTCGAGTCATGCCAAAACAGGCTGGTCTGATCGAAACCCAACATTTCCCTGGAAGAAGTGTTGAAGACAACGAAGCTTGGGCAGAGGTTGAAGCGTATCTCAAAAAGAATCCCACCGGATTTCTGGGCGGACCTCTTCCGCCGCTGCCGCCGGGTGCAACGCTGGAAGACCTCAATCCGCCTCCGACCTTTCTCGTCTCGCTGGACGCCGCCATGGATGGGTTTGCGACCGACGCCTCGGCGTTTTTTGGAAGTGGCGGAATTACTCAACCCTCAGGACTTTCGTCCCCCAAATTAGGTAGCAATCTCCGTTCCACGGGTCCGGCTAGCGCATTCCTGGTAGAACGCCACCTCGCACTGCGCCCGCAGGAAGGCCGTACCCTCAGCTTTCTCTACGGCTATGCCCCCAAGGGCTTCGAGATCGGCGAACTGGTCGCGAAGTATTCGGCTGATCCGGCATCGGTTCTCACTCGCTCCTGCGCCGCCTGGAAAACAGACGGCGTACGATTCCGTGTGCCCGCCGAGCCATGGGTCGAGCGCGAAACCTCCTGGCATAACTATTACCTTCGTAGCGACCTGACCTACGACAGTTTCCTCCGTGAACACATTCTTTCTCAGGGACACGTCTATCAGTACATCATGGGTTTCCAGGGCGCGGCGCGCGATCCGCTGCAGCACGCTCTACCTTTCGTATTCAGCAATCCCGAAGTCGTTCGTGGAATTATTCGCTATACCCTGAAAGAAATTCAGACAGATGGATCGATTCCATACGGGATCGTGGGAAGCAGCGTCCCGATGCCAGTCGTCTTCCGTCCCAGCGACCTGGAGATGTGGCTGTTGTGGCTGGCCAGTGAATACGTGCTAGCAACGCGCGACGAGGCCTTTCTTGACGAACGAATCCCGGGATATCCTCACCAGGATGCGAGTTCTTCTGATCTAACCGTCCGTGAACTTCTTCAGCGATCCTTCGTCCATCTGGTCGAGGGCATCGGAGTCGGGAAACACGGTTTGATGCGACTGTCCAATGGCGATTGGAACGACGACATTGTGGTTGGACATGTCTCGCCAGCTTTGGCCGACGAGGTTCGTCAGGATGGCGAAAGTGTTCTCAATGCTGCCATGGCATGCTATGTCCTCGACTACTATTCTCGTTTGCTCAATTACACAGGCGATACCAAGACCGCTGACCAGGCTCACGCGAAAGCCGAGGCTCAACGCACAGCAGTTCGGCAATATTGGGCCGGGCGCTGGTTTCGCCGCGCGTGGTTCGGCCAGCACTTAGGCTGGATCGGCGAGGACCAACTTTGGCTGGAACCGCAGCCTTGGGCGATCATCGGCGGCGCCACTACCGCCGAGCAACGTAAAATCCTGGTCACCGTCCTCGACGAACTGGTCCGCAAGCCCTCGCCCATCGGAGCCATGCTCGAGAGTCACGGCGATCCTGCCATGGCAAGCCCCTTCGGGGTCCTTACCAACGGCGGAGTTTGGCCGTCAATCAATGGAACGTTAATCTGGGCATTGGCGATGGCGGATGGTGCATTGGCGTGGGATGAATGGAAAAAGAACTCATTGGCGATGCATGCTGAGGCCTATCCGGAAATCTGGTACGGCATCTGGAGCGGTCCTGATTATTACAACTCTGTTTTGTCACGATATCCCGGCCAGACCATGTTCGCCGAAGCTCCGTCTCCCGATTACAAAACGCAAGCCGATCTGGGATTTAACTGGACCGACTTCCCTGTCATGAATATGCACCCCCATGCGTGGCCACTGTATAGTGCGGCCAAGCTACTAGGCCTTGAATTTTACGAGAATGGAGTCAGCTTTAAGCCAGACCTGCCCATGGTGGAATATTCGTTCACCTCTCCACTTCTGGGATTTAAGAAGTCCAAGGATGGCTACTCCGGTTGGTACGCACCTTCTTCCCCCGGACGATGGGACATAAATCTCGCCCTCCCAAGCGCAGAAGCTGCGAAATTGCGTCAGATAAAGATCAACGGGGCTTCAGAGCCGTTGCGGAACACCGGGCAGCCCATTCATTTCAGCGGTAAGAGTCATTCCGGCTCGCCAATGCGGTGGGAAATTACCTAAGCATCGGGGCTATTTAATTCAGTAGACGCCCGGAAAGAGGACTCACAATTTCTTGCTCGCGCTGCTCCAGCCCTCACCACACTGAAGAACCTGGCAGGGCTGTCCGAGACGGTTGCATTCCGCGACGAATTCTTCGGGGGACGCTGTATTGAACTCGAACATGTCATAGTGACAGGGAATCACCACTCTGGCTCTGATGTCTTTTGCCAATTGTGCCGCCTCGCGTCCAGAAAGATTTCCTGGCACCCTTCTTTCCAACTTACGCCCATTGATAGGAAGCAATGCTATGTGGACGTCAAAGGTTTGCAACTTCTCGGCCATTCCTGGATATCGAATCGTATCGCCGCTGTGGTACACGCGCCATTCCCCAAGCTGCAGCACGTAACCAAGGAAAGTCGCACGGCCCTGTTCATCGCGCTCTACGGTTTCGTGAGCCGATGCTACACCTGAAATTCGAATGCCCGAGATTTCAACCGTGTTGTCGTCATCGACGCCGATAGGTATCGCGGAATCGATCTTCAGCCGGTCAGCCACAAATTCGCGGTTCGCTGCGGGAATCACCAATTTCGGCTGCAGATTTCCCGACAGGATAGGCCCGAGAGTTTCGGCGTCGAGGTGATCGGTGTGATTGTGAGAAGACGCGACGATGTCAACGAAGGAAAGCCGCGCTGGATCAATCACGCGTTCCGTCATGCGAACATGGGGTTTATCGGTCTGGCTGTACTTTTTGGTGAGTGAATCGGAAAGATAAGGGTCGAGCAGAACGTGAACACCCTGCCATTGCAGCAGGAACCCGCTCTGCCCCAGCCACCATAAACGGAGATTGCCGTCGCGCCGGTCGGAGGCTCGTATGTCCGCGAGCAAGGCTTGGTCTGAACGGACTGGGCGAATCACGACACTCCCAATTCCTTCCGAACGATTGCCACGCCGCTCACCATGTTGGCTAATTTTTGGCCTGCCGCCCAACGCGCGGTCTGACTCAGCCCACAATCGGGAGCGAACGAAAGGCGCTCGGCCGGCGCGTGCTTCAAACACAAGCGGACCCGCTCCGCGACATCGGCAGGTGTTTCTATGTAATAACTCTTTACATCAATGATGCCGACTGCCACGTCGATCCCTCGTTGTGCGATTTCATGAATAACTTCGATTTCAGCAAATTCACGGCTCGCCATTTCCAAATGCATTTCCTGCACCGGCAATTCGAAGAATGCAGGAAACAGTGGAGCGTACCGCCGCAATCCCACGGCCCTGCCCTTGAAGTTGCCAAAACAAAGATGGGTGGACAATCGGCACTTGCCGATCACGGACTTCACCGTTTCAATAAATATTTCCGCGAAACGGCGGGGGTCTTCGCGGTGGGCGTAGCAGCTCATGGAGGGTTCATCGAGCGTAATTTCGTTGCAGCCAATTTCGACCAACTGCTCAAGCTCCGCTCGTACAACAGGGACAAGCGCTTCCGTGACGTCCCAACGGCTCTTATAAGCCCCTCCAGGATTGATGCGGCCGCTTAATGTGTAAGGTCCGGGAACACTAGCCTTCAGCACCGGCCCGGGAGGGGCAATCCTTTTCAAGCGCTCGAATTCTTCCACGGCTCCCAACCCATGCGACGACTTTATGTTCCCCGTGACTTCGTACTTGCCCCGCTGGTCGTGCGCAGGCGGTCCGAATCGCCGTGGTGAAAAAGGCGTCCCGTGAATGCCTTCCAGTTTTCCATAAAAAGACAAATTGAAATCGTAGCGGGTTTGTTCCCCATCGGTGATCACATCTAAGCCTGCGACCACTTGATCGTGCACTGCCACGATAACTGCGTCATTCCGCATCTCTTCAATATCGGCTTGGCCGAATTGATCTAGATGCGACGATGCAAACTCGAGCCAGCCTGGAAACGGGTAGCTGCCAACGACCGTGGTTCGCAACGGCGCTCGTTTTTGCCCGGATGCGGGCGCTGCGATCCCGCTTTTGTTCTTAGGACTCATTCACTCACACTCCAACCTGCATCCACCGCCACGATCTGGCCGGTAATGGGGCTTGAATCCTTTCGCAACAAGAAGCATGCAGTCTTGGCGACGTCCTCTGCCGTCAACAGGCCTTTGCGTAATGGTTGCTTGTGAACCATATATTTCATGATCTCAGAGTTTCCCCGCGCCCGGGCGGTCATTGGAGTATGCACCAATCCTGGTGCAATGACGTTAATCCGAATACCCTCGGGCGCATAGTAAGCTGCCGCGGCCACGCTCATCGCTTCAATCGCTCCTTTGCTCGCAGCATAACCGGCGGTTGAAAAATGTTCTCGCTGAGGATAATGTGTCAGCACGCTGCCAGTGTTGAGAATCGAACCGGCCTGACGATTTTTACTCCACCACCCCAGGACCTCGCGACAGGTAAGGAAGGTACCTTTGGCATTCAGGTCCATCACCGTGTCCCAAGCTTCGGGCGTGCACTGGTGCAGGGGACCGTCTCCCAATGAACGGGCGCTGATGCCGGCGACATTCATAAGAGCGTCAATTCGACCATACCGGTCGAGGCAATCGGCAACCGCATGCTGCACCGCGACTTCGTCGCGCACATCACCGACTGAATGCCCGGCATCGAGTTCGTCGGCGAGAGATCGGCACTCAATTTCATTGATTCCAAAAACGAATACGGAATCTTCCGCAGCCCAGGCGCGCGCCACCGCCGCCGCTATTCCAGATGAACCCGTGATTAAGAGTACTTCGTCCACGTGTCAGTCGAGCAATTCAAATGCGAGCGGCTTATTCAAACAAATGCTTAAGGCTCTTGCGGTAGGCTTCGTAGAACGCTTCCAGTTGAGTTGTCGCAGTGGTGTTGCCCACAAACTGATGGCTGGGCAGCACAACCGGCTTAAATCCACCCGCCAACAGCGCTTCCGCGGTCGCGCAACGAATCATATTGATGACCATCGCTCCCGTAATCGTGGAGATCGGGCCCGTCCTCCACTCGAGACCCTCCAATTCAATCACACAATCGCCCGGTGGACATTGATTGTCGATAATCAGGTCGGCGCAATCGATTAGCTTTTTCCCGGAGGAGTGAGCCGCCGTCGCTTGCTCGCAGTGCGCCTTGGAGACGATGGCAATCACCGGCAGCCCACGTTTTTGCGCGCCCATGGCAACTTCTACAACAACCGGTCGAATTCCACTGGTTGAGATGACGATGAATGCGTCCTCCGGCCCAAAATGAAATCCCTTCAGAATTTGCTCAGCATAGCCCTCATAATTTTCAAGATACAGCGGTGCCCGCAGGCCGTTTGCTCCTACGATGGCGGCATGGTTCGAGAGCGCAAGCTCGACCAGAGCGACAAAACCCGCGAAACAGCCTTGGCGCGGAGTCATCTCCTCGCACATCATCCGGGAGTGGCCGTTGCCGAAGAGAAAAACCAAGCCACCGCGCGAAATGCGATCGGCACAAAGGTCGGCGGCTTTCTGAATTACATCGGCCTCGGTGGCCTTCAGCTCCTGCAAAGCACTTAAGGCGCGCTCATAAAAGGTCAAACTTGCTCCGCTCGTATTTGTCTTGGCCCCTGTCTTGTTCAAGGAAGATCCCTTTCAATTTGATGAGGGCTCGGGAAGGCTCATCCATCACCCAGTCGGCTCGACATGATGGCTCACTTAGGATGGCATAGAGTGCGTATAATGCACAACGATAGTGACCTCAGACCGGACCAACCCTTCCTCCGATCACGCAGCTGTCGTTGGCATCGACATCGGCGCCACCGCCATCAAAGGTGGCCTCGTAAACATGACCGGAGGGTTGATCCAGACCCTTCATCAGCCTTCGCCGCGCACACCAGCAGCCTTGCACGATTTTGTACACCTCGTCCTGAAGCAAGCAAAGCAACCGGTTCACGGAATCGGCATTGGATGTAAGGGCATCATCGATACTGCCACATCTAAGGTAACCAGCCTGCCGGGTGACCTGAACTTCCTCGAAGGAAAACTTTTGGCGGATGTAGTCACTCCCGGAGACTTACCCGTTTATGCCGACAACGATGCTCGCACGGCACTGATTGCGGAAGTGCTATGGGGCGCGGCTCGCGGAAAGCGCAATGTCGTCTTACTGACCCTCGGCACCGGCGTCGGCGGTGCGGTATTGGTAGATGGCAGGATTCTTCGCGGAGCGTCCGGAGCCGCTGGACATATCGGACATATGACCATCGATCCTCACGGCGGCCTTTGTATCTGCGGAAGCCGAGGCTGTGTGGAAACTCGCTTCTCGTCCCGCGCGATTGAGTCTGATTATCTGGCGCATCTACACCGGGCTGCACCCGCGAAACTGTCGCTCGGAAAAGACGGTGACCCGCCTAGCACAGAAGCCATTTTTCGCGCCGCGGCAGATGGAGACGAAAGCGCAAGTTGTGTGCTCGATCGGGCCCTGGAATACCTGAAGGGGGCCATGGTCAGCGTTCTGCACATTTTCGATCCAGAAGTCCTGATCGTAGGCGGCAATATCGCGGAAGCCGGTCCACAGTTGCTTACTCCGATTCGAGGCGAAGTAGCGCGCCGAACCCGCATTTTGCTAGGACGCGAGATTCCCATCGTATTTCAGAGTCTGGTCGGTTACGGTGGGGTCGTGGGCGCGGCTGGGCTAGTGTTTCTGCAGCAGGGATTATTGAAAATCTAATCAGTCCGCCATGACCTATGCCTAATGTCCAAGAAGGTGCAGCACGTTACTTGTATCTGCCCGCGGCCGTCGCCGCGATCGGTGGTTTGCTTTTCGGTTTCGACACCGCAGTAATTAACGGCGCTATCGTATTTCTCAAGAGCCAATTCTCTTTAACCGATTCACAAACTGAGATTGCGGCCAGCAGTCTATTGCTTGGGTGCGTGGTCGGTGCAAGCCTGGCGGCATTCACCAGCGACCGCTTCGGCAGGAAACGAGTTCTGATTGCGGCGGCTGCCCTATTCGCGCTCTCGTCTTTGGGCTCGGCGCTTCCAAAAAACCTGACAGAATTCGTCATCGCCCGCGTTCTGGGTGGCTTAGCCATAGGCATCGCGTCTACACTTTCGCCTTTGTACATTGCGGAAATCTCTCCTGCCAAAACTCGTGGTCTGATGGTGAGTTTGAACCAGCTCGCCATCGTCATCGGCATTTTGCTTTCATACAGCGTCAACTATCTGCTGACTGGCACCGGTCCATCCAACTGGCGATGGATGTTCGCCACCGCCGCCGTTCCGTCCATTTGCTTTCTGATCGCACTATTGTTCATTTCCGAAAGCCCACGTTGGCTCATGCAGAAAGGCCGTGATCGCGAAGCTGAACACTTTCTCGCTCAAATGGTAGGTTCGGAAGCCGCTGGTAAGGAAATGCATGCCATTCGAGAAGCCATCGCTGAGGAAAGTGGAAACCTGCTGGACCCAGTTTTCAGAAAGCCTCTGGTGGTCGCGATCCTCATCGCTCTATTCAGCCAGTTCACGGGCATCAACACAATCATCTACTATGGGTCGCTGGTCTTTCTGGAACATGTGCCTCGTCAGACGGCAAGCACGGCGCTTTTGGCCAACGTCGTGATCGGGGCTATTAATTTCATCGCTACCATCCTCGGCATGTCTCTGATCGATCGGGCTGGGCGAAAGCCGCTGCTGATGACAGCCTTTGCCGGCATGGGGGGGTCGCTGCTGGCGGTTGCCGCTGCGATTCATTTTCAGGCGTCGGCGATTGTTGTTCTAATTTTTGTCCTGAGTTACGTTGCTTGTTTCGCCGTAGGCGTGGGAACGGGAACGTGGGTGATGATGGCGGAGATTTGCCCCACGCGCATACGCGGCCGCGCGATGTCAGTAGCAACCATTTTTCTTTGGTGTGGGACGTTGGTGGTTACGTTTACCTTCCTGTCCTTGGTCAATGCCCTAACCGCCCCCGGCACGTTCCTCTTGTATGCGGTAATTTCGGCGGCCGCGTTCCTGTTCGTATGGCGAGTGGTTCCGGAAACTAGAGGCCGCACACTCGAAGAGATCGATCATTACTGGCGCACTCGAAGTGTGTAACTGCGACTGATCTTAGAACTCCACGGCTCTTTAATGCGCCGAAATGGCGCCTCGGCCCGCGCGAGGATCATTCTTTCTCAAGACGAAAGACAAGAAAAACATGGTGACCGCCGCGAGACCCAGCACCCAAAACGTATCGATGTAAGACAAAGCCGCTGACTGTGCCTGGAGGGCTCCGTATATTCGAGCCAGGGCCTGGCGACGGGCTTCGTGCAAGCCCAATCCGGCATGGTTTAGTTGTTGAACCAGGCCGTTCAGTGCATTCTGAAGTTTCGCGCCTCCCAGGTTTCTACTTGCGACGAGTCTGGTCTGGTGAAACTGTGATCGCCGTACGATCATCGTGGTTACTATGGATGTCCCGACACTGCTACCTATATTCCGCGTGAAATTTACCAGCCCCGCGACAGCATTACTTTTGTCCGCTCGAATCCCAATGTAAGCAGCCGTTGTAGCGGGTACAAAAATGAAGCCCAGTGGCAAATACTGGGCAATACGCAGCAAGGTTGCGAAGCGAAAGCTAATCAACAGATCGAGATTCTTCGCTGAGATATACATTCCGACGGACAGTGTGATCCACCCGAAAGCGATGAGATAGCGCGATTGGAATGACCCTATCAGCTGGCCGACCAGGGGCAATTCGATGAGAAGCAAAATTGCCGACGCAGAAAGTACCATTCCGGCCGATTGGGCCGTGTAACCCATCAGGGTCTGAAGGTACTGCGGCATGAGGACTGTCGTCGCGAATGAAACAGCGCCGACCATGAACATCATCATGTTCGCGGTCGCAAAGTTTGCGTTCTTGAACAGACGAACATCGACAATCGGATCGTCATAGAACCATTCGTAAATAACTAGGGTGATAAGGCATACCCCCGCGATGATGGCTAAAGTCACAATGAAATCCGAGCCAAACCAATCATCTTCTTGGCCCTTATCCAGCATGATCTGCAAGGCTCCGACGCCCAGCGCAAGCAATGAAAATCCGATGTAGTCAGGTTTGATGTCGGATCTTTGCCGGCGAACTACATGAGGCGGATCCTCAACCAGTCGGTAGACGAGGACCATGGCTAGCAGACCGACCGGCAAATTGATCAGGAAAATCCATCTCCAGGAGGCATTATCCGTAAGCCAACCGCCCAGAGTTGGACCAATTGCCGGAGCGCAAACCGCTGTAATCCCGTAGATGGAGAATGCCAGGCCGCGCTTCTCCGGCGGAAAGGTATCTGCGAGAATGGCCTGTGCCATCGGCTGCAAGCCTCCGCCTCCTGCACCCTGTAGAACGCGAAACAATAACAGAAAGCCAAGGCTTGGTGCGATTCCGCAAAACAGTGAACTGACGGTGAAGATCGCCATGCACGTCATAAAGAATCGTTTGCGTCCGAATAAACTCACCAGCCACCCAGTAATGGGGAGAATGATGGCATTGGCAACAAGGTACGATGTCAGTACCCACGTGCTTTGATCGTTGCTCGCGCCCAGGTTACCGGCGATATGCGGTAGGGCGACATTGGCGATGGCGGTGTCGAGCACTTCCATAAATGCCGCTAGAGAGACGGTCACCGCAATCAGCCAAGGATTGGCAGCGGGACGCCAGACGGCGTCCCCATTAAGTGCTGCGACTTCACTCATCGCTGGTTCCCAATGGTCAGGCGAATGAGCATGAAGCCGAAATCTCTTAGGGCGTCAAAATATTTCGGAGGCGCGATCGAAAACCACGACATTTTGTGCGGAAGGTTGGAGAATGCGGAAAATGGGCTCGCAAGGTTTGCAAAAGCGCACACCATAAAATTCTATCGCAGAGTTTGACTGCGGGCTTTCCATTATCGACCCACAGGAACGTTCTCGGCAGAATAAGGCTAGGCTAACCAACATCGGGGAGAAATGATTGAAAGCCGCATTTCCGACCGCATACTCCTGAATTCGCATCCATATCCGTCATGAAAACACCTTGCGACGAAGCGTTAACGCGACCGGTGTCCGAGAACTCGCCCAGTACTCCAGAAGCGCGATTGTGGATCCTGACCGCAACCATTCTTGCCTCCAGCATGGCATTCATCGACAGCACAGTGGTCAATGTCGCTTTGCCTGCGATCCAAGCCAACTTTCACGCCACCGTGATTGGCGTGCAATGGGTGGTCGAGTCATACGCTCTGTTTCTTGGAGCTTTGATTTTAGTAGGGGGTTCCCTGGGGGACCTGTTTGGACGTCGGCTGATTTTCCTGGTAGGTGTGGTGATTTTTGTAGTCGCTTCTGCGGCCTGCGGCGCCGCCTCGAGTATTGATCTGCTCATCCTGGCCAGGAGCGTCCAGGGCGTCGGAGCCGCACTGCTCGTGCCTGGCAGTCTCGCGATTATCAGCACGTCATTCGACGAGCAAAGTCGTGGCAAGGCAATCGGTACCTGGTCCGGTTTCACTGCGATGACCACCGCGATCGGACCAGTTCTGGGTGGCTGGCTGGTTGAGCACGGTTCGTGGCGATGGGCCTTCTTCATCAATCTGCCTTTTGCTGCCGCCGTGATCGCCATTTCCGCGTGGCGAGTTCCAGAAAGCCGCAACACGGCTGCCGGCCCGGTGGACTGGACAGGAGCGATTCTTGCCACGGCCGCCCTCGGCGGTCTGGTTACCGGGTTCATCGAATCGGTAAATCTGGGCTGGGGAAATCCGTTGGTTTGGGGGAGTCTGTGTATTGGCGCTGGGAGCCTCGTTGTTTTCGTATTCTTCGAAAGGCATGCGGCTTCCCCCATGCTTCCACTTGTGCTCTTCGAGTCGCGCAGCTTCAGCGCGGCGAACCTGATAACACTTTTTCTTTACGCAGCGGTTGGAATTTTCTTTTTTCTGTTGCCGCTGAATTTGATTCAGGTCCAACGATATTCAGCGACTGCGACTGGCGCCGCTATTCTTCCCTTCATCCTGCTTGTGTTCCTCCTATCGCGATGGTCTGGCGGACTGGTTGCCCGCTACGGGCCACGAAGTCCCTTGATCATCGGTCCCCTTGTTGCGGCCATGGGTTTTTTTCTGTTCGCCGTTCCTTCCGTTGGCGAGACCTACTGGAAGGCATTCCTTCCGGCCATTCTGGTTTTAGGATTTGGGATGGCCATCACCGTAGCGCCCCTCACAACGGTTGTGATGAATTCTGTTGGGCAGGATCGAGTCGGCGCCGCTTCTGGAGTCAATAATGCATTTGCCCGAGTAGCGGGCGCGCTCGCCGTTGCGGTTCTTGGGATGGCTATGGTGAAGGCTTTCGGATTTCAGCTCAGCCAGATTTTACCGCATTCCCTTCCTTTTGGCGCTCTGGAGGAAATTAAAGGAAACGAAATCAAACTTGCTGGCTTGCAACTGCCCGCGGGCTTGAGCACCGATTTACAGGCTGCCGTCAAAAATTCAATCGACGCTGCTTTTGTATTTGGATTCCGAGTTGTCATGCTGATTTGTACGGTGTTGTCTGTAGCGAGTGCTGCAGTCGCGTGGCTCATGATTCCGAGACAAAAAATGGACTCACGCCTTTAGGTTACGACGCTATTGCCACCCAAGGAAGCGAAGTGCTTCTACTAGTGAGAGACGGTGAAATGCACGATATTAGAATTTGATGTCGGCGGCCCGCTTAGGCTTGCAGCGACAAAAACTATATCGTCGCCGACTCCCTCTGCGACACTAACGGGTACCGTCAAGGTAACCAGAACCGCGCCCGATTCTCCTGCGCGTAAATTCAGTTCTTTCGGTTCCACTGCGCTAACAAATTGGTGGGCGTCAGCTACGGTAATCTTAAAGTTGCGTGAAGCCTCCGTATTTCGTACCGTAAAAAGGAGTCGCTTGGTGCTTCCAGCCTGCAGTTGATCAAAGTCAGGTTTCGATAAAACTTCCACGTTCTCCGCGTGAAACAGCTTGGAGAGAAATCTTTGGTATGGCTTGCCATTTGTATCCAGCCCCATAACCGCCACGCGAAATGGCACCTTCGGCAGGTCTATGCTTCCAACGAACTCCAGAAATTCTCGATCGCTATTCGTCGCACGCAGTGGTAGCTTTTGCAGGATCTCGCCTTGCTCGGTCACAGAATAAAATTCGGTAGTCTTGGTTGGCTTGGCGGAAAGGGACGCCTGAAACATTGGAGAAGTCCCGGCGACAGGCTGCCCCTGCGTCCGGAAGAGTCCTTCGTGGCCAGGACGGCCGCCTGTTTTCACAAACTCGGCGCTGACGAAGTAAATGTCGCTTTGGGCTTGTACTTCTATCCAGTATCGGCCCGAGCCTCGAATCTCGGCGTGCCACCCTCCCGCATCGGGGGACGTCACGGTTATAATTCGGCCACAGCTCAGATCTGTAATTTCCGCTCTCGCCGCGCTTTCCACTAATTCTTGACCCGACGGCGAAGTAAGGTTGAGAACGTCGCCTTTGGTATCACCTGAGAACGTAAATGTGATTCTCTGAGTCACGGAATCGACGGGAATCTTGAAGATCTGGGTCTTCCCCTTAATTGTTCCCGTCGCCCAGAAAACCGTCGCTACATTGTTTCTGGTCGATTCTCGTAGCAGGTGAAACGCTTTGGCCGCTTCCGACCGCTGCAGGAACATCGGTATGCCGCCGGTTTCATTCGCCGTTCGAATGTACGCCGGATCTGCTCTCCCACAGGTCTCTGCGCTGAATGTGTTCGACTGATTTGGCGATGGTGTCTGGCCGACCGCCAACGAGACCACGGCAAGGAAAAATGCCGCGTTCAATGACCTAATCAGTCGAGTACACCCGGTCGTATAACCTGGACCAGCGAACTTCATCCCTCCGAGTGTAGCCCAGGATCGTCAAGCCGGGACCAATCTTCAGTCACTCTACACCGAAACGATCGGGTTCGGCACTTGTCGCGCGAACCAGTGTCATCCCCCGCCACCCCAGCTGCAGTCAACCCAAAGGTCACTTCACATAGTTGACGGGACAGGGCAGGCTCGTGGCGAAGCCGATTGAAGTCGCACGATTCGGAACAGACCCTGTCCTTATCGTCGCCGGCCAGTTAATTCGGCGTACCAAGGGACGGATGAAGAATGCGGATTATCGTCGTACCTTTGAGGCTTGGCGTAAGACGACTAGGAATGACGCTACGGCGACAACCACAAACACAATCACTGTCTGGTATCCGTCCATACGCGCCTCCGTCGTGGACTACCATTTTCGAGGCTTTTAGATGCCAAAGCTTGGCAACCGTTGGCACGTGCCTACCAGTTTGCCGCCGACATCATGCGACCTTTTGCAGATCCTCAAGTTCTGCAAATAATTGTCGGATTCGTTCGCGCCTCTGCTCATATTCCTCGATGTCGTCATCAGTGTGTCTCGCCCGAGTGCCTTTTCTGAAAAACTCCGTTTGCGCTTTGAACAGATCCGCCAGTTCGGTCTTAATCTGTGAGACTCGGCGGGGGTTAGACACGTTCTGTCCCTTCGACATGACAGGAAAGATTAGGAGAGCATGTGTATCGCGGCAATAGGGAAGAACGGGTATTTCTGGGAAGAGATCTACCGACGAGTTGGTTGATGAGAGCACATCTACTTCTCCCAGTCGGGGTAACCTAGCTTTTGTGTCTGAATATCCCGCAAAATCCGCAAGGCATCTGCGATAGCCTGCTGTTCGCCGCGGTAAGCGATACCCTCAACCAGCATCTGTTGCCTTTGAAAAATCGCGACTTCTGCCTCCTTCACGCGCTGTAACCGCTTTTCCGGATCGGTTTCGATACGGGCCCCATTAAATTGCGCTTGCCAGTCGGGAAATCTAAGATCTTTATTAGGACCAATCGGCTTATGGTTATCGACCATGAAATCTCCCCGCTCCACTTTCGTTAAATCACCTACCTGCCCATGAGTGGCGGGTCCTAATCCCAGGACAAGAAACTTTCACACTTGGACCTCTCTCTGATCTTTGCGCAGAAGTGCGAGCCCAGTATTTCCTGCGGCGAAGTTGTGTGATTAGACCCTTCTGAACGCTCTTCCCGCGGCAGGTTCCGACAGAAAGAGCCCCGGACTCGGTTAAGTCCTGGGGCCCTTCTGGTGCTGTCTCCCCCCGAGAAGCTAATAGGGTCGACGATTGGGACAGAGTCCCGGTTGCCTAACTACATTAAAAAGAGCTGAGTATTAAGCCAACCTTAACGCGATCTGGTAAGCAATTATGGGGTTCGCCCTAACCGGACACAACCGAGTCCTAACCGAACGATCCGAAGCTGTTCGAGCGCGAAATGTTGTGTGCGATGGGATGTTCAGGTGCTTGGAAGGATTTGTTTAGACGGGGGCTTGCCCGCGCCATACAGTTTTTAGTCGCGGTGGCCGGTTTAGGGTCTGCATCACTACGCAGTACTGTTCAGTTTTTTCTCGCAGACTCTGCAGTTGTTCCGGTGTCGCCTTGGGGGCAACAATATTGAAATTCAAGCTAATGCTTTCGAAGCCGACGGGAACGTCTTTTGATATACCGAGAGTGCCTCGAAGATCCAGATCACCCTCAACATCAACCTCGATTCGCTCGGTTGGGATGCCCATGGCGGCGGCCACCATCTGGCATGTGATCTGCGCACAAGCTGCGAGGGCTCCGAGCAGGAGATCGCCAGAGCAAGCCCCGGCCCCCGCGCCGCCCACCCCCTGGTGGGCCTCGGCTTGGTAGATAGCACGGCCAATGTCGACCGAGCATGCCACTGGAACGTCGGTCTGACCGCCTTTCGCTCGAATCGTGATTCGCGAAGTATTCGGGTCGTTGCGATATTGTTCCTTTAGCGGCTTCTGAAGCGATCGAATGTCCATTTTCCCCTCATAATTCTGATTTTTGTTATTTTATCCGCGAGCGGCGCAGCTGTGTCTAACCCGCCTTGAAGCCATAACAGATGCTTGCTAGGATAGGTGCACTGCAGGAAGGACTCATGCCCAAATTCGTCATCGAACGTGAAGTCCCCGGAGCGGGAGATTTAACCGACGCCCAGTTACAGGAACTCTCCAACAAATCGGTGAGCGTTTTGAAAGGTATGGGTCCCGAGATCCAATGGCTGCATAGCTATGTAACCGGTGACAAGGTCTACTGCGTCTACCTGGCAACGGACGAATCCATTATTAAAGAACACGCCAGGCGGGTTGGTATTCCAGCGAACCGCATATCGGCAGTGCGACGACTCATCGATCCAGTAACCGCGGAATAAGCGCAATTCTTCCGTCAATCAGTTGTTGCCATGTCTGAGCCGGACGCACACCCCGTCTCGGGCAGTAGCACTTCCTCGACCGCCTTCTCAACCGGCATGGCCCAGCCTTCCAACCACGCGGTAGCTCCCGCCGAGTTGGTCAAAGCCTGGCGCGGGCGATCCATTGCCTCTTCCAGCTTGGCCTGTTCGGCCGGCGTAAGTGGTGCTCCGATATTTTTGCGTAGTGCGGCGGCCGCGCCAGCCAGACGCAGCGCACGCTCCGCCTGGAGTTGAACTGCCGCTGAGCATGCAAAACATTCGAGCAACCGGGCGATCCCGCGCTTGTGTTCCAGATCCCTAAAAATTGAGATGCTTTCACCGTACAACAAATGGGCCGCCGAGTAATCACCCTGGTCTCTCCCCAAGTTTCCCAAATCAGCCAGGGTACCGGCAACGCCCCAACGGTCACCCAGCTCCCTAAAACTCGCCAAAGCTTGTTGGTAAAGAACGCGCGCGGCCACGAAATCGCCCTGATCGCGAGCAACGTCTCCCTCATAATTCGTCGACCACGCGATGCCCGTTCGATCTCCCATGGTTCGAAAGATGGAAAGGCACTCCTCGTACAAAGAACGCGCGCGGATGTAGTCACCTTGCAACTTCACGACATTCGCCAGATTACTGAGTGCTCGAGCGATAGTTTCCGGATCCCCCAATTCTCGCCACACAACTAGACTATCTTCGAACAAAGAACGGGCGACGAGTACGTCTCCCCGGTCCCGTGCATTGACCGCCAGCGCGTTCAGACAGACGGCAACGCCCTGTTTGTCGGAAAACTGACGCGCAATCTCGAGACTCTCCGTAATATGCACATCGGCCGCTGCGTAATCTCCCTGTTCGACAGCAAGCACGCCTGCGGCAAATAAGGCTCGCGCCCGCGCTTTGGTGCGTACCGCTGCTGTCGGCAGACTCAGGAGCTTGCCGAGGCTATCCCGGCCTTCGGTGAGATGTTCGCGCATCTCCCAAAAACGAAACAGGGCAGAACCCAGGCGCAATCCCCACTCCGTGTCTCCGGTTTGGATCAGCCACTCAAGTGCGGCGCCAAAATTATCGTGCTCGGATGTAAGCCGTTCTAGCCAATCCGCCACCTCCGTCCCACTCCGACCTGCAGCCTCCTCTTCTGCCAGTACCAGACAGTAAGCGGCATGAGCGCGTTTGGTTTGAGATTCCTCTCCACTCTCCTGAAGTTTTTCCAAAGCGTACTCGCGAATCGTTTCCAGCATGGAGAACCGCGATTCACCATTTCCCCGCTCGAACTGCTGAAGCAGACTTTTGTCCACCATGGAGGCCATGCCGTCGAGCAAGTCCAAATCAAGATCACCTTTGGTATCGCAAACCGCTTCTACACCTTCCAGGTTGCACCCGCCCGCAAACACCGACAATCTTCGAAAAAGCTTCTGCTCGGCGGATGTCAATAAGTCGTAACTCCAATCCATGGCGGCTCGAAGTGTCTGCTGGCGGTGCGGCAGATCCTTCGCTCCACCGGTAAGCAACTGCAAGCGGCTCGCTAGCCGCGCCAACATGGAGGAGGGCGAAAGAACCTTTATGCGAGCCGCTGCCAATTCGATCGCGAGGGGCAAACCATCTAATCGGGTGCAGATCTCAACGACAGCGGACACATTTTCCGGGTTCAGTTCAAAGTCTGGGCGTGCCGCGACCGCGCGTTGAGAAAACAGAGCGATGGCCGGATATTGCGAGAGGATATCGACCGGAAGTTTGGATCTCGAATCCGGAAGGCCTAAGGGCGGGACGGGAAACTCATGTTCACCATAAACATGCAGTGCCGAACGACTGGTCACTAGAACTTTGAGGTTCGGTCCCATCGCCAGCAACCCCGCCACCATCGGGGCAGCCTCTATTAGATGTTCAAAATTGTCCAACAACAACAACATGGGTGCGCCCTGGGACTCTTGCTGATTTTCCTTAATAAGTTGCATTGGCGATTGTCCCTTGGCCTGTCGAATCCCGAACGCCTGAACAATCGCAGAGGCAATCAAAGCAGGATCTCTCAGCGACGAGAGTGGGACGAAATGAGCGCCACCCGGAAAACGTTCAACCAACCCGTTCGCAACCTGCACCGCCAACCGAGTTTTACCGATACCGCCGGGACCCGTAATGGTGACGAGTCGCACGTCCTCGTTCAGCAAAAGCTCCCGGGCGCTATCCACTTCTCGCTCCCGCCCGACAAAGCCGGTGCGCTGAATGGGAAGGTTCGAGGGACGGGTCTCGCTATGTTTGACAGACTTCTCCGAAAAGCGGTCACGTATGGCTGTCAGTTCCCGTGCCAGATCTCTGGTAGAGGCATATCTTTTATTGGGTTCTTTCGAGAGACATCTTTCGATTGCCCAACAGAGCGGGGCCGGAGCATCGGGATTTTGCATCCCGACCGGTTCGGCTTTTTCGCGTAAGATGGCCACCATTGTTTCCGCGACAGTATTTCGCTGAAAGGCGCGCCTCCCTGTGACCATTTCATAGAGCACCAATCCGAACGAAAACTGGTCTGACCGGAAATCACACCTACTTCCACTGGCTTGTTCCGGCGACATATAATCGACCGTCCCAATAATCAAGCCGGGGCGAGTCTGTATCGTAGGCGAATACAAGGCCTCCGGTAACTCTCCGGTGGGTAGTCCGAGCTTTGCTATGCCGAAGTCGAGGATTTTGACAAAGCCATCGTCAGAAACAATCAAGTTTTCGGGCTTTAAGTCTCTATGAGTGATGCCGGCTTCATGCGCTTTGGCTATTCCCTCTGCAATTTGGGATGCAATATCGATCACTTTCTGGGTCGGCAGTAACCCGCAAACCAGCAACTCTCGCAAGGTCTTCCCCTCTACCAACTCCATTGCGATATAGTGGGTCGAGTTGTCCTGATCGAGCGCGTAGATAGTAACGATGTTGGGATGATTGAGAGCAGAGGCCGAGCGCGCTTCCTGCTCGAACCTGTGCAACCTGTCCTTGTCCGCGGAGAAGGCAGGAGGCAGAATCTTGATTGCAACCTTGCGGTCCAGACGTTCATCTCTCGCGCGATACACCTCGCCCATCCCGCCAGCGCCAAGGGGTTCCAGAATTTCGTAGGGTCCAAGTTTCGTGCCTGACTGAAGGGCCATGCCGCAGCAATTATATTCCCAAAGAATGTCCGCCTAAGAGACTCAGACTTAAGGATTTCTCCCATCGCTTGAACACAGTGCACCCCAATTTGTTTTGGTAATGCCTGGAAAACTCGAAATCGACAATGCCGCCGTGAAATACAGTATGTACCGTATCGCATTCTCAACCGGAGGTGGCATCCTAAGTTATGTGACTCCATCCCCCGGGAGACAACAATGACCGTTGAAAACAGAATCGAATGCCTTAGAAAAACCGCAGCAGTAGGAGCAGCGCACATGCCAGAAAAGCCTGAGTCCAAAGGTTTGAGCGGAAACGAGTTTAATTCCTCGACCAAACGCGAAGCCTTAAGATTGTTGGAGTGCGCGTTGTCCGCAGATCAGCCTGAACAGAGGGCCACTGCCTAACGGGTCCCGCTCTTTATACGAATTTCGATTAGTTTCGAAATCAAAATCCACTCCTCGAAAAATCTTAAGGATCAGACTGCGCGACTGTATCAACTAGCGGGCGAAGCCGCTCGTCATGAATTCTCCAAGATGCGCATCGCATCTCGGAGAAAGGCTGGGTTCGGGGAAGATAGTTCTGGTCCCCTGATCCTGAAATTGAAGCCCGAGCGCTTTGGTTTATCGAAGGGATGGTGCCGGACGCACACACCTGCTCGCGACAGAGATGATAAAGACTAACTGTCCTTCCGGTAGAGAAGATCGCGCATGGCGTGCCTCCGAGCTTCGTTGGCCTCGCTTACGTTTTTGCGTTCGTCCGCGTCCATGCGGCGTTGCGCTGCGGGAGCGGCGGAGTCAGAGATGCTGCACTCCGGACAACGGTTGGCAAAGCCAGGCTTGTCGGGCTTGAGTTCGAACTCTTCCCCGCAGACCACACAGGTTTTAATAGCAAAGGCCATTTTCTTCCGTAATGATACGACGACGGCAAGCGTCAACGAAAGAGGGACGCGGAGGGCTACTGTAGGCACCCTACCTACACGAATTTCTCACGTCCTAAAAGCTGTACGACACCCCGACCAGAGGCACCGCTCGTGAACGAAGACCACCACTGTCCAGTTTCAACAGGACATTGCCTGTGACTACCAGGTTGCTGACAAGCCGAACTTTCAGCCCCAGCGACGCGTTCGTAATATTTACATCTCCAACTTTCTGGGCGACATCTGGATGGGTAGTTCCAGGTGTATACACAGCACAATTCACCCCATCGGCGTTTGTAGCGCCAGAACAACTTCCAAAATCTTTGTAAGGTTGCGAAATCAGCGCGGGGGAGTTGAACAACCGCTGGCCAAAAATATCGAACGCTCCGGTCAGACGCTTGGTGAAGACGGCATCAGCTCCCACAATGTATATAAAACGATTGGGTAGCGAGCCTTTGGCTACCACTGGAACATTGGACGGAACCAGATTATTCCCCGCCAACGTGGAATCGCCATTTATTTCATAACCGACTTCAGCATGGGGCGAGACTCGAGCTTTGTAAGACACGACGCCAAACGGTTTCACTCCCGCAGCGCCCGAGCCCAGAAAGTCCGTTTCATCTCCGGTAGGCAAACGGACATCAACCCCCACAGCAACCCCCGTTCGCTCCCATTGGTGCACCGTGTATTTCCCGCGAAGGACCACATCACCAATTCCGATCGCCGTGCCGGAATCCGCAAACGAGGCTTTCAAACATGCTTGCCCGGCTCCGGCAGCTGCTGCGCATTGGGCCGCGATGGCGGGATTGGTGGGATTGAACTGGTGCCAGACATTGCCAGGCGCCCCAACAGCCGTGGGCGACACTGAATTGGGAACGATGGTCGCGTTGGAGGTGACGTTCATCTGCACGTTCAACAGCGGAATGGCGGCCGAGAAATCGAGATGTCGAGTAATGCCGTAGGTCACGTAAATCGTATATTGGTGCACCCGGAGGTCGATATTGTTTGCCGTCTGAATGAAATCGCGAACAAAACAAGGGTCTCCGTCATATTTCGTTCCGGTTAGATTCGTCTGTCCATTCGGCGGCGGGCACGCTGGGATTTGGGGTGGTATCGGGGTGAACGGCTGATGTTGGAGAACGGTTGGGATGTTGTTCGTGTCCTTTCCGTCGATAGTATCGAAATTGAAGTATTGGTAACTGAATCCCAAAAACAACTTCCGGCGTCCGATGGTCCCTGCGCGCTCGCCAATAATGGGTCCAAGACTCTCATCCGTAGAAGGAACCTCAAGCTTCGTCACTTTATCGAAGGAGAACGTGATGCCCGAGGAGGGAGAGGCAATGGGCAACTGTGAAACTTGGATTCCGACAGCCTCATTGATCGGCGCGAAGGTGGCTAGGAAGTCGCTATTGAAGTGAGCCGCGTGGTGGTCGCCCGTAAAAAGCACTGACTGCGCCGGCGTTTGCACGGTTGGGTCGAAACCGAAACCAAACGGACCATATACTTGGGGGATCAGACAGATCAATTTGTTGCTGGGATGGCCGTTTAGTGGGCAGACACTCTGCGCCAAAGCAACGGCTAACGTCAGAAACGGCATAGCCATCAAGACAACGATCGCTCGCAACATCACACACCTCATGATTTCATGGTTGGGTCCGGGACTGTTGGTCGGAAGTCTATATGATCCAGTTGTTGCCTTGTCAAGCTTTCCACTTCTTGCTGCTTTTAGGAGACTACTGAACGTCGGTAATGACCCAGGCACCATTACTTTTGGTCAGTTCAAACACCGCCTTATCCTGGCGGCTTGCCGGGGCTTTCCCTTGAAGGGTATTGGTTTGCAATTGCTGGGCATTCACAGTTGCGTGTTGTCTATCCTGACCGATTTCCACTTTTTCGATGTGAAATTCGATCTCCGATTGCATGTGCAGCGCGATTGCGCTTTCAAAATTCTTCTTAAATCGTTCGTATCGTTTTTTCCCCAAACTTGGCCAAACGGCCTGCACTGCATCGGCGCTTCTCTGTTCCACGGCTTGTTCGTACTTCTTGATAACACTCCGGACCGCGGCATCGTCATCGACACCAGCTACCGAAGCAGGAGTTTCGACTCTTTCGGCAGGTGGAGGCAACTGATTCAACGCGGCAAGTTTGGTATCGATTTCGTTGACGTATCCTCGAGCATCTGCAGCATGGATACCACCCCCCTGCGCAACCGCCTGCAGGCTGGCGCGCGAAGTCTCTAAAGTCTTCTTGTCATTCCCCGCGGATTGATACTTTTGCAGGACCTGCTGGTAATTGCTCTCGTATTGTTGCCTGGATTGCTCAGCCTTCTCTGCTTGAGCGATTCCCGCCGCCAGCCCGGTTGGATCACCGCCTGCCTGCCTGATTTGATCGACTTTGCGGCGTGCCGACGCTAGATCGCCTTGTACGATATCTTGCCGGGCGCTGGTTTCAAGATCAGCGGCCTGCTGTAGGTTACGCTGTTTTTGCTGCTGCTGAGCAGAAAGGTTTGCTAATTTATCCTGGACTTGTCGTCGCAATTGCTCAGCCTCTGACCGTCGAGGACCTTGGAGACTAACTACCTGGTCGAGAAGACTTGCCGCATTAGTCAGGCTAGCTTGGTCGCTCATTTGCGCCGCCTGTTTCGCTTTCGTGAGCAGGTCCCATTCGTGCATGCGTTGAGGTATAACCTCGCGCAGATATTTTTGAGCCTCATCCCTTCGTATCCCGCCGTCCGGCAAAGCCAGCACACCGTTCAAAGATTTTTCTGCAGCTCGGAACTGCCCGCGATCAACGTCATTGGTGGCTTCCTGCCACAGCTGGGCTTCATGCTGCCTGAGCTTACGCAGCTGATCATCTGCCATCTCAGCCTGGACCGCGCTCTGCATCTTTTGGATTTCGGCGGCCAGGGGTCCGTTCAGAGATGCGGCGTTCTGAAGTATTTTCGAAGCCCCTGGGAGATCACCTGCAACGCGCTTCTTGTCAGCCTCGTCCAACGCCGCTCGCTGTTGCGACTCCAACGGATTTATCTGAGGGGCGATAGGAGTCGACGTCGATCCCGGAGTTTGTACCGTCAGCTCGGGACGCTTGGAGGACAGATAATGGACGCCACTCCAAACCGTGACCAGCACTACCAAACCGATTGCCGCCAGTGCGGGTAGGCGTTTCCACAGCGGGGTCTGTGGTAAATGTCGAGGATCAGAGATTACGGTTGTCTGGTTTGCCAGCCGGTTCCGCTCACGAAGCTTTTTCTCTTCTGCTTTGCGCCGAGCCTGCTCCTCACGTTCTTTTTCGCGCTCCAGGCGTAATTTCAGCGCAGCTTCTTCCCGCTTTCTTTTTTCCTCTTCCCGGGCAGCTTTTTCTTCGCGAAGTCGCCGCTGCTCTTCCTCCTGACGTTTTCTCTCCTGCTCGCGTCGCGCCGCTTCATCGGCCTCACGAATCGACTTCTCAAGCAGGCCCTTTATTTTCATCAAGCGAGCTTCTCCTGGAAACTCGGAGAGTCCTTGATTCGCGCTTGCCAGCGCAGCCCGCAGATCCCCAGCGTCGCTTAACCGTCGACTGGATTGCTCGTGCTCGGTGATTCGCCTTTCTTTTTGAGCCGCAGCTTCGGCGGCTCGTATCTGGACTGCCAACTTCTGCCTCTGGTGGAGCAAGTCGGGGTCGTCAGCATAGGCTCGTAACCCATTCTCCAACTTGTTGAGTGCGCCCGCTGGATCACCCGCTGACTCAAGTTTTTGCGAAGAGGCCAGAATTTCCGCGACGGCGGCTCTTCGCTTGCGTGCTGCAATATCTACCCGGATCTTCTCGAGCTCCGGAGACGAAGGCTCCACTTCTGCTGTTACGTCCATTAAAATGCGGGCAGATTGCCAGTCGACAGCAACGGCAGCCTTAGCGGCGAGGAGCAAGGCAGAAACTGCTTGTTGCCGTGTGGACGGATCGGCTTGCGCCATCTGCGCGGCTTTACGGAATAAGTCAGCACTCTTGTCCCACTTCTTTTTCTCGGCAGAATCGCGGCCTTGCGCGATCAATTGCAACACTTGCGTGCGGATACCAGCTCGCTCTTCTACCTCTCTCGCAAGCTTTACAAGTTGAGGATCGTTCGGAAATTCCGCCTGCGCCTTGGCCAGTATTTTGGAAGCTGCTTCAAGATCATGGGACGCGATCAAACTTCGCGCCTGCGCGGTGGTAGCAACTCTCTGAGCCTCGATCTCCTCCTGCTGCAAACCACGAATTCGCTGTATTGAGGGTTCCGCTGCGGACGAATGCGGATCGAGGCGTTGAATTTCTTTCCAGATATCAATCGCCTGCGCATAGTGCCGTGACTTTTCCAGCTGATTCGCCTTCTGCTCCTGCGCAGTCAGCCGCTGGATCAGTTCACGTAAATCCGAAAACTGCTGTTGCAGAGAGGTTTCGTCGGGATAGATCCGAAGGCCGTCCTCGAGAATAGAAGCCTTAGCCTTCAACGCAGGCTCTCCCTTGACTCGTTCTCTTACAGTCTTCAGTTGTTCGAGCCGTCGCGCCCTTTCCTGTTCGACGCGTTCCTGTTCTTCTTTGTTGCGAAGCAACTGTTGCAGTTCACCCTGCAAGTTTTTAAGATCTGCATCCTTCGGGAAAGAAGCGAGATTCTTGCCGACCAGGTTCAAGGCGCCTGTCAAATCCCGGGCTTGCAGGCGGCGTACTTCCGTTACAACTTCTTGAACAGCCTGTTCCTGCTTCTTGGCAGCGATGCGGGAACGCAGGGATGCTGGAACCGCAGATCCGGCTTTAACCACAGTTAGTCCGTGTACGACAGCCTCTGCCGCCTGCCAATCCTTTTCCAAAGCTGAATCGGCGGCCCGTACAGCCACATCGATCGCTTGTTCCCGCAGCCAAGGATCCAGGGACGCCAGGGATATCGCGCGAACGCAGGCTTCTCCTCCCTGCTTCCAGGACTGTTCAGCAAATAGCTTCCGCGCCGCGTTCAGCAGATTCTGCACTTCCACCCGACGTCTCACCGCCTCGTCGAGTCTCTGCTTCAGATCTTCCAGAGACCGATTGTCCGGGAATTCAGTCTGCGACCCCCGCAACAATTCGGAGGCCTCAGCGTGTTCCCCCTTGCGCAGCAGATGCTCGATCTGGGTACGCCGCTGCCGGACAAGTCCTGCGCCCGCCTGCGATTGAAGGTTTTCAAATTCTTCATGCAATTTCGAAGACGCCACCCTGGATAGATCCGCTGCTGGTTTTAGCCTGTCCAGGACCGCCCGGTATTCCTTGGCCATCATCAGCATGCGACCGTCAGCCATGATCTGTTCAAGTTTGGCGGTTGCATCCGCGGACCGGAGTTCCTCAATCTCGACGACCGCATCGTGCAATTCGGACGCATCTCCGCACTTGCGTTGGAACTCATCGATGATTCGAAGGGCCTCATGGAAATTGCGCTGGGCCGCGAGCTGCCGTGACCTCTCGACGGCATTCTCAATATTCCGCAGCCGTTCCGCTTCGCGCCTGGCCTGTTGAACAAGCTCGTTGAATTCAGAATTCTTATGGAACGAGTTGGGCTGCGATTCCAGTAGCCTCAGAGCTTCCACGGCTTTGGAATTCATTAGTAGCTTCCGGGAGGTGGAAAGTGCTACAGCCAGACGCTTCTGATAGTCGGCGGCCGCGCTACGAGCATGAGCGAGTGCGATCCTCCACTCCTCATCATGTGACTCTGGCGTTCCGGCCTCCAGAAGGCGTACTGCCTCGTCATATTCGTCTCTTTCAATTAACCCGCGAGCTTTTTCGACGATTGCGTCTGCCGCCTTCTTGCGTTCGTCGACCGCAGCTTCCTCTCTGATGAACTGAAGCAAATCTCCCAAGTCTGCGTCCTGCTGAAACTCCGTACTGGCGCTTTCCAAAATGCCAATCGCCTCAGAGAATTCCTTCCGTCGAAGGCATTCCTTGGCACGTTGTAGCAACTCGCTTTTTCTCTTTTCTGTATGCTCCCGCTCTACTGCCTCGCGTACGATCACCTGCAGAGACTGCAAATGCGGATCATTTCCGACTTGCTGTAACGCCGCTTCTAGTAAATCCAGGACCTCTTGGTTGCGGCCTGTCTGCATCAACGCCCGAGCTCGAGTCAGCTGCTCGTCTATGAAACGCTTTCGTTCACTGACCTGCCGTTGCTTCTCGGTCAGAGCCTTCAGCTTCAGAAGCGCGCGGTCTTCGGGAAACTTAAACAGCCCTTCATCGATCTTTTGTCCGGCGACTGTGAAATCATCGCGATCCAGCGCTTCTTCAATTTGTTGATTGATGGATTCGAGTTCCTTCTTGTGACGCTCTTGCTGCTGACCGGCGCTGGCCGATTCGATAAGGGATTTGACATCGGGAGCATTTGGATCCAGGGCTTCAGCTTCCTTGAGAACATTGAGCGCCGCCGTGAACCGGCGGGACGCGATCTCTTTGCGAGCCGACTCGACCAGGCTGCCCACTTGCGCCCGCCGCGATCGTTCTTCCCATTCCCGATGGATAACGCGAAATAACGCTTTGGCCTGGAGATCGTTAGGAGCGAGTTCCAAGGTTTCTTCCAACAACTTCTTGGCGATGTCCAAATCGCCTTCCTGGTGCGCTTCTTCCGCCTTGTGGAGAAGCCTCTGCAACTCCTCCGCCCGGATCTTTGCCTCGCTAATACTGGCCCTGAGAGATTGCAACCCACCGTCTGTCTGATGGAGGTTCAGGGCTTTATCCACGTAATTCAGGGCCGAGTCGAATTGCTGGCCGGCATAAGCCTCTTCAGCTTGAGCGCGCAGTTGCTTGATCTGTACCTCGATCTGCTCCTGTTCAATATTTTGCTGCACAGTCCTGAAAAGCCGCATGGCCCCAGTGTGCTGACGGTCAATCTTCAGAACTTGCAGCAGAAGATCTTTCGCTTTGTGAGTGAATCCCCGCGAAAGCAGGGTTTCAGCTTCCAGCAAGTGCCCTTCGACCATCCCCTCCTTCAATCGATCTCGAATTTGGGCAAGGTCGAAACCTAAATCCTCAACCGTCCGGTATCTTTCCTCGCGATCTTTAGCGAGCGAGCGAAGAATCACTCCCTCCAGGTCCGGCGGCACTTCCGTCAGAAATTTGTTGAGCGGAGGAGGAGGATCGTGGATGATCTTCAACAAAGTTGCCGCTGTACTGTCTCCATCAAATGGCAACACATACGTCAGAAGCTGGTAGAGCACTACTCCCGTGGAGAAGATATCGGTTCGTGTATCAATAGGCTTGCCATTGACTTGCTCGGGAGACATATATCCCAGGCTGCCGATCAGCTGACCGGTTCGAGTTACGGTTTTGTCCCCGATATGGGCGATGCCGAAGTCGACTATTTTTACGCTGCCGTTTTTCAGCACCATGATGTTGCCGGGCTTGACGTCCCGGTGAACGATGCCGTGATGGTGGGCGTACGCTAAGCCGTGACAGACGTCACAAATGAAATTGATCTTCGCCAGCAAAGTAAGCGGGTTGTGGGAATTGATGATGGCATCGAGAGTTTCTCCCTCCAGATACTCCATCACCAGATAGGGGCTGCCGTCCAAGTCACCCAGGTCATAGACGGTGACTATATTGGGATGCTGCAGGTTTCCGGTGGATTGAGCCTCGCGGTAGAAGCGCTTAAGCAAATCTGGATTGTCGGAGAAGCCGCCGGTCATCATCTTTATCGCAACGAGCCGGTTCAGATGGGGATCGGTGGCCTTGTAAACGACACCCATACCGCCGCGCCCAAGCACGTCGATGACATCGTACTTTCCGATTTTTGACGGTTTTCCGGCCACGGCTTTACGACCTGCCGAACTCAAGCGCCGGCATGGCGCAGCGTACGGCGTGACATCGATTTAATGTCGACGTTCAGCCCTTCACCCATCTGACAGCAACGAGGCCGGAGGCATTTATGCGTGCGATTCCGGCAGAAAGACACAGATTTACGAATGTTAGCACCGGCTAAGGCATAGCCGGATAATTTTGCTGGATCAGGACGTCAGGCGGAATTCCCAGCCTCCCATCAAAATGCGAATGCCGAGAACAACGAGGGTGTATCTTATAGTCACAGTTGAGGTTATGGATCCTCGGCCGGCGCTTTACTGTCGGGTTGCTGAAGAGTAAGCTGCTGAAACGGACGGATTTGGCATGGAATCGCAACTTTAGCTGGTCACTGATTCGTCCTTCCTTAAGAACCAGCGATAATTTGGACCAGCGATTTTCTATATCGGCAATGAAGTTAACCGAAAAATACGAACTGGTCGAACCGGTCACAAGTGGACGAATAAACTCTTTCATCGCGCGCAATTTGACAAACTCGGAACAGGCGGTCGTACACCTTTTTGAATGTACAAAGGTCAAGGGCGGGCAGTCAGCCGCGGTCTGGGTGATGCAGGCTTTCCGTTGCATCGCTCCGAGCCCGCCGGGACTAGTGACCGAGGCAGGAACTTCTGAGACCGGCACCCTGGCGTACGTGATCACGCTGATGCCCTCTCTCGCGGCACTGCGCGCCTGGGTAAAGACTTACAAGATCTCTACCGAAACCACCCAAGGGTTTGACGACGGCAAGTCGACGTCTACGGCATCGCTCGGTGAAGTGATGCGTCAGGCTATCGATCTGGACGTTGAACCGTGCGGCGGGCAAACCTTGGATTCGGCGGCAATTGACCAAGAACCTGCCTAGCTGATCCTCGAAGCATATCCATGTGGCAGTGCAGTACTCAATGCAGGGCAGAAAATTCCTGATGCATCACTTGCGAGGGAAGGATGCGATCGTCCAAGCGTTGGCGGTGGTGATGACAGGGCCGCAGGCCAAATAGCGGCCGTCAGGAGACGGCGCTAACGAGTAAATATCCCAGCTGGGCTGTTTGAACAACAGTTTGGATGCGCCCACGAGACGTACTCGCACAATCGATGTTCCACGCGAAGAGTAGCTGGCTAAGCGTCGGCTTGGGTGCCGAGTATCGCCAGACCACATAGTCCCATGGCACTCCCCAGGATCACTTGTCGTCGGGTATTAGAGTTCGTAGGCACGCAAGATAGATCGGTTTTATGCATTATCCTTCGCCTCGAGCGAATCTTAAAAGAGTGAAACCATTCGGACGATTGGTAATCGGGAGCGAGCGATCACAAACTACTTGGACGGCGAGACCATTTGAAGACTCGGCTGGTCCATAGGCTCCAAGGCAAGGCCTCGAATTCAGCGAAATACGAGTAGGCAACGGGCACCACCAGCAAGGTCAGCAGTAAACAAAGCGTCTGACCGCCGATAATGGTGACAGCAATGGATGCGCGTTGCTCTGACCCGGCGCCGATACCTACGGCAACCGGCGTCAACCCGGCAATGATGGATAGTGTGGTCATAAGGATTGGCCGCAAGCGCACACGGTTCGCTTCAAGAATGGCTTCGCGCACTGGCATACCTGTAGCCAACAACCGGTTGGTATAATCCACCTGCAAGATCCCATTCTTCTTCACGATTCCCAACAGCAGAAACATCCCCAACGCGCTCCAGAGACTTAACGCCCGGCCGGTAATCCATAACGAGAAAAGTGCGAACGGCACGCTGAGCGGAAGAGTCAGCATGATGATGAAAGGATAGGAGAAGCTCTCGAACTGCGCCGCCAAAACCATGTACATGAAGATGGAAGCGAGCAGCATGGCCAGCAGCAGGTTCCAGGTCGTCTCTTCCAGGACCTTCACCTGCCCGGAAAACAAATATGAGTAACCTGCCGGCAATCCTACTTCGCGGATCGACTGTATGGTATGGGCCGCAGCCAAATCCAGTGGATAGCCGGTGCTAACGTTCGCATAAACGCTCACCTGAAATTCGCGATTGTATCGGGATAGAGTAGCGGGCCCATAGCCTCGCCCAATATTCGCAATGCTCTCCAGGCGGACCTGCCCCAGCTTCGACGAAGGAACCATCATCCGACTGAGAACGTCGGGATTGTCGCGTTGGTCCTGCAACAGTTGCATAGTGACGGGATACTGTTCTGACCCCTCTTTGAAACGTGTGATTTCATCTTCGCCGGAATAAAACAGGCGCACCGCATCACTGACATCCGTCATGCTGACTCCGATATCAGCGGCGCGCTGCCGGTCAACCTTGACCTGAAGTTCAGGTGTGTTCAGATTCAGGCTGGGGTTGACGTCTACCAAGTCCGGATAATTTCTCATCCGGTTCGCCACTTTTTTGC
>Ga0207693_10000694_pt1 | contig 30256 bp, 27 predicted proteins | sample LARL81metaG_FD_184347 | JGI IMG/M metagenome (GOLD analysis project Ga0207693, IMG submission 184347) | Corn, switchgrass and miscanthus rhizosphere microbial communities from Kellogg Biological Station, Michigan, USA - LAR L8-1 metaG... | ecosystem: Host-associated > Plants > Roots >... | reverse complement strand
GTGCGAGTCGCTCCGGTCGACAATGCGCCGATCTACAACGTCCGCCGCTACTGACCGTCGCCGGTCCGCGCACGCGGGGAGCAGAAAAAGCGCTGCGCACGCGCGGAGCAGAAGAGCCGTCAGCGCCATCCTCGTCACCGAGCTGATCTGCGCGATGCTCCTGGTCGGCAGGCCGCGGGCGGCACCGGTGGACCCGGTCGTTGCCGCGCCCGCCTCGCTCACCACGCCCACCGCAGCGTCGACCACCGAGACGCTCAACGACGGGCGCACGGTTCACCTCATCGGTCTGGGCGGAGCACACACGGCGCCACTGCTGGCCCGCATCGCCGCCCAGATGAACGACGCCGGCCAGGCGGTCACCGCGTTCTGGGGGCCAGAGTGGCCGCGTGATGTCGTCATCGTGGCCGCGGGATCCGACGCCGAATTCGGCAGCCTCGCAGGGGGCGGCCCTGACATCGCGGCCACCACCACCGCCGAGCGGATCATGTTCGCACCCGGCGCCGCCGCGATGAGCGACGCGTCATTGCGAATTGTGTTGCGCCACGAGCTTTTCCACTTCGCATCGCGCGCCGACACCGCTGCCGACGCGCCGCGCTGGCTCACCGAGGGCGTCGCCGATTTCGTCGGCCGCCCGCCGAGCCCTCGGCCTGCCGATGCCGCAGCGCTGACGCAAATCCCCACCGACGCCGACCTGAGCACCGCAGGGCCCGCCGGGTCGTTGGCCTACGACCGCGCCTGGTGGTTCAGCCGGTTCGTCGCCGAGGCGTACGGCACCGACACGCTGCGGGCGCTGTATTTGCGCGCCTGCGGACCCGGCCATCCCGACGCTGCCACCGCCATGCGCGACACTCTCGGCGCGGACCTGCCGACGGTCCTCACCCGGTGGCGACACTGGATGTCCGGTTAGCCTGACTGGCGATGAGCCGGGTCCTGCTGGTTACCAATGACTTTCCGCCGCGACGCGGCGGCATCCAGTCGTACCTGGAGGAACTGGTCGACCATCTGGTCGAGGCCGGGGCGCACACCTTGACGGTCTACGCGCCGAAGTGGAAGGGCGCCGATGATTTCGACCGCAAAGCGGCCTACCAGGTGGTGCGACACCCTGGCACGTTGATGTTGCCCGTGCCGCCGGTAGCCGGCCGGATGCGTCAGCTGATCGAACGCCACGACGCCGACACCGTGTGGTTCGGCGCCGCCGCGCCGCTGGCGCTGATGGCGCCGCTGGCCCGTGACGCGGGTGCGCGCCGCGTCATTGCGAGCACCCACGGCCACGAGGTCGGTTGGTCGATGCTTCCGCTGGCCCGAACTGCGTTGCGGCGAATAGGGACTGGCACCGACGTGATCACCTACGTGAGTCGCTACACGCGCGGCCGTTTCGCCTCGGCGTTCGGCTCTGACGCCGCGCTTGAGCACCTGCCCCCCGGTGTGGACACCGACCGGTTCGCGCCCGACGAGGTGGGCCGCGCCGAGCTGCGCGCCAGGTACCGGCTGGGGGAGCGGCCGGTGGTGGTGTGCATATCGCGGCTGGTGCCGCGCAAGGGCCAGGACATGCTGATTCGGGCGATGCCCGCGATCCGGCAGCGGGTGCCCGGCGCCGCCCTCCTCATCGTCGGTGGCGGCCCGTACCGAACGTCCTTACATCGGTTGGCGCACAGCTTCGGCGTGAGCGAACACGTGGTGTTCACCGATGGCGTGCCCGGAGACGAACTGCCGGCACACCACGCGCTGGCCGATGTGTTCGCCATGCCGTGCCGCACCCGCGGCGCGGGAATGGACGTCGAGGGACTCGGCATCGTCTATCTGGAGGCCTCCGCGACAGGTGTGCCGGTCGTCGCGGGCCGCTCCGGCGGAGCACCCGAAACCGTCCGCGATGGTGAGACGGGTGTGGTGGTGGACGGCTGGGACGTCGGCGCGATTTCGGCGTCGGTCAGCGACCTACTCTCCGACCCTGACCGGGCCGCGCGAATGGGTCAAGCGGGGCGACGATGGGTCGTCGACAACTGGCAGTGGAGCAGCAAGGCGAAGCGGCTCGGCCAACTCCTTTAGAGCGCTCGGCGATTACGGCAGGAACTCCACGTTCGACGCTTTGTAGTCCTCGCCCACCTGGCCGGCATTGTGAGAGTCCAGACTTGCTGTCCAGTACGACCTGAGTGAACTCCGCGGATCGGCCAGTGAAATCGTCGTAGAACGCTCCGGTCGCGTTGTCGAGGATCGGTTGGACATCGCGGTCTACGGTCCGGTATTCGACGGTGGTGAGCGCCAGCGCCCACCGTCCTGCCTGCCTCGACATACGGCCGCCAGTCAGGGAGGGCGGACGCGACCCTTTCAGTGCGGACCGTGCCGACGCGGCTCTAGCCCTTGTCGTACATGGCCTCGATGTCGCTGGCAAACTTTTCCGCCACAACCTTGCGCTTGACCTTCAGGGTCGGGGTCAGCTCGCCGGTGTCTTCGGTGAAATCGACCGGCAGGATGCGGAACTTGCGGATGGCCTCGGCCTTGGACACCGCCTGGTTGGCATCCTTGACAGCCAGCTCGACCTCGGCCATGAGGTCGGGGTCGGTGGCCAGATCCCCGACCGTGGCGTTGGCGTCCTTGCCGTTGCGCTGCTTCCAACCGGGGAAGGCCTCCGGGTCGACGGTGATCAGCGCGGCGATGAACGGCTTCGCATCGCCGACGGCCATCGCCTGGCTGATCAACGGGTGCGCCCGCAGCCGGTCTTCCAGGATCGCAGGTGCGACGTTCTTGCCACCCGCGGTGACGATGATCTCCTTCTTGCGGCCGACGATCGTCAGGAAGCCGTCGTCGTCGATGGCGCCGAGATCGCCGGTGTGGAACCAGCCGTCGGAGAAGACGGCCTTGGTCTCCTCTTCGTTGTGCCAGTAACCGTTGAACACCACACCGCCCTTGACGAGCAGTTCGCCATCGTCGGAAAGGCGCATGCTGTTGCCGGGCAAGAGCTTTCCGACCGAGCCGACCTTCACGTCGTCGATCCGGTTCACGGTGATCGCCGCACTGGTCTCGGTGAGTCCGTAGCCCTCATAGATGGTCAGGCCGACGCCGCGATAGAAATGGCCGAGCCGGGCACCCAGCGGCGCGCCGCCCGAGATCGCGCCGCGGCAGTTACCGCCCAGCGCGGCGCGCAGCTTGCCGTACACCAGCCGATCGAACAGGGCGTGCTTGGCCCGCAACAGCAGCCCCGGCCCGCCTTTGTCCTGCGCCTGGCTGTATTCGATCGCGGTGTCGACCGCCCGTTCGAAGATCCAGCCCTTGCCGTCGTTTCGGGCGTTCTGTTCTGCGGTGTTGTAGACCTTCTCGAACACCCGCGGCACCGACACCACCAGCGTCGGCTTGAACACTCCGAACGTCGGCACCAGATTCTTGATGTCACTGGTGAAGCCGAGAGTGACCTTGTAGGTGAAGCACGCCAACGTGATCGCGCGGGCGAGCACGTGTGCCAGCGGCAGGAAAACCAACATCCGCTCGCCGTTGTCCAGCAGGGTCGGGAAGCACACCTTGGCGCCGCGGATCTCGTACATCAGATTGGAGTGGGTGAGCTGGCAGCCTTTGGGCCTACCGGTGGTGCCCGAGGTGTAGATCAGCGTCGCGGGATCGGCAGCGGAGATGCCGGCCAGCCGCCGGTCGAGTTCTGACGGATCGACGGACTTGCCCGCCTCGGCCAGCGCGTCCAGCGCGTCCAGCGCCGGCGTGCCAGACCCCTCGATGCGCAGCACCTTGCGCAAGTCGGGCAGCTCGTTTTCGAGGTGCTCGATCTTGTCTGCGTGGGCGTCCGTCTCGGCGACGATGAGCACGGCCCCGGAGTCCTGCAGCACGAACCGCACCTGCTCGGCCGAACTGGTCTCGTAGATCGGGACGGTGAGAGCACCCGCGGCCAGGATGGCGAGGTCGATGATCGGCCATTCGTAGCGCGTCGCCGACAGCACCGCGACCCGGTCGCCGGGCTTCACCCCTTCAGCGATCAAACCCAGTGCGGCCGAACGGATCTGGTTGGCCGCCTCCTTGCACGTGATGTCTGTCCACGCGCCGTCGACCAGGCGCTGGAAAATCACGTGATCGGGATCGTCGCGTTCGTGGCTGAACACGGAACTGACGATGTTGTCGTGCTCGCCGACGGTGAAGGCTGCGGGCACACTGTACTCACGCACGATCTTGGCCTCTCGACATGTCTGGCGGCTTTGCCGATCTCAGCCTAGTCGGCCGCGCTGGGCCGGGTGTCCTGCATATGTGAAGCTTGTATGCCATGAACAGCATCCAGATCGCCGACGAGACCTTCGTCGCGGCGGACCCCGCCGAGGTGGGCAGGGCCGTCGGGGACCCCGCCAGCTGGCGGCGGTGGTGGCCCGACCTGCTGTTGACAGTCGTCGACGACCGCGGCGAGCTGGGGCACCGCTGGACGGTGGCAGGCGCACTCACAGGGACCATGGAGATCTGGCTGGAACCCGTCCTCGACGGGGTGGTGCTGCACTATTTCATGCACGCGGAACCGTCGGGTGTCGCGGCGTGGCAGCTGGCCAAGATGAACCTGGCGAAGATGAACCATCGCCGCCGGGTGGCGGGCAAGGACATGGCATTCGAGGTGAAGCGGACACTAGAGTCGAGCCGCCCGGTGGGCGTTTCGCGCCTGGCCTGATACCGCGGCCAGAGCAAGCAGGGGGAGGTAGATTTTTAACGTGGCGGACAAGACGGCGCAGACCATCTACATCGATGCCGACCCTTCGACGGTGATGGACGTCATCGCCGATATCGGCTCCTATCCGGACTGGGTCGCCGAATACAAGGAAACCGAGGTGCTCGAGGCCGACGCCGAGGGCTACCCCAAGACCGCGCGCCTGGTGCTTGACGCCGCGGTGCTCAAGGACACCATGGTGTTGTCGTACGACTGGCCGGCCGACCGCGGATCGGTGAAGTGGAGCCTGGTGTCCAGTTCGCTGCTCAAGGCGCTTGAGGGCTCATATCGCTTGTCGCCCAAAGGTTCCGGCACCGATGTCACCTACGAGCTGTCGGTCGACCTGATTATTCCGCTGATCGGCCTGCTCAAGCGCAAGGCCGAGCGCAGGCTGACCAACACCGCATTGAAGGACCTCAAGAAACGAGTCGAGGCTGAGTGACCTCCCGCCACCCCCGCCCAATCTGAATCCGCGACCCCCGATCGGTGCCCGGATCAGTCTTTTCGTCGGCAAGGGCGGGGTAGGTAAGTCGACGTTGGCAACCGCCACCGCGGTGCGCGACACGCGCGCCGGGTTGCGGGTGCTGATCGTCTCGACCGACCAGGCGCATTCGATCGGCGACGTGCTTGGCACCGCCGTCACGCCCACGGGCCTTCGTGAGCCCACCCGGGTGCTGGCCGACCTCAATACCGGGCGCAACGCCCGACCAGGCGGCTTCCTCGACGCGCTTGCCGTGGACACGCTGGCCCTATTGGAGGCACGGTGGCGGGAGATCGCCGGCTTGCTGTCGCACCGGTTTCCCGAATCAGATCTGGGAGACATTGCCCCAGAAGAACTTTCAGCGCTGCCCGGCATCCAGGAGGTGCTCGGTCTGCATGAGGTCGGCGAACTGGCCGTCTCGGGGCAGTGGGACCGCGTCGTGGTGGACTGCGCGTCGACGGCGGACGCGCTGCGGATGCTCACGCTGCCCGCGACGTTCGGCCTGTACCTTGAGCGCGCCTGGCCGCGGCATCGTCGGCTGTCCACCGGCATGGACGACGCCCGCACTGCTGCGGTCATCGCGCTGGTCGAACGTGTCGGCGCCGGGACCGAACAGCTGGGCTCGCTGCTCACCGACGGCGAACGGGTCAGCGCGCACCTGGTGATGACGCCAGAGCGGGTGGTCGCCGCGGAGGCGGTCCGCACCCTGGGCTCGCTGGCGCTGATGGGCGTGAAGGTCGACGACCTGATCATCAATCAGATTCTGGTTCAAGATGATTCGTACGAGTACCGAAATCTCCCTGAGCATCCCGCGTTCGACTGGTACTCAGAGCGCATCTTGGAGCAACAGGCGGTGCTCGACGAGCTGGACACCACCATCGGTGATGTGCGGCTCGTGCTGGTCCCGCACCTCGCAGGCGAACCGATCGGCGCCAAGGCGCTCGGTGAACTGCTCGACAGCGCACGGCGGCGTGACGGGTCGCCGCCGCCTGGGCCGCTGCGGCCGATCGTCGATCGTGAATCGGGAACTGGGCTCGAAGCGACCTACCGGTTGCGACTAGAGTTGCCGCAGGTCGACTCCGCCGCCTTGACGTTGGGCCGGGTCGACGACGACTTGATCATCGGCGCAGGCGGTATGCGGCGCCGGGTTCGGCTAGCTTCCGTCTTGCGGCGATGCATCGTGGTGGACGCGCAGCTAAAGGGTAGTGAATTGACTGTGCGTTTCCGACCGAATCCGGAGGTGTGGCCAGCATGACCGGGGGCCAGCGCGACGCCGGACCCGCAGGGCGGCGACATCCCGATCTAGCTCCTGAATTGCGGCAGCTGGCCCAGACCCTCCTCGATAGGCTCGACCCCGCGGTGCGGCTGGCCGCCGCTCGGGCGGCGGGCAGCGGGGCCGGGCCGGGCAAGTGTCAGCAGGTGTGGTGTCCGGTGTGTGCACTGGCGGCGCTGGTGGCCGGTGAGCAGCATCCCCTGCTCACCGTCATCTCCGAACACAGCGTGGCGCTGCTGGCGGTCATCCGCGCGATCGTGGAAGATACCGCGGATTCAGCCGGGGACCCGTCCGGACCAGGGGAGCCGCCGCCCGATGGGCCGCCACCGCCGGACGGTCCCGCCGGTGGTGAACCGCCGCCGACCGGCCCCGGGCGCTATCAGCACATCCCGGTGACGGTCGAGGAGTGACGTTCGGCAGCGGAGCGAGGGGCGCAGGTGGATCTCGCATCGGCTGTGTGGTCGCATCCACATTGCGTGGGTAAAGTTGTCGCAAAGCACCGTCCGGTGCTCCGTAATGGGGAGGGTCCATGTGGTACTGGCTTTTCAAGTACATCTTCATGGGCCCTTTGCTGTCGTTGCTCGGCCGTCCGAAAGTCGAAGGGCTGGAATATGTTCCGCACTCCGGCCCGATGATCTTGGCCAGTAACCACCTCGCCGTCGCCGACAGCTTCTACCTGCCCCTGGTCGTTACGCGCCGGATCACCTTTCTGGCCAAGGCCGAGTACTTCACGGGAACAGGGCTCAAGGGCCGGTTCCAGCGGTGGTTTTACACCGCCGCCGGGCAGGTGCCTATCGACCGCACCGACGCCGACAGCGCCCAGAGCGCGCTGATCACCGCCGCGCGCGTCGTCGGTGAAGGCAAATTGCTCGGCATGTACCCGGAGGGCACCCGTTCGCCCGACGGGCGGCTGTACAAGGGCAAGACCGGCCTCGCGCGGCTGGCGCTGGAGAGCGGCGTGCCGGTGATTCCGGTCGCGATGATCGGAACCAACGTGGTCAACCCGCCGGGCAGCAAGATGTGGCGATTCGGCCGGGTTAAGGTCAAGTTCGGCAAGCCGATGGACTTCAGCCGGTTCGAGGGCCTGGCAGGCAACCGGTTCATCGAACGCGCGGTGATCGACGAGGTGATGTACGAGCTGATGCGGCTGGGCGGCCAGGAGTACGTCGACCTCTATGCCGCCGACGTCAAAGAACGCAAGGACGGCAAGCCCGAGATCGTGGTCAAGCCGCCGGCGCGGATGCCGGAAGCGGCCGCAGGCTGACCGACCGATCGGCCGACCGCGCGGAGGACGTCGCCGCGACCGCGATCACCGCGATTGCCCACCACACATATGAGCCGCCCGCGAGTTGGCGCCACAGCGACGCCGAGGTTTCGTGGTGCTCGGGCATCAGCGGGATCGGCGTCCACACCATCAACGCGATACCGGCCGCGGCGACCAGGCCGAGCGCCACGTGCCGCTGACGGAAGGCCGCCACGCTGATCACCAGCACCGTCGGCAGCGCCCACACCCAGTGATGCGACCACGACACCGGCGACACCACGAGCCCGAACATCGCCACACAGATCAGTGCCAGCACGGGTTGGTCGGCACGTAGCACCCGTCGCACCGCCCACACCGTCAACGCGAGGACCGCGAGGCACGCCAGCGTCCACAGCACGAACCGTTCGCCCTCGCCGAGGCCCAACCGCGCCAGCGCGCCCGCGATGTTCTGGTTGGTGTTCAGCGTCGCGGTGCCGATGCGGTCGGTGTTGCGCACGGTGTCGGTCCAGTACTCCCATGAGTCCCGCCACGCAAAGGCGAAACCGGCCAGGGTGGCCACCACCGTCGATGCCGCGGTGACCAGGAGCGCGCGGGTGTCGCGGCGCAGCAGGAAGTACAAAAGGAACACCGCGGGGGTGAGCTTGAGGGCGATCGCGACGCCAAGCAGCATGCCGCGCGGCCACGGCGTCCTGCGGGGCACGCAGTCCGCGATGACGAGGGTCATCAGCACGACGTTGATCTGGCCGAAGTCGAAGTTCGACCGGATGGGTTCCAGATAGATAACGGCAGGCGCCACGATCGCGGCCGCCAGCCAGCATCGCCGCAGCCAGGCAGGCTCGGGCGTGAGGCGATCCCAACGCCGGGCGCCGCCCGGCGAAGTCTGTGGCAACACGTTCAGCCGGGTCAGCACGATCACCGTCGACGCGATCAGCAGCACCAGGGTGGTCAGCGTGATCGCGACACTTGCCACGTCGAGCGACAGCCACGCGAACGGCGAGAACGCGACCGCGGCCAGCGGCGGGTACGTAAAGGGCAGGTCAAGGCCGCGGCGGGTGTGGAACATCGCCCCGTCGGCATAGAGCGGACGGCCGTCGAGCCAGGCCCGCCCGCCCATCCGGTAGACGTCGATGTCGATGCGGTACGGAATGTGGCCCAACAGGCGCCAACATGCCCAGGCCAACGCCGCCATGGTGATCAGCTGAAACAGCCGCCAGGCGAGTGTTGGCCCCCAACCAGCCCCGCCGGGCGACCGCCAAGTACTCATGTCGCAGACCAGCCTATCGGTGCCCTCCGGCGAGTCGGGCGGTATCCCGGCCATGACACGCGCAGGTCGGCGTAAGTTTTCGCCCGTGTTCGATGCACTCAAGTTCGACGTAGCGTTCGACCTGGCTATCCCGCCGGAGCGGAGGCCGTTGATGTGGTGCCTGATCGCCTTCGTTATGACGTTCTTCATCACCCGCACGATCGTCCGGTACATCCGCGCGCATGCCGACAGTGACGCGCCACGCAAGTGGTGGCAGCCCCGCAACATCGGCCACGGTGCGCTGCACATCCACCATGTGGTGATCGGTGTGATTCTTGTCATGGTCTCCGGGGTGACGATGGTGACATTGGCTGTCGACGGGGGAGTACCCGAATTCACGGCCGCCGCAATCTTTTTCGGTATCGGGGCGGCGCTGGTGCTCGACGAGTTCGCGCTGATCCTGCACCTGCAGGATGTCTACTGGTCAGAGGACGGCCGCACGTCGGTGGACGCGGTGTTCGCCGCAGTGGCGGTGGCGGGGCTGCTCATCCTCGGCCTCAACCCGCTGTCGTTCTTCGATGTCACCCTTTGGCGTGATGACCATTCCCTCGTCGCACGCACGGTGGTGGTCCTGGCCGCCGTTGCAACACTGATGCTTGCGGTGGTTGTGCTGCTCAAGGGAAAGGTTTGGACCGGATTGGTCGGCATGTTCATCACGCCCCTGCTGTTCATCGGCGCGATTCGGTTGTCGCGTCCGCATGCCCCGTGGGCCCGCTGGCGATACAGCGATCGGCCGCGCAAGATGCACAGGGCGCTGGAACGGGAACGCAGGTTGCGGCGGCCGGTCGTTCAGGCGAAGCTCTGGCTGCAGCACGTGATTGCCGGGGAGCCGCACTTTCCCGACGACGTCGAAGTCGATCAGCAGTTGGACCGCGAAATCCACGCCGCCCCGGCGCCCCCGGAGCGCGCCACGGCTAAGGGGGAAGCCGCCTAGAAATGCGGTACTTCTATGACACGGAGTTCATCGACAACGGGCACACGATCGAGTTGATCTCGATCGGTGTGGCGGCCGACGACGGCCGCGAATATTACGCAATATCAACGGAATTCAACCCGGACCTCGCGGGCAGCTGGGTGCGCAAGCATGTGCTGCCCAAGCTGCCGTCGCCGTCGTCGCCGCTGTGGCGTTCACGCAGGCAGATCCGGATGGAGTTGGAGGACTTCTTCGGTGTCGACGGCGACGAGCCGATCGAGCTGTGGGCCTGGGTGGGCGCCTACGACCACGTGGTGATGTGCCAGTTGTGGGGGCCGATGACCGACCTGCCACCGGCGATCCCTCGCTTCACCCGCGAGCTGCGGCAGTTCTGGGAGGACCGCGGCTCGCCGCGGATGCCGCCGCGGCCGCGTGACGCCCATGACGCCCTGGTCGACGCCAGGCACAATCTGCTGCGGTTTCGGCTGATGACGTCGGGGTTTGAGAAGGCAGGAGTGCCAGCCCAGCGGTAAAAAGCAGCTGTCGGCGCCCGTTACCATGAACAGGTGAACTGGACCGTCGACGTACCCATCGATCAGCTGCCTCCGCTGCCTCCGCTGCCGGATGACATGCGGCAGCGACTGGACGCGGCGCTGGCCAAGCCGGCGGCGCAGCAGCCAAGCTGGGATGCGGAATCGGCCAAGGTGATGCGGACGGTGCTGGAGAGCGTTCCGCCGGTGACGGTGCCCGCGGAGATAGAGCGGCTGCGGGGCCTGCTGGCCGACGTCGCCCGCGGTGAGGCGTTCCTGCTGCAAGGCGGCGACTGCGCGGAGACGTTCACCGACAACACCGAACCCCACATCCGGGCCAACATCCGCACCCTGCTGCAGATGGCGGTGGTGCTGACCTACGGCGCCAGCATGCCGGTGGTCAAGGTGGCGCGCATCGCGGGCCAGTACGCCAAGCCGCGGTCGTCGGACATCGACGCGCTGGGGCTGAAGTCCTACCGCGGCGACATGATCAACGGCTTCGCACCCGACGCCGCCGCCCGCGAGCACGACCCGTCGCGGCTGGTGCGCGCCTACGCCAACGCCAGCGCCGCGATGAACCTGGTGCGGGCGCTGACCGCGTCGGGTCTGGCCTCGCTGCATCTCGTGCACGACTGGAACCGCGAGTTCGTCCGGACTTCGCCCGCGGGCGCCCGCTACGAGGCGCTGGCCGGCGAGATCGACCGAGGCCTGACGTTCATGAGCGCCTGCGGAGTCGACGACCGCAACCTGCAGACCGCCGAAATCTACGCCAGCCATGAGGCTTTGGTCCTGGACTACGAGCGGGCAATGCTGCGGCTGTCGACCGACTCCCCGGCTGACGAGCCCGAGCCACGGCTGTACGACCTGTCCGCGCACTACGTGTGGATCGGCGAGCGCACTCGCCAGCTCGACGGTGCGCACGTCGCGTTCGCGGAGGTGATCGCCAACCCGATCGGGGTGAAGATCGGCCCGACGATGACGCCCGAGCTCGCTGTCGAGTACGTCGAGCGGCTCGATCCGCACAACCAGCCGGGCCGGCTGACCTTGGTGAGCAGGCTGGGCAACAACAAGGTGCGCGACCTGCTGCCGCCGATCATCGAGAAGGTCCAGGCCACGGGTCATCAGGTGATCTGGCAGTGCGACCCGATGCATGGCAACACCCACGAGTCGTCGACCGGCTACAAGACCCGCCACTTCGACCGCATAGTCGACGAGGTGCAGGGCTTCTTCGAGGTGCACCGCGCGCTGGGAAGCCATCCCGGCGGCATCCACGTCGAGATCACCGGCGAGAACGTCACCGAGTGTCTCGGTGGCGCGCAGGACATCTCGGACTCTGATCTGGCCGGCCGCTACGAGACGGCCTGTGATCCCCGGCTGAACACCCAACAGAGCCTGGAGTTGGCGTTCCTAGTTGCGGAGATGCTCCGCGATTAGATCGGGCGGAGATGCTCCGCGACTAGGGCGTTCGCGCAGAGGCCGCCGCCGGAAGTCGTCGGGCCAAATCGGCCATCAGTCTGTCGATGTCGACGGGGCGACCGCGGTAGCCGATGTACTTGTCAGGCCGGACGACGAACGCGCAGGCCGAGGCGATCCCATACTGACGGTGTGCCGATCGCGTCGGATCGCCAACTGCCGCAGGGTGATCGGCGAAGCGCTCAGCGGTGACGACGCGCGCCCTCACCAACCCCGGATACATCTGCTCGATCTGTTCGGCGATCCGGCACAGCTCCACAGCCGGGCGCGCGTCGCCATCGAGCCCGGTGAAGAGAAGCACGGTGTGCTGGGTGCCGCGCAGTACCTCGTAGACGCGTCCCGCTCGCCCGTCGATGATCACGTCGGCCTCGCGAGCGCGGTCGCCCGGCGCGGGCGCGTGCCGCCACCCCGAACCGTCCTCGGCGTTGAGCGGGCTGTCCGGGTAGTGAAGGCGCAGTTGCGCCAGCAGGCCGATAAACCGCCTGCGCAGCCACGGGCGCGTCAGCACACGGTCTGCCAGTAGCGGCGCCACCCGGCCACGGGCCAGCCGTGCCAGCGGGTTCTGCCCGCCGAAGGCCGAGAACAACCGGTCGGTCGTCTTGAGCAACTGAACGGCGATCGGGTGCCGCTCGGCCTGATAGCTATCCACCAACGACTCGTCGGCGAGCCCGCGTTCGACAAGCGCGAGCTTCCAGGCCAGGTTGTAAGCGTCCTGAATACCGGTGTTCATCCCTTGTGCGCCCGCGGGGCTGTGCACGTGGGCAGCGTCGCCGACGAGGAATACCCGTCCGTCTCGGTAGCGGGGCACTGTGCGGCTGTGCACACGGTAGCGAGTCACCCAGTACTCCTTTACGACCTTGGCCGGGAAGGGAACTCGCTCGTCGACCATCGCCTGGAACTCCTCGTGACTGGGTTCGCTGTACTCTGCGCTCGAGCCGTCGGGCCCGGGCGGAAAGTTGCCGAATATCCGGTAGCGGTTCTCGCCTGGCATCGAGAACGCCGCGAAAATGCCTGCAGGACTGGGGAATCCGTAAAGCCCGCCGTGCGGCAACTGCCAGTCGAGTTCGGCATCGGCCATGATGAATTCGTCGCGATAGGTCGACCCGGCGAATGGGATACCCGCCGCCTTGCGGACCGCGCTGTGCGCACCGTCGCAACCGATGACCCACCGGCACCGTACGGTGTCTATCGACCCATCCTCGCCGCGCAACGACACGGTCACCGTCTCGCCGTCTTGGGTCAGATCCGTCAGCGCCCGCCCGCGCTCGATCTCGACGCCGTTGCTGCTCAACCGCTCGGTCAGGATGCGCTCGGTGTCATGCTGCGAGAGGGTGCGCGGTTCGGGGTAGGCAGTGTAGTTCTGCGGCCCGGTCAGCTGGCCCGCGAAGTCCAACTCGACCGCCTTCGTCGCAAATGTGATCGTCAGGCCCGACGCAGGGTCGCCCGCCGCGACCGCCTGGTCGATCACGCCGATGTCGTCGAAGATCTCCAAGGTCCGGGGCTGGACGACCAGCGCGCGGGAAGTGGTCGAAGGCGCAGGTCCGCGATCAATGATCCGCGGCGCAACTCCATGCCGGGCCAGCTCATTCGCCACCATTAGGCCGGTCGGCCCCGCGCCAACGACCAGAACCGGGAGCAGCTGCTCGTTCATCACCAATCACCTCGATGTGATTTCAGCATTGGTTGAATTATTCCACTACGACTGTAGTACTACGTGTCGCGCGAATCAACACCGAACCGACTTACCACCCTGCGTGACTAGCGTCGGTTGTCTCATTGTTGCGACGCACCTGCGGGTGGACAGGACGGCGGCGCGATAACCAGGGTCGTCCTAGATCAGCGTCGCGATGTTGCCGCCGAGCGTCCACGCTGCGGCCGCGATCAGCCCGGCGAGCGTCAGCACGGCGACTACCCAGAACAGCAGCGCCCGCCTGGCCCGCTGTCGCGCCCAGTAGAACTCGCTCATCTCGATGCCCGCGAAATGCCCTGAGACGCCCTGATATTCGTAGTCCGCGTCTCGGGTGAACGGCTGCTGCCAATCGTCGCGAGTGAGTTTCCTGGTGTGCTGCCGCGGCGCCAGCACGGGCGGGGCCGCCGGTGGTCTGACAGTGCTGTCGGTGGTGGTGGCCTGTTGCGCTTGCACGTGGCCGTCGTACAGCGCGGCCGACCGATGCTGCGCCGAGTTGCGCGGCGCGGGCACGCGGAATTCGGGGAGGTTCAGTTCGTCGACGATCGCGTCGAGTTCGCCGGCCATGGCTGCTGCGTCGGCGTACCGGTCGGCGGGTTCGCGCGCAGTGGCCTGGAGCACCAGATCGTCGAATTGCGCTGGCACACCGGCGATCACTCTGCTCGGAGGTGAGACGTCGTTGTCCATCCGCTGGTAGGCCACTGCCAGCGCAGAGTCACCGGTGAACGGTGTGACACCGGTCAGCAGCTCGTAGGCGAGGATGCCGACGGAGTACACGTCGCTGCGCGGCCCGGCGTCGCCGGTGCTGACCTGCTCGGGTGAGAGGTACGCAGCGGTGCCCAAAATCACACTGGTGGAGGTGATCTTGGCTTCGGCGACCGCCCGCACCAAACCGAAGTCGGCGATCTTCACGTCGCCGTCGTCGGAGATCAGAACGTTCTCGGGCTTGATGTCACGGTGCACCAGCCCGGCGCTGTGCGCCACCGCAAGGCCGCCGAGCAGCGGGCGAAGCACTGCGGCGACGGCGTGCGGTGGCATCGGGCCGCGCTCACGCAGCAGCTCGCGGAGGGTGCCGCCCTCGATGAGCTCCATCACCAGAAAAGCTTGCTGGCCGTCGATGCCCTGGTCGTAGACCGCGACCAAGCCCGGATCCTTCAGCCGAGCGACCGCGCGCGCCTCGCGCTGGAACCGGGTAAGGAACTGGTTGTCGCCTGCATACCGGGAATCCATGATCTTCAGCGCCACCGGCCGGTCCAGCCGCAGATCGAGCCCGCGGTACACCGCGGACATGCCACCCGTCTCGATCATCGCGTCGACGCGGTACCGCCCGTCCAGCACGGCCCCAAGGAGCGGGTCAGATTGCTGGTAGGCCTCCACCGAAGACATGTTACGAGCCGCCCCTTTCGTCTTAGACTCAGTGCGGTGAGCAGCATTCCGGCCGCCGACGACGTCCTTGACCCCGGCGAGGCCGTCTACGACCTGCCCGCCGTTGCCGATTTGCTCGGGGTTCCTGTGACCAAGGTGCATCGGCAGCTGAGGGAAGGACACCTGGTCGCGGTGCGCCGCGACGGCTCGGTGGTGGTGCCCAAGGTGTTCTTCGACGACACTGGGCACGTGGTGAAGAGCCTGTCCGGGCTGCTCGTGGTGCTGCACGACGGCGGCTACCGCGACACCGAGATCGTGCGCTGGTTGTTCACGCCCGACCCGTCATTGACGATCAGGCGCGACGGCACGACCGACCGGCAGCCTAATGCGCGTCCTGTGGACGCGCTGCACTCGCATCAGGCCCGCGAGGTTGTTCGTCGGGCTCAGGCGATGGCTTATTGACCGCCCGCGGTCGTGGCTTATTGACCGCCCGCGGTCGTGGCTTACTGATGGGCGCTTGGTAGAGCGAATACCACGCAATCGTCGCGGCTGCGGTGGCCAACAGCACATGCACCCACGAATACATTCCGTGCGCACCATCGGGTTTCCAGATCACCGTGATCCAGGTGGACAGGCCGGCGATCACCGCGATCGCCTGACGGCTCTGCGTCAACGCCGCCACCACAGCCAGCGGCCAGGTGTAATACCACGGCAGCGCGGCGGGCACGAACAGCACCACCACGCCCATCACCAGCGCGATGCCGATCAGCGCCTCGCGATCGGTATGGCGAAACCGCCACCACAGCAGGGGAAGTGAGATTCCGATGATCGCGATGCCGATGATCCTCGCGACGTCGAGCACGGCGTAGAAGTTCACCGGCAGGAACAAACTGCCCAACACGTTGATGAGGTTCGACGCCGCGGTCGGCACGGTCAGCCAGTTGATGATCTTCACCGACCCGGCCAGCGCGGTCAGCCAGCCCAGGCCAACGCCAGCCAGCCAGGACAACACGGCGAACACGGCGCCGAATATCACCGCGGACGCCGTCGTCGCCGCGGCGAATGCCGTTACGGGCGAGTATCCCCGCCTGTCGCGGAGGTCGCGCATCCAGACCCACACCATGAACGGAAGGGCAAGTCCCGCGGTGGCTTTCACGGCCACCGCGACGGCGATCAGGCCGACACCCCAGACGTGATGGCGGGCGAACGTCAGCGCGATGCCGGCCATCATCAACCCAACCATCAGCATCTCGTTGTGCACGCCACCCATCAGGTGAATGATCACCAGCGGGTTCAGCACGCAGATCCACAACGCGGCCGCACCGTCGGCGCCGACATGGCGAGCCACCCGCGGCGCCGCCCAGATCAGCAGGGCCAGGCCGGGCAGCATGCACAGCCGCAACAGCATGGTGCCGGCCACCACGTCGTTGCCCACCAGCATCGTGACGAACTTGGCGACCAGAATGAACGCGGGCCCGTAGGGCGCGGTCGTAGTCGTCCAGATCGGACTCACGTTGTCCAGCAACGAGTTCGGATTGTCGATCGGGCCGACGATGTATGGGTCGAGGCCGTCGCGTAGCAGTGCGCCCTGCGCCAGATACGAATACGTGTCGCGACTGAACACGGGAACGGACAGCAACAGTGGCGCCAGCCAGAACCCCGTCGTCGCCACCATCGTGTATTCGGTTGCGGAGCGGTCGATCACCCGGCGCCCCAGCCACAGCCAGGCGATCAGCATCAGCGCCACGCCTACCCATAGCAGCACCGACGACAGCACAAGGCCATGACCGAATCGAAGCCAGGACAGGTGCAGCGATTCGAGGAGCGGATCGTGCAGCCGGGTGCTGCCCGCGCCAAGCCCACCGGCGGTGATCAGCACGGCACCCAGTGCGCCCAACAGTGCCTGCCGCGCCTCCGGCGACGTCGCGAACGACGTCAGCCTCCAAAGATGATGCGCCGGCCCGGGTTTCGGGGCCTGCGTCGGCGTCGGGGTTGTCATGCTCCTACGCGGACCGGTTCGCAGCCAATCTGGCGAGCTCGGAAAGGCCGACCTTGGCCTGGACGTCAATCGGCGCGGCGTTGAGGATCTCCAGCGAGCGGCGGGTTAGCGAATCGATGCGTTCCTCGACCGCGGCCAGCGCCCCGACCGATTCGATGACCAGACACAGTTCCTTCACCTGGGCGTCGGACAGTTCCGTTCCGATCGACGTGCGCAACAGTTTGGCCGCGACGGGGTCGACCTTCTCGGCCCGTTCGACAGCCTCGGCCAGCAGCACCGTGCGCTTGCCGGAGCGCAAGTCGTCGCCGGACGGCTTGCCGGTGACCGCCGGGTCCCCGAACACGCCGAGTACGTCGTCACGCAGCTGGAACGCCACGCCCAGGTTCGTTCCGAGCTCGTGGAAAGCGGCGAGCACGTCGGGGCGGTCGGCGGCGGCCGCCGTGCCGAACTGCAACGGCCGGGAGATCGTGTACGACGCGGTCTTGTAGATGTTCACCGTCATCGCCGACGCGACCGACTCGGCACCGCTGGATTCTGCGACGATGTCCAGGTATTGCCCGCCGAGCACTTCGGTTCGGATGGCTGACCAGACCCGCCGCACCCGCAAGTGTGCGTCAGCGGGCAGGTCGGCCGTCGCGACGATGTCGTCGGCCCACACCAACGCGAGGTCGCCCAGCAGAATCGCCGCCGAGATCCCGAACTGTTCCGACGACCCGTGCCACCGGCTGGTGCGGTGTTTGTCCCCGAAGAGACGGTGCACGGTTGGCAGCCCGCGGCGGGTGGCCGAGGCGTCGATCACATCGTCGTGCACCAGCGCGCACGCATGCAGCAACTCGAGGGCGGAGAACAGGCGCAGCATCGAAGGATCGACCGGATCCCCGCCTTCGTCGGCCACTGCACGCCAGCCCCAGTAGGCGAATGCCGGGCGCAGTCGCTTGCCACCGCGTAAGACAAATTCTTCGAGGGCCGCGGTCAGTTCCGCGTAGTCGGTGCCGATGTACGCGGCATCGTTGCGACGGCTGCGGAGATACTCCCGCAACTGGTCGGTGATGGCGCCGGCCAACTCGACGGCTGACGGTGCCGCTGCATCCACGCTCAGCGGGCGCCCCTTTCCGAAAGAAGTCTGTAGTACTCGCCCCCGAGTGCATTCAGAGTAGAGCGTGCGACGGGTTTTGCACCAAGTCAGGGCGCTGACTCACCAGGGGCGTCCGCTGACAATTCACCGTTTCAGGTCGGACGCGGTGAGCGGTCCCGGCTGGTGTAGGCCAGCCCGCCGATGATCGCGGCCACGAGAAACGACGCGATGCCGAGCCAGATAGCCGCGCCGGTGAACGAGCGGGCACTGGGATCGGTATATCGGGCTTGGGCGTTCATGGTGCTGACCACGCCGGGCCGCAGCTTCCATTCGACGACTTCCGATGACACCTGGTCACCGTTGGTCGACGTCACCTCGCCGGGGAACGCTACCGAAAGCGACACGTCGGCCTCGGGGTCGTTGAGCGACGTGAGATCGGCGCGGCCCTCGAGGATGACAAGGTCGCCGGCGCGACGCAGTGAGATGTCGACGCCCGCGGCGTCCCGGTTCATGTTGGCCAGCTGGGGCAGCTCGGCGAAGGTCAGGTCGGAGAAGACGGCCTGCGAGCCCACATAGTCGTCGCGGTTGTAGTCGGATACCGCGACCTTCTGGGCGAACGGCAGGTTGTTGAGCAGCTGGGGGCCCTTGTCGTCGGCGTTGCGGGGTTTGGCGGCAGCGACGATCTGACCCGACACCCGGTCGTCCGGTGAGACGGTGATCGACGCCCTGACGCGCACGCAACCCACCGCCATCGGCACGACGACCAGCAGCAGCAACGCCAAGGCGAGCATGCGGGTCCGGCGGGATCGGGCGGGCACCAGGTCATCGTGCCAGACCCCGCAGTCTCACAGTGGCAGTGCCCGGCCCAGGATCGCGAAGGCGCGCGGATCGCCTGCGAAGTGGTAGCCGCGGATGATGTCGGTGAACCCGAGCCGTCGATACAGCCGCCACGCCCTGTTGGCTTCCCTGTTGATCTCCGGCGTCGAGAGCAGCACATGTGCCTCACCGCGGTCGGCGAGCAGTCGCCTGGCCAGCGCCTCGCCGAGGCCGCGGCCCTGCGCGCGGGGCGCGATATGCAGCTCGGTCAGCTCGAAGTAGCTCGTCATCAGCTCCGCGATCCGCACTCTGTCGGCGCCGACCCGATACAGGCCTTGCACCACCTGCTGCTGCCACCACTGATCTGGTGCGCCGCAGTAGCCATACGCCACCCCGAGCATCGGCGCGGCGGCCATCACCGCGGCCGACATATCGGTGACGTCGTATTGATCGGGCACCTCGACCGCCGCGACGGCCTTCCAGCCGTGCCTGCGGGTGTGTTCGAGCCACATCGACGCGCGCTGGTCTTCGGTGCCGTGCGGGTATCGCATGGCGTCGACATACACCGCGAGCGCGTCACCGAGCCGGCGTTGCATATCGCTCGGCGACAGATCGATGAGAAATGTCGCCAACTTCTCGTTGCCCTCCGGGAATCACGCGGTGTTTTCCACACCATTATCGGCTGAGAGAGGTACTGACTCACAGCGACCGCGCCCGTCATAGAATCGACCGTCGAACTAGGTGGTACGGCTCAGATTGACCTCGTATCATGACAGTTAGGTGCCCGTAAATGCGGGCGTACACGAGTTTGTACATTTAGACGGCAGGGCCGGCAAGGAGGGACGAATGCCACTCTCCGATCATGAGCAGCGCATGCTCGACCAGATCGAGAGCGCGCTCTATGCCGAGGACCCCAAGTTCGCGTCGAGCGTTCGCGGTGGGACTCTACGCGCACCCTCGGCGCGGCGCCGTCTGCAGGGCGCAGCACTCTTCGTGATCGGTCTGGCCATGCTGGTTTGCGGCGTCGCGTTCAAGGCCACCATGATTGGCAGCTTCCCGATTCTGTCCGTGATCGGATTCCTGGTGATGTTCGGCGGCGTGATCTTCGCCATCACGGGGCCACGGGTTTCCGGGAGCCGCGATCGTGCCGGATCGGACCAGGGTGGGTCACGCCAGAAGCGCTCCAAGGGCTCTGGTGGATCGTTCACCAGCCGGATGGAAGACCGGTTCCGCCGGCGGTTCGACGAGTAGGCCGTTACCGAGCCGAGGGGTAGCCCACGATGGGCTACCCCTTTTTTGTGGGCGATCGTCTCGCGAGTTCTCCCCACACCGCCCCACTGATCCCATCAGCGGCGTTTACCAGCGGTTTTGCCCAACGGCGGGCGTCAACGGTCCCCGGTAAGCCCGCGAAAACACCTGGATGTGGGGGCCTGGTGGGATCGTACGCGCCAGTTTTGCTATCAAATGGAGCAATGTGGGGGATTGTGGGGTAAGGTGGCAGACAACGGAGCGACCGGGGCTCCGTCCGGTGGGCAGGAGCGAAGCGACTCGGGGTTCAACCGAGTGGTAGGAGGTGGCGGGGTGTTTCTCGGCACCTACACGCCGAAGCTCGACGACAAGGGGCGGCTCACGCTGCCCGCCAAGTTCCGCGACGCGTTGGCAGGAGGGTTGATGGTCACCAAGAGCCAGGATCACAGCCTCGCCGTCTACCCGCGCGCCGAGTTCGAAAAGCTGGCTCGACGAGCGTCGCAGGCGTCGCGGAGCAATCCGGACGCCCGCGCATTCCTTCGTAACCTGGCCGCCGCCACCGACGAGCAGCATCCCGACGCGCAAGGCCGCATCACGTTGTCGGCCGACCACCGCCGCTACGCGAATCTGTCCAAGGAGTGCGTGGTGATCGGATCGGTTGACTACTTGGAGATCTGGGACTCAGCGGCATGGCAGTCCTACCAGCAGACCCACGAAGAAAACTTCTCCGCGGCCACCGATGAAGCACTACACGACATTATTTAACCAGGCCGTTGACGCGGCCCTCGCCCGTGCATCGTGGCCTCTGCCCGAACCGGCCCTGGCGTACTTCCCCAACGTCAGGTCCGCGCTCTCGGACAGGGACCTCGGTGCAGGGGCCCTCATCAAAGAGGTTGCGATGGCCTCGAAATCAGACGCAGACCACGGGCACATCCCGGTCCTGATCGACCGCTGTGTGGAGCTGTTGACTCCCGCGCTCACTCGACAGAACGCCGACGGCGAGGGCGCCGTCCTCATCGACGCGACTCTCGGGGCCGGCGGGCACGCCGAGCGCTTCCTCACCGAGCTGCCGGGCCTGCGGCTAATCGGTCTCGACCGTGACCCCGACGCCCTGTGGATCGCAGGCGAGCGGCTGGCACAGTTCGGTGACCGGGTCATGCTGGTGCGCACCCGCTACGACGGCATCGAGAGCGTGCTGGCCGAAACCGGTTACTGGACAAGCCAAGTGCACGGCATCCTGTTCGACCTCGGCGTGTCGTCGATGCAGCTGGACCGCACCGCGCGCGGCTTCTCCTACTCCGCCGACGCGCCACTGGACATGCGGATGGATCCCGATGCGGAGCTCACCGCGGCCGAGGTCGTCAACACCTACGACGAAAAGACGCTGACACGGGTGCTGCGGGAATTCGGCGAGGAGCGGTTCGCCGGTCGCATCGCCGCGCAGATCATCCGCAGGCGGATGGATCGGCCGTTCGCCACCACCGGTGAGCTGGTGGAGCTGCTGTATCAGGCGATCCCCGCGCCGGCCCGGCGTACCGGCGGGCATCCCGCCAAGCGCACCTTCCAGGCGTTGCGCATCGTCGTCAACGGTGAGCTGGACTCGCTGCGTGACGCGCTTCCCGCGGCACTCGGCGCGTTGGCCCCTGGCGGCCGAATCGTCGTGATGGCCTATCAGTCGCTGGAAGACCGCATCGTCAAGAACCAGTTCGCCGCCGCCACCGCGTCACGCACCCCGCCCGGCCTACCCGTCGAATTGCCTGGCCACGGACCGGAATTCGTCGCTCTGACCCGCGGAGCCGAACGTGCAGGCCCCGCGGAGATCGCAGTCAATCCGCGTAGCGCGTCCGTGCGGCTACGGGCACTGGAAAAGGTTGGGGGATAACCATGAAGACAAAGAAGCGTGCGCCGGCACGCGGCCGCGACGAACCCCGCCGCACGAGCCGCAACACCACCCGCCGCCGGGCCGAAGCGCCGCCGCGTAGGCGCAAGCCGACCCGTGAGCAGCGCCCGCAGCGCTCAGCGCCTGCGACCAATCCGATCCCGCGGCCCACTGACGCGCCGGCCCGGCCGAAGAACGCCAGTCAGGCCAAGGCGCGGGCAAAGGCGCGAAAGGCAAAGGCGCCCAAGGTCGTCCGGCGGCCGCTTCGTGAGCGGCTCATTGTCAAGCTGGCCTCCATCGAGCTGAACCCACGTGCCCTAGTCGCAAGGGTGCCGTTCGTGGTGCTGGTGATCGGGTCGCTCGGCGTCGGCCTTGGCGTCACGCTGTGGCTGTCGACCGACGCCGCGGAGCGCTCCTACCAGTTGAGCCATGCGCGAGAGACCAATCAGGCGCTGTTGCAACAGAAGGAAGCGCTCGAACGTCAGGTGCTCGAAGCCCAAGCCGCCCCCGCGCTGGCCGAGGCCGCCCGCAACCTCGGCATGATCCCGACCGGGGATACCGCGCACCTCGTGCAGGATCCGTCGGGTAACTGGGTCGTGGTCGGAACCCCCAAGCCCGCTCAGGGCATCGCCCCACCACCGCTGAACACGCCGCTGCCGGAGGAGGGTCCGCCGCCGCCGCCCCCGCCGCGCGTCGTGGAGCCGCGCGAGGTCACCGTCCGCATGCCGCCGCGTGCTCCGCTGGCACCCGCTCCGCTGCCGGGGGTCGAGCCTTCGGCGCCCGGGGCACCGGCAGCGCCGCTGGCAGTTCCGCCGGGTGTCGAGGTCCCGCACGCCGCCACGGGACAGACGCCCGCGCTGGGCCCGGCGGTTGTGCCTGCTGCACCACCTGCCGACGCGCCTGCCGCACCCGCCGTCCCGCCCGCGGAGGCGCCCGCTGTGCCGCTTGACGCAGGTCCGCCGCAGGCGGCCCCGGCCGTGGCCGGGCTACTTCCCGGCGCCCCCGCATGAGCCGCGGTGACAATCGGGGCCACGGCCCGGGCAGGCCGAAAGCGCGCAACGCGCAACCCAGTCAGGAGCGCTCGGCGCGGGCCCGACGGACGCGCGAGCCTACGGCCGAAAATGGTTTGCGCAGCGCGTCATTCGTGTTCCGGCATCGGACGGGCAACGCCGTCATCTTCGTAGTGCTGCTGGTCGCCGCCGCGCAGCTGTTCACCCTGCAGGTGCCCAAGGCGCCGGCCCTGCGCGCCGAGGCGGCGGGTCAGCTGAAGGTCACCGACGTGGAGAAGGCCGTGCGCGGTGCGATCGTCGATCGCAACAACGACAAGCTGGCCTTCACCATCGAGGCCCGCGCGCTGACCTTCCAGCCGGTCAAGATCCGCAAGCAGCTCGAAGAGGCCAAGGCGAAAACGCCGCAGGCGCCGGACCCTGCGCGGCGCCTGCGCGCCATCGCCGCCGAAATCGCGTTGCGGCTCAACAACAAGCCCGACGCCACGACCGTGCTGAAGAAACTCACCAGCAACGACTCGTTCGTCTATCTGGCGCGCGCGGTCGATCCGGCCATCGCCGACGCGATCACCAAAAAGTTCCCCGAAGTCGGCTCCGAGCGCCAGGACCTGCGCCAGTATCCCGGCGGATCACTGGCGGCCAACATCGTCGGTGGTATCGACTGGGATGGCCATGGCCTTCTCGGACTTGAGGATTCACTCGACGCGTCGCTGGCGGGCACCGACGGCTCCATCACCTATGACCGCGGCTCCGACGGAGTGGTGATCCCGGGCAGCTATCGCAACCGGCACGACGCGGTGGACGGTTCGACGGTGATGCTGACCCTCGACGACGACATCCAGTTCTACGTTCAGCAGCAGGTCCAGCAGGCCAAGAACCTGTCCGGCGCCAAGAACGTGTCGGCCGTGGTGCTGGACGCGAAAACCGGTGAGGTGCTTGCCATGTCGAACGACAACACGTTCGACCCGAGCCAGGACATCGGCCGTCAGGAGGACCGGGAACTGGGCAACCCGGCTGTGTCGTCACCCTATGAGCCGGGCTCGGTGAACAAGATCGTCACCGCTGCATCGGTGATCGAATTCGGCCTGTCCAACCCCGACGAGGTGCTACAGGTCCCCGGCTCGATCGACATGGGCGGCGTCAATGTGCACGACGCCTGGGACCACGGCACGATGCCGTACACGACGACGGGCGTCTTCGGTAAGTCGTCGAACGTCGGCACGCTTATGCTGGCGCAGCGGATCGGCCCGCAGCGCTACGCCGACATGCTCCAGAAGTTCGGTCTCGGCCAGCGAACCGGCGTCGGGCTGCCGGGCGAGAGCGCGGGGCTGGTGCCTCCGATCGACCAGTGGTCGGGCAGCACGTTTTCCAACCTGCCGATCGGCCAAGGTCTTTCGATGACCCTGCTGCAGATGACCGGCATGTACCAGGCGATCGCCAACGACGGCGTGCGCGTCCCGCCGCGCATCATCAAGACCACGATCGCCGCCGACGGCACCCACACCGACGAACCCCGGCCTGCAGGGGAGCGGGTGGTCTCACCGCAAACCGCGCAAACCGTTCGACAGATGCTGCGCGCCACAGTCCAACACGACCCGAGGGGTGTGCAGCAGGGCACCGGGCCCCTGGCTGCCGTGGAGGGCTACCAGGTCGCCGGCAAGACCGGCACCGCGCAGCAGATCAACCCCGGTTGCGGCTGCTACTACGACAACGTCTACTGGATCACCTTCGCGGGCATGGCCCCCGCCGACAATCCCCGTTACGTCGTCGGCATCATGGCCGACAACCCGCAACGGACGGCCGAGGGCCAGCCCGGCACGACGATGGCACCGTTGTTCCACAACATCGCCGCCTGGCTGTTGCAGCGGGAGAACGTGCCGCTGTCGCCCGACCCGGGGCCGATGCTGACACTTCAAGCCGACTGAGCGGGTTGGGGTCCCCAGCTTGCGAGGGGAGAGCCACAGCCAGGCCGGTACTGTGTCATGGCCATGAACCTGCGTCCCCACCATTCCGTCGGCGAAGTGCTGGGGCGGCTGGCCGACCAGGTGCGGGCCGTGCCCGCAGGCGGCGCCACGGTGCCGAACGTCCAGGTCACCGGGGTGACGCTGCGCGGCCAGAACGCGCAGCCCGGCGATTTGTTCGCGGCGCTGCCGGGGGCGTCGTCGCATGGCGGGCGCTACGCCGCCGATGCGGTGATACAGGGCGCCGTCGCGGTGCTCACCGACGCAGCCGGCGTCGACGCGATGGCGCGCGCCGCCGGGGCGGCGAATACGGCCACAGCCGTCGGGGACATTCCTGTCTTGGTTCATCCCGACCCGCGTTCGGTGTTGGGCGAGTTGGCGGCCACCGTCTATGGGCATCCGTCGGATCGGCTGCGTGTCATCGGCGTCACCGGAACGTCGGGCAAGACCACTACGACGTATCTGGCGGAGGCCGGCCTGCGATCGGCTGAGCGGGTGGCCGGACTGATTGGCACTGTCGGCGTCCGTATCGACGGACGCGATCAGCCCAGCGCGCTGACCACACCCGAGGCGCCCGATCTGCAGGCGCTGCTGGCGCTGATGGTCGAACAGGGCGTCGACACGGTGGTGATGGAGGTGTCCAGTCACGCGCTGACATTGGGCCGTGTCGACGGCGTGCACTTCGCGGTCGGAGGGTTCACCAATCTGTCGCGCGACCACCTCGACTTCCACCCGACGATGCAGGACTATTTCGACGCCAAGGCACGGCTGTTCGATCCCGGCTCGCAGGCGCGCGCAAGCACTTCCGTGATCTGCATCGACGACGACGCGGGACGTGCCATGGCCCGCGTCGCGCACAATCCTGTATCCGTGAGCGCGGCCGGCCGCGACGCCGACTGGCGCGTGGAGAACGTCGATACGGTCGAGCTGGGCGCCCAGGAGTTCGTGGCCGTCGACCCGGCGGGCGTGCATCACGGGCTGCGGATCGGGCTGCCTGGTCGGTACAACGTCGCCAACTGCCTGCTGGCGGTCGCGCTGCTGGATGCCGTCGGAGTGTCACCCGAGCAGGCCGCACCGGGGCTGCGCAGCGCGAAGGTGCCCGGCCGGCTGGAGTCAATCGATCGTGGCCAGGGGTTTCTCGCCCTGGTCGACTACGCGCATAAACCCGGGGCGCTGCGGGCGGTTCTCGAGACGCTGCGCGCGCAGAGCAGAGGCCGGGTCGCCGTGGTGTTCGGTGCCGGCGGCAACCGTGACCCGGGCAAGCGCGAGCCGATGGGTCGCGTCGCCGCCGAGCTGGCCGACCTGGTGGTGGTCACCGACGACAATCCCCGCGACGAGGAACCCGCCGATATCAGGGCCGCGATCATGGCTGGTGTGATCGCCGCGGGCACAGCGGCGCAGGTGGTCGAGATCGGCGATCGTCGCGAGGCCATCGATCACGCGGTGGCCTGGGCGCGGCCGGGTGACGTCGTGCTGATCGCGGGTAAGGGCCACGAGGTGGGTCAGACCAGCCACGGCCAGACCCGGCCCTTCGACGACCGCGAGGAACTCGCCGCTGCGCTGGGGACCGCCACATGATCGATCTGACCGTCGCCCAGATCGCCGACATCGTCGGCGGAAGGCTCGCCGGCATATCCCCGGAAGAGGCGGCCGCAACCCGTGTCACCGGGACCGTCGAATTCGATTCGCGCGCAGTGACGCCCGGCGGTATGTTCCTGGCGCTGCCGGGGGCGCGCTCCGACGGCCACGACTTCGCCGCTGCTGCTTTCGGTGCGGGCGCCGTCGCGGTGCTGGCCGCGCGGCCGGTGGGCGTGCCTGCGATCGTCGTCGAACCCGAACCTGCCCGCGACTCTGCGGCCAGCGTGCTCGAACACGACACCGACGGCTCGGGCGCCGCGGTGCTCGCGGCGCTGGCGCGGCTGGCCGCCGCGGTCGCCGCCGAACTCGTCGACGGTGGGCTGACCATCGTCGGCATCACCGGATCGTCCGGTAAGACGTCGACCAAGGATCTGCTCGCCGCGGTGCTCGCCCCGCTGGGCGAAGTCGTCGCACCGCCGGGCTCCTTCAACAACGAGCTCGGCCACCCGTGGACTGTGCTGCGCGCGACGGAATCCACCGACTACCTCGTCCTCGAAATGTCGGCGCGCCATCAGGGCAACATCGCCGCTCTCGCATCGATAGCACCGCCGTCGATCGGGGTCGTGCTGAACGTCGGAACCGCGCACCTCGGTGAATTCGGTTCCAGGGAGGCCATTGCGGCAACGAAAGCCGAACTGCCGCAAGCTGTTCCGTCGTCCGGGGTGGTGATACTCAACGTCGACGACGCCGCGGTGGCGGCGATGGCCGACCAGACGTCCGCGCGGGTCGTGCGGGTGGGTCGCACTTCGGCCGCCGACGTCTGGGCCGGCCCCGTCACGCTCGACGCGCTGGCCCGGCCGCGGTTCACGTTGCACACCGCCGACCGCCAGATAGACATAGCCTTGGCCGTACACGGCGACCACCAGGTGTCGAACGCGCTGTGCGCCGCCGCCGTCGCGGTGGAATGCGGCGCCAGTCTCGAACAGGTGGCGGCCGCGCTGGCGGTGGCGGGCCCGGCGTCCAAGCACCGCATGCAGGTCGCGACCCGCGGCGACGGCGTCACAGTCATCAATGACGCCTACAACGCCAACCCGGACTCCATGCGGGCCGGGCTGAAGGCGCTGGCCGCCATCGCCAGCGAAGCGTCAGAAAAACGGCGCAGCTGGGCGGTGCTCGGCGAGATGGCAGAGCTCGGCGACGACGCGATATCCGAGCATGACCGCATCGGCCGATTGGCGGTGCGATTAGATGTGTCACGACTCATCGTCGTGGGAACCGGGAGGTCTATGAGCGCCATGCACCACGGGGCGGTCATGGAGGGGTCATGGGGTTCCGAATCCACCATGGTCGCCGACGCCGACGCCGCGCTGGCATTACTGCGGGCGGAACTGCAGGCAGGAGACGTGGTGCTGGTGAAAGCCTCGAACGCGGCCGGGCTCGGTGCCCTGGCCGACGCACTGGTTGCCGAGGACGTTCGCGGATGAGGCAAATCCTCATCGCCGTCGCCATCGCGCTGACGGTATCGATCCTTCTCACGCCGGTCCTGATCCGGCTGTTCACCCGCCAGGGGTTCGGGCACGAGATCCGCGAAGACGGGCCGCCGAGCCACCACAAGAAGCGCGGCACACCGTCGATGGGTGGCGTCGCGATCGTCGCGGGCATTTGGGCGGGATACCTGGGCACGCAATTGATCGGCATCGTCATGGATGGCAACGGGCCGTCCGCGTCGGGCTGGCTGGTGTTGGGTCTTGCCACCGCGCTCGGCGCCGTCGGTTTCGTCGACGACCTGATCAAGATCCGTCGCGCGCGCAATCTCGGCCTGAACAAGACCGCGAAGACCGTCGGCATCCTGGCCGCCGCCGTGCTGTTCGGCGTGTTGGCACTGCAGTTCCGCAACACGGACGGGCTGACACCGGGCAGTGCCGAGCTGTCGTACGTGCGCGAGATCGCCACGGTCACCCTGGCGCCCGCGGTATTCGTGCTGTTCTGCATCGTCATCGTCAGCGCCTGGTCGAACGCGGTGAATTTCACCGACGGCCTAGACGGGCTGGCAGCCGGGGCGATGGCCATGGTGTGCGCGGCCTATGTGCTGATCACGTTCTGGCAGTTTCGCAACGCCTGTGCGACCAGCCCGGGCCTCGGCTGCTACAACGTCCGCGATCCGCTGGACCTCGCGATCATCGCGGCCGCCACTGCCGGGGCATGTGTCGGTTTTCTGTGGTGGAACGCCGCGCCCGCCAAGATCTTCATGGGCGACACCGGCTCACTGGCACTCGGCGGCATCATCGCCGGGCTGTCGGTGGCCAGCCGTACCGAAATGCTGGCGGTCGTGCTCGGTGCGTTGTTCGTCGCGGAGGTGACCTCGGTCGTCGTGCAGATCATGGCTTTCCGCACCACGGGCCGCCGGGTGTTCCGGATGGCGCCGTTCCATCACCACTTCGAACTCGTCGGCTGGGCGGAAACCACGGTGATCATCCGATTCTGGCTGCTCACGGCGATCGCCTGTGGTCTCGGGGTTGCGCTCTTCTACAGCGAGTGGCTAACCACCGTCGGGGCCTGACGTGGATCTGTCAGGAGCCGCCGTCCTGGTCGCCGGTGCGCGCGTCACCGGTCGCGCCATTCTTGCCGCGCTGACGCCGCTCGGCGCGCGTGCCACGCTCACCGACGACAGCCCGTCCGCGCTGACGGCCTTCGCGCAGAACGGTGTCGCAGTGATCGATCCAGCCAACGCCGCCGAAAAGATCGCCGAGTTCGACCTCGTCGTCACCAGCCCCGGCCTGCCGCCCACCGCGCCGGTGCTGGTCGCTGCCGCCGCGGCCGGGGTACCGGTCTGGGGTGACGTCGAATTGGCGTGGCGCCTGGACAATTCCGGCCGCTACGGACCGCCGCGGCGCTGGCTTGTCGTGACCGGCACCAACGGCAAGACCACCACGACGTCGATGCTGCACGCGATGCTGGTGGCCGCCGGCCGCCGGGCGCTGCTATGCGGCAACATCGGCGAACCCGTGCTCGACGTCTTGGATCAGCCTGCCGAGCTGCTGGCCGTCGAGCTGTCGAGCTTTCAGCTGCACTGGGCGCCGTCATTGCGTCCGGAGGCCGGCGTGGTGCTCAACGTCGCCGAGGACCACCTCGACTGGCACGGCACGATCGACGCCTACGCGCGCGACAAGGCCCGCGTGCTGGACGGCCGGGTTGCCGTCGTCGGGCTCGACGACCCGGTCGCGGCAGGCCTGCTGCCAACCGCCGCCGCGCCCGTGCGGGTCGGTTTCCGGCTCGGCGAGCCGGCGCGCGGCGAGCTGGGCGTGCGCGACGGTGTGCTCGTCGACAACGCGTTCGGCGAACAGCTGGCGCTGGCCGAGACGGCATCGATCCCGGTGGCAGGTCCCGTCGGGGTGCTCGACGCGCTGGCCGCCGCGGCGCTGGCCCGCGCCGTCGACGCGCCGCCGCACGCCATCGCCGACGCGCTGGCGGCCTTCCGGGTGGGCAGGCACCGCGCCGAGGTAATCGCCATTGTCGACGGCGTCACGTATGTCGACGACTCCAAGGCCACCAACCCGCACGCGGCACAGGCGTCGATTACTGCGTACCCGCGAGTGGTGTGGATCGCCGGCGGTCTGCTGAAGGGCGCGTCGGTCGATGAACTGGTCACTGCAGTGGCGAACCGCCTGGTCGGAGCGGTTTTGATCGGCCGCGACCGCACCCTGATCCGCGACGCGTTAT
>Ga0207693_10000693_pt1 | contig 30256 bp, 29 predicted proteins | sample LARL81metaG_FD_184347 | JGI IMG/M metagenome (GOLD analysis project Ga0207693, IMG submission 184347) | Corn, switchgrass and miscanthus rhizosphere microbial communities from Kellogg Biological Station, Michigan, USA - LAR L8-1 metaG... | ecosystem: Host-associated > Plants > Roots >... | reverse complement strand
CAGCGCCCCCATGACTCTCGACGTGTATAGCCATTTGTTCGCCGACGAGCTGGAAGATCTCGCGGAGAAGATGGATCAAGAACGCACCGCGCGCGGACTTTCTGCGGACTTTTTGCGGACTAACGGTAAGTTGATCAATCTACCAAGACCCCTCAGAGCCCTCCAGCCCAATGAATACAGGGCCTCGAGCAGAGCCGACGCCCGGACTCGAACCGGGAACCGCTCGATTACAAGTCGAGTGCGCTGCCAATTGCGCCACGCCGGCGAAGCCTTGATCGTAGTCGCCACCGACCAGGGATGATCGTTAGCGCGCACGGCACACTGTGCTAGGAGTGAGGGGCGCTAAGAGCGAGGAGGCGCCATGAGCCGACTGCACAAGCCCAAGCCCGAGTGGATGGTCCGCGCTGTCGTGCTCGCGCTCTACCCGTTCAGCAGCCTGATGTTCCGGATTCGGTTTCAGCATCTCGAGCGCATCCCGCCGACGGGCGGGGTCATTCTGGCGGCGAACCATATCTCGCACGTCGACACCGTGCTCATCGCTCGGGTGGTATGGCAATCGGGGCGCATTCCCCGGTTCATGATCAAGAGCTCGATCTTCGACAACCCGGTGCTCGGTCAGATCATGCGCCGGACGAAGCAGATTCCCGTCAGCCGCGGTACATCCGACGCAGCGAAGTCACTCGACGCGGCGCGCGCGGCACTCGATGCGGGCGAGGCGGTCGTGATTTACCCGGAAGGCACGCTGACCAAGGACCCGGCGCAGTGGCCGATGCAGGCCAAGTCCGGGCTGGCCCGGCTGGTGCTCCTGGCTCCGGACGCGCCGGTGATCCCGATCGGCCAGTGGGGCTCCCAGCAGGTGCCGAACCAGGGGCCCTGGCATCTCCTGCGCCGACGCACCGCCGCCGCGTCGGTGGGACGTCCGGTCGAGCTCGGTGCTCTACGTCAGGCCGAGCCAACCGCCCGGACGGTTGTCGAGGTGACGAACCTGATCATGACGGCGATCCGGGACGAGGTCGCGACGCTGCGCGGCGAGGATCCGCCCGCGCGCTTCTACCGACCACCGAGCGCGGGCAGCACACGGCACCGAAAGTCGATGGAGGCAGCCGATTGACCCCGGCCGTGCCGCAACTGTGCCCGCCCGCTCGGGGCGTACGCGTCTCCTTCCTCGCCGCCATGGCGGAGTTTCAGGCTGAGGGCCGCGGCACGGTCAGCGACACGTCGATGATCGGAAGTGAGATCCGCGAGTACGGACCGACCTGGGCCGATCCAGCGGTATTCGACCACTACACGAGCCAACTGCGGGCGCAGGCGCTTCCCGAGACGCCCCGCCCGGCCGGGTACGTCCCGTGCACGACGTTGTGGTGGATTGACGGCGACCAATACATCGCCCGGATTGCCATCCGGCACCAGCTCAACGAGTTTCTGCTCAACGTCGGTGGCCATATCGGCTACGACGTCCGGCCTAGTGCTCGCAGGCGCGGGCACGCTACCGCCATGCTGCGAGCCGCATTGCCCGTCGCTCATCAATTGGGCATTGACCGGGCACTCATCACGTGCGACTGGGACAACGTGGGATCGCGCAAGACGATTGAGGCCAACGGCGGCGTGTTCGAGGACCGCCGAGGCGTCAAGCTGCGCTACTGGGTCCCGACCTTTCCTTGACTCAACACACTCCGTCACGGTCCAATAACGGTGCCCCGACCGCTACGCCGGTCGACCGGCGCCGCCTGCTACTCGGTGGGGCGGACCAACGCTGATCGATCGGAAAACCGTGAGGTGCGCCAACGGCGTCTAGCCAGCGCCCAAGGTTCACCCGTACCCGGTGCGGTCACCCACACCGAAGGGAGATCCCCATGGCTGGAGTCAAGTACGTCGACGCAACCCGGATCTATCCGGGCGCGACTGTGCCCTCCGTGAACAAGCTCAACCTCGACATCCCCGACGGGGAATTCTGCGTGCTGGTCGGCCCGTCAGGATCCGGTAAGTCGACCGCACTGCGAATGCTGGCCGGTCTGGAAGACGTGGATCTGGGCGCGATCTACATCGGCGACCGCGACGTCTCGAATCTGCCGCCAAAAGAGCGCGACATCGCGATGGTGTTCCAGAACTACGCGTTGTACCCGCACATGTCGGTCGCCGAGAACATGGGCTTTGCCTTGAAGCTCAAGGGCGTCAACAAGACCGAGCGGGACGCCAAGGTGCGCGAGGCGGCCAGGCTCCTCGACCTGGAGCCCTACCTCGACCGCAAGCCGAAGGCACTCTCCGGTGGCCAGCGCCAGCGCGTGGCTATGGGCCGGGCAATCGTGCGCGAGCCCAGTGTGTTCCTGATGGACGAGCCGCTGTCCAACCTGGACGCCAAGCTCCGGGTCGAGACCCGCGCGAACATTGCTGCCCTGCAGGCCCGCCTCGGCACGACGACGTTGTACGTGACCCACGATCAGGTCGAGGCCATGACGATGGGTCATCGGGTCGCCATCCTCAAGGAGGGCGGCTTCCTGCAGCAGGTCGACACACCACGCAACCTCTACGACAAGCCGATCAACTCGTTCGTCGCGGGATTCATCGGCTCGCCGGCCATGAACCTGCGGCCGGCCGAGCTGGTACCCGGTGGCGCGAAGCTCGGCAACATCGTTGTCGAGCTTCACGCCGACGCCGAGGCGGATGCCAAAAAAGCCAATCTGTCGAAGGTTCTGCTCGGGATCCGTCCGGAGTCGTTCCACGTCGGTGCGAACCCGGACTCAGGGCTGGAGCTCAAGGTGAACCTGGTCGAGGAGCTTGGCGCCGACGCCTTCGTCTACGGCGAGCTGACGGGCGATCCCGAGGCCTACGAGAAGCAGTACATCGTGCGGTTCGACGGCCGGGTGCCGCCACGCATCAACGACGTCATCCACGTCGAGGTCCGGCAGGGTGAGGAACACGTCTTCAACCCGGACACCGGCGCGCGCCTCGGTGGGGCGGCCCAGGACGTGTTCAACCGCCCTGAGGCCTAGCGGCCATCGGTTGATGATTCGCGCGGGCTGAGCCGATTGGCTTGGCCCGCGCGACGCATGCGGGCGATTTCCGCGAGGGTCACTCCTGCCGCAACCGAGGCATTCAGTGACTCGGCCGGCCCAACCATCGGCACAGCCACGGTCAGGTCGCAGGTTTCGCCGACGAGCCGGGACAGCCCGCTGCCCTCGGACCCCACGACGACCAGCAGCGGTTGGTCGGCCATCTCGAGATCGTCGAGGCTGGTCGTGCCGCGGGCGTCGAGACCGACAACGAAGAGCCCCGCCTGCTTGGCATCGCGGAGCGCTCGCACCAGGTTGGTCACCTGCGCCACCGGAAGGCGAGCCGCCATCCCAGCCGACGTGCGCCAGGCCGCAGCCGTGACCCCGGCGGCCCGGCGAGCCGGCACGATCAGGCCATGGGCGCCGAACGCGACGGCCGAACGAATCAACGCCCCGAGATTGCGTGGGTCGGTCACGCCGTCGACCGCGACGAGAAGTGCCGGCGCCGAAGCCTCATCCGCGACGGCCAGCACGTCGGGGAGGTCGACGTAACGAAACGGCGGTACCTGCGCGGCAAGGCCCTGGTTCGGCAAGCTGCCGGTCATGCGGTCCAACTCAGCCCGACTGACCTCCACCAGGGAAATACCCCGGTTTCCGGCGAGCCGAACTGACTCGGTGACCCGCTCGTCAGCCTCGATGCCAATGGCCACGTACAGCGCGGTCACGGGCACTTTGGCTCGCAACGCCTCGGCCACCGCATTGCGGCCCACCACCAACTCCGGCGCGTCCGCTCGTCGAGCCCGAGCGCCACCCCCTCGGCGTCCCTTGTCTCGAGCAGCGGACTCGGCCGCCGCCCGCCGGGCAGCCGGGTGTCCGGTGCGGTCCTCTGCGCGTGGGGTCGCCCCTCTTCCCCGCAACCCTCGCCGAGACTGGCCACCCGACCCCACCGTGGCGCCCTTCTTCGACTTGCGGACGGCACCGTGCCGGCGCGAGTTGCCGGCCACGTCAGCGCCCCTTCAAAGTCCAGCGCGGGCCGGTGGGGGTGTCCTCGACGACCACACCAGCGGCGGCGAGTTGATCCCGGATGCCATCCGCGGCCGCATAGTCGCGCCGGGACCGCGCGTCCTCACGGGCCTGCAGTGCGAGCCGCACCAAGCCGTCGACCGTGGCAAGCAGGTCGGTCGATTCGGTGCGCTGCCAGTCGAGCGGGTTGATGCCGAGCACGGAGGTCATTGCGATCACCGCGCCGAGACGATCAGCGACCGTGGTCAGATCCCCGGATCCCAGCGCGATATTTCCATCCCGCACAGCCGTGTGGATCAGCGCGAGTGCCTGCGGCACGCTCAGGTCGTCGTCCATGGCGGCCACGAACTCCGGCGGCAACGGGCGAGGTTGCGGATCCGCGCCCACTTGCTCCACCGCGCGCTCGACGAAGTTCTCGATCCGGGAGTAGGCGGCGGCAGCCTCGTCCATCGCCTCGGTCGAGTACTCCATCCGCGATCGGTAGTGAGCCGAGCCTAGGTAGTACCGCACCTCAGCCGGCCGCCATTTCGTGACGATCTCACTGACCAGCAAGGTGTTTCCGATCGACTTCGACATCTTCTCGCCGCCCAAGGTCAGCATCGCATTGTGCATCCAGTAGCGGGCGAACCCGTCTCCGGCCGCGTGCGACTGGGCTAGCTCGTTCTCGTGGTGCGGGAAGATCAGATCTAGGCCTCCGCCGTGAATGTCGAAGGTCGAGCCGAGATACTTGGTGGCCATCGCCGAGCACTCCAGGTGCCAGCCCGGCCGGCCCTCGCCCCATGGCGTGGGCCAGAACGGCTCGCCGGGTTTTGCCGCCTTCCACAGCGCAAAGTCGCGGTGGTCACGTTTACGGTCGTCTCCGACACTGTCGCCCGACGCCTGCATCTCGTCGATCTTCTGGCCCGACAGCTCACCGTAGGCCGGCCACGACAGGACGTCGAAGTAGACGTCCCCGTCCGCGGCGTACGCGTGGCCGGTGTCGATCAGCCGCTGCATCAGCGTGATCATCTCTGGCACGTGGCCGGTGGCCCGCGGCTCATACGTGGCCGGTAGGCAGCCCAGCAACGCGTACGCCTCGATCACCGCCCGCTCGAACTCGTAGGCCCAGGCCCAGGACGGACGGCCGGCGTCCGTGGATCGAGCCAAGATCTTGTCGTCGATGTCCGTGACGTTGCGGACGTACGTGACCTCGTAGCCGGACGCGAGCAACCAGCGCCGCAGGATGTCGAAGTTCACGGCCGACCGCACGTGGCCGATGTGTGGCGGGGCCTGCACGGTCAGGCCGCACACGTAGATCGACACCTGACCGGGGACCAGCGGTTCGAACCGGCGCAACGTCCGGGTATCGGAGTCGTAAACGTGCAGCGTCACCGCGCCATCCTAATGACGACCATCTCGTGGCCATGTTGTGTGCGCCCGAGAGGGGCCCAGAACCCGCACCTGCCGGGGGATAACGTCAGGTACATGGACGGACTGCAGCCAGAATCGGTCGTGGTCGCGAGCGGCCGGCCGGCCCGGACCGCCGACGCTCCCCTGAACCCGCCCATCGTGCTGTCAGCACCGTTCCATCACGGCATGGACAACCGGTATCTGCGCGTCGAGTCGAGCGAGACGATCCGCTCGTTCGAGGCGGCGGTTGGGGCCCTCGAGGGCGGCGAGGCGATCGCGTTCGCGTCCGGCATGGCCGCGGCCGCCGCTGTGGTCGAAGGACAGCCAACGGGCAGCGTCGCCGTCGCGCCCGCGGCGGCATACGGCGGAATCTCGCTGTTGTTCGCGGAGCAGGTGCGGCTCGGCCGGATGACCGTCCGCGAGGTTGACATCACCGACACGACGGCGACGGTCGCCGCTTCGACCGACGCGGACCTGATCTGGGTCGAATCGCCGACGAACCCGCTGCTGGGTGTTGCGGACCTGCCTCCGATCGTCGAAGCCGCGCACACCGTCGGCGCCACGGTGTACGTCGACTCGACCTTCAATACCCCGCTCGTCGTACGACCGCTCGACCTCGGCGCGGACGTCGTCATGCATGCCGCGACCAAGGCGCTGGCCGGCCACTCCGATCTCCTCATGGGCGTGCTGGTCACCCGCTCGCCGGAGCGTGCGGAAGCATTGCGAACCCGGCGCATCCGTACCGGGGCGATGCCCGGCGCCCTGGAGTGCTATCTCGCGTTGCGGGGGCTGCGCACGCTGGCTGTTCGGATGCAGCGCGCGCAGGCGAATGCCATGCGGCTCGCCGCCAGGCTCAGCGAGCACCCGCGGGTCTCGCGGGTCCGCTACCCGGGTCTGCCGTCCGACCCGTTTCACGAGCGCGCGACGCGCCTGCATCGCGGCTACGGAACGGTGATCTCGTTCGACGTCGACGGGTCGGCCGAAGACGCCGAGGCGGTGTGCGAACGGGTGGAGCTGATCACGCACGCCACCAGCCTGGGCGGAGTCGAATCGCTGATCGAACGCCGCGCCCGCTATGAGACGGACGCGGCCCAGGGCACGCCGCCGTCGTTGCTGCGGTTGTCTGTCGGCATCGAGCACATCGACGACCTCTGGGCCGACCTCAGCCGCGCGCTGGCTCGCCGCTAGCCGCGGCTGATCAGCGCGGTCGCGATCGCCGCCCGTCCTTCGCCCCGGCCGGTCAGTCCGAGTCCGTCAGTAGTGGTGGCGGCAAGCGCGACCGGCGGGCCGCCGATCGCAGCGGACAACACCTCTTCCGCCTCAGCGCGGCGGCGGGCAAGGCGGGGGGTGTTGCCGATCAGCTGCACGGCGACGTTGCCCACGATCCAGCCATCGGTACTCACCCGACTGACGACGCGGGCCAGTAGGTCCACACCGTGCACTCCGGACCACTGCGGGTCCGAGACACCGACCAGCGCGCCGAGGTCGCCAAGTCCCGCGGCCGAGAGCAGGGCGTCACAGGCCGCGTGAGCAACGACGTCACCATCAGAGTGGCCGGCGCACCCGTCCTCGCCGGGCCACGTCAATCCGGCGAGATGGCACGGGCGGCCTGGTTCGATCGGGTGCACATCGACGCCGATCCCGGTCCGGATCACCGGCGGGCCACCGCCTCGGCGAGCGCCAAATCCCACGGACGAGTGATCTTGAAGGCCTCGTCAGCACCGTCGACGACGGCGACCCGGCCGCCGTGCGCCTCGACGAGGGCCGCATCGTCGGTGAAGTTGCGCCCAACCCCGGCGGCGTGGGCGGCTTCGAGCACCGCGCGACGGAAACCTTGCGGCGTCTGTACGGCTCGCAGCTCCGACCGATCGAGCGTCGCGACGACCGTGCCGTCCTCATCGACCTGCTTGATCGTGTCGGTCACCGGGCGAGTCGGGATGACCGCATCGGCTCCGTCAGCGAGGGCGTCCAGCACCCGGTCCAGCACCTCAACCGGGACGAAGGGGCGGGCCACGTCGTGGACCAGCACCGTGTCGACGTCAGCGGCCAGCGCCGCGAGACCGAACGACACCGACGCCTGCCGGGTCGGGCCACCGGCAACGGTCGTCACCTCGTCGCTGAGGACGGCTGCGGCATGGGCCACGTACAGTCCCGGCGCTACGACGACAATGTCGCGAACGCCGTCACTGGCCCGGAACGGGACCAGCGCATGTTCGAGCAGCGTGCGGCCACGCACCTCCGTAAACGCTTTTGGCACCGTGCCGCCGAGCCGCACGCCATCGCCCGCGGCGACAAGAATGGCGGCGACGGTCGGGAGACCGTACGCCGCCATGGGAATCGACGAGCCGAACGCTATGCGACCGCTTCGGCCAGCACCTCGTCCAGCACGATTTCGGCCTTGTCCTCGTTGGTGCCTTCGGCAAGAGCCAGTTCGCTGACGAGAATCTGCCGAGCCTTCGCGAGCATGCGCTTCTCGCCGGCCGACAGGCCGCGGTCCTTGTCCCGGCGCCAGAGGTCACGCACGACCTCCGCGACCTTGTTGACGTCGCCCGATGCCAGCTTCTCGCCGTTCGCCTTGTAGCGCCGCGACCAGTTCGTCGGCTCCTCGGTGTGCGGCGCGCGAAGAACCTCGAAGACGCGGTCGAGCCCTTCCTGGCCGACGACGTCACGAACACCGACAATCTCGGCGTTGTCAGCGGGTACCAAGACGGTGAGGTCGCCTTGCGCGACCTTCAAAACTAGGTATGTCTTCTGCTCGCCCTTGATAGTGCGCTTCTCGATTGCTTCGATCTTGGCTGCCCCGTGATGGGGGTAAACCACGGTCTCGCCGACCTGAAACGTCATGTGTGCGGGCCCCTTTCCACTTCTTCCAGGGTAACACGACCTAGATCACCCAGGATCGAGGAATGTGGCTTATGCGAGGTGGAACAGGTTTCTCGCGGAGAGGGGTCGAACGGCTGGCGAGCCGGCTTCGAGGATGGCGATGCACCCGGCGTGGCCCGCTTCTGCGGAGGGATTCTCGATCGCTACGCTGGGCTCGGTCGCCGTTCGCCGGTGCACTTCTGGCGCGCGAACAGCAGCCGCTCCGAGAGTCACCGCGAACCGACCGCGAGGAGTCGAGACGTGAGTGCACGGCCTAGTGTCCCGCGCGGCCTGAAGGTCATGCTCGTCGCGGGTGGGATCGCGGTGCTGCTCGCCGGATGTGCGGCGGGTCAAGTCACGAGTACTGCGGAGATCGTGCCGGTTGTCGACGGGGCGCTGGCAACAGTCACCACCATGGATTTGCGCGCCATTGCGGTAGCACCGCCCGCGGATCGGAGCTGGGCTGAAGGTGGCTCAGCCCCCATGCAGATGTTTCTGATCAACAACAGTGCGACCCCGGACCAGCTCGTCAAGGTATCGAGCGATCGGTCCGCCTCCGTTCAAGTCGTCGCGCACGGCGGCGTCCAGGCGTCCCCGTCCCCCGCCGCGCCGCAATCACAATCGATCGAGGTACCGGGCGACGAGTCCGTGAGCATCGGGTTCGACCCGGGCAACCCGCAGGTGGTCCTCACCGGGTTGACCGAGAACCTGTTCCCGGCTCAAACGATCACGGTCACGTTCCAGTTCGCGAAGGCCGGATCGGTGACGACCAGGGTCCCGGTACGCCTCACCAGCCCACCCTCAAGTCCGCCGATCATCAGCCCGACGCCGACCGAAGGCTAAGCCTGGGTACGGTCCTCCGCCCGCCTAGGGACACAGCGCCGAATCTGTCGGACCCGCCACTTACGTTGCCTGCGTGACTCGAGCCGCGACTCGCCCTCCCGCGTCAACGTTCCGCTGTGCCGAGTGCGGAGCGACAGCGATCCGCTGGGTCGGGCGCTGTTCGGAGTGTCAGGCGTGGGGCACGCTGATCGAAGGTGGCGTCGGAGCGGCCATGCGGTCGGTCCGTCCAGGGCCGGTCAGCAGTCCAGCCCAACCGATCGGCGATCATGACCCGGAGCGAGCCCGGGCGCAGCCCACCGGCATCGGGGAGCTTGACCGGGTGCTCGGCGGCGGCCTGGTACCAGGATCGGTGGTACTCCTGGCGGGCGAGCCAGGCGTCGGCAAGTCGACCCTGCTCCTCGAGGTCGCTCGCCGCTACGCCGCCCGCGGCGGTCCGCCGGCCCTGATTGTGACCGGTGAAGAATCTCCCGCCCAGATTCGCCTGCGGGGGGAACGCACCGGGGCCGTGCATCCGGCCCTGTTCGTGGCCGCCGAGAACGATCTGAGCGCGCTGCTGACCCACGTCGACCGGGTCGCACCCGGCCTACTCGTCGTCGACTCCGTCCAAACGATCACCAGTCAGGGGGTCGACAGCTCGGCCGGCGCGGTAACCCAGATCCGCGCGGTCACGTCGGCCGTGATCGCGCTCGCCAAGGAGCGCGAGATCGCCACGGTCCTCGTCGGGCATGTCACGAAGGACGGCTCCATCGCCGGACCTCGGGTGCTCGAGCACCTGGTCGACGTCGTTCTGCAGTTCGAGGGTGAGCGGCATTCGGCGCTGCGCCTCATCCGGGCCGCGAAGAATCGCTATGGCACCGCGGACGAGGTCGGCTGCTTCGAGATGCGCGAGGGTGGCATCGCCGGGCTGGAGGATCCGTCGGGACTGTTCCTGTCCGACCGTGTTGCCGCGGTTCCCGGCACATGCGTCACCGTGACGCAGCAGGGGCGCCGGCCGATGGTTACCGAGATCCAGGCCCTGGCTGTCCGCGGCGTCGGCGGCGGTTCGCTGCGACGGGCGGTATCGGGGCTGGATGCTGGCCGGGTCGCCATGCTGCTCGCCGTGCTCACGCGCCACGCGCGACTTCCGGTGGCTGATCAGGAGATTTACGCGGCGACGGTGGGCGGCATCGCCGCCACGGAACCATCGGCTGATCTCGCGATCGCGCTGGCCCTTGCGTCGGCAGTGCGGGGCATCGCGCTGCCGCCGACGGTGTGCGCAATTGGCGAGGTGTCGCTGTCCGGAGACGTCCGCAGCGTGCCCGGCCTCGACCGGCGCCTCGCAGAGGCCGCCCGGCTCGGCATGACGACTGCGCTCGTTCCGGCGGGATACCGCACGCGCCTGACGGACGATATGGTCACGCGTCCGGTCGCGACAATTGGAGCCGCGCTCTCGGCGGCCGGCGCCCTGGCGGCCGGTGTGGCCACCTGGCCTGACCCGATCGGGGCACCCGCCGGACCGCCGGATCCGCCGGTGGGTGCGGATGTGCTGGGCCGCCGGAGAGGCGCGTTCAAGCGCCGGTGACTGTGCTGGCGTATCTGGCTACGTATGGTAGTCAAGATGTTGGCCCTAGACTGGCCGAGTAGCGACGTCGCGGAGGTGACCGTGCCGACCACTGAACGCGAGGTGGCGCTGCGGGCTGTCCTGGCCACCGTCGCCCCGGGGACTTGGTTGCGGGACGGACTGGAGCGCATCCTCCGTGGCAATACCGGGGCGCTGATCGTCCTGGGTTGGGATCCCACGGTCGAGGCCCTGTGCACCGGCGGATTCCCGCTGTCCGTCGAATCCTCGGCCACCCGCCTCCGGGAACTGGCCAAGATGGACGGCGCCGTGGTGCTTTCCTCTGACGGCACCCGGATTCTCCGGTCAGCCACGCACCTCATGCCCGACCCCGCCGTGCCGACCGAAGAATCCGGCACCAGACACCGGACCGCCCAGCGGGTCGCAGTACAGACCGGTTACCCGGTGATTTCGGTATCCCAGTCGATGCGGATCATCAGCCTTTATCTGGGCACCCGGCGGTACGTGCTGGAGAGCTCGAGCGAGCTGTTGTCGCGCGCTAACCAAGCCATCGCCACCCTCGAGCGATACAAGGCCCGCCTGGACGAGGTCTCCAATACCCTCTCCGCTCTCGAGATCGAGGACCTGGTCACGGTCCGGGACGCCACGATCGTGCTGCAACGGCTGGAGATGGTGCGCCGCATCGCCGACGAAATCGTCGGCTACGTCGTGGAGCTCGGTACCGACGGGCGGCTGCTTGCATTGCAGCTCGACGAGCTGCTCGCCGGCGTGGACACGGACCGGCAGCTGATCGCGCGGGACTACCCGCCGGTCGGACGCCGGGAACGCAGTTCCGAACTGGTGATGGTCGAATTGGCGGAGCTGTCTGCGACCGACCTGCTGGACCTCACGGCGGTGGCTCGAACTCTGGGCTTCGGCGGGACGCCGGAATCGCTCGACGCAGCGACGAGTCCCCGGGGCTACCGGCTGCTGTCCCGTGTGCCCCGGCTGCCCGAACCCCTGTTGGATCGCGTGGTCGAACAGTTCGGCGGTCTCCAGAAGCTCTTGGCGGCGAGCGTCGAGGAACTCGAGGCCGTCGACGGTCTGGGTGAGGCGCGGGCGAGGTCGGTGCGGGAAGCCATCTCCCGGCTCGCGGACGCATCGATAATCGATCGGTACCCGTGACGGGCAAGCTCGTCAGGTCAGGCTGAACGTCGCAGTCGCGCCTTCGACACCGGACAACTTGGCGTGCAAGGTGTAGGTGCCCGCTCCGACCAGCTGGCGGGTACCGGCACATTGTGGTTGTGAGGACAACCCGGTCCAGGTGATCGATCGCCGGACCGCCTGGTGTGGATTCAACGTCATCAGCTGCGTGCCGGGCTCGACCTGGCAATCGTGGCTACCCCAGACCCGGGATTCGCCGTTGTACACCAGCAGTTCGATTTGAGTGTCCGACAGGTCGGCGACGCAAGCCTTCGTGCCGGTGTTCGTCACTTGCAGCGCAAGCACCGGCTGGCTGCCCAGTTTGAAACTGGGTGCCGCCGTGGTCGCCGCCAACTTCAGCGTGCCGCCCGGACAGCTGTTCGACCCGGTTGGGCTCGGCGCGGCGGTTCGAGCGGCCGTCGTGGACGTGGGATGGTTGGCCGCGCTCGTCGATGGTGTGCTTGTGGGGGCGAGGGCCGACGCTCCAGGTCGGCCGGCACCGCGCCCGAACAGGACGTATAGCGAGACGACGAGGAGAACCACGGTGATCAGCAGGACGGCCCGGCGCCGCCAGTAGACGGCGGGTGGCTTGCTGCCGACCGGATGCATCATGGTGCATCGGACGGTAACTCGGCGCGGTCGCGCAGTGGTGGCACCGCGCGGATGGCTGATCCAAAATTCCGGGAGCCTCCTGGCGTCTGGCACGCTGGACGCGTGGATCTGGCGACCTCGGTACTCGCCTGGTACCGACGGTCGGCCCGTGATCTTCCGTGGCGAGCGGCGAACGCCACCCCGTGGGCCGTCCTGGTCAGCGAGATCATGCTGCAGCAGACACCCGTGGCCCGGGTCGAGCCGGTGTATCACGCCTGGCTGGCCCGATGGCCGACACCGGCGGATCTGGCCGGCGCCAGGCCCGGGGACGCGGTACGGATGTGGGGCAAGTTGGGCTATCCGCGACGGGCCCTGCGACTTCAGGAATGCGCTGTTGTGCTGACCGAGCGATTTGGCGGTGAGGTTCCGGCCGATGTCGATGCCCTGGTCACGTTGCCGGGCGTGGGCAGCTATACGGCTCGGGCCGTGGCGGCGTTCGCGTATCGGCAGCGCCACCCGGTGGTCGACACCAACGTGCGCCGCTTGATCGCCCGAGCAATCCGCGGCCAGGCCCAGGCCGGGCCGGCCGCGCCGGTCCGCGACCACGCCGAGGTCGCAGCGTTGCTGCCACTCGACGCCGAGGCGGCGGCCCGGCTCAGCGTGGCGCTCATGGAGTTGGGCGCGCTCGTGTGCACGGCCCGTTCCCCCCGCTGCCCGTCATGCCCCATCGCGGACCGCTGCGCCTGGCGCGCAGCCGGCGCACCGGAGCCCACCGGACCTGCGGCGAGGCGGCAGCGCTTCGCCGGCACCGACCGCCAGGTCCGCGGTCTGCTGCTCGACGTGCTTCGCGGAGCGGACGATCCGGTCGAGCGAGCCGCACTGGACGTGGTCTGGCCCGATCCGGTACAGCGCGAGCGCGCACTCGACACGCTCGTCGTCGACGGCCTGGTGGATCCGCGGCCCGACGGACGGTTCGCCTTACCGGGTTAGCGTCCGCCTGAGATACGGGCCCCCGCCGCTTGAGAACATGGCCTGGTGAAGCTGGCGCCCGAGTACCCGGTGCGGTCCCCTCGACTGAGCCTTCGTCCGCTCTCGGCGGCGGACACGACCGCATTACTGGCCTACCGCAGCCGAGCTGACGTATGCCGCTACGTGCCGTTCACGCCGATGGACACCGCGATCATCGCCGAGCGGTTGGGGACGGCCTGGGCCCGGACCTCGCTGAACGATGAGGGACAGAACCTGACACTCGGCGTAGAGGTCACGGACACCGGCGAGCTCGCGGGAGATGTTGTGTTGATGTGGCACAGCCGCGAGCATCGGGGAGGCGAGATCGGATACGTCCTCAATCCAGAGTTCAGCGGGCACGGCTATGCCACCGAAGCGGTGCGCCGGTTGCTAGGTCTGGCGTTCGACGATTTGGGGCTGCACCGAGTCATCGCCCGGGTCGACGCCCGCAACGACGCGTCAGCCCGGTTGGCCCGGCGCCTGGGCATGCGGCAGGAGGCCTACCTGGTGCGGAATGAGTGGTTCAAGGGTGAGTGGACGGACGAGCTGGACTTCGCGCTGCTCGAGGAGGAGTGGGCTACCTGGCAGCAAAATGGATCGGCCCCGGACCCGTCGTAACGGATCCGAGGCCGGATAGCGCCTGCGTGACTGCTACTTGGTCGCGCCGCCTTCGCCGACCGGGGCGAGGTCAGGCACTGGCGCCGCCTTGCTCTCGCCGCGGAAGGTGAATGTCGGCTTCCCGTCTTCACCGGGCGCGACGTCCACGACGACTATCTGCCCGGCGACGAGCTCGCCGAAGAGGATCTTCTCGGACAGGGCGTCCTCGATCTCACGCTGAATCGTCCGGCGCAACGGCCGCGCGCCCAGCGCCTTGTCGTAGCCCTTGTCCGCGAGCAGTGCCTTTGCGGCTGGTGTCAGCTCGAGGCCCATGTCCTTGCTGCGCAGTTGCACATCGAGCCGGCCCGTCATCAGGTCGACGATCTGGACGATCTCCTCCGGGCTCAACGGGTGGAAGACGATGGTGTCGTCGATTCGGTTGAGGAACTCCGGCCGGAAGTGCTGCTTGAGCTCGTCGGTCACCTTCTGCTTCATCCGCTCGTAGTCACCGGCGGTGTCATTCGCCGCGGCGAATCCGAGCTTCGCGATCGCCTTCGAGGCGTCGCGCGTGCCGAGGTTCGTGGTCAAGATCAACACGGTGTTCTTGAAGTCCACGATGCGACCCTGCCCATCGGTGAGCCGGCCGTCTTCCAGCACTTGCAGCAGCGTGTTGAACACGTCCGGGTGCGCCTTCTCGACCTCGTCGAACAGCACCACGCTGAACGGCTTGCGTCGAACCTTCTCGGTCAACTGGCCGCCCTCGTCGTAGCCGACGTAGCCCGGAGGGGCACCGACCAGCCGCGACACGGTGTACCGGTCGTGGAACTCGGACATGTCCAGCTGGATCAGCGCATCCGCGTCGCCGAACAGGAACTCGGCGAGCGCCTTCGACAGCTCCGTCTTCCCGACCCCGGACGGGCCGGCGAAGATGAACGATCCGCCGGGGCGCTTCGGGTCCTTCAGCCCAGCCCGGGTCCGCCGGATCGCCTGTGAGACCGCCTGCACGGCCTGCTGTTGCCCGATGACGCGCTTGTGCAGCTCGTCCTCCATGCGGAGCAGGCGGGCCGTCTCCTCCTCGGTGAGCTTGAACACCGGGATACCCGTCCAGGTCGCAAGGACTTCGGCGATCTGCTCGTCGTCGACCTCGGCCACGACGTCCAGGTCGCCTGCCTTCCACTCGTGCTCGCGCTGAGCCTTTTCCGCGAGCAACGTCTTCTCGCGGTCCCGAAGAGAGGCGGCCTTCTCGAAGTCCTGCGCGTCGATCGAAGATTCCTTCTCCCGGCGCACTTCGGCGATGCGTTCGTCGAACTCACGAAGGTCCGGTGGCGCCGTCATGCGGCGAATGCGCATGCGCGATCCGGCCTCGTCGATGAGGTCGATCGCCTTGTCCGGCAGGAACCGGTCGGAGATGTAGCGGTCGGCCAAGCCGGCTGCTGCCACCAGGGCCGCATCGGTGATCGACACTCGGTGGTGCGCCTCGTACCGGTCGCGCAGTCCCTTGAGGATCTCGATGGTGTGCGCAACGGTCGGCTCGCCTACTTGTACCGGCTGGAATCGCCGTTCCAGCGCGGCGTCCTTCTCCAGGTACTTGCGGTACTCATCGAGCGTCGTCGCGCCGATCGTCTGCAGCTCACCGCGCGCGAGCATCGGCTTGAGGATCGACGCCGCGTCGATTGCACCTTCGGCCGCACCGGCGCCGACCAGCGTGTGGATCTCGTCGATGAACATGATGATGTCGCCGCGGGTACGAATTTCTTTCAGCACCTTCTTCAAGCGCTCTTCGAAGTCGCCGCGGTAACGACTGCCGGCCACCAACGATCCGAGGTCGAGCGTGTACAGGTGCTTGTCCTTGAGCGTCTCGGGCACCTCGCCCTTGACGATGGCCTGCGCCAGTCCCTCGACGACGGCCGTCTTGCCGACGCCAGGCTCGCCGATCAGGACCGGGTTGTTCTTGGTTCGGCGAGACAGCACCTGCATCAGGCGCTCGATCTCCTTCTCGCGGCCGATGACGGGGTCCAGCTTGCCCTCGCGGGCGGCCTGGGTCAGATTGCGCCCGAACTGGTCGAGCACCAGCGAGGTGGACGGCGTGGACTCAGCGGCCGTGCCGGCCGGCTCCTTGCTCTGGTAGCCGTTGAGCAACTGGATGACCTGCTGGCGCACCTTGTTCAGGTCGGCGCCCAGCTTGACCAAGACCTGCGCGGCAACGCCCTCGCCCTCGCGGATGAGGCCGAGCAGGATGTGCTCGGTCCCGATGTAGTTGTGCCCGAGCTGCAGCGCCTCGCGCAGCGACAGCTCGAGGACCTTCTTGGCCCGCGGAGTGAACGGAATGTGCCCGCTCGGCGCCTGCTGGCCTTGGCCGATGATCTCCTCGACCTGCTGGCGCACCGCGTCCAGCGAGATGCCGAGGGACTCCAAGGCCTTCGCGGCAACGCCCTCACCCTCATGGATCAAGCCCAACAGGATGTGCTCGGTCCCGATGTAGTTGTGGTTGAGCATCCGAGCCTCTTCCTGGGCCAGGACGACAACCCGACGTGCGCGGTCGGTGAACCTCTCGAACATGTTCCAGCTCCTTCCCGCGCCGTAGTGACGGTGCCACCATCGACTGTAGCGCCGGCGTGTAACGCGCCCGGTCACATATATGGCAGGACCGGGCGTCAATCATGTCAACGTTCCAGCACGATTTTCGATGCCGCCAGCCCGTCCGCTCGAAGCGAACGCGAGCTGCCGCCTGGACCGACGGCAGCCTGTATTGTCCAATACATTCGGATTATGGGGGCCTGTGCCCAGACCGGTGGCAGCATCACACCTTTCCAGGCTCAGCACCACGTGCCACCCAGAACCACCCTTAGGGAAGCCCCAGGGGTGGTCCAGGCGCTGGGCCTGATCAGACTTGACCGGCACCCCGTTCCGCGCGAAGGCGCGGCGGGACGTCGAGCGCTACCGAACTCGCCTTCGTGGTGTCGCGCGTCACGAATGTCCCGCGAGGCTCCCCTCGCGGGACACCAACTCGCTCCCCTCGCGGGAAACTAACTCGCGCTGTTGTAGGCCTCGAGAACGACAGCTGGTACGCGACCGCGGTCACTCACGGTGTACCCATTCGATCGCGCCCATTCGCGGATTGCCTGGGTCTGTTCCCGACCGGCGCGCGCCGTCGATCGGGCCGCGCGAGGTCCGGACCTTCCGGTTCGGCTAACCCGTCGCGCGCTGCCGACATACATCGATAGGGCATCTCGCAGTTTCCGTGCATTCGACTTTGAGAGGTCTATCTCATAGACGGCGCCATCCAAGCCGAAGCTCACGGTCTCCGCGGCTGTGCTCTGATCGATGTCGTCTACGAGCGTGACCTGCACCTTCTTGGCCATGCGCAGACCGCTCCTTCGTTGGAGTAATTTTGGATTCTTATTATATTAGCGCACTGCCGCGTCTTAGGTGAAATTCGGTGAGCCGCTCACCATGCGCAACGCCGGGATTCACAGGGGCTTCAAGAGAGGAAACAGAATCGTCTCCCTAATACCACGTCCGGTGAGCAACACCACCAGACGATCGACGCCCATTCCCATTCCACCGGCGGGTGGCATTCCGTATTCAAGTGCTCGCAGAAAGTCTTCGTCCACCTGCATTGCCTCGGGATCCCCGCGACTCGCCGCCGCTGCTTGGGCCATCAGCCGGCGACGCTGCTCTACTGGGTCCACGAGCTCGGAGTAGGCCGGTGCGATTTCGATTCCTCCGATGACGAGATCCCACGCCTCAGCCAATCGCGGATCGCGTCGGTGTGGCCGCGCTAAAGGCCGCACTTCGACCGGATAATCCCGGACGAATGTCGGCTCCATCAGCGTCTGTTCGACGAGCTTCTCGTAGAGCTCAAGCACGATCTCGCCGGCGTTAGCAGTCTCCGGAACTGGCACACCGGACGCTTTCGCGTACTGCCGCAATTGTGCGGTATCCGTGGCCACCGTGATCTGCTCGCCGATCGCGGCCGAGACTGCATCATGTAACGTGACCGAGCGCCAATCCCCCATCAGGTCGATCTCGGTGCCGTCCAGTGCGATGGCGACCGGTTGGCCCGCCGCAATCGCGGCGTCGACGATAAGCGCGCGCGTCAATTCCGCCATCGTGTCGTAGTCGCCGTACGCTTCGTACGCCTCTAAATGCGTGTATTCCGGGGAATGGGTCGAGTCGATACCTTCGTTGCGAAACGATCGGCCGAGCTCGTAGACGCGCTCGATGCCGCCGACGAGAACCCGCTTGAGGTACAACTCGGTGGCGATGCGCAGCGACATGTCCAAGTCGAAGGTGTTCAGGTGGGTCCGGAATGGGCGCGCCGCAGCGCCGCCGTGTACCACCTGAAGCACTGGAGTTTCAACTTCGAGGTACCCCCGAGAATCCAGCGTAGAACGCAGGGAGCGCAGCACCGTCGCTCGTAGCTCCACCATGCGCCGTGCTTCGGAGCGGACGATCAAATCGACGTACCGCAGCCGGACCTGGGATTCCTCGGACAACGGACGGTGCGCCACTGGCAACGGGCGTAACGCTTTCGCCGTGATTTGCCAGGAGTCGGCCAGCACGGACAACTCACCTCGACGAGAGGCGATGACCTCGCCGTGGACGAATACCAGGTCTCCGAGATCGACGTCCGATTTCCAGGCCGCGAGTGAGTCGGCTCCAACTCGGTCCAGCGAGACCATGACCTGCAGTTCGACGCCGCCCTCGCGCAGCGTGGCAAAGCAGAGCTTCCCGGTGTTGCGGGCGAAGATCACTCGCCCGGTGACGCCGACGTCCTCGCCGGTGTGCTCGTCCGGAGCGAGGTCTGGGTGGGCCGCGCGGATCTCGGCCAGTGAGTGAGTACGCGCAACCTTTACCGGATAGAGCGTGTCGTGGAGTCGATCATATTTCTGGCGCCGGATCCGCATCTGTTCCGGCAGGTCAGGGGACTCACCGTCCTCGTCCGCCACCGGCGGAGGGGTGCTCACGCCAGCAACCCTAGCGGGATCCTGGACACAGTCGCTGTCCTCCACTGGACACTGACTAATGTCAGCGTAGAGTCCTGCCGCCGTGGCACTGCCAGCCTGCCGTCGGTGGCGGCAGGCTGGTGACATGAGCTTGAGCACGCCATCCGTCCGCGCTGCGGCCGGAGTTGTCCTATCCGACCTGACCAAGTCGTTTCGCTCCGCCGAGGGCGTGGTGCATGCGGTCCGTGGCATCGACATCGCGATCGCGCCCGGTGAGACGGTCGCGCTCCTGGGACCGAACGGGGCTGGCAAGTCAACGACGATCGACATGCTTCTCGGGCTGCTGCAGCCCGACGCCGGCTCGGTCTCCCTATTCGGTCGGCCGCCGGCCGACTCAATCAAGCTCGGCGCAATTGGCGCGATGTTGCAGACGGGCTCGTTGATTCGCGATCTGAGTGTGCGCGAGCTCGTGACCATGATGGCGTCGCTATATCCGCACCCGATGTCGGTCGACGAGGTTATCGACCTCACCGGAATCGGCGACATTCAGCGCCGCCGGACCCAGAAGCTGTCCGGCGGGCAGACGCAGCGCGTCCGTTTCGCCGTCGCTCTCGTGTCCAACCCGGACTTGCTCGTCCTCGACGAACCCACTGTGGCAATGGACGTAGAGGCACGGCATGGCTTCTGGACGACGATGCGGACGTTCGCCAGCCGCGGTAAGACCGTCGTCTTTGCGACGCATTACCTCGAAGAGGCCGACGCTTACGCCGACCGCATCATTTTGATGGCTCGCGGACAGATCGTCGCCGACGGTCCGGCCACAGAGATCAAGGCCACGGTAGGCGCCCGATCGATTCGAGCGACGCTACCCAACGCCGACCTGGACGCGCTCGCCGCGCTGCCCGGAGTCACGAAGGCTGATCTCCGGGGCGAATCAATCGTCCTGACATGCGCTGACTCCGACCTCACCATTCGGGCACTGCTGGAGAAATTCCCGGCGGTCCGCGATATCGAGATCAGTGGCGCTGGTCTGGAGCAGGCGTTTCTTGCCCTCACTGCTGATGAGGACGCGTCGATCACGTCCGATAACCACGCGGAGATCACCCGATGAGCACCTCAGTCACGTACCTGCGCTATGAACTGCTCCGAACAGTGCGCAACACTCGGTTCTTCATTTTCTCGCTGGTGTTTCCGCTCATCCTGTTCTACGTCGTCGCCGGAGCGAACAAGACTCTGACGCTCGGCAACATCCCGTTCCCGACCTACTACATGGCCGGGATGATCAGCTGGGGCACAATGGCCGCAGTCCTCGCCGGAGGCGCTCGTATTGCCGCGGAACGAAGTGTCGGCTGGAACCGGCAGCTTCGGCTGACCCCATTGACGCCGCGCACCTACTTCCGCGCCAAGGTCATTACTGGATACGCCCTCGCCGCGGTCAGCATCGCGTTGTTGTGCGTCGCCGGCCTGACGCTCGGCGTTCACTTGGCGCCCGGCCGGTGGGCCACCATGATCTTGTTGATCCTCATCGGGCTTATTCCGTTCGCGGCGCTGGGCGTGCTGCTCGGCCACCTACTCACCGTCGAGTCGGTCGGGCCGGCACTCGGTGGGATCACGGCCCTATTCGCCTTGCTCGGCGGCGCCTGGGGACCAATCCTGCAAAGTGGCGCGCTGCTCAATATTGTCGAGCTGCTGCCGTCCTATTGGCTGGTCCAGGCCGGGCATGTCGCGTACACCGGGGAGAGCTGGCCGCCGAAGGCCTGGATTGTCATCGCCGCCTGGACCATCGTCCTCACCGCGTTGGCCGCCCGGGCATATCGGCGCGACACCCAACGGGTCTGATCAGCATTAGGCTCGGATCACGATGAGCACCAGCCGCGACAACCCCCAGACGCCGCACGCCGCGTCCTTTGGCGAGCAGCAGAACAGGTGGCGGCTGGGATGGTGGCGCTACGTCTTTCCGGGCTTCTGGTTGATCTATCTTGGCCAGACCGCCTCCGGAGTCAACCAGCACGCGAGCGGTTGGGTGGCCGTTGCTGGCTACCTGATCATCGTCGCGTTCGCGGCCTGCTATCTGGCCGCACTTCCGGCCGGCTGGGGCTCGCACCGTACGCGGTTCTGGTGGCTCTACGCGGCCACCTTTGGGTTACTTGCCTTGGAGTTGCCGATCGCTCATCAGGACGCTCTCGTCTTCTGTGTCTACATCGCCGTCCTGACGGTGGCGAGTCAGGCGAGCTGGGCCGCTGCGATGATCGCCGCCTTGGTGTTGCTCAACCTGTTCGCGCCTGTCGTTGTCCAGTCGTGGGGCGGCCAGGTCGATTGGCAACAAGGCATCACCGTGCTGCTCGTAGCCTTCGCGATGTACGCGTTCTTCGTGATCATCCGATCAAACGCACAGCTCGCCGCGGCGCGGGCTGAGGTGGCTCGGCTCGCCGCGGAAAACGAGCGCACCCGGATCGCGCGAGACCTGCACGACCTGCTCGGCCATTCCCTCACGACGATCACGGTCAAAGCTGGTCTCGCCAAACGCCTGGCGGAGCTCGATCCAGAGCGCGCGGCCGGGGAGATGGCCGAGGTGGAGCAGCTCAGCCGAAGCTCGCTCGCGGATGTCCGCGCTGCGATATCCGGATATCGAGACGTCACGCTGCTCGGCGAGCTGGCGAGCGCTCGTGAGGTGCTGCGCGCGGCCGGAGTGCAGGCCGAACTGCCAGGTGCTGTCGATATCGTCGACCCGAGCCTGCACGAGCTGTTCGGTTGGGTGATCCGGGAAGGCGTGACCAACGTCGTGCGGCACGCCCGGGCCAGCCGCTGCACGATCTCGGTCGGCGCGAACTGGATCACGATCGACGACAACGGCCGGGGTGGAATCGCCGGCGTCGGCAACGGTCTCACCGGATTGCGCGAGCGGGTTGAGGCAGCCGGGGGCGCGCTGGTCACGTCCGGCCGTATTGACGGCTGGCGATTGCGGGTCGATATTGCGCAACCAGTCGCCCCGCAGCGGCCGCAACCGGTGAACGAGCCGACGATTCCGGCGTGACGATTCGGATTCTGCTTGCGGACGACCAAGCGCTGGTCCGCTCCGCGCTCGCCGCGCTGCTAGAGCTCGAAGAAGACTTCGACGTGGTGGCCCAGGTCGGACGAGGTGATGAGGTGGTGGCGGCCGCTCGGGACCTACACCCTGACGTCGCGCTGCTGGACATTGAGATGCCCGGTCTCGATGGCCTCGCCGCGGCAGCCGCGCTCACCCAGGAGGTCCCGGCCTGTCGGGTGATCATCGTGACCACGTTCGGCCGGCCCGGCTACCTGCGGCGGGCCATGGAGTCGGGCGCGCTCGGGTTCGTGGTGAAGGATGCGCCCGCCGAGCAGTTGGCCGATGCGATCCGCCGGGTGTCGCGTGGCCTACGGGTGGTGGATCCGGGGCTGGCCGCGGCGACGCTGGCTGGAGGTGTGTCGCCGCTGACCGGGCGCGAGCGGGACGTACTGGTCGCGGCCCGGGACGGCGCGACAGTTGCGGACATTGCCGGCCGGTTGTTCCTGTCTGAGGGCACTGTGCGCAATTACTTGTCCGCCGCGATCGCGAAGACCGGCGTGCGTAATCGGGTCGAGGCCGTTCGAGTGGCCGACGAACGCGGCTGGCTGTGACGCCGTCGCCCGGGTCGCCACGATTTGTATGCAGGTTCCGTCGCCTGGGCAGCGGAATCTGCATACAAAGCCAGGTGGTGTCAGACGTTGCGTTCGAAGACTAAACGGAGCCCGAGGAGAGTTAGGTCGGGCTCGTGGCGGGTGACGGTCTCGCTGTTACGAATGACGAGCGGCGCCAACCCGCCGGTCGCGATCACGGCCACGGACTCCGGATCGTCCGGAACCAGCGCGTCCCGTAGCCGCCGCACCAGCCCGTCGACTTGACCCGCGAAACCGTACAAGATCCCGGACTGCAATGCCTCGACCGTGTTCTTGCCGATCGGTCCGCGCGGCTCGACCAGCTCGACCATGCGCAGCTGCGCTGCGCGCGCCGCCAGCGCGTCCAGCGAGATCTCAATTCCCGGGGCGAGCGCGCCGCCCATGAAATCGCCGCGCTCATTGACGACGTCGAAGTTTGTCGAGGTGCCGAAATCGACCACGATCGCCGGACCGTGCACCAGGTGATACGCGGCGAGAGCGTTCACAATCCGGTCAGCGCCGACTTCCTTGGGGTTCTCGTACTGCAGGCTGACGCCGGTACGTACGCCCGGCTCGACCAAGACGGTCGGCAGGTCGCCGTAGTAGCCGGCGATCATCTGCCGCAGCTCGCGCATCGCGGCGGGAACCGTGGAGCAGGCAACAATCCCGTCCACGGGATGGTCGGCGAGCAAGCCACGGTAGGTCAGTACCAGCTCGTCGGCGGTGCTTCGGGAATCGGTTTTGATGCGCCAGGAGCGGTCCAGCTTCTCGCCATCGAACACGCCGAGAACGGTGTTCGTATTGCCGATGTCGATGGCGAGCAGCATCAGGGCACGTCCATTCCGATGTCGAGCGCGGGAGCGGAATGGGTCAGCGCGCCAATTGCCAGGTAGTCCACGCCGGTCGCGGCGATCTCAGCGGCCCGGTCGAGCGTCAGCCCTCCGGATGCTTCGAGCTTGACCCTCGACCCGGACTCGCGGATATACGCGACGACCTCGCGCATCTCGTCCGGCGACATGTTGTCCAGCAGCACCAGATCCGCGCCGGCGTCGATGACTTCACGGGCCTGAGCGACGGTGTCGACCTCGACCTCCACCGGCAAGTTGGGGTATTTCGCGCGGACCCGATCGAACGCGGTGACGACGCCGCCCGCCGCGGCGACATGGTTGTCCTTGATCAGGGCAGCGTCCGACAACGACATGCGATGGTTCACCCCACCCCCACAACGCACCGCGTACTTCTCCAAGGTGCGCAGGCCCGGGAGGGTCTTGCGTGTGTCTCGTATCTGGACACCGGTCCCCGCCACCGCGTCCACCCACCGGCGGGTCAGGGTCGCGATACCGGACAGGTGCCCTAGCAGGTTCAGCGCGGTGCGTTCGGCCGTCAGCAGATCCCGAACGGGACCGCGCACCGTGGCCAGTATCTCGCCCGGTTCGACCGTCGCGCCGTCGATCGAACCGAACTCCATCCGCACCCGACCCGGCCCGACGCTGTCGAAAACCCAAGCTGCGACGGGAAGCCCCGCCACGACCCCGGCCGCCCGCGACGCCAGGTCCGCGCGACCCATCAGGATCCCGGGCACTGTGGCCAGCGTGGTCACGTCGCCTTCGGCGCCGATGTCCTCGACGAGCGCGCGGGACACCACGTCGTCGACCAGCCATGGCGCCAGCCTCGCGGACTCAACGATCGCGCGCACCGAAGGGTCGACCGGCCTCATGACCGCGCTCCTCCGGTCATGGATCGGATCATGGCACTACATCCGTGACAAACCGTTGTCGAACGATTCCGTCCGAATCAAGGCGGATGTCCAAATGCCCCATCCACCGCACATCGTCGCGTTGCGGAAAGTCTTCCCGCCAGTGCGAGCCGCGCGTCTCCTCGCGCGCGCGGGCTGCCGCGGTCAATGCCGTCGACACGGTGAGCAGATTGCTGGCTTCCCAACCCTCAGTGGCGCCGGTGGCCACGGTGCGGGTGGTGAGCTCGGCAAGCTCGGCCGTCGCCACCTCCAAACCCGCACGGTCGCGAAGCACGCCCACGTGTGACGACATGATCTGCTGTAGGCGTGAGCGCACCGAGTCGTCGACCACGGCCGAATCGCCTTCGGGATCGGCTGGCGCCGAGGTCGCGGCCGGCTCACCAAGATCGGCCACGAGCTCAGATGCGATCCGTCGCCCAAACACCAGACCCTCCAAGAGCGAGTTGGACGCCAGTCGGTTCGCGCCATGCACGCCGGTGCAGGCGGCCTCCCCGCACGCGTACAGCGCCGGCACCGTAGATCGTCCAACGAGGTCTGTGCGAACCCCGCCTGATGCGTAGTGACATGCCGGTATCACCGGAATCAGGTCGTGCACCGGATCGATTCCCAGGCTTGTCAGCGTGGCGTAGATAGTCGGAAACCGGGTCCGCCATTTCTCGACGCCGAACGCCCGACCGTCGAGCCATACGTGCTCGGTGCCGGTCTCGCGCATCCGCCTCAGCATGGCCTTTGCGACGACGTCCCGCGGTGCAAGGTCCGCCAGCTCGTGCTGGCCGGCCATGAACGGGATGCCGGCATCGTCAACCAGGACGGCCCCTTCGCCCCGCACCGCCTCGCTGACAAGCGGCTGCTGCCCTCGGGATCGACCGCCCAGCCAGACCACCGTCGGGTGAAACTGCACGAACTCCAGATCGCGTACGACAGCTCCAGCCCGCAGGGCCGCCGCCACGCCGTCGCCGGTGGAGACCGCCGGATTCGTGGTAGCGGTGTAAACCTGGCCGAGGCCGCCGGTGGCCAGTACGACGGCGCGGGCATGCACAGCGCCCACCCCGTCCCGCTGGCCCTCGTCCAAGACGTGGAGCGTGACCCCACAGGCGACGCCGGCTGTGTCGCGGAGCAAGTCGAGCACGACGGCGTGCTCGATGACATCCACACCCGAGGCCGACAGCACCCGCGCCTCCAAGGCGCGCTCGATCTCGGCGCCGGTAGCGTCTCCCCCCGCGTGCGCGACCCGGTCGCGGTGATGACCGCCCTCGCGGGTCAAGGCCAACTGGCCGTCCCAGGCGCGATCGAACCGGGCACCGATCGAAGCGAGCTCATGCACCGCCGCTGGACCCTCCCGGACCAGAACGCGAACCGCCGTTTGATCACAGATCCCGTCGCCCGCGGCGATCGTGTCGGCGAAGTGCTGCTCAGGGCTGTCGCCGACGCCGAGGGCCGCGGCGATGCCGCCCTGGGCCCAGCGGGTGGATCCGGCGGCCAGCACGTCCTTGGTCACGACGAGGACGCGCAGCGGCGACTGGCGAGCGATCTGCAGCGCGGTGGACAGCCCGGCAATTCCGGATCCGACGATCACCACGTCGGTTTCCGTATGCCAGCCCGCCGCTGGAGCCCGCAGGCGCATCGGCAGCATCAGAGGATCACCTCGACGTTGTCGATGAGCCGGGTCTTGCCGACACGCACGGCACCGAGCAACCGCGCCGGACCGTGGTCCGCCACGGCACCCAGGTCCGGCGCCCGCAGCGTCAGGTAGTCCACATCGAGTGCCGGGCCGAGAACCGCCTTGGCGGCCGCGAGCACGGCATCTGGACCAGCCGAGGCGGCCTGCTGCCCGGCTCGCAAGCTCCGGGACAGGCCGAGCGCCTGTTCCCGGTCGGTCGGCGACAAATAGATGTTCCGACTCGAGACGGCGAGCCCGTCCGGATCGCGCACTGTCGGCACGGTGACGACGTCGACGCCCAATTCAAGGTCCGCGGACATTTGCCGCACCAGCACCTGCTGCTGGTAGTCCTTCTCGCCCAGGTAGGCAGCGTCCGGTCGGACCAGGCCGAAGAGTTTCGCGACGACGGTCAGTACGCCGACGAAATGCCCTGGTCGAACCGCACCTTCCAGCTCGTCCGCGAGCGGCCCCGGCGAAACGGTTACTTGCGGAGTGCCGCCCGGGTAGACGTCGCCGATCGATGGCACCCACACCACGTCGACGCCCGCTCGGTCGCACATTGCCAAGTCCGCCGCGAGAGATCGCGGATACCGGTCGAGATCCTCTCCGGCACCGAACTGCAATGGGTTGACGAAGATGGTGGCCACCACTGACATGCAGTCGGCTCGGGCAACGGCGAGCAAGGCTGCATGCCCGATATGCAGCGCGCCCATCGTCGGCACCAGACCGACCGGCCGGACGAGCTCCGCTCGGGCCGTCGCGAGCTCGGCGCGGGTGTGCGCGACGATCATTTCGACTCCAGCACCGAGTTCAGTTCTGCCGCTCGGGACGCCGGTAGTCGGCCGGACTGTTCCGCCCGCTGTGCGGTCCGTCGGGCCATCGCGACGTACGTCGGCACAACCTCGGGCGCCGCACGCCGCAGGGTCTCCAGATGGCCGGCCACGGTCGCGGTGTCACCCCGAGACACCGGACCGGTCATGGCGCCGTCGCCCAGTCGAAGGGCATTGTCCAGGGCGGCGCTGAGCAGCGGAGCGATGAGACGGGAGGCCGACTCGATCCCCGCTCGGGCCAGCGTGTCGGTCGCGTCGTTGACCAGCGTCACGAGGTAGTTGGCGCCCATCGTGAGGGCCGCATGGTAGAGCGGACGGGCCGATTCGGGAACCCAGATCGGTTCGCCGCCGAGTTCGACGACCAACGCCTCGGCCACCGGACGCAGCTCGTCCGGGGCCGTGACCCCGAAACTCGCTCCCTCGAGCCGATCGAGATCCTCGGGCCGGCCGGTGAAGGTCATTATCGGGTGTAGCGCCAGCGGTAGTACCCCCCGGGCCGCAGCCGGATCGAGAACATCGATGCCATGGGCACCGGAGGTGTGCGCCACGAGTTGTCCACGCCGCCAGACCTCGGTGGCCGCGAGACCGGCAACCAGCGGTCGGAGTTGATCGTCCGGGACGGCGAGGAGCACGAGGTCAGCCGCGGCGACGACTTCGTCGGGTGGACGCAGTGGCACTCCGGGAAGCCACTGCTCGGCCCGCCGTCGAGACGCGTCCGATACCCCGCTCGCGGCCACGAGCTGATGCCCGGCCCGGGCGAGGGCCGAGCCGAGCACGCTACCGACTCGCCCGGTCGCGACGATCCCCACCCGCAGTCGCGCGGGAGTGGCAGATGTCGTGGTCAGGGGGAGTCCTCGGGACGCTGGGGCCGGTCAGCAGGGCAGACCGCGGTCGAGCCTACGCGGCCGATCGGCCTACCCCAGCGTGTGGACCGCGTACCGCGCGACCAAAGGCAGTATGTTGGTCGCCCGTGAACGACCTGCAGCCAACCGTCGCCCACAGTGCCGACCTCGCCGGCCTGCACGCGACCGCCCCGGCGTTACTGCTCGAACTACAGAGCCTCCTCGGCGCGCTGTCGACAACGGCCACCGAGATCACCGATCGCGGACGTCGGCCATTCCGGCCGAACGCCAGCTGGTCCGGCCGACTGGGCGAGCTCGCGTATCGCGTTTACCTGCTCGCCGACCAGACGGGTGTCGAGCTGGCTGCCGAGATCCGCACAGCGGCCGAAGCGATCGAAAAAGGCGCCGCCGAGCTTGTTGCGGACGGCGGCTGGCCCTTCGATCACGACTAACCGGGCTCGAGCCCCTAGCGCCCGATTCCGCTCGGGTCAGATGAGCCCGGACATGCCGTTGGCCGGTGCGCCCGAGTGCGCAGGCGCGCTCGGGCGGCGGCGACGCCCGACGTACCCATCCGGTAGCGCCGGGACAATGTCGTTGTCGTTCATGTCCCGGAACACTCCGATTCTCGGCATCTCGCCGAACGGATCCGGCGGCGCATACGGCTCCGGCGCGGGCACGCCATTGCCGGCGGCCCGGGCGGTAGACCACGGAGTCGAGGGTGGCAGCGGAGCGGCTGCGGACGGCAGCGAACTTGGCGACGGCGCGCCCCAACCGGATGCGGACGCCGGCGGTTGCGGGCGCATAGCTCCCGCGTCGTTACTGAACCCCGCCAGACCAGTGCCGTTGGCTGGCTGGACCGGTGTCGCGGCGCGGGTCGGGTACGGCGCTGGCTGGACTCGTTGCGGCGGCGCGGGCGGGGGCGTGAACGGCGGCGGCGTCGGGATTGCGGACCCCGCCGAGCGGGTCGGCGGCATGTCCATGCGTGGTGGGGGAAACGGGGAAAGGGGCGATGCCGCCCGAGCCGGTGGGATCGGACTCGCCAGCGGCGATGCCGCGGGCCGCGGCGGTGCGGGAGGTGGCGTCGCCGGGCGCTGGGTCGCCGATGATGGCACCCCTGGACGGGGCATCGCCGATGGCGGCATTCCGGGACGTGACGTGGCCAAAGGCGGCGTCGCCGGCCGTGACGTCACCGACGGCGTCGCCAGCGGCGACGCGGCGCGCGGTGGCGGGCTAGCCATCGCTCCGCCGGGCGGGACCGGAATCGAACCGATCGGCGGGAGGGACACCGGTGGCGGAGCCAGCGGAGGCATCTCCAAGGCCGGCATGACCGGTGACGGGGCGGGTGGTGGCGACGAAACGACTCGCGAAACGCTGCGCTGTCCGGCCCCGGACGCGTCGCCGGGGCCAGCCGCTACGGTCACGGTCTCCCTTGTAGCGGTCAATGTCGGGACTGGCGTCAGGTACTCCCGCGAGGCCGCGAGCCGGCGGATCTCCTGTTGTAGACCCTCGATGTCCGACCCAAGGGCTCGGGTCGTCTCAGTTCGTTCCAGGCGAAGCTGTCCGTTGACTTGCTCGACGAGATCGTTGCGCAGCAAGGCAACCTCGCCCCTCAATCGAGCGATGTGCTCACTGAGCGCCTGGTCCATGTCCCGCCGAAAGGTCCGCTCCAACTGCGCTTGGTATTCCCGGAATTCGCGTCGCGGGTCCGGCGCGGTTCGTATTCCGACGTCGTTGTACACGCGCGACGGGTCATGACCGGTCGCGACGGCTTGGGGCTGCTCCTCGCGGCGCGATGGCAGGAAGTACGCCACAACAGCTGCCCAGATTCCCAGCAGCACGCCAATCCGTAGCTGCTTTTGGGAATCACCCAGGACGACCAGGGCGACGGCCAACGCGCCAAGCCCAAGCACCAACAAGATGCCGAGCCAGCGCAGCAAAGTACGCGCTCGGGAACGAGGCATTTGGCGAGCTTACCGCCGAAAGCGGGTCAGCCAAGGCGGCTGGCCGGAACGCCGTCAGAAACGATCTGCTTATCCACTTGGGGCATTCCCGTTAGCTGGGCGTTTAGTCGAGGGGTCTATCCCAGCCCGCTCCAACAAAAGCCCCGCGACGAGCAGTAACCCACCAGCCACGAGCAGCAGCAGTGCGACCCGCAAGTCGTTGCCGGCCGCGCGAACCGTCGAGGCATCGGGCGCAACGCGGGCGATCACTCCCACGGCAGCACCACAGATCCCGGCCGCGACGAGCGAGGAAGCCTTGCCCAGGGCTACGGATCGCGCTACCGAGATGGCGGCCATCGGCTTGGCATCACGATCATGATGCACGACCGCCCGTACCCGGCGTGCCAGCGAGAACTCGACGATGGCCAAGATCGCAATGGGGATCGGCAAGACGTACTGGAGTGGCGGGATCGAACCGTAGAAGAACCGGAAGACGAGATAAACCACCAGCCCCACGATCACGAAGGGCAGAATCAGATCACCGACGCTCGTCCTACGCACCGCTACCTCAGCACCAGA